>Ga0315276_10000252_pt1 | contig 45115 bp, 36 predicted proteins | sample YL17G05_0_MG_FD_204542 | JGI IMG/M metagenome (GOLD analysis project Ga0315276, IMG submission 204542) | Sediment microbial communities from Yellowstone Lake, YNP, Wyoming, USA - YL17G05_0 | ecosystem: Environmental > Aquatic > Freshwater > Lake > Sediment | place: USA: Wyoming | collected...
GCTGGAGCTGCTCGAGTGTCTGCCCCGGTTTCGGCAGCGCGTTCTTGTCCTCGTTCCGCGTGAGCGGCCAGTTCTCGATGGGTGCGTTGTCGGGAACTGGGTAGGGCCCGGGATCAGACTCGGCCGGGTAATCGATGAGCTTCACCGGCACGCGCTTCTGGTTGGGCGGCACGATGATGAAGCCCATGTCGAGGTTGTACGTGAGGGGCCTGTCGGGACCGATGGACGCGACGATCTTCATGGAGTTCGGATGCACGGGCATTGCCGAGATGTCCTGGTTCCACGCGTTGTCGGGCGGGAACACCTGCAGGGCGGCCAGGATTCGATCGGCCTCGGCGGTGTCGAACATCACGGGCGCCTTAATCGGCGGCATCGGCGGCCGCTGGCGCGAGACAGCCAGCCCCGCCACCACGACGGTGACAGCGGCGACGCAGACCAGGACGGCGAGGCAGCGTTTGAGAGTCGGGGCGGTGACCAGATGCATGGACGTCTCCTGCTTCGTGCTGTAGGACCTTCAATCGACCCGGCGCATCCGCAACCGCACGTTGCGCCGTTCTCCAAGGGTCAACCGGACCAATCCCGCGTCACTCGCTCGCGCGGACATCTGCGCGACGGGCGATCCCGGGGCGAAGTTCGACGTGAACTGGAACGTGTAGGGGTGCCCGGGCTCGAGGCCCCCGACGATCACGAGAGGCGACGCCAGATCGGGCAGCGTCACCTCGGCCTCGGCCGGAGGCGTCCCGCTGGTCGTAAAGACGACGGCCGCCTCGCCCGCCACCACGGCGCCGGCAAGATTGTGACCGTACACCGGTTCGATGCGACGCGGGGCCGCGTGTCGGTCGCCGATGTCCAGGACGTGCAGGAACCGGTCGTCGCGTGCGGCCGCCGCCGGCGAAACCTCGAGGCGCCACGAGCCCGGCACGACGGCCCGCCGGTTCGACGGGGACAGCCTGTTGAAATCGGCGCCCCAGAACGTGCGCCACATCCGTTGAAGCGTGAGGTCCGCCGGTAGCGGACCGCCTTCCGGCGGGTCCAGCGGCCAGTTGGCGCCCGATCCCCAAGGGCCGCCGCGGTCGTCGCCGGGCGTCCAGAACTCCCAGCCAGGCCCGCCCCGGACGATGAGCTCGCGGTCCCGCGGCAGCACGGGATAGACACGCAGGCGGCCATCGCCGTCCTCGAAGGTCGCAGACGTCGCGTTCGTCCACGCGGTGCCGCCCTGCCCGACTGAGCGCGACCCGCTGCCGGGCGCGGCATCCACCTTCGGTTCGCTCACGCCGTGCAGTAGCCAGGCTTTCCGGTACGCGGCATCGGTCGCGCGCACGTCGTCGGACACGACGAGCACGTTGGCGCCCTCGAGCCACACGAGGTCGCGCACGAAGCGCGTCACCTTCGACGGTTGGTATGAGGCCGTCCCGTTGCCGCGCGCGTAGACGAACTCACCTTCCCTGGCCTCGAATGCCTCGATGCGACCGCGGTCCCAGAGGTCGCGCGTCCGCTCCCAGTCCTCGAGGCTGCGCACCGAGTTCCAGAATCGCGACGAGTCCATCCGCTGGCCGCCGTCGTTGGCGGCCGGCCACAGGTTCTCGCCCCAGAAGAACCGTTCGCCCGGCTGGTACACGAGCACCGTGTTGTGCGCGACCGTCCGCCGGTAGTAGTTCAGATAGTGCGGGCTCTCGGTGTCGGTATAATCGGCGCCCGTGTCGAGGGCGAGGTGGCCCTTGTGGAAGATCGTGAACTGGTTAGTGTCGAGGTGGTCGTGCTTGGCGAAGTAGGGGCCGCACGTGAACTCGATCCAGGTGGCGCCCGGGTCCCAGCCGCTCCTCATCAGGAGGTGCCCGACCCCCGTGAACAGGCGGTGCCGCGGCAGTTCCTCGGGCCGCGCGAGGGTCGGATCGCGTGCAACTACGGAGCGGTCGCTCCAGAGGAACTCGAGCACCGGGAAGCGCCACTTTGCCGGAAGCCACCCGCTCTTCTGCAGGTACCACGCAGCAAACGGATCCTTGAACCGGTGGATCGCGTAGCCAAGGACGATGTCGTCCGTCGCGTCCAGATGGGGATACTCGTTGTCGTCGTCGCGGGCCGTGGAGCCGTCGGGCATGACCTTGTAGAGGTAGGTCGGCCCCATGTTCGCGAACACGCCGAACCGGCGCGCCGGGTCCTCCCCGGTCGTCGTCCGCCGCAACTCGGCCAGCATCGCGAGCGGCGCGAAGGTGATCCGCATGTAGTCCATCGACTCGTGGTAGCCGCCGGTTGGCGCGACCAGTTCGGAGGTCTCCAGCATGTTGTCGAGCGCACGCCACATGCTGACGACGAGGGGCGCCGCCTGGACGGCCGTTGACGGATGCCCCTCGATGGCGGTGACGGCAAACGTCGCGAGCGCGAGCTCGCGTATCGAGTGGTTGTGATAGGAGGCCTGCGCGGGATCGGCCAGGCCCTGCAGCGCCGCGATGCGCGTGGCTCCTGCCAGCAGTTCGACCGCCACCTGGTCCTTGAGCGCGGCGTCGAACAGCGGGCAGTCATACAGCCAGTCGAACGCCAGCGCGCGCTGCACGTACTCGAGATACGGGCGGGAGTTCGACGCCTGCGGCAATCGGACCCGCCGCATCTCATCCACCGCGCGCCGGGCGAAGGTCTCATCGCCGCTCATCAGGTACGACAGCGCCCAGCCCGCGAGGTCGTCGGACGGACGCTCGCCTGCCGTGTACTTGACCTTGAGCGTGGCGAGGCTGGTGAGAGGATCCGCGCTCGCGATCAGCATGCGCGGGTGAGCCGAGGCGCCGGCGGGCGCCGGCGCGACACGAGCACTCTCCGCCGCCAGCGGCCGTGCGGGCCCGAACGTTCCGGCTGCCAGGCTTGCGGCGAGGGCCACGATCATTACGGGAAAGGAGCGCCTCATCGTCTTCATCCCTTTCTCACACGACCTTCACCACGCCCCGCCCGGACGCGTCGGTGTTCCGGACGAGAATGACCACGACGAGAGCCGCGAGCAGCGGCACGACGCTCGCGACCATCAGGATCGGTGTGAACGAGAACCGATCGGCCACGATGCCGATCGCGTAGGTGGACCCGATGGCGCCAAGCCCGGCCGCCGTGCCCGCCATGCCCGCAACCGACGCCACCGCCCGGTTCTCGAACAGGTCGGCAGGCAGCGAGAGCGCCATTGTCGACATCGCCGCATAGGAGAACGTGGCCACGGCAAAGCACGCCACGAGCGGCGCCAGCGCCGACATGTACGCGGCCGGGATCAGTGCGAGCACGCCCACGGCCGATCCGACGAAGACCGCGCGCCGCGCGCGGCCCACCGGCCAGCCTCGGCTGATGAGCGCGCTCGACAGGCCGCCGCCGAAGAAGTTGCCCAGGTCGGCGCCCAGGAAGGGCAGCCAGAACCCCGCGACCGTGTCTTCCAGCCGAAAGCCCCTTGTGACCAGGTAGATGGCGAACCAGTCGGTGATCATGTACCAGACGGGGTCGGTCAAACCGCGCGCGAGAATTGCGCCCCACGTCTGGCGGAACCCGAACAGACGCAGTCCGCTAATCGCCCCACCGGTCGCCCCCGCCTCCGGAGCACTGAGGCTCTCCGCCGCCCGGTCGTCGAGGATCAGGCGCAACTCCTCTGCCGAGAGTCCCGGGTGGTCCTCGGGCGCGTGATAGAAGCGTCGCCAGGCGAACATCCATACAAAGCCGAGGGCCCCGACAGCAATGAATGCGGGGCGCCACCCGCCAAACGCGCGGTAGAGCCACGGCACGAGCACCACGGCGATCGCCGCGCCGACCGACGACCCGCTGTCGAAGAGCGCCACGGCCCAGCCGCGCTCGCGCCGCGGGAACCACTCCCCGACCGCCTTGGTGGCGGCTGGCCAGTTCGCCGCCTCGCCCGCGCCCAGCAGGAACCGGAACGCGCAGAAACTGCGCAGGCCGGTGGCGAGCGGCGTGAGCATGGCGACCAGCGAGTAGCCGGTGACCGCCACGGTTAGGCCGCGCCGGACTCCGCCCTTGTCAATCAGCCGGCCGGACACCGTCTGGCCCACCGCGTAGGCGAGGCGAAACGAAATCACGACTAGGGCGAAGTCCCGGTTCGACCAGTGGAAATCGGCCTTGAGGTAGGGCGCGAGCACACTGAGGGTCTGACGGTCGAGGTAGTTGATGACCGTCGAGGCGAAGAGGAGGCCGCCGATCCACCAGCGCACGCGTTTCTTCATGGACGGGGCGACGGGCGCCGCGAAAGCAAAAAGAGTATAAACGAAACATCTATTTCTTGCTATAGTTTGTTTTTAGTGCTGGATCTGGCCGCCCGGCCTGACGGGCGGCGCAAACGAGGAGCCCGAGTGTGACGTCGCGCGAGCGGGTGCTGACGGCGTTGAACCACCGCGAAGCCGACCGCGTGCCGTTCGATCTGGGCGCGACGGTCGTTACGGGCATCCACGAGCGCGCGCATCGCGCACTGCGCGCGCGTCTCGGCCTGCCGCCCGCCGCCCCGTGGATCCTGGATCTGGTGCAGCAGCTCGCGCCAGTCGGCGACGACCTCGCCGAGCGGCTCGGCGTGGACGTCCGCGGCGTGTGGCCGGGCCTCCCCTCGGCGTGGCGCCCGGCGATCTCGCGCGACAAAACCGGCGAGCACTACCGCGACGAGTTCGGCATCGGCTGGCGCAAGCCGCGCGAGTGCGGGTGGTACTTCGACATGGTGGACCACCCGCTCGCTGGCAGCATCAGCGAAGCGGACATCGAGCGCTTCGCGTGGCCGGACCCGCGCGATCCCGCCCGCTTCGCGGGCATGCGCGAGGCCGCCCGTCGTGTCGTGGCGGAGGAGCAGCGGGCGCTGGTCGTGGGCGGAATGTGCGCCGGCACCCTCGAGGTCTACTCGTGGGTCCGCGGGTACACCGACTTCTTCACGGACCTGCACCTCGACCATCGGCGCGCCGCGAAGGTGATGGACCGGGTGCTCGACTTGCAGCTCGGGTACTGGGAGCGCGCGCTCGACGTGGTCGGCGACTTCGCCGACGTCGCGTTCACCGCCGACGACTTCGCGGGTCAGCAGCGGTTGCTGATCTCGCCCGACACGTACCGGGCACTGGTGAAGCCGCGCCATCGCGAGCTGTTCGGATTCATCCACGCCAAGAGCCGCGCCCGGGTGTTCTTCCACTCGTGCGGCGCCATTCGCGGCGTGATCCCGGACCTCATCGAGGCCGGCGTGGACATCCTCAACCCGGTGCAGGTGAGTGCCGACGGGATGGACACCGCCGCGCTCAAGCGTGAGTACGGAGCCGACCTGACGTTCTGGGGCGGTGGCGTGGACACGCAGCACGTGCTCGGGCGGGGCACGCCGTCCGAGGTCCGCGACGAGGTGCGTCGGCGCGTGACCGACCTGAAGGCCGGAGGCGGGTTCGTCTTCAGCGCCGTGCACAACGTCCAGCCCGACGTACCTGCCGCCAATATCGTGGCGATGCGGCAGGCGCTCGCGGAGTTCGGTGCCTACGGGGGAGCGGGTGATGGTGAGGCCTGATCGGGCGGACCGGCCCGAGTGAAGACGGCGTCAATGGCTGAATGGGGAGGAAGGCATGCATGGGCCCGGCTTCTATTGGATGGGCGAGGAAGAGACACGCGAGGTGCTGGACGTCCTCGAGTCGGGCTACCTGTTTCGTTGTGGTCAGCTCGGTGACCCGGCGTTCAAGGCCAAGACCTACACGCTCGAGCAGGAGTTCGCCCGGCACTGCGGCGTCGCGCACTGCGTGGCGAGCGTGTCCGGCACCTCGTCGCTGCTGATGGCCCTGCACGCGCTCGGCTTCTCTCCCGGCGATGAAGTCATCGTGCCTGCCTATACCTTCGTCGCGACGTACAGCGCGATCGTCTTCGCGGGAGGCATCCCCGTGCTCGCGGAGATCGACGAGAGCCTGACCTTGGACCCCGCCGACGTCGAGCGGCGCATCACGCCACGGACGCGCGCCGTCATGCCGGTGCACATGCTCGGCAACCCGTGCGATATGGATGCCATCATGGACATCGCGAGGCGCCACGGCCTCGTAGTCGTGGAGGACGCGTGCCAGGCCAACGGCGCGTCCTAGCACGGGCGGCCGATCGGCTCGATCGGCGCGGTCGGGTGCTTCTCGCTGAACATCTTCAAGATCATCAGCGCCGGTGACGGCGGCCTGCTCGTGACCAACAGCCGGGAGCTCTACGAACGGGCCTTCGCGTTCCACGATCAGGGCCACACGCCGCACCGGGCCGGCGTCGAGATCGGTCACCGCAAGACGCTCGGGTTGAACTTCCGGATGAACGAGCTGACGGCAGCGATCGCGCTCGCGCAACTGCGGAAGTTGGATCGACTGGTCGCCACGCTTCGGGACAAGAAGCGTCGCTTCCGTGAGGCCCTCGGCGATGTGCCGGGTGTGCGGTATCGAACGCTGCCGGACCCCGATGGTGAGTGCGCGACGCTCCTGGCCGTGCTCTTCGAATCGGCCGACCAGGCTGCCGAGGTTGCTGCCCGGCTGAACACTACGACGGTCGCTCAGAGCGGCTGGCACGTCTACGGCAACATGGAGCACGTGCTGGAGTTCCTGAAGGATCACGGACGGCCCCACGAGAAGGGGTCCTACCCGCGCACCGACGACATCCTCGCCCGCGCCATCAACCTCAGCGTCGGCGTGGTGGACCGCGGCATCGGAGCCGGGTTCGGCATCAATGTGAACTCCACCGAGGACGAGATTCGGCACGCGGCCTCGACGTTCCGGGATGCGGCTGCCGCCGCGGTCCAGTAACCTGCCTGGGCGAGGAGATGAACGACCTGACAGCACCCTCGCACCGTCCGATAGACGAGGGCGACTGGAACATGGCATACCTGTTCCCGTCGGAGGTGGCGGAGGCGCGCGATCGCAACGGCCTCGTCATCCTGCCCCTCGCCCCTATCGAGTGGCACGGCCCACATCTGGCCATGGGGTGCGACGGGCTGCTGGCGCATGCCTTCGCTCGTCGCCTGGCCTCAGAGTTCCGCTGCGCGTACTACCCGCCACTGTTCGTCGGAACCGAGCGCGAGCGTTCTCCGCACATGCTCGAAGCTCTCGGCTTCGATCGATCGAGCTTCATCGAAGGCATGGACTTTCCGCGCCACCAGGTGGCGAGCGCTTACTATCGCGAAGAGGTCTTCGCGCTCGTCGTCCGCGAAACACTGAGCGTCCTGCTTGGTCGGATGCGGTACGCGCGCGTGCTGATCGTCAACGGCCACGGCGCCGAGAACCAGAAGGCGGTCCTCGACCGGCTGTGCCGGGAGTTCAACGCCAACCATGCTGGCGGGGCGCGCGTGATGTGGGTCTATGCCGGCTTTCCGCGGTCGGCGGTGGCTGGCTCGATCGGCCACGCTGCATCGGAAGAGACCTCGATGCTCGCGGCCACGTGGCCGTCCTGTGTCGACTTGTCGAAGCTTCCCACGTCCGGGCCGCTCCGCAATACTGACTACGGCATCGTGGACGGCGAGACATTCGATGGGACGCCGACCGAACACCACGCGCTGCGTGCCGACAATGACCCGCGGCAGCACACCGACGAGGCGTGGGGCCGCACCCAGATCGAGCGCGCGGCCCACGAGGTCATCGAGGAGGTGAGAAGCGCCTGGTTCAACGGCCCGGGCCCGGCGCAATGACCCGGCCGGTCGTTCCGAGGCTAGCGCGGATACTCCCTGGCCGCCTGGGCGATCATGTCGACCAACTGGAGGGGAATCTCCTTCCGACTGATCCAGTGCTCCTTGAGGAAGACCTCTTTGTCGAATTCGGCTGTCACGACCGCTTCGGTGAACGGCTGTCCCGCAGCCACGCACACGCCGTTCATGTCCCAGATGTTGCTGTCGCCGGCGCCGAGGTGATCTTCGGTTACCATCACGATGTTGGAGCGCACGACCACCATCTTCAGCAGCGCGGCCAGAGCCGCCTGGTTGTTCAGAATCATCGTGCGGTGTTCCCAGAACGTGTGATGGTCCCCAGACTCCGTGATGCCGCCAGGCGGGATGTCGTTGTAGTGCGGCGTGAAGAGGAGGCGCGCGCCTTTCCACCGCAGGTAGAGCGACGGTTCCACGAACGACGTCGTGTGGCAGATGGCCACGCCGAACTTGATGCCTTTGGCCTCCATGACCGGCAACTCCAAGTCGGTGGCGAAGAGCGCGGTGTCGTAGGCCGGGACCAGCATGGTCTTGTGGGGAAGACCCAGCACCTGACCCTTGTGGGCCACCAAGACCGTGTTGAAGACCTTGCCCCCCTTCAGCTCGGCGAAGCCCACCAGCATCACGGTGTCGTCTCCGCGGGTGATATCCACCAGGTCGGCGATGGCCGGATCGGTGGCGGGAATCGCGCTCTTCTTGATCGACTCTGGTCGGTACCCCGAGAGATAGCATTCGGGAAAACACAGGAAATCGAGCTTCAGTGGCCTGGTCTGCCCGATGACTTCCTTCACTTTGGCGGCGTTCTTCGCGAAGTTCCCCTCCACGATAGGGCCCTGCCACGACCCGATCCGAATCGTCTCCTGTCCCCGGTTCGACAGCGGCGACGCTGCGGAGGTCGCCGCAGAGGTCGAGGCGCCGGCGGCGAAAAGCGAGGCTGCGGCAGACATCTGCGAACCCTTTCTGAGGAACGTGCGGCGCGTGAGAGGCCTGCTCATGGCCTATTCTCCCAGCGTCAACGGGCAGGATCCGGCGGTCTGATCTCGAACGGCGTCTCGCGCACAACCTGGGTCTTCGTCACGTCGTCGGCGATTTCGACGCGCGCCAGGTAGCGTCCCGGCGGAAACGCCGTCAGCGCGATCGGGCCGACCGACGGCGCGGCGTTCGCCGAGTCGAACGACTGTTCCTTTCCGCTCGCCACGAGCGTCCCGTCCTGCAGCACGGAGAATCGAGCGCGCAACGAGGACTTTCCCGAGGTCGAATCGGGCGCGGCGTTGTGGACCAGGACCAGCAGCCGAAGGGACTCGGACTGTCCAAGAACGTTACCGGGCCTGGCAGGCAGGCGCTCCGCGCCGACGGCGAAGGCCGCAAACGGGTCGGCGGCTGGAACCGTCACGGGCGCCTCCTCCCCCGACAGCACCACGAGCGGTCCCACGACCAGAGCGCCGCCCCCGTAGTCGGGGACGTCCACCGTGCTCGTGGTCACGGCGCCTCTGCCGCTCGACGGCTCGAACAGGCTGATGCTGATGGTGCAGCGGCCCGGCGGCAGCGCGAAGCCGTACGACGTCACGAACGAGCCATCCGGCTGTACGAGCCCGACGATCTCGCGTTCGGCGAAGACTACCCGGTCGTCAGCTCCGCGCGTTGCGCGCGCGGCGACCTTGAGGGGCACGGTCCGGCCGCCGCCAGGCACCGCCGGCAAAGCCCCCGCACCGCCGCGCAGGATGCCGGCGGTGTAGGCCCCGCCCTGGCCGGGCATCTGGATCTTCTGCTCGAACTCAGCTGTGAAATCGGAGCGCGACTCGTCCAGCAGAGCGGCAGTCTTCGACGCCGGCGCCGCCTCGGCGGCCAACGAGCGCAGGCGGCCGTTGGGCCCGAACTCGTACCGCACGTCCGGGTGGAGGACACGGCTCGCCGCCACGCGGGTGATCTCCTCCATCACGCGCACACCTTCCGCGAACTCGCACGCGCTGTCGAATTGCAGCCGCAGCTCGCCACGGGGCATCAGGAACGTCCGCTGGGTGTTGCTCTTGTAGGTCCAGGTCTCCGGGCGCCGGGCGCCATCCCGGGTGGCGTTGTTCCCGGCAGGCTCCGGCCGCCGCCAGGCGTCCGCGCCCCGGACGGGCCGATCTTCGAAGGTGGTGCGGATCTCAGTGCCCACGACCTCGTCCGGGTCGCCGAGCAGCATGAAGACCTGACCGCACCCAGTGACGGAACCCTTCCGGCCCGAATCGCTGAAGCGAACGTCGGCGGTGAGGTGGGCCTTGTCGATGGTGGCTTTGTACGGGTTCTCGGCGCCCTGCGGCGCGGGGTTCCGGCGCGCCCAGAAGATCCGATCGAACTCGGCGACGTCAGCGGGGTCTTTGATCTGACGCAGAACCTGCACTTCGTCGGGCACGACGAGCATCCGGTACTGCTTCAGCCAGGCGTCCGCTGCCTTGTCGGTCTTCTGTCCGAGGGCGATCGCGCTGGTGCCGGCGACGAGCAGGCAGAAGAGAGCGACGGCGAACCGCCCGGCACCGTCTCGGGTGGCCCAGAGGGAAGGACCCCAACGAGCGTGCATGTCAGCCTCCAGCTATGTTGGGATTATACGACCCCGCGGCGGCACGTGAAGGTCAGACAGGACAGAGAGGGCCCCCGGCCACCACCTGGCCGGGGGCCCCTGACTTGAGGCCGTCAGAATCTTAATCGAACCCCTAGTCGTAACTGACGTGCGAGCGCAAAGCCCTCCGGGTTCCCCTCCGCGGTCGATCCGAGCACGCCCAGCGAGGCGTTGCTCTCGATGCCGTTGATGAGATAGTCGGTCAGGTTGAGGTAATCGCTCCCCGGGCTTGGGAAGAACTGCGCATGGTTGAAGGCGTTGTCCAGCACCGCGGTGAACTGCACGTTCAGGCCGCCTCTCACATAGACGTCCTTGTAGAACGCGAGGTTGACGATCCAGTTACTTGGACCCTGGAGGCTGTTGCGCTTCGTGGTCCCCGGGAACACGCCGTCGGGCGGCAGCTCGTAGGCGGCGGGGTTGAACTGGAGGCCGGCCGGGATGTTGGCCTTCGGGTTCCCCACCTGGTTGGGACGCCACGTGTCGCCGGTCCAGACCCCCGTCGTATCGGGGAAGAAACCCACGTTGTACGGTGTGTAGGACGAGTACCCGAGCGAGAAGAACGGCGTCAGGTTGGCGCCGGTGCGCGCCTGGAAGATCGCCGACACCGTCCACCCGCCGAAGAGCGCGTTGGTCCACGACGGCATGTCCGCCCCGAAGTGGCGATTCTTGCCGACGGGGACGTCCACGGTCGCGTTCAGAATGAAACGGTGCTTCACGACATACGGGTCGGGCCCCCGGTCGGCCTCGATGTTGTACGGGTCGTACTGGATGACGCCGAGGCTCGAGTTGCCCGAGTCGGGGGCGTTGCTGCTGGAATGCGCGTACGTGTAGACCGCGTTGAGGGCGAAGCCGTTCTTCCACCGACGCTGGAGCTCGAACTGCGCGGCGTGGAACTGCCCCTCGCCGGTGTTCTTGGTCATATTCATCCAAGCGCCGTAAAGCGGGAACGGACGCTCGTAGTTCTGCTCGGGGCAGCCCGAGCAGAACCAGTAGGCGGGCTCGCTCGCCGGCAGGCTGTTGAACTCGTTCAGCGTCAGCAGGTTCCGCATGGTCGACCCGAGGTAGCTGGCGCGAATGCCGAGGCTCCACGGCAGCTCCCGCTCCACGGTGATGTTGTACTGGTAGATGTCCGGCATCTGCACGTCCGGCGGGATGCCCTGGGTGCCGAAATCATCGTTGCTTGGAATCCCCACGCCCCGCGAATACGCGTGAGCGAAGGGCCCCGGCGACCGCTGGATCGTGTACCGGAACTCGTTCGCCGCGAGCAGGTCGCGCATGCCCTGCACGGCCGCGGTCGGATGGAAGAGGCCGAAGCCGCCGCGCAGGACCGTCCTGCCCTCCTGATCGAGGCGCTGGGCGAAGCCCACCCGCGGGCTCCAGTTGTTCTTGTCCGCGTTCACCAGCGTGTCGGGTGCGCCCACCGCGCTCGCCAGCTTCACGTGGCTGTACCAGGGGCTCGACGGGTCGCTCAGGCCCGGTGGCAGCTTCGCCCACACCTCCTGGTTGGGGACGATGTGGTAGCCGCCGTCCGCGGCCTGGAAATTCGCGAGCATCTGGCTCTTCTCGTGCCAGGCGCCGGCGAGTTCATAGCGCAGGCCGAGGAACAGCGTCAGTTTCTTGTTCACCCGCCAGTCGTCCTGGAAGTAGGCGGCGAAGTCGGTGGAGTAGCCGTCCAGATCGCCGCGCGTGCTGACGTGCTCGTCCACGCGGTTGGGGAGGCCGAGCAGGAAATCCGCCATCCCGTTGCCCGTCTGGTTGCCGAAGCGGTAGCGGCCGCGGTGGTTCAGGCCCCGCCCAAACCCGTCAACCGCCGAGTTCCGCACCGCCAGGAACCCTGTCCGGATCGAGTGGGACCCCTTCAGCCACGACAGGTTGTCCGAGATCGAGAACGAGTTCTGGTTCTGAAGGCGGTTGGTGCTGCGCCCGGCGTCGTTGATGTTCGTCGGCCGGTTCGTGCCCGAGACGAACTGGAACGACGGGAACCCGGGCACGTCGGGCCCGATGCTCGGCGGCGCCTCGACGCCGAGCTGGGCGGCGACCTCTGTCGCCCGGTAATTGCTCAGACGGTTCGAGTGGTCGTAGTTGTAGCCGACCCGCAGCTCGTTGACCAGGGCGTTCGAGAAGATCGACGTCCAGCCGACGATCACCGCGTAGGTCGTCAGCTTGTCCTCGATGAAGCCGAGGCCGGTCAGCGCGTTCCCGCTGACCTCGGTGGTGAACGAGCGGGGAGAGCGCACCTGGTAGCTGCCGCGGGCGAAGATTGTGTTGTTGCGGCCCGCCTCGTGATCCCCTCGCAGATCGAAGCGCTCGCGCATGCGCCCTTCCGGCACGTACTTCTGGTAGACGCCCAGACCGTTCGCCTGGATCGTCCCGGTCGGCAGCGGCCAGAAGTAGTTCATGATCGTCTTGGAGATCGAGCTGATCCGATCATCGGGGATCTTGTTGCCCGGGAACGCCAGGCCAGTCGTCGGGTCCTTGATGATGTAGCTCACCCCCGAGAAGTCGCCCCTGCGCAGGGCCTCGCCCGGCAAGGTCGCCCGGCCGCCGGCCCGAATCGAGGTGTCGCGGAGCCCCTCGTAGTTCCCGAAGAAGAACGTCCGCTTTCCCATCGGCCCGCCGAAGCTGGCGCCGTAGCGGTTCGTGCTGGTCTCCGAGTTCGGATCGTCGGGCGTCGCGCCGGACAGCTTCTGGCCGTAGCTCAGCGCGTTGAGCTCGTTCGAGTTGAAGTCGTAGAAGCCCGTGCCGTGGTACTGGCTGCCTCCGCGCTTCGTCGTGACGATGACCCCTGCGAGGCCACCGTACTCGGCGCTATACGAGTTCGACAGGACCTGCATCTCGGCGATGGCATCGAGGCCGGGAGCGGAGTTGCCCACGGTCCCGAAGATCGCGTTGGTGGAGGCCTGGCCGTCCTGCACGTACGACACGCCGTAGGTGCGGCCGCCGAGGAACTGCATGTCGTCGGAGGTGCCGGCCACGTTGGGGTTCAGGAAGAGGAACGACTGGATGTCCCGCGAGCTGCGCGGCAGGTCCCGGAGTTGCTGCGCGTCGAGGCCGCGCGCGACCGCCGGGCTGTCGAGCTCGATGACGTTCGCCCGCGCCTGAACGGTGACCTGGACCGCTTCGCTGATCGGCCCCACTTCGAGCCGGACGTCGACGCGCGCGACGCCGCCGGTCCTGACGATCACGCCGCCTTGCTCGAACTTCTTGAACTTGGCGACCGTCACCTCGACCCGGTACGACCCGGGCATGAGGTTGGTGACCTCGAACTCGCCCCTGGCACCGGTGTCGACCGTGCGAGGCACGCCGGTGTTCTCATCGGTGACGAGCACCGCGGCCTTCGGGATCACGGCGCCGGTCGCGTCGGTGACGGTCCCGCGAATGGCGCCGGCGACGGACTGGGCCGCAGCCCCGCCCGAGACTGCGAGCACCAGCGCGAGGGCCAGCAGCCCCGCCCGCACGGGTACCCGCTGCCGATTCGGATCTCCAGCGAAACACGGAACTTCCATAGTGTCCTCCTCGCCCGCCGGGCAGGGAGCCCCGGGCGACGCAGCGACTCACCAGAATCGACGGACTCGTCGATATGACGCTAACGCTCGCCTTGCTGAACTGGCGCGCCTGTTCACCCCGGTCTCACAGCACGAGGATCCACAGCTTAAGAAGCCGAAGCGACATAGGCAGTAAACACAAGCAAACGATAGTGTTATGAACTTCTATTCCTTTTCTACTTGAAAGTCAATACTCCTCTTCCCCCACCGCCGTCCTCCAGGGTATTCCACTCGTTATCCGCCATTCTCGTTGACGCCAGCCGGCACCGCCGCTAGGATTTCCTTTGTTTGCCCCTCTCGCTTGGTGGTCAATGAAAACCCGGCGTCGTCCTGTGTCTTCCGCTCCTCCAGCTCGTGTCCAGTCCCGCCCCACCCGCCGCTGGCTGGTGGCGGCCGCGTGTTCCGTTCTGGTTGTCGCGCTGGCCGCGTCCGTGTGGTGGTGGCGCTCGCCGGCGGCGCCCACTCGCCCGGGCGAACGAGTGAACGTGCTGCTGGTCACGCTTGACACGGTGCGGGCTGACCACCTCGGCTGCTACGGCAACGCCAGCGCGGCGACCCCGGTCCTCGACGCGCTCGCGTCGCGAGGCGTGCGATTCGAGACCGCCGTCGCGCAGGCACCCATCACGGGGCCGTCGCACGCGTCGATCCTCACGGGCGTCACGCCGCTTCGGCACGGCATCCGCAACAACGGCGGATACCTGCTGCCTAAACAGCTTGGCACCATCGCCGAGGATTTCCGCCGTGGCGGTTATCAGACCGCGGCCTTCGTTTCGGGATTCCCGCTCGACACGCGTTTCGGCTACTCGCGCGGTTTTGACGTCTACGACGACAAGTTCCCGCACGGCAACGACCCGCGGCGCGCGCCGTATGTGGAGCGGCTCGCGGACCAGACGACGAGCGTGGCGACAGCGTGGCTCGATCAGCACACGTCGTCTGCGACGCCGTGGTTCTTGTGGATTCACTATTACGATGCGCATTCACCGTACGAGCCGCCCGGTGAGTTCGCGACCCGTTTTGCGACTCATCCCTATGACGGCGAGATCGCCTTCGTCGATGCACAGTTTGGCGTGTTCCTCCATCGACTCGAGACGCTCGGCCTCTCCGGGCGGACCGTGGTGCTCGCGGTCGCGGATCACGGCGAGAGCCTCGGAGAGCACGGCGAGGCGACACACGGCATCTTCCTCTACGACGCGACGCTGAAAGTGCCGTGGATCGTGGCGGGCCCTGGCATCCCGCGCGGCAGCGTCAGCCAGGTCGTCGGCCAGCTGATCGATGTAGGCCCGACGCTGCTCGACTATGCGGGACTGCCCATCCGGCGGGAGATCGAAGGACGGTCGCTGCGTCCGGCTGCCGACGGACAAGCCATGAGCGACGAACCGGCGTACGCCGAGTCGATGTTCGCATATCTGCACCTCCGCTGGGCTCCGCTGTATGCGTGGCGGACGGCCCAATACAAGCTGATCGACGCGCCGCGGCCCGAACTCTTCGACCTCAGCACCGATCCCCACGAGCAGGCTGACCACGCGTCGACTGAACGGCCGCGAGTGGAGAGCCTGCGGCGTCAGCTTCGGGCGGCCATGAAGGCCATTTCCACCCCTGACGCCAGCGCCTCGGTCGGGAACGACGCCGCCGCGCGCCTGCGCGCGCTCGGCTACATCAGCGGCGGCTCGACGGCGCCGATTGAGGAAGGCGAGAAGTTGCGCGACCCGAAGGACGCGCTGCCGCTGCTGCGCCGGCTGGAGCGGGGGATGGAGCTGGCGCGCATCGACCCCGCGACGGCCGTGCGCGAGCTGTCGGCCGTCCTCGTGGACGCTCCAGACGCCGCTCTGCCGCGACGCTATCGCGCGGTGGCGCTGGCCGCGGAGGGTCATCACGAGGCGGCGATCGCCGACATGCGGGTGCTCGAGAAGACCGGATCGCTGACGACCGAGGACCTGATCGTGCTTGGCGACAGTCTTCGGCTCGCCGGGCGCACCGACGAGGCCCTGGGCGCCGTGGACAAGGCGGCGGCGCTCCAGCCACAGTCGCCGCTGCCGTGGCTCACCCGCGCGAACACGTTGATCAACGCTGGACGCACGGGTGAGGCCGTGGCGGCGTACGAGCGCGCATTGGCCATCTCGCCAGAACACGCCGAAGCGCTTCGCGGCCTCGGTGACCTGGCGTTCGTGCGCGGGGATCTGTCGGCGGCAGCCGGCTTCTACGGGCGTCTACTGGCGGCCGCGCCGTCCGACGCTGGTGCGACGGTCAAACTCGGTGTCGTGCGGATGCGCGGCGGGCAGCGCGAGGAGGCGGTGGCCTTGTTCAGGAAGGCCATCGAGCTGGAGCCGCGAAATGGCGAGGCGCTTCTTTACATGGCCGGGGCGATGGCGTCGAGCGGGCGGCCGGCGGACGCCATCCCGTACTTCAACCAGGCGCTCGCAACGGGGATGAAGACGCCGGTGCTGCTCAACGGCCTGGGCATGACACGCCTCGCGCTCGGCGACGAGGCAGGGGCGGCGGCCGCGCTTCAGCAGTCGTTGGCCCTCGACCCACGGCAGCCGCAGATCGTGGAGGTCCTGGCTCGCCTCCGCAGTGGAAAGCGTTAGGTGGGACATGAGCACGCTGCGCAGTCTTCTCCCGTTGCTCCTCCTGCTCACGACGATCCTGGTTTCCTTTCCTCGGGGAACGGCCCCGACCCGCCTGGAAGGCACGATCGTAGGGGACGAGACAGGCAAGCCGCTTGCGGCCCGGATCTGTGCCACCGATGACTGCGGCAGGACGGTCGAGATCCAGGGCGAGCACTCGCACGTGGAGTATCTCGGAAAACGCTGGTGCTATGCCGACGACTCCTTCTCGCTCGAGCTGCCGCCGCGCGGCGTGAAACTGGAAATCAGAAGAGGCCTCGAAACGAGGCCGCTGTCTGCCGCGGTCGAGCCCTCGAACAACGGAAGCGCGGCGCGTGTCTTTCGCCTGCGCCGGTGGACCAGCATGCGCGACCGGGGATTCACCAGCGGGGACATTCACGCCCATGTCCCCCTTCCCGGCGAAGCCCATCGACAGATGCGCGCGGAGGATCTGAACGTCCTGGTCCTGCTCGCCGGGGAAGACAACAGCCAGACTCCCTACTTCACGGGCCGGCTGGATCCGAACTCGACGCCGGGACATGAGATACGCGTGTCACAGGAGGTCCGCGACTGGCAGATGGGCCATCTGACGCTTCTTGGTCTCCCGAAGTTGATTCCCGGCTACCCCTACGCCGGAGGAGTCCTGGAGAGCTGGGTGCGACCGCACTGGTTGATGGCGCACGGCATGGAGCAGACCCACGCTCAGGGGGGCCTGGTTGTCTGGTCGCATTTCTCGAACCTTCCCGGCGCCGAATCTCCGATCGGGGTGGCCCTCGGTCTGGTGGACGGCATCGAGCTGATGACCTATGACGATCCCACGCAGTTGCCCAGTCACTGGGGGCCCTGGAAGAACTCCGGCATGCCCCTGGCGGAGTTTCCCGTCATGCGCGGAATGGACCTCTACTACCAGTACCTGAACTCGGGGTTCCCCCTGCCGATCGCGGCGGGCACGGACAAGATGGACGTCGACATCCCGCTGGGCAGCAACCGGAGCTACGTGCCGACCCGGCGCGAGGCCGGTTACGCCGAATGGATCGCGGGCACCAAGGCCGGCAAGGGGTTCATCACGAACGGCCCGCTGCTGGACTTCGACGTGGACGGCAACGTGCCGGGCGACACGATCCGGTTCGACACGCCACGCACGGTCAAGGCGCGCGTTGTTGCCCGTTCCGTGCTGCCGTTCGCGACGCTCGAGATCATCAGGAATGGAGATGTCGTGGGCCACAAGACCGTGTTCGTCCAGGACAATCCGCCGGTCGACAGCGTGTACTCGATGGAGGTGGAAGCTGAGGTCTCGCTGGATCGGAGTTGCTGGCTTGCCGCGCGCGTGGCTGATGACCCTGACAACAAGAACCGAATCCTGCCCCGCGGCCTTTCGGTGTTCGCCCACACCAACCCGATCTACTTCCTTCGTGGTGGCGCGAAGGTCCGGGAGGAGGCGTCGATCCGTTATCTCGAGAGGTATGTCAGCGGCACGCTCCACTGGTTGAGAAGCGCCCCACCCTTTACCCACCCGGTCGACCACGACGAGGCGATCCGGAGGTCGGAACAGGCCCTGGCGGTGTACCGGGCGCTGAGGGCGCCGCAGTGATCCCGCCTCGCGGCGGTCCGTACTAGCGCGGTCCCGCTCCCGGCGATGAAGCCGCGGCGATGGCCCGTCCAAGCTTGAGGCGCATCGCCTCGTACTCGTCACCCACCTCCGAATAGCCTACTGACTCTCCGGTGTCGGAAAACACGCGTGGCACGACCGCGCGCAGCGCTTCGTCAACGAGCGAGTCCAGACCTGCCTTCCGCGCCAGCGTCAGATATAGGTGGTCCTGCAGGCCGCGCCGGTAGTTGGCGAGCTGAATCGTCGAGATGGGGCCTGCAATGCCGCGGTCCTCCTCGGGATGGAGCCGATCCTGGCCCGGGTAGATCAGAACGCCGTCGCCGTGCGCGTAGCCGGTGTCCGACTTGCCGGGCTGCCCGCGATTGTCGAACGTGATCGGGTTGGCCCAAACGTTCTGGTCGCGCTCGCCTTGTTTCTGCGAGTTGTGACGCCAGTGCACGCTGTGCCACGAGAAGAACGTCGGGATCCCCTCCTTGAACGCCGCCCACATCACCGAGCGCGGATCCGCTGCCGGCGCCTCGATGGCCACGATGCCAAGGTAGGGTCGGCTGCCGTTGTAGGTCCAGTACTGGCGGCCTCGTGCGCGTTCGGACTTCGCGCGCGCGATGTCGTAGACTTGCGGGGCGGCGCACCAGATATCGACAGCGCCGTCGAGCTCGGGCACGTACTCCTTGGTCGCGAAGATCTTCAGCCGGCGGCCCGGCCCAGGGTTCGAGTGGATGTTGTCGGCGATCGCCCGGATGCGCGGGTATTGTGCCGGCGGCGGCTCGTCGGGCATGTAGAGAAACGTGACGGCCCCCGGCAGCGTCTTCTCGAGGAACGTGATCCAGGCGTCCGACCGCTTCCAGGCCGACGCGCGCTGGTCGAAGGCGGTCCCCGGCCCATAGAAGCTCGCCGGGACGATCCGGTTGCCAACGCCCTCGCCCGGCCCCTCGTATCCCTGCGCTCGCGTGAACGCCAGGCCGGTGAATCTCCCGATCGCCGACCGCACCTTCGCTTCGTCGTACGCGTGCACCAGCTCGATCCGGTTCCGGTGCGCGAAGCGGTGAAACTCGGCGTCGAGGTTGCGTCCCAGGTACAGCTCTGGCTGCTCGGGCTCGTAGTAGACCATCGCGTTGAGGCTGTTCTGGTCGGGCAACGCGAAGTCGAACAGCTCGAGTTCAACGGGCAGCGCCACGGCCTTGCCGTCCGCCGTGATCTCGATCGTCCCCTCGTACACCCCCGCGGGCCGGTCGCGTCCTGTGTAGATCTCGATCCACAACGACTGGGTACGCGACGCAGCCACGCGGACCGGGAACCCGTCGCGACCCTTTCGCGCGTTCTCGGGCACGAGTTGCACCGGTTTCCACCCCACGACGTCACGGGGCATGCCGGGCGTCCCGGCCTTGTAGACCCAGTCTGCCGTGGCCGGCCCGGGCACGTACATGTAGTGCGCGGCGAAGATCTGGATCGGCCTGCCCACCGTGACGGTCGGGTCCGCGCCAGGCGGCATATAGACAATCCGCTCGCGCCCGTTCCGCAGGCGCAGTTCCGGCAGTCGAAGTGATAGCGCGTCGATTCCTTGGGCGTCGGCTTCGACGATGACCTGGAAGGCCAGCACTTCGTTGCGCGCGCCGAAGATTCGCACGCGCTTGCCGTCCCAGGCCGAGTTCCCAATGGCCAGCGGGCTGGCCACGTTCTCCTGCGCGATCTTCTCGGTGTCGTTCACCGCCCAGATCCGCCGCACGCCCGCGTCCGACACGCCAGCGGCGGCCAGCATGACCAGCGCCGCAGCCGCTCCGGCCCGCACCAGCTTCCCCGTGTCCTGCAATCCCATCGTCGTTCTCCTCGTCGGCCCGCGCGCGGCGCGCGGTCACCCGCGTTCCCTCAGACTGCGTCTCCCGCGTTTACAGAGGGAGAGAGCGGTTTCCCCGCGCCCCTGACCAGCGCGAGCAACCCCGCCACCACGAACGTGATCGCGGAGTAGAGGACGACCGTGCCGCGATCGCCCGCCGGCGCCCAGAACAGGAGCAGGAGAGCCATGAAGCCCACGCCAGCCGTCGCACACGAAAGGAACCGGAAGACCTCGGTCGTCCGATCGGCGCTGTCGCGCAACTCGTGGTCGCGGTCGATCGGCGTCGCCAGGCGTCGGGCGATGGCGGCGCGGCCGGGCGCACGCGCGGTATCGCGCGCCTCGAACGGGATCGACGCCAGGAAGACGGCGACCGACGCCGGCAGCACGACGACCACGTTCGCGATCAGGCCCCATCCGAGCGCAAAGGTCCCGACGCAGCCGAGCACGAGGCCCACGAGGAACGAGACCAGACCGGACCATCGCGGTGTCCGCGTGATCAGGAGCCCGAGAAGCGCGGGCGGACCGTACGCCAGCGACATGATCGTGTTCACCGTGAGCATGACGCTGAACACGCTCTGGCCGCTGCGCGCCATCACGTACGCCAGCCCGATGATGCTGGCCCCGACACCGAAGGTCGCGACCCTCCCGACGTTCAGGAGATGGCGCTCGCCGTCGCGGCGCGGGCAGAACCACAGGTAGATGTCCCGGACGATGATCGCGGCGTGGAGGTGGAACGTGCCGGACAGGTTCGACATCGTGGCGCTGAACATCGCGGCCAGCATGACGCCGATCAGGCCGTTCGGCAGCAGTGTCAGCGTCGCCAGCGCATACGCCGCCTCGTGCGGGTTGGCGCGGCCGGGCAGAACGGCGCCCAGGTCCGGGTAAAGTACCCGCATCGCCAGCGGCGGGACGAACCACAGGAACGACCCGATCAGGAAGAGGCTGCAGCACAACAGCGACACCTTTCGGGCCGACTGCTCGTCGTCTACGGCGAAGTATCGCTGGGCCATGACCGAGGTGTTGTAGCCGAAGCTCACCATGATCGCCCAGGCGGCCACGTAGCCCCACCCGAAGTCGTTCGGGAGTGCGAGCGAGCGCATCGGCGGAGGGAGGCTCGCGACGAGCGCGCCGATGCCGCCGACCCGGGTGAGCGAGACGACGAGCAGAACCAGCGTGAACGGCATCAGGATGACCGCCTGGAGGAAGTCGGTGATCACGACCGCCCACAGGCCTCCGACCACGCAGTAGGCAAGAATGATCGCCCCGCAGGTGATGATCGTCCACCCGATCGGCACGTTGCACGTCGAGCTGACGAATACGCCAAGCCCGAACAGCACGCTGGCGCCGGTGAACAGGTGGAAGACGACCGCGGTCCACGAGAAGGTCTGGCGGGTCTGCTCGTCAAACCGTTCCGTCAGGTACTCCATCGTCGTCGAGATGCGCAGCCGCCGCCAGCGACCGGCGAACAGAAAGTAGCCGAGCAGGAAGCTCAAGCCGTTCCCGATGTACATCAGGATGACGACCAGGCCCTGCCGATAGGCGACGCCGGCGGCGCCGGTGAAGGTCCAGGCGCTGAACCCGCTCATGAAGGAGCTGAGGCCGGCCACGAACCAGGGGATGCGGCTGCCGCCGCGGAAGTAGTCCGACGCGCCCTTGTTGAATCGCATGAAGTACGCGCCGATGCCGAGCATGGCGAGCATGTAGAGGGCGATGACGGTGTAGTCGATGGCGGTGACGGACTTCAGCATGGTCGTCCCCGGGAACGTGGCGGGTCCGCGGCCTGACGTTGACGCGCCGGAGCGTCGTGCCTCGAGCGGCCGGTTCTTCACTCCCCCGACGTCGAGAGCCTGAACCAGCGCGCGAAGTGGGGCAATGCGATCTCGGGCTCCTCGAGTTGGGGGTGCCAGCGCTTCTCCCACTCGAACGAGACGTGGCCGGCAAAGCCTGCCGCGTCGAGCAGGTCCAGCACCTGGCCGAGCGGGAACGTGCCGGCGCCGGTCAGGACAGGCTTCCACGCCGACGCCGGGATGGCCGGATCCGACGCTTTGCCCTGCCTGATGTCCTTGAGGTGCACGTGGCGGACGAGCCCGCCGAGTATCGCGAGACCGTCGGCGGGCGGCTCACCCGACTCGGCATACGCATTGGCTGGATCCCAAACCACGCCGGTGCCGCGCCCTCCGGCGCGCCGGACGATGGCCGCCGTGGCGCCCGCGGGCGCAAAATCGCCGTGGGTTTCCAGCCATGTCTCGAGCCCGGCCGAGGCTGCCTCCGCGCCGAGCCCACTAAGCGCGTCGGCAATCCAGCCCTCGGTGTCATCACGCGTCGCACCCGGTTGCACGCGGTCACCGAAGATCCGGATGCCGGGCGCGCCCAGCGACGCCGCGAGCGCGATCATGCGCCGGCCCTCTTCCAGCGTCCGCCCCCGCTCCGCGGCATCCGGGGAATGGAAGAAGCAGCTGGTGTCCACGCACGACACGGCCAACCCCGCGTCGCGCAGGGCCGACCGTGAGTCGGCCAGGCCCGCGCCCGTGAACTCGGGCCGCTTCCACAGCGCCGCATCGCCCTCGATAAACCGCAGCTCGACGCCGTCGTACCGCTCGCGTCGCGCGAGATCGATGACCTGGCGGAGCGTCCAGGCCGGGCAGCCGAGGGTGGAAAAGGAGAGTTTCATCCGCCCGGTCCTATGTCATGGTGGCCAGCATGGCCGGAGTCACGCGGTTTCGTGGTCGCCTGCCGTCGAAGTGGCGCGTGAGCTCGTCGATGACGACGGCCGCCATCTGTCGCCGGACCGCGTCGGCGCCGGCTCCGACATGCGGCGTGAGGATCGCTCCAGGCGCGCGCCGGAGCGGATGGTCGCCAGGCAGCGGCTCGACGGGGTCCGTCACGTCCAGCCCGCAGCGCAGCCGGCCCGCGATGACCTGTTCGGTCAGGGCTTCGAGATCGACGATCCCGCCACGCGCCACGTTGATGATCGACGTGCCGGGACGGAGCCGCACCAGCCGGCGTCGATCGAGCAGGTTCCGCGTCTCGTCGTTGAGTGCCGCCGCGATGACCAGCAGCCGCGACGCCCCGAGCGCGCGCCCGAGCGTCGCGAACTCCACGCGGGCCCCGCGCGGCGCGACCCGTCGGGCATACGGGTCGAAGACGACGAACCGCGCGCCGAACGGAGTGAGCAGTTCGACGAGCGCCCGGCCGATGCGGCCGAAGCCGATCAGGCCGACCGTCGCCTCGAGGAGGCTCTCGCCCACGACGCCACGCAGGTGTCGCGCGTCGTAGATGGCGTTGGAGGGGCGCTGCAGCTCAGCGCGGTACCGATCGATGTTGCGCGCCTCATACAGCAGGAAGGCCGCGGCCAGTTCGGCCACGTGACGGGCCATCGGGTCCGCCGCGTTCGTGATCGTGAGGCGCTCGAAGAGCGGCGGGGCGAACCGCAACTTCACCTCGCCGCCGCAGTGCGCGATCATCCGGAGGCGGGGCGCCATCTCGAGCAGCGACTCGTCGAGCGCGGGGCTGTCCCACGTCGTGACGACCGCGTCCGCCCGGGCGAGTTGCCGGCGCATCGCCGGCGTGACCCGTCGGCCGCCGACGCGTACCCACGCGAAACGCGAGGCGAGGCTCCGCCGTTCGGCGGCGCCGAAGAAGGACGGAAACAGCGAGCGCCCGGCCAGCACGACCACGACCGGCTTCCTGCGCCGCGGGGCGATGGCCGTGGGCGTCATTGCCCGATGACCTGGATGAGGACGGTTCGCGCCAGGGGCCCGTCGTACTCCACGAAGTACACGCGCTGGCGGCTCCCGCGGACGACCGCGCCGTTCTCGATGGGGAAGAAGCAGTTCACCCCGCCGAGGATGCTCTTCAGGTGATCGCCCGCGTTGAACCCCAGGCGGCCGTCGAAATCCAGGTAGCGGTTGTGCCAGTAGCCGTAGGCGCCCTCGGGCGGCTGTTTGGGCGCCAGGCGCTCGAGGTGCGCGAGCACGTCGCGCTCGAGGCACTCGATGCCCTCGGTGACGAGCAGACCGGACGAGGTGTGGCACGTCAGGACCAGCACGACCCCCTCGCGCGCGCCGCTCGCCGCGACGACGCGGTCCACCTCGGCCGTCACGTCGATCATCTCCATGTCCGTGCGGGACTGGACCTCGACGCGTTCCAGCTTGATGATCATGACTCCTCGCCCAACAGCGTCTCGGCGTTCGACCTGAAGACCAGGTCGAGGCACCCGTCCGAGAGCCCGAGCCCGCGCACGGCGCGCGCCATGTTCTTCACCTCGACGCGCGGGTAGTTGGACCCGAATACGATCTGGCGCCGCAGGCTGCGCTCGAACACCGACAGCGGCACCTGCACCGTCATCGCGAAGCGCAGGAAGTCCGGCGGGTTGTCGAAGTAGAGGGCCGACGTGTCGAGGTAGACGTTCGGGTACTTCAGCGCCAGCGCCACGGCTTCCATCACCCAGGGCCACGCCAGGTGCGCGAGCACGATGCGCAGGCTCGGGTGGTCGGCGGCGACCGGCTCGAACCGCAGCGGCTGGCCGTAGGCGAGGCGGCTGCCTGGCTCCCAGCTCATGCCGGCGTGGAAGAGGATCGGGATCCCAAGCGCCTCGGCCCGCGCGTACACCGGCTCCAGGCTCGGGTGATCGGGGAACATCTGCTGCATGGCCGGCGCGAGTTTAAGGCCGCGCAGGTGCAGGTCGCTGATCGCGTGCTCGAGCTCGTCGGCCGCCGACTCCCGGCAAGGATCGACGCTGGCGAACCCGATCAGCCGGTCGCTCATGGCGCACAGCTCGGCGATCTGCTCGTTTGAGTAGACGGTCGTCCCGCGCGTGCCTGTCGCGTCGATCGGCAGGACGACGGCGCGGCCGAGGCCGACGGTGTCGAGCTCGAGCAGGAAGGTCTCGAGCGGCTGGAACGTGTTGCCGATCAGGAAGGTCTCGCGCGCCGCCTTCGCCAGCCCGGGGTGCCGCTGCACCATCTCGCGCACGAGCAGTGGATGCGTGTGGAAGTCGATGCCGCCCTTCACCGGGGACTCCCTTCCCCGCCGGCGCCCGTGGACCGCAGGAACGCCTCGGCCTGCGCTAGGGTGGACTGACCGCCCGTGCCGCCGAGCCCCAGCGTCGACAGCGCCCCGCACGCTGCGCCGAGCGCAAGCGCCTGATCGAGCGGCCGGCCCGCGAGCCAGGCGTGCAGGAAGCCGGCGTTGAACGAATCCCCCGCGCCGGTCGTGTCGATGGGCGTCACCGGGAGTGGCGCGCGCGCGATGGTCGCGCCGTCACGGCGCGCCATCGCGCCTCGTGCGCCCAGCTTGGCGACGGTGAGCGTCCGCCCGTTCTCGAGCGCCGCGAGCGCGCGCCCGGGATCATCCTCCCGCGTGATCCCGGCGAGTTCCACCTCGTTCGGGAAGAACACGTCCACCTCGCGGAGCGTCTCGGTCAGTTCGGGTCCCCACGTCTCTTCCGGGTCGAAGCCTGGGTCGAGCGACGTCGTGAGGCCGTGCACGCGGGCCCGCCGGAACAGGTCCCGGCAGCCAGATCGCAGGCGCGATTGCAGGAAGTAGGAGGAGACGTGGAGGTGGTCGACGCCCGCGAACAGCCGGTCCTCGACATCCTCCGCCGCGAGCGCGGTGATCGAGCCGAGGTAGGTCACGAGCGCACGATCGGACGGAGACGTGATCGACACGGTGACCCCGGTCTTGATCGCCGGGTCGGTGCGTACGGGCGCGAGGTCGATCCCCGCCGCACGCATCACGCCGAGGCAGTACTCGCCCCACACGTCGGCGCCCACCACGCCCGCGAACGCGACCGGCGTGCCGAGCTTCGCCAGCCCCATTGCACAGATCGCGGAGGCGCTGCCGAGGGCCATCGCGAAGTCGTCCACCAGCACCTCGCGACCCGGCACGGGGAAAGCGTGGTAGCCCTGCAGCAGCAGGTCCACGTTTATCTCGCCGACCACCAGCACGCGTTTTGCGTTCCTCATCGTCGGTTCTCCGCTCGCGGGCGGCGCGCCAGCCGACCCGAGGCAGACGGTCACGCCTGACGGTGAATCGTGAACGGCTCCACCACCCGATTGATCACGCCCGACGCCGACGGTGAGTCCGGGCGCAGGCCGAGGTGCAGGCAATGGAAGAAGGCCAGCAACTGCCCGACGAGCACGTCCAGCACGGGCGCGCCATCGTCGCCGGCCACAGCCATGCCCGGGCACTCTACGACAACATCGCCGTCGACCGCGAGGTCCGCGGGGACGGCTTCGCCGAACAGTACCTTGCACGCGCCGAGGCGCTTCCGGCTCAACTCGCACACCAGGTCGGCCTCGTAGGCCCTGGCCCTCGGATCCGAGGAGAGGAAGCAGACAACCAGAGTCTCGTCGCGGATGGCGCTCATGGGACCGTGTCGGACGCCGAGGTACGTCTCGGCGAACGAGAGCATCCGCCCATCGCTCATCTCGGTCATCTTGAGGCTGGCCTCGCGGGCCCCGCCGTGGCGGCTGCCGCTGGCCAGGAAGAACACCGTCCGCCAGTTGCGCCGGGCGAGGTCGGCCAGGGTATCGGCCTTGAACCGGAGGAGATGCGCCGCGGCACGCGCTTGCGCCTCGACCTGCGCGCGGTGGCGATCCGTGTTGTCCAGCGACCCCAGGATGTTGGCGGCAATCACCATGTTGGTGAAACTGCTCGTCATGACAAGGCTGCGATCGCACGTCCGCTCGTCGAGCACGATCGTGCACACCCGAGGGTCACCGACGTATGCCGTCGCAAGACGACCGCCGCGACAACACGTAACGATCAGGTGACGGCACTCGGGTTCGCGCGCCAGCAGGAGATCGATCGCCGCGGTGCTCTCGGGGCTGTTTCCGGAACGCCCGAAGGAAACCAGGACGCACGGCCGCGTCGGCGGCAGCGCACGCTCCGGCTGCGTGAGCACGTCTCCCGCGGCGAACACGTGAACGGGAATCCGGAGAGCCGCCTGAAGCGCGGGGCCGACGGCGGCTGCGGCGTACAACGAACTACCCGAACCCGTCAGCACGACCGCGCCCCGACCCTGCGAGACGCCTGACGCCTCGAGGAACGCGGCAAGACGGGGAGCGTCGCCCGCCATGTCCGCGGCCGTCCGGAGCCACGTGGCTGGCTGCTGACAGATCTCGCGCATCGTGTCGGCATAGCCCCGATGAGTCTGGATGTCGGCTGGCCGGTCCGCCAGTTCCCGGAGCGATCCGGCCAGGCCGCCGTCTGTCGCGGTGAGTTCGTCCGCCCCTCCCGGCATCGGTTGGTCAAGGGCAGAGCCTGTCGGTCCACCCGCTGCGTCAGCTCGTGTCATACGCTGTTCAAAACCCATGAAACGTTACGATTCATCTCGAACGCTATTGACATCTGCGCCCCTTGAGCGTATAAAAACAAAGTTAACACAGACTATAGCAATGAAACGAAAGAGTCAACTCTGACCAAGAATCCGTCCATCCCGCCGCGCCCATCACTCGCCGCCCTCTCGATCGGCCACGGAAAACGGGCCCGTCTGTGGCGCCTGCTCTACGGTTCCGGGCCGGCCAATGGGACGCTGCTCGTCCTGCCGCTCGACCAGGGGCTTGAGCACGGACCCACCGATTTCGTGCCGAACCCGGCAGCGCTCGACACGGACTTTCAGTGTCGGCTCGCGCTCGAGGGCCGCTACTCGGCCATCGCGCTCGGCGTCGGCCTCGCGGAGAAGTACCTGCGCGAGTACAGCGGGCGCGTGCCGCTCATCCTCAAGCTGAACGGCAAGACGAACATCCCGGACGATGGCGACGCGGTATCGCCGCTGCTGGCGAGCGTGGAAGACGCGGTGCGCCTGGGCGCGGACGCGGTGGGCTACACGCTCTATGTCGGGACGCCGCGCCAGGACGACGAGATTCGCTGCTTTGGGCGCATCCGCCAGGATTGCGAGCGGCTCGGCATGCCGATCGTGCTGTGGTCCTACCCGCGCGGCCGTGCCATTGAGGCCAAGGGAGGCAAGGGCACGCTCTTCGCGATCGACTACGCCGCCCGGGTCGCGGAGGAAGTCGGGGCGGACATCGTGAAGCTGCATGAGCCCGACGACACCAACGACTGCTGCCCGGAGCCCTACCGGTCGTTGCGCGAGGCGCCGGCCGCGCGCCTGCGGCGCGTCGTCCGCTCGGCCGGGAAGTGCCTCGTCCTCTTCTCCGGCGGCACGCTCCGCGACGAGGCGGGCGTCGTCGGAAAAGTTGCCGAGTGCATGCAGGCCGGCGCGGCGGGAATCATCTTCGGCCGCAACCTCTGGCAGCGCCCGTTCGACCAAGCGCTGGCCCTCACGCGACAGGTCCACGGCGTGCTGGCCGGGTTCGGACAGGAACCGTAAGCGAGAACGGTCGGTTTGCGAGAGGAACGTGCGATGACGCAATGGACACGACGGCAGGTGCTCGGCGCCGGTCTCGGAACGATGGCGATGCCGCGCGCCGGCGCGGCGGCCCCCGCCACCGTGGCGGTCGAGACGCCGAGGACGAACATGGCGCTCGATCTCACCGACTTCCAACCCCGCAGCATGCTGCACGTCCGCGAGACCGTCGTGGAGCGCGCGCGCTTCCCGGTCATCGACATCCATGCCCACCTTGGGTGGGCAGCCAGGGCCTCGGGCGGCGTCCCGGTCGGCGAGGAGATGACCTTCCTCGCGCCGCCCGACGCGCTCCTGAAGGTGATGGATCGGAAGAACGTGAAGACGCTCGTGCACCTGACGGGCGGATACGGCCGGGGCCTCGTCGAGAGCGTCAAGACCTACGACCAGGCGCATCCCGGTCGGTTCCTGAGCTTTACCGAGCCGTGGTGGAGCCGAGTGAGCGAGCCGGGCTACCCGGCGTTCCAGGCCGAGGAGCTGGCGCGCGCCCGCAAGGCAGGCGCCCGGGGCCTCAAGGTGCCGAAGACGCTCGGCCTGTACCTGCGCGAGAAGATGACCTCCGGGCCGCTGGTAAAGGTCGATGACGCGCGGTTCGACCCGATGTGGGAGGCGTGCGGGTCGCTGAACATGGCGGTGGCGATTCACGTCGCCGATCCCGAGGCCTTTTTCCTGCCCACCGATCGGTTCAACGAGCGCTTCGAGGAGCTCAATAACCATCCCGACTGGTCGTTCTACGGCAGCGGCTTCCCGTCGTTCCGCGAGCTTCTCGACGCCTTCTACCGCGTGGTGGCGAGGCACCCGCGGACCCAGTTCATCGCGCTTCACGTCGGCCTCAACGCCGAGAACCTCGCCTCGGTCTCCGAGCGCATGGATCGGTTCAGCAATGTGTGCGTCGAGCTGGCCGCGCGCATCGGCGAACTCGGGCGGCAGCCGCGGGCGGCGCGGGCGTTCTTCGAGCGGCACCAGGACCGGATCCTGTTCGGCACCGACGCCATCCCGAACGGGAACGACACGCCGCAGCAGGTGTTCGGCGATCGACTCTACGAGATCTACTTCCGCTTCCTCGAGACCGAGGACGAGTACTTCGACTACGCCCCGGCCCCGGTGCCGCCCCAGGGTCGCTGGCGGATCTACGGCGTCGGGCTGCCGGAGGGCATCCTCCGCAAGGTGTATCACGACAACGCGGTGCGGCTCCTCGGGCTCGGCGCATGAACGACAGCAGCGGTCCGCTCGAGCGCGTCGTGACCCGGGCGATGACGCGGGCGGACATCCCGGCCGGCCTGGCGCTCTGCAGGGCGAGCGGGTGGAACCACACCGCGGAGGACTGGGAACTGCTCCTCGCGCGAAGCGGCGACGGCTGCCGCGTGGCCGTCCTCGACCGCCGCGTCGTGGGAACGGCGACGGCGGTAACCTACGAGGGCCGCTTCGCGTGGATCGGGATGGTGCTGGTGGACGTGACCCTCCGCGGGCGCGGCATCGGGCGCGCCCTGCTGCACGAGGCGCTCGCGAGGCTCGGCCCCGTGCCCGCGCGTCTCGACGCCACGCCGAAGGGTCACCCCCTCTACCTCGCGCTCGGCTTCGTCGAGGAGCGTCGGCTTTGGCGGCTGACGAGCCCCGCAGCACCGAGCGGCGGCGGCGGCGACTGCCGCGAGGTGCGTCCGATGCGACGCGACGACCTGGATGCGGTCGCCGCGTGGGATCGCTTCGTGTTCGGCGCCGATCGCCGGCCGCTCCTCGAGTGGGCGCGCGAGTCAGCGCCCGGCCTGGCGCTCGTGGTGGACCGAGGCGCGTCGCTCGAGGGCTATTGCCTGGGACGGCACGGCCACCGGTTCCTCCAGGTCGGCCCGGTCGTCGCCGACGACATGGACGTGGCCGCGTCTCTCGTCGACGCGTGCCGGCGGCGATCGCCTGAGGCGTCTCTGGCGATCGACGTGCCGGCGACACCGGCGCCGTGGTCCGCGCGGCTGGCGGAGATGGGGTTCATCGAGCAGCGCCCATTCATCCGGATGTGCCGGGGCACCAACCTCCACGAAGGGCGCCCGGTGTCGCAGTGGGCCATTTTCGGGCCGGAGTGGGGATGAGCGGTTTCCCGGGGTGCAGCACGATGGAAACCAGCGAACCGGGTTGGCAGACGTCGGTCGCGGACCTCGCCGTGGTCGAGTCGATCGCGCGGCTCGAAGAGGTGCTGTCGCGGCCGAGTCCCGCGGATGTCGCGTGCCTCCGGCGGCTCGACGGCGATATTGCGATTCTCGGCGCGGGCGGCAAGATGGGCCCCTCGCTGGCGCGCCGCATGCGGCGAGCGAGCGACGCGGCGGGCGGGGCACGCCGCGTGATCGCCGTGTCCATCTTGTGGGAGCCGGGCGTTCGGGAGTCGCTCTCGAACGACGGCGTCGAGACGCTGACGTGCGACTTCCTCGACGTGGCAGCGCTGGCCCGGCTGCCGCTGTGCCCGAACGTGCTCTACCTCGTCGGCCGCAAGTTCGGCACCGAGGGGCGCAGCGACCTGACGTGGGCGGTCAACACGCTGGCGCCGGCCTACGTGGCGGACCGCTTCGCGCAGTCGCGCGTCGTCGTGTTTTCCTCGGGCAACGTCTACGGCATGGCGCCGGTCGAGGGCGGCGGCTCGGTGGAGACGGACATGCCGGTGCCGGTCGGCGAGTACGCGCAGTCGTGCCTGGGTCGCGAGCGGATCGCCGAGTACTTCTCGCGGGCGCGCGGGACCTGGTGCCTGCTGTTCAGGCTGAACTACGCCGTGGACCTGCGTTACGGCGTGGTCATGGATGTCGGCCGGCGGGTGTTCGAGGGGCAGGCGATCGACCTTCGCGTGGGCCACGCGAACGTCATCTGGCAGGGCGACGCCCACTCGTACGCCCTGAGGTGCCTCGAACTCGCCGCCTCGCCCGCGCGCGTTCTCAACGTCACCGGCCCGGAACTCGTTCGGATTCGCGACCTGGCCCAGTGGTTCGGCGACCGCTTCGCCCGCGAACCGCGGTTCGAGGGCGAGGAGGGACGCACCGCGCTGCTGAGCAACGCCCGTGCGTGTCACGCGGCGCTCGGGCGGCCGGAGGTGAGCTTGGACCGCTTGCGGGAATGGGCGGCGCGCTGGATCGAGTCGGGTGGCCCGCGCCTCGACACGCCGACGAAGTACGAGGTCGTCGATGGACGTTACTGACCAGGTCCGCCACCTCCTGCTCGAGGGAATGGTCATCCCGGCCCACCCCCTGGCGCTGACGGCGGAGCGGCGACTCGACGAACGGCGGCAGGTGGCCCTGACACGCTATTACTGCGACGCCGGTGCCGGCGGGATCGCAGTCGGCGTGCACACGACGCAGTTCGCGATCCGCGATCCACGGGTCGGCTTGTTCCTGCCGGTGCTGCGCCTCGCCGCCGACACGGTGAGCGAACACGAGCGACGGACGGGACGGCGAATCGTCCGTGTCGCTGGCGTGTGCGGCCGGACGGCGCAGGCGATCGGCGAAGCCGGCCTGGCTCGCGACCTGGGCTACGACACCGCGCTGCTGAGCCTGGCAGGCTGGGACGGCGTGCCTTCGTCCGACGTGATCGTGCACTGCCGGGAGGTGGCGTCGGTCCTCCCGCTGTTCGGCTTCTACCTTCAGCCAGCCGTCGGTGGCCGGCCGCTCGACGAGGCGTTCTGGCGGAAGTTCCTCGAGATCCCGAATGTCGTCGGCATCAAGGTGGCGCCCTTCGATCGCTATCGCACGCTGGACGTCGTCCGTGCTCTGGCTGCCAGCGGGCGCGAGGCGGAGGTCGCCCTCTATACGGGCAACGACGACAACATTGTCGCCGACCTCCTGACCGAGTTCCCGGGGGCGACGTCCGGCGCGCCTCGCGTCCGGTTCTCGGGCGGTCTGCTGGGCCAGTGGGCGGTGTGGACGCGGCGCGCCGTCGAGTTGCTCGAGCGAGTGCATGCCCTGCGCGGCGGCGCGGAGACATGCACGCGAGCCGTGTTGGCGCTGGGCGCCGAGTTGACGGACGCGAACGCAGCGCTCTTCGACGCCGGGCACCAGTTCGCCGGCTGCCTGCCCGGCATTCATGAGGCGCTCCGCCGCCTGGGCCTGCTCGCGGGCCGGTGGTGTCTCGAGCCCACGGTGGACCTGTCGGCCGGGCAGTTGGACGCCATCGATCGCGTGCACGCCCGGTACCCGCACCTCAGGGACGACGGGTTCGTATCGGAGCGCCTCGACGGCTGGCTGCGGTGAGCGGGGGACGGCATTGACGAGGTCGGTCGGATCGGCTTGAATTCGGAGTTCGGAGCAGTCGTCGCAGATTCGCCCAGACCCGCGCGCTGCCTCGCGTCGCGACGGGACCGGGCATGGCCCTCATCGACCGTCGGCAAGGAGCAGCAGCCATGGGTGGATCGAAACGTCAGCGCCTCCTGGTGGAGGAGCGTCGCCGCAAGATTCTGGAAGTGCTCGAGCAGAACGAGCGCGTGACCGTGCAGGAGCTCGTGAAGCGGTTCGGGGTCTCCGCCGTGACGATCCGCGGCGACCTCGATACGCTGACCGAGGCCGGCGCGCTCGTGCGCTCGCACGGCGGTGCGCTCAAGCCGCTCGGCGGGCCGGCCGACATCTCCATCAACGTGAAGGAGATCCTGCACCACAACGAGAAGGTGCGGATCGGGGCCGCCGCGGCGCGGCTGATTCAGAACGACGAGACGATCATCCTCGACTCCGGGACCACGACGCTCGAGGTGGCGCGTCAGATCGCGGCGCGCAAGTTCAAGTCGCTCACGGTGATCACCAACGGGCTGAACATCGCGATCGAGCTCGCCAAGCTCTCGCAGGTCCGCCTGATCGTGGTCGGAGGCATGCTGCGCCACGTGTCTCATTCCGTGGTCGGGCCGCACGCCGAGCAGATGCTCCAGGGGCTCAACGCCGACCGGCTCTTCCTCGGCGTCGACGGGCTCGACGTGAACATCGGGCTGATGACTCCGGACGTCCTCGAAGCCCAGCTCAACGCGCAGCTGATCCGGGTGGCGCGCGAGGTCACCGTGGTCGCCGACGCGACGAAGTTCCGGCGCCGGAGCCTCTCGCTGATCGCGAAGCTGGAGAGCGTCCACCGGATCATCACCGACGACACGATCGACCCCGAGACGGCCGCGACCATCAGGGCCAAGGGCATCGAGTTGGTCATCGCCTGATCCGTGGCGGCCGCTGCTGCGGCGTGACGGCTGCCCCACACGAACCCGCGGGCTCGACGCGCCCGCCCGACGAGAGCAGGGTCCCGTGCAACGCTGGCTGGTGTTCGCGATCTTCACGACCGTCTCCTGGGGCATCTGGGGCGCGTTCATCGAGATCCCCGAGAAGGCCGGCTTCCCGGCGACGCTCGGCTATGTCGTGTGGGCCTTGACGATGGTCCCGTGCGCGCTGGCCGCCCTGCACGTGATCGGGTGGCGGCTCGAGCGGGACGCGCGGTCGCTCGTGCTCGGCAGCTTCGTGGGACTGCTCGGCGCCGGGGGGCAACTGCTGCTGTTCGAGGCGCTCCGCACGGGTCCGGCCTTCATCGTGTTCCCGGTCGTCGCCCTCTACCCGGTGGTCACCATCGTGCTCTCGGTGCTGGTGCTGCGCGAGCGCGCGTCGGGCCGCCACTGGTCGGGCATCCTGTTGGCGCTCCCGGCCATCGCGCTCCTGTCGTACGTGGCGCCCGGCGACACCATCGTCAAGGGCTACACGTGGCTGCCGCTGGCGACGCTGGTCTTCATCATGTGGGGCATCCAGGCCTTCGTGATGAAGTTCGCCACGCGCACCACGAGCGCGGAAGGGATCTTCTTCTACATGATGGCGACGGCGGTCGCGCTGATTCCCGCCGCCGCGTGGATGACCGACTTCGGCCGGCCGATCAACTGGGGATTCAGGGGGCCGTACCTCGCCGCCCTCGTGCAGGTGCTCAACTCCGCCGGGGCGCTTTCGCTCGTCTACGCCATGCGGCACGGCAAGGCGATCATCGTCGCGCCGCTGACGTCGCTCTCGCCGGTGATCACGGTCGTCCTGTCGCTCGCGATCTACAGCCGCGTCCCGCCGGTGTATCAGGTGGCCGGCATCGTGTTCGCGGCGATCGCGATCTACCTGATGGCGGAGTAGGGCCGGAGGTGACGATGAACTGGGCGGGCGCGTTTCTGTCTGCGGCGCTGATTGCCACCACCATGCCGGGCTCAGGTTCGTACCGCGTCGTGGCGACCAACCACCCGCGGGCGGCACTGCTGGCCGCGGGCGCCGAGGAGTGGAACCCGGCGATGGCCGTCACGTGGGGCCCCGGGAAGTACCAGACGACGTTCCGGGCGCTGTGGAGCGCGGACGGCCTGTCCCTGCGGTTCGACGCCACCGACGATCACCCGTGGTTCACGATGACGCGACGCGACGACCACCTGTGGGAGGAAGAGGTGGTCGAAGTGTTCCTCGACATCGACCGGAGCGGCCGCAACTACGCCGAGCTCGAGATCAGCCCCGGCAATGTCGTTTGCGATGTCCGGATGGTGCAGCCCCACCCTGACAAGCAGATGGATTTCGACTGGAACATCGATGGACTGGAGACGCGGACCCTGGCGACGCCCGGGCGCCCGCCGCTGTCGGGAAACTGGACGGCGCTGGCGTTCATCCCGTGGTCGGCGTTCCGGTCGCTGCCGTCGGCGAAGAGCCTCGCGCTGCCTCCCCGCCCCGGGGATCAGTGGCGATTCAACGTCTTCCGCGTGAAACGCCCTGGCGGTCCGCTGGCGCCCGAACGCGGCGCCGTCGAGGTGGCGTGGTCGAAGCCATCCCAGCCCAGCTTCCACGTGCCATCGGCCTTCCGAAGCTTCATCTTCGAGGCGGAACCGGGGCGCCGCAAATGAGGACTGAGTGGACGCTCGGCTTCCGCTTCGGATCGGCGCTCCTCCAGTTCGATACCACGGACGACCGGCGCTTTCTCGTGCTCGGGCGACGTCAGACGCTCGAGGCGATGGGCCGGCACCTGACGTTTTGGGGACCCGCATGAAGGTCATCGATCTCCACACCACCGAGGGACGCCGCTTCCCCGCCGGGCGCCGCACGAAGAACGTTGTCGGCGGGCAGTCGCCGGTGCAGTCCGCTCATTTCGCGCTGGGGGTCGTGACGCTCGACCCGGACGGCGGGCAGGTGCCCTGGCATCGCCAGGAACAGGAAGAGGTGTATCTCGTCATCGAGGGCACCGGCGAGATGTGCCTCGGCGACGAGCGCGCCGTCCTCGCCGCGGGCCAGGCGGTCGCGATCCCCCCCGGCGTCTTCCACCAGATCACGAACCTCGGGCAGACGCCGCTGCGAATGATCTACTGCTACGGCCCGGCTGGCGATGTCGCGCACTGGCGGCAGGAGCTTGACGGCACGCTGCCCCGCGCGGGCGTCGAGGCGCCAGCGCTGCCATCGGGCGCACGACCCCAACGCGCGTAGAGAGGTGCACACGACGTGACGACCCGGCGCATCGGCATCATCATGAACGGCGTCAGCGGACGGATGGGCACCAACCAGCACCTCCTGCGTTCGATCGCTGCGATTCGCGGCGACGGTGGCATTGGCCTGCCCGACGGCACCGCGATCGTCCCCGACCCGATTCTCGTCGGCCGAAACGCCGCGAGGCTCGAAGCGCTGGCGGCGCGCGCGGGTGGTCTGAAGTGGAGCACCAACCTCGATGCCGCGCTCGCAGATCCGGCCTACGAGATTTACTTCGACGCGCAGACCACCGATCGCCGCGCCGCCGCGATGCGGCGCGCGATTGCCGCTGGGAAGCACGTGTACTGCGAGAAGCCCATAGCCGTCACGATGGCCGAGGCACTCGAGCTCTACGAACTCGCCCGCACCGCGGGGATCAAGCACGGCGTCGTCCACGACAAGTTGTGGCTGCCCGGCATCCTCGCCCTGAAGCGCCTGTTGGCCAGCGCGTTCTTCGGCCGCGTCCTGTCGGTGCGAGGCGAGTTCGGCTACTGGGTGTTCGAAGGAGACGCCACCCCGGCGCAGCGGCCATCGTGGAACTACCGCTCCGAGGACGGCGGCGGCATCATCGCTGACATGTTCGCCCACTGGCGCTACGTGCTCGACGAGGTCTTCGGCCGGGTCATCGCTGTGTCGTGCCTCGGCGCCACGCACGTCGCGCGCCGCTGGGACGAGGCTGGTCGGCCCTACGACTGCACCGCCGACGACGCGGCCTACGCGACGTTCGAGCTCGAGGGCGGGATTGTCGCCCAGTTCAACTCGTCGTGGTGCGTCCGCGTGCGCCGCGACGACCTGCTGACGATCCAGGTGGACGGCACGAAGGGCTCCGCCGTGGCCGGCCTGCGGAACTGCTGGGTGCAGCCCGCCACCGCCACCCCGCGGCCGGTATGGAACCCCGACGTCGCGACGCCCGGCGACTACCGCGCCGACTGGCAGCTTCTGCCCGAGGTCGAGACGCACGAGAACGCCTTCCGCGTCCAGTGGGAGCTGTTCCTGCGGCACGTCGCGTGCGACGAGCCGTTCCCGTGGAACCTGCTCGCGGGCGCAAGGGGCGTGCAACTGGCCGAGCTGGCGCTCGAGTCCTGGCGCACGAGAGGCTGGGTGAACGTGCCGCCGCTCAATCCGTGAGGGCACGATGACACCCGCCGAACGGAGAACGGGCCATGACTAGACCGTCGAGTGTCGATCTCATCAGCCCCGCGAACGCCGGGACGGTGCTTGTCGTCTCGCCGCACGACGATGACGGCGTCGTCGGGTGCGGCGGGTTCATCGCGAACCTGCCGGTGCCGCCGGTCGTCGTAATCGCGAGTGACGGCCGCCTGGGCTACCACTCGCCCGCCGAGCGCGACGGCTTCGCCGAACGCCGCGAGCGCGAAGCCGTGGGCGCGTATGGGCGCATCGGCGTTCCGCCCGACCGGATCAGGTTCCTGCGTTACCCGGACATGTCGGTGCACAACTACCAGAGCTGGGAAACTCCTGACGGGCACCCGGGGGCGTACCAGGAGCTCTTCCGCGTGATCCGGGACTGCCGGCCCTCGACGGTCTTTCTGCCGAGCGAGCTGGACTTCCACCCCGATCACAAGGTCATCGCGGAGGCCGGCCTGGTGGCGTGCGTGCAGGCGGGCGAGACGCTGATGCCGGAGCTGGGCCCGCCGGCGACGATCCGGCGCATCTACGCCTACCAGGTCTGGGAACCGCTGCGGGAACCCGTCGGCGCCTATCCGCTCGACGCGCGCAGCGCGGCGATCAAGCGGTCGGCCATCGCGGCGTTCGCCTCGCAGGCCGACGCGTTCGCGCGCATGGAGCAACTGGGCACGCTTCGCTACGACGAGGAACGCCTCGCCCCCGTGCGGGCGTTCGACGCCGCCCGAGAATCGGTACGAACCTGCCGCAGAGGAGAAACCATGGACGTCCGGATCTTCGAGTCGAAGCCCGCGCTGGCCGCAGCCGCAGCCGCCGAGGCGGCCGGCCTCATCACGGCCGCCATCGCCGCGACCGGCCACGCGCGGCTCATCGCCGCGACCGGCGCGGCGCAGTTTGAGTTCCTCGAGGCCCTTGCGGAGATGCCGGGCATCGAGTGGTCGAGGACGGAGTTCTTCCACCTCGACGAGTACATCGGCCTGCCGACGTCGCACCCGGCCAGCTTCCGCCGGTTCCTGACCGAGCGGATCATCGACCGGGTGCATCCGGGCGCATTCCACCTGATCGACGGAGAGGCTGCCGACCCGCACGCCGAGTGCGCCCGGCTCGGTGCACTCATCACCAGCGCGCCGATCGACCTCGCGTTCGTCGGCATCGGCGAGAACGGTCACCTGGCGTTCAACGATCCCCCGGCGGACTTCACGACCGAGACGCCGTACCTGGTCGTCCAGCTCGACGAGCGGTGCCGGCGCCAGCAGCTCGGCGAGGGCTGGTTCCCGCGCCTCGAGGACGTGCCGACGCAGGCAATCTCGATGTCGGTCCGCCAGGTGCTGAAGTCGAGGCGCATCATCGCGATCGTCCCCGACCGGCGGAAGGCCGAGGCCGTCCAGCAGTGCCTCGAGCTCGATGTCAGCGTGTGGAGGCCCTCGTCCGCCCTGCGCTGGCACACCGCAATCACGATGTACCTCGACCGCGCGTCGTCGTCGCTGCTGTCCCAGCCGCCGCACGCCTGATGCCGCGGGCCGCAGGCCCGCGAACTGGAGGACTCCCGGATGCACTTCGCTCTCGTGGACTGGCTGATCGTCGGCGTCTACCTGTCGGTGGTGTTCTTCGTCGGCACCCTCGGGCAGCGCTACGTCAGGAACTCGTCGAGCTTCCTGGTCGCGAGCAGGAGCATGGGAATCCACGTGGGGATGATCTCGCTCGTGGCGACCGAGATCGGGATCATCACCTACATGTACTACGCCGAGATGGGCGTGCTGTACGGCTTCGCGGCGTTTATCGCCGGGCTGATCCCCGCCGGCATCTACGTCCTCGTGGGATCGACGGGCTTCGTTATCAAGCGCTTCAGGGAACTCGAACTCGTCACCATCTCCGAGTTCTTCGACGCCCGGTACGGGCGCGACGTCCGCGTGCTGGCAGGCGTCCTGATGGCCGTGGGCGGCGCATTGAACTTCGGCGTCTTCCCGATCATCGAGGCCAAGTTCCTCAACATCGTGACCGGCGTGCCGCAGGCCTACATCGTGTGGACGATGGTGCTGCTGATGGCGATGGTGCTGATCTACACCGCGCTCGGCGGGATGATCTCGGTCGTCGTCACAAACTTCGTCCAGTACGCCGTGCTCGCCGCGGCGATGGTGATCGTCACGGGGTACTGCATCTTCGGCGTCGGCATCGGGCCGATGGTGACGATGGTCGAGCAGCGCCTGGGCCAATCCGGTTTCGACCCGTTCGCGCACAAGGCGTTCGGCTGGCCATTCCTGTTCTGGCAGTGCCTGTCGTGGCTGGCGCTCGTCACGGCGTGGGCGCCGATCGCCTCGCGGACGTTCTCGTCCGAGGACACGCTGACGGTGCGCCGCGTGTTTTTCTGGACCGGCTTCCTGAGCCTCGCGCGGGCGATCCTGCCCTTCCTCTGGGGCATCGCCGCGCTGACCTATCTCGGAGCCCGCGAGGTGCCGGCCATCGAGGCGCTGCCGGTGTTCCTGTCCGAGGTGCTCCCGCCGGGTGTCGCCGGCCTGGTGTTGGCCGGAATGCTGGCAGCCTCGATGTCCACCTACAGCGGCTACCTGCTCGCGTGGAGCTCGGTGATTGCCCAGGACGTCGTGTTGCCGCTCGCGGGCCGGCGCCTGAAGGCGAAGCACGAACTGCTCGTCAACCGCCTCGCGGTACTGTGCCTGACGGTCTTCATCATCGGCTGGGGCCTCTTCTACATCGTGCCGGGCGCGACGTACTTCTATTTGCAAATCACGGCGAACCTGTTTCTGGCGGGCACGTTCTGGACGGTCGTTGCAGGGATCTATTGGAAGGGCGCGCACCGGCTGGGGGCGTACTGCTCGCTGCTGCTCGGCGCGAGCGCCACGCTGCTCTACTTCGTCGTGGACGACCCGGTGGGCTGGACCGGCACGATCGGGATGGTCAGCTACGGGGCCGCGTTCGTCGGAATGGTCGCGGGCTCGCTGATTGGCCAGCGCGTGTCGTCGGTGGCGGGACGGGCCGCCTGGCTCGCCGCGCTGGGTGGAGCCTCGGGCCTGGCGGTGCTCGCCTTGATGCACCTCGCGGGCCCGCACGCGTGGCTCTACACCTGGGTCGCCACGCTGGCGGTGTCGCTCGTTCTGTTCGTCGTGATTTCCTGCTGGGCCCTCGTGCGAGGCTACGACGACATCCGCCGCATGTTCAGGCGGCTCGGCGACGAGGCCCGCGTGGCAACGCCGGAGAGGTGACCCCAATGAGCGAATTCACCCTTCAACAGCTTCACGACTGGTGCCGGGTTCCCTGCGATCAACTCGAACCGCACCCGGCCCGGAAGGTCCGCTTCCGGCTGTGCGCCGACTCGGCCGCGATGGGCGCGCTGATGGCACGGGAACTGGCCGACGAAATCGCGGCTAACAACCGTGCAGGGCGCCCGACGCGCGCGATCGTGCCGTGCGGCCCCGCGTGCTGGTACGGGCCGTTCACGGCCCTCGTCAACCGGGAGCGCGTCAGCCTCCGCCGACTCGGGGTCTTCCACATGGACGAGTGCCTCGACTGGCAGGGACGCGAGCTGCCCCGGAGCCATCCGTACAGTTTCCGCGGCTACATGGAGCAACACTTCTACTCCCCCGTCGACCCGGACCTGGCGGTGCCCGAACCCTCGAGGCACTGGTTGACCCCGGCGTCCGTCGACGAGGTCCGGGCCGCCATCGAGGCGGCGCCGATCGACATCACGTACGGCGGCTGGGGCCAGGACGGGCACGTCGCGTACAACCAGGCCAGGCGACATCCTTTCTCGCGGCTGTCGGTCGAGGACCTGCGCCTCTCGACCATCCGCGTGCAGGAGAACAACCTCGACACGGTCCTGGCGCTCGCGCAGCGTACCTTCGGGGCCGCCTACCAGTTCGTGCCGCCGATGTCGGTGACGCTGGGGATGAAAGAATGCCTCGGCGCGAGGAAGGTGCGCCTGTTCAGCGACACCGGCGCCTGGAAGCAGACGGCGCTCCGCGTCGCGCTATTCGGCCCACTCACGCCCGAGTACCCCATCACGCTGTTGCAGGAGCATCCGGACGCGCTCATCACCGCGACGGTCGAGACGGCCACCCACCCTGTCAGCCTGCATCCCGAGTGGGACCTCGGGCTCGCGTAGGAGGCGGAGCCGGACATGGGCGCTGCACCGTTGCGCATCGAGGACCGCCAGTGGCGCTGCCGCGCCATGATCGGCGTCGGCGGGATCGGGACGGGCCGTTGCTTCGCCCTCGAGGGCAACCACACGCTCGGCCGCGAAGAGAGCCGCGCCGGGAGCATGCTGGACCGACGGGACTACTGCAAGCTCCACATCATCAGCCACTACGTCCAGACGCTGCTCGGCCCGGCTTTCACGACGCTCCCGATCGGCCACGTGGGCGACGACGACGAGGGCAGGGCCCTCGTCGACGAGATGGCGGCCGCGGGGCTGGATGCCCGGCACGTCCGGGTGCTCCCCGGCGTACCAACGCTCTTCTCGTTCTGCTTCGTCTACCCAGATCGGACGGGCGGCAACCTTACGACGGCGGACTCCGCCGCGTCCAGGGTTGACGCGGAGTTGGTGAACGCCGCGGAATCGGACTTCGCGGCGCACGCCGGCCGTGGCGTTGCGCTTGCCGTCCCGGAGGTCCCGCTCGCCGCCCGTGCGGCGCTGCTCGACCTCGGCACCCGGCACAACTTCTACCGGGTGGCCGCGTTCACGACCGGGGAGATGGCGGAAGCTTCGGCACGCCGCATGCCGGACGACGCGGATCTCGTGGCAATGAACCTCGAGGAGGCCTCCGCGATGGCCCGCCTGAGCGCGAATGACGGAGCACCTGGCGCGCAGGTCAGGCTGGCGATCGAGCGGATCGCCGCGGCGCACCCGCGTCTCGCGCTCTCGGTGACCGCCGGCAGGAACGGCAGCTGGGTCCGCGATGGCGCGTCGCTCCAGCATCTTCCTGCGCTGACAGTACCCGTGGAGAGCACCGCCGGCGCAGGCGACGCCCACGTGGCAGGCCTCATCGCCGGAGTCGCCGCAGGGCTGTCGCTGGCCGAGGCGCATCACCTGGCGGTGCTCGTCGCGGCGCTCTCGGTCACCTCGCCCCACACGATTCACCCCGCCCTCGGCCGACCTGCCCTCAGGGCGCTGGCCCGCGGGCGTGGACTCCCGCTTCCTGACAGCGTCGGGCGGCTACTAGAGGACCCGTCATGAGCGTCACCATGCGAATCATCCAGCGCTTCAACGCCCCGCACGAGCGCGAGTTCATGGCACTCGAACGCGAGTTCGCCGCGCTGGAGGCGTCGCGGCCCGACTACCCCAAGGGCCGTCGACTCCAGCCGATGGCCGCGAACGCGCCGTGCAACAGCCTGATCTGGGAGGCGGAGTTCAACGACCTCGAGTCGGCGCGGCGGGCGCTCGATTTCTTCGCGGGCGACGCCGCGCACGAGGAACTCCTCGAACGGCAACGGCCGTTCTTCGAGGAGGTGACGATCGAGTTCTACCAGAACCTGGAGTTCGTGTGATGCGGGTCATCGACGCGCACACGCACGTCTTCCCCCAGTACGTCGACCTGGCTGTCCGGGTGATGGACGTCTGCGGCATCGAGCGCGCCGTGACACTCGAATGGCACGACGGCTTCGGCGCGACGCTGGCGGAGCACCTGGAGGTGTTCCGGCGCTACCCCGGCCGCTTCACCGTGTTCGGCAACGTGGACTTCCGTTGCATCAACGAGCCGGGCTTCGGCCCTGAGGCCGCCCAGCAGATGGAGCGAGATGTGGCCGCCGGCATGCGCGGCCTGAAGATCTACAAGGCGCTCGGCCTCGACTACCGGCACCCCGACGGGACGTTGTGGCGCGTGGACGACGAACGGCTCGATCCGATCTTTGCGAAGGCCGGCGCGCTCGGCATCCCGGTGTTGATGCACACGGCTGACCCGCCCGCATTCTGGCAGCCGGTCACGACGCGGAACGCGTGGAACGGCGTAATCTACGGCGAGTACGCCTGGTGGAGCTACTACCGGAAAGGCTGCCCGAGCGTCGACGAACTGATCGGCGAGCGGAACGAAGTCATCGCCCGCCATCTCGACACGGTGTTCATCTGCCCACACGTTGGCAGCCGGTCCGAGAGCCTCGCGCTCGCCGCCGAGGATCTCGACGCCTTCCCGAATCTCTACTACGACCTGTCGGCGCGGCTGCCTGAGCTCGGAACCCCGGCGCGCCGGGACGGTGCGCGGGCGTTCCTCACCGCCTACCAGGACCGTGTGTTGTTCGGGACGGACGCGATCTACGACGACACCAACGTACCGACAGGGATACAGGCTCAGTGCCTCTTCCAGCCGGGGGAGATCCCGCTCGGCTCGGCCGACCCGCACCAGCGGTACGTCGAGACCACCGTCACGTTCCTTCAGTCACACTTTGACTTTCTGCTGACTGACTCGGTCCAGCACGACCCGCCGTTCAAGCGGACGACGACGCCGTTCGACATGTGCGGCCTCGGGCTGGATCGAACGGTGGCGGAGAAGATCCTGTTTCGGAACGCCGAGCGGCTGATACCTGACAGGTAAGAGCACTCGTTCCTCTCTACCGGAGGTAGGCCCCGCCGGGCATCAGGTATTGGATGGGCCAGATTTCCGCGAGCGACTCGACCGCCTCCGACCATCTGAACGGCTTCACGTCTGGCTCCGGCAGCCACTCGACGCCGGTCAGGACCTCGCTCGTGGCCGACGCGAGCGCGGCACCGTCTCTTCTTCCGGCTGCCACGATCCTGGGAGCGCCGAGCTTCACGCGCGAGAACCGGGCCGCGATCTCGACGTCCTCGATCATCTCCAGGAAGAATGGCCGGCCCGTGAGCAGCGAGTTGTAGACGTGGTTGGCGAGCACGCCGGACAGCGGGCTCGTGTAGGCCTGCGCCTCGTCGGCAGGGGCCAGCGCGGAATCGTCACCGACGACCCGGTATCGCATACGCGTCTCGCCCACGCCGCGCAGGTCGAACGAGACGACGTCGTAGCCGGCATCGACACGGGCGAGCAGGCGCGGCCAGTCCGCGACGTCCGCCTTCCCGTTCAGGCCGATGTCGAGGAGCACCGAGCGGTGCGAGGCCTGGCCTCGGTGCACGTGCAGCAGCGGCATGATCAGCCGGCCGTTGTGGTGCAGCAGGTACCGGTCGACATCCACGCCGCCGGCCCTCGTCGATCCGATGAGCTCCCACGCAATCGCACCTGTCGACGAGCCCGCCGTGTGCGCGACCACCGGCCAGCGATCGATTCCCGGGTAGGAGCTCGCGTGGTAACGCTGGGACAAGGTTGCCGTGGCCCGACCCCGGTTGGCGCGGTAGTGGTCCCGGATCACCTCCATCAGCGATCGCCCCTCAAGGTCCACGCGCACCTGCCCGGACGGCGTACACCGCAGCACCTCGGCCGGCAGCGGCGTGAAGGGGTCGAACCCGTAGCGCGCCGGCAGGCCGTTGAACCGATCGATGAACGCGAAGACCGCCTCCTGGTTCTCGTCCGAGAACCTGTGCTCGTGGAAACCCTCGACCATCGCGACGCGGTCGGCGGCGCCGAACCGGCGGTAGATCCCAGACACCTCTCGGAAAGTCCGGCGGGTGCCCTCGATCGGCACGAAGTCCTTGACCGCGGCCGCGACGATCAGCGGCCTCGGGTGGACGAGCAGCAGGAGCCCCGCGTGGTCGACGCCGCTCGACACGCTCCCGTACGGATCCTGTTCGGGATCGCTGTCCGGATCCTCGAAGATCCGGTTGGCCATGCGCATCGGGAGCGAGGTAATGAAGCAGGATGGCGCCACGACGCCGAGGCGGCCGTCGAGCGCCCCGATGCTGGCCGCTTGGAATCCGCCGCCGCTCGTGCCGGTGATCGCGAGCCGGCCGGGATCGACGTCGGGCCTCGTCACCAGGTAGTCCACCGCACGGATGCCGTCCCAGATGATCCAGCGCGACAGGTTGGCGCCGACAAGGCACGCGAGGTTTCCGAGTACCGCGTGCTCGGCGCAGATCAGGTTGTAGCGGCTCCGGCCGCGCGCGGCGTCCCAGAACTGGCTGCGTTCACCCTGTCCGACGGGATCCCAGCACAACACCACGTAGCCGCGCCGGGCCAGGCGCGCCGCGATCTCCTGGTAGTTGCGGAAGGCCTTTCCCTCGGCGCTGTGCCCGCACGCCACGAGCACCGCGGGCCGGCGGGCGGGCGGCCCGTCGGGTACGTAGACGAGCGCCGTGACGTGGAGGCCGGGCACGCTCTCGAAGATCACCTTCTCGATCCGGTAGCCCTTCGCCGGAACCCCGCCGACGACCCGCGCGTTGAGCGGCGTGCGCGTCTCTGGCA
>Ga0315276_10000253_pt1 | contig 44881 bp, 37 predicted proteins | sample YL17G05_0_MG_FD_204542 | JGI IMG/M metagenome (GOLD analysis project Ga0315276, IMG submission 204542) | Sediment microbial communities from Yellowstone Lake, YNP, Wyoming, USA - YL17G05_0 | ecosystem: Environmental > Aquatic > Freshwater > Lake > Sediment | place: USA: Wyoming | collected...
GTACCGAGCATCCGCGACGGCGCTGCGCTTAATTCGCCTTGGTAATAGCTAAGTAAAGCCTTGATATCCGACGAGGCAAACGGCACCTGGATACCGCTGGCACCGGCTAGTTTAATCGGCTTGGGCTCAGCAAAATTCAATGCGGCTGGGGCCCAGCCGTGGCAGATGCCTTCCCAATACGCGTTTTTAGCACTAACGCGGGCACGCTCACGCGCGACGGTCGGGTAGTCGAAGCGGCCCTCGTAGATGTCATATTTCTCGGCTGGCGAAAGATCGGCCAACTGCGCCAAACTCAGTTTAGCGACGGCCGCCTCGGAATAGGTCTTGTAGCTAAACTGATCCGGCGGTGCATGGCGCCAGCGTTGAGCGATGCCGCCAAGGTTACTGGGCCAGTAGGTGTCGGTCCAAGGTGTTTCAGGCAATTCACCGGTGAGTGGCAACTTGGCAAATTGCCTTGTGAAGTCGCCCTGCAACAACAGCGGGTCATTAGCCTTGTTCCAAATCTCTTCGACGTGGCTGGAACCCGCGGGACGACCGCAGCTCCAAGTCAGGCACGCAGTGACGAGTGCCAACATATTTTTTGTTTTCATCAGATTCCTTCTTTGTGCGCATCATGCCGCTCACACGCCCGTGTTGCCTGGAGTGGAGATGCCGCAATGAATAGCCAAAACGGACTGCCCCTCCTTAGCACGAGGACCGGCCGACGACACAACTTATATTAAGGACCAAGGCGCCAGCAATCTGGCCGCCTGGCCGACTAAATTGGTTATGGTCCTTGCCCCACCCGCAACCGGCCACAAGTCCTGGGGAACTGCTCAATACCCCCAATGATCCATATATGTGACAGGTTATAGGGAGTATAGTCGCGCCCTGACCAAGCTTTTCGCCAGGCCGAACAGATCACGAGGCTAATATTGGGCCGTGTGCTGCGATTTATCGAAACGATTCTGACTGAGCGCCGTCGCCTCCAGGAAGCCCTACGTCAAAGCGAAGAGCGCTGCAAAGCGCTCGAGGCCGAGATGAAGCAGGCACGCCAGGCAGCCGCCGCGTCAGTCCGTGCCAAGGCCGCTTTTGTCGCCAATATGAGTCACGAGATCCGCACGCCGCTCAATGCGATCCTGGGATTCAGCGAGATCCTCGCCGATGAAGGCGCCGCTATCAGTCACGACGATCGAGTTCAGTTCACCGCCACCTTGCGCCGCAATGGCAGCCTGCTAGCGCGCATGATCGACGACATCTTAGACCTGAGCAAGGTGGACGCCGGTAAACTCGAAATCGAAAGCCTGGACCTTTCCTTACCTAACTTGGTCGCCGAGGTTGCGACACTGCTCGGAAGACAGGCGCAGGAGTCAGGTATCGACCTCAAAACCGGAATCGAAGGTCTCATCCCCGAACGCATCACGTCCGATCCGATACGCCTGCGGCAAATACTTCTCCACGTCGTCGGCAACGCCATTAAGTTTACCAAACACGGATCCGTTGAACTAACGCTCAAGCAGGTCAAAGACAACGCTGGCGAGGATCAGATCGCCTTTTACGTCAAAGACACAGGACGCGGAATCGCACCAGCCGATCAGGCATTGCTATTTCAAACCTTTTCCCCGACCGACCAGTCGACGACAAGGCCGGTTGGCGGTAACGGGCTTGGCTTGGCCTTGTCGCGCCGTTTGGCCCGTCTACTGGGCGGCGATGTCACCCTGCTCTCTAGCCAGCCTGGACAGGGGTCCACCTTCAAGGTCACCGTGCCAGTCGGCAGAGCCTTAGGCGTACCCTACATTCACCAACTGCCAGACCAACGCCAACCTCTACGCCAAGGCGCCCGAGCCTCCAGCACCCTACGCCTGCAGGGACTGCGCATTCTGCTGGCCGAGGATGCAATCGACAACCAAATGCTCATTCAGCGGCTGCTTGCGGCCCATGGCGCCAAGGTCGATATCGCCAACGATGGTTTAGAGGTCCTGACTAAGGCATGGGCCAATGACTACGATATCATCCTGATGGATCTCCAGATGCCACGCCTGGACGGCTACGACGCAACGGAAAGCTTGCGCCGGCAGGGCTACCGCAAACCCATTATCGCGCTCACCGCGCACGGGATGAAGGAAGAACGAGAACGTGCGCTGAAAGCTGGCGTCAACGACCACCTGACTAAACCAATTAGTCAGAACCAACTCATCATTACCGTGGCACAATACGCGCAGGCTACCGCTCACCATCATGGTGACAGCAATGTCCGCGCTGCAGACCTCATCCCATCGGCATTGAACCCACCGACATCGACGGTGTTGTCATAGGCGACCTGACTCGGCCCTAATACCAACTAAACGCTTGAGGACCTGGGGCACTGCGCCTGTGCTTGGATCCTCTTGCATCACCCGACTCGGCGTTCACGACTCCAGCCATCACCATGACGAGTCTTCTAAAATGGTACGGACACCCTGACTCGAACAGGGGACCTCTACGATGTCAACGTAGCGCTCTAACCAACTGAGCTATGCCCGCATAAGAAAACCGAGAACCAAGTTGTAACGATGCATCATGCATCTGTCAACAAACTTAGCCGCCATGACCGGTAATTCGCTCCAAGGTCTGCTTCGATACCGGTTCGTAGTGAGAAAACTGCATCGTATAGGTCGAACGCCCCTGAGAGATGGAACGCAGCTGCGTCGAATAACCAAACATCTGCGCCAGCGGTGCAGAGGCTTCAACAACCTGCACATGGCCGCGCAACGAGACGTTGTTGACCTTGGCGTGGCGACTATTCAAATCAGTGATAATGTTAGAAAGATAGGATTCGGGCACGGACACCTCAAGAGCCATGACCGGCTCAAGCAGCTGCGGCTGAGCCTTGCGCAGGGCTACACGCATCGCACTGGCCGCCGCGATTTTAAAGGCGATCTCATCGGAGACCTGCTCCTGAAACGCCCCTCCACGCAGCGTCGCTTTAACGCCAAGCACCGGAAAGCCCGCGATCGGCCCCGCCTGCATGCTCTCCTCAAGCCCGGTCTTGACCCCTTTCAGAAAGGCGACCGGAACCTGCAGCGCCGATGCCTTGTTTTCAAAGACCAGCCCACCTTGGGCGGCGGCACCGTCGAGCGGCTCAATATCGATACGCACGGCGGCAAACTGGTGGATCCCGGCCGACTCACGCTCGAAGGTCTCTTCCGCTGAACCTTTAGCACCAATCGTCTCACGGTAGGAGACCTGTGGCTCACCAACATTGGCGTCCACTTTGAACTCACGCTTCAGCCGATCGATGATGATCTCCAAATGAAGCTCACCCATCCCACTGATCAGCGTCTGCCCAGTCTCCGGATCCACCGCGACCCTAAAGGTCGGGTCCTCAACCACCAGGCGCTCGAGAGACTTAACCAATTTGTCATTCTCAGCCGTGCTCTTGGGCTCGATGGCTACTGCAATGACCGGCGTCGGGAACTGTACGGACTCGTAACGAATCGGGTCCTTCTGGTCGCAAATGGTGTCACCGGTAGCCACTAACTTCAGGCCAGCCATAGCGACGATTTCGCCAGCAGTAGCTTGCGTGACTTCCTCGCGCTGGTTCGCATGCATCGTTAAGATCTTAGCCACCCGCTCCCGTTTACCGGTCCGTGCATTAAACACGGTGGTGCCGACATCAACCGTCCCCGAATACATGCGCACGTAGGCCAATTGCCCGACAAAGGGGTCGCTCACAATTTTAAAGACCAAGCCGGACATCGGCGCATCGGGAAGACGCTTGCGGTGCATCACGATCTCTTTATCGTCCGCCGACAGGCCTTCCATCTCCGGCAAATCAAGCGGCGACGGCAGCAGCGCAACGATCGCATCGAGCAGAGGTTGCACGCCCTTATTTTTAAACGCAGACCCGCAAAACACGGGAACAAACTTAAAGCCAATGGTCGCACGGCGAGCTGCGGCCCATAGCTCGTCTGAGGAAATACTTTGCCCCTCTAAAAAGCGCTCCGTCAATGCTTCGTCGGTCTCAGCAATCCGCTCGACCAAGGATTCATGCGCGGCCTGAGCCTCTTCAACCATGTCCGCAGGAATGGCACCTATTTCAAAGGTGGTAGACTTATGCGCATCCTCCGACCACACCCAAGCCTGCATCGAGATCAAATCCACGACCCCGCGAAACTCATCCTCGCGCCCAATCGGCAGCTGAAAGCACACCGGATTAGCACTCAAGCGCTCCCGGATCGACGCGACTGAGGCGGCAAAATCCCCACCAACCCGGTCTAGTTTGTTGATGAACGCAATGCGCGGCACCTTATACTTGTTGGCTTGCCGCCAGACCGTCTCCGACTGCGGTTCGACACCATGAACCCCGTCGAATACCGCCACCGCGCCATCGAGCACACGCAAGGAGCGCTCGACCTCCACCGTAAAGTCCACGTGGCCGGGCGTATCGATAATATTGATGCGATGATTTTTCCAAAAACAAGTGACGGCGGCCGAGGTGATGGTGATGCCTCGCTCTTGTTCCTGGATCATCCAGTCCATCGTCGTGTTGCCTTCATGCACTTCGCCGATTTTGTGGATTTTACCGGTGTAAAAGAGGATACGCTCGGTGGTTGTCGTCTTACCGGCATCGATATGCGCCATGATGCCGATATTGCGGAATGCAGAAAGCTCGGTCTTTTTCATCGCCATGGAAAAACCAACCAAAGTAGGAGGGAGCAAGCAACCGTGAAGAAATTAACCTAAAAAAATAAAGGGCGGCCAGAGCCGCCCCATATCTACTAAACCAGTGCTTACCAACGGTAGTGGGCAAACGCTTTGTTCGCATCGGCCATCTTGTGCACGTCTTCACGGCGCTTGATGGTCCCACCGCGCTTGTTAGCGGCATCGAGCAACTCACCGGCAAGGCGTTCACCCATGCTGCGGCCAGGACGGCCACGGGAAAACTCGATCAACCAGCGAATGGCCAGAGCTTGACGGCGCTCAGGGCGCACTTCGACGGGAACCTGGTAGTTAGAACCACCAACCCGGCGCGACTTCACTTCCACCAATGGGCGGGAGTTCTCAACGGCAGCGCGAAACACCTCGACACCATTTTTATGTGGTGCGATCGATTGCGGGCCTTTGGACTCGATGATGTCGATGGCGCCGTAAAACGCCTTCTCAGCGGCGGATTTCTTGCCGTGAGTCATCATGCAGTTAACAAACTTAGCGACCAGAACATCTTTAAACTTAGGATCCGGAAGGATCTCGCGTTTCGGTATCTCGCGGCGACGTGCCATGTCTTAGATTCTCCCTTTTAGGACTTCGGGCGCTTAGCGCCGTATTTGCTGCGGCTCTGCTTGCGATTGGCGACGCCACTGGTATCCAGCGTGCCACGGATGATGTGATAACGAACCCCTGGCAAGTCCTTAACCCGACCGCCCCGGACCATGACCACGCTGTGCTCCTGCAAATTATGGCCTTCACCACCGATGTAGGACGTCACTTCGATACCATTGGTCAAACGAACCCGAGCAACCTTGCGCAACGCAGAGTTAGGCTTCTTCGGAGTCGTCGTGTAGACGCGGACGCAGACGCCGCGACGCATCGGGCTACCGGTGAGCGCAGGCGACTTGCTCTTGGTTTTGAGCTGGCTGCGCCCCTTCTTGATGATCTGGCCAATCGTAGGCATGTATTTGCGACCTTTATCTAATCAAATCAGCATATTGCCGAACAATCCTGGAGTTTCTACAGGACCTTTGCGGCATGTATAGGTACCAGACGGGGTTGCCCAAGGCAACCCCTAAAAGCTTAAAAAACACTGAATCTAGCGAATCGGACCATTAAGACTGTGCCGCCGTCTGCTCACTCAGACCAGGCTGAGGGACCTGACGCCGCTGCGTCGTCACCTCCGCCTTCAAGTCGCGATAGACCTTGGCTCCAGTACCTGCTGGAATCAACCGACCCATGATGACGTTTTCCTTAAGGCCGCGTAAGAAGTCAACTTTGCTGTTGATCGACGCCTCGGTAAGGACTTTCGTCGTCTCCTGGAAGGATGCAGCAGAGATAAAGCTCTCCGTCGACAACGAGGCCTTGGTGATACCAAGAAGCAGAGCTTCGTAGGTCGCCTCGGCTTTGCCGTCTTCACGCATCTTTGCATTGGTATCGAATAGATCGTGACGATCCACCTGCTCAGCAGGCAAGAACTTGGTATCGCCTGGATCAACGATTTTAACCCGGCGCAGCATCTGACGAACGATCACCTCGACATGCTTGTCGTTGATCTCGACACCTTGCAGGCGGTAGACATCCTGGATGTTGTCGACCATGAACTTGGCCAAGGCAACGCGCCCCAATACTTCCAAGATTTCATGGGGATTGACCTGACCGTCAACCAGCAGCTCGCCTTTACGAACGTAGTCACCTTCGGTGACGACGACGTGCTTGCCCTTAGGAATCAGATACTCTTTGGCTTCGCCGTCGTTATCCGTCAAGACCAGCTTGCGCTTACCCTTGGTGTCCGCACCAAAGCTCACCGTACCATCGCGATCGGCCATGATCGCCATATCCTTCGGCTTACGAGCTTCGAATAGCTCCCCGACTCGCGGCAGACCACCGGTAATATCCTTGGTCTTGGTCGTCTCACGCGGGATCTTCGCTAGAATATCCCCGGCGTGAACCATGGCCATATCGTCTTGAACGACGATCGAACCGACCGGCAAGTTGTAGATCGCATCCTTCTTAGTCGGTGATTTCATCACCTTGCCATCAGCATCGGCAATCTCGAGGCGTGGCTTCAAATCAGCCGTACGCCCTTCGGTCACCACGCGCTGTGTCTGGAACGTCACTTCATCGACGCGCTCTTCAAGCGTCATGCCCTCACGCAAGTCGGTGTAGCGAACGTTTCCAGGAACTTCCGCGATGATCGGCACCGTGAAGGGATCCCAAACAGCCAGCTTATCGCCCGCTGCAACGCGGTCGCCTTCTGCAACAGACAGAGTCGAACCGTAGATAATCGGGTACTTCTCTTTGACCAATCCATCGTCACCGACGATTTGAATCTCGCCCGTACGAGTCAGCACCACGAGCACACCTTCACGGTTGTGCACCGTGCGTAGGCTCTCGAATTTAACCACCCCGGAGAAGCGGCTGGCCTGAGCGCTGGTTTCAACCGTATGGCTAACAGCACCACCAAAGTGGAACGTACGCATCGTCAGCTGGGTTCCTGGCTCACCGATCGACTGCGCTGCAATAACACCGACCGCCTCACCGACGTTCACCAAGTGACCAGTGGCCAAATCGCGTCCGTAGCATTTAGCGCAGGCACCGACCCGGCTTTCGCAGGTCAGGGTCGAACGCACTCGGGCGGATTCAACAAGGCCCTTATCGATCGAGTCAGCCAAAGCCTCGTCGATCAGTTGACCAACCTTTACCAACACCTTGCCATCGGCAGGACGCTTGACGTCTTCAAGCAACACGCGGCCGAGGCAGCGCTTGCCGAGCGACTCCTTGATGTCGTTGCCTTCTCGCAACGGTACCAACATCAAGCCGTCTTGAGTCGCACAGTCGTACTCGGAGATGATCGCATCTTGGGCCACGTCCACCAGACGACGGGTCAGGTATCCCGAAGAAGCCGTCTTAAGAGCCGTATCGGCTAAGCCCTTACGTGCACCGTGGGTCGACGTAAAGTACTCGAGGACCGATAACCCTTCACGGAAGTTCGAGGTAATCGGCGTCTCAATAATTTCACCAGATGGCTTGGCCATCAATCCACGCATACCAGCTAGCTGGCGAATCTGCTGCGCAGACCCCCGAGCGCCGGAATCAGCCATCATGTAAATCGAGTTATTGCTCGCCACCCGATGCTCTTTGCCGAGGTGATCGGCGCGTTGCATAGTCGAGATGTTCTTAAACATCTCCGAAGCAATACTTTCCGTCACTTTCGCCCAAATATCGATGACCTTGTTATAGCGCTCACCCTCGGTCAACAAGCCCTCGGAGTATTGCTCCTTAATCTTTTTGACTTCCTCGTAGGCCTCATCGAGCAGCTTATACTTGATCTGCGGCACGACCATATCGCCGATCGAAATCGACAGACCCGCCTTGGTCGAATAGCGGTAACCAGTCGCGCGTAGTGCATCAGCAACCAACACGGTCTTCTTAGGGCCGCAGCGGCGGAAGGTTTCATTGACCAGCTTGGCCATTTCCTTCTTACCGAGCGAGCGGTTGATCATGTCGAACGGAATTTCATCCGGCAGAATCTCCGACAGCAAGGCTCGACCAACCGTCGTCTTAACCCTGGATCCACGCAGTCTTACCGTGATCGGAGCCTGCAGCGCTACGCCATCATGGTCATAAGCCGCACGAACTTCCTCGACGGAGCCAAAGACTTTACCAGCGCCATGGGCGCCGATGTCTTCACGGGTCAGATAATAAATACCGAGGACAATATCCTGCGTCGGCACGATCACCGGGTTGCCCGAAGCAGGCGACAGGATGTTGTTGGTGGACATCATCAAGACCCGAGCTTCAAGCTGCGATTCCACCGAGAGTGGAATGTGCACAGCCATCTGGTCACCGTCAAAGTCCGCGTTGAAGGCAAAGCAAACCAAAGGATGCAGCTGAATCGCTTTGCCTTCGATCAATACCGGCTCAAACGCCTGAATACCAAGTCGGTGAAGCGTTGGTGCGCGGTTGAGCAACACTGGATGCTCTTTCGTCACTTCTTCAAGGGAATCCCAAACCTCAGGACGTTCCTTTTCCACCAACTTCTTCGCACTCTTAATCGTCGAAACGATGCCGTGCTCTTCCAACTTGTTGTAGAGGAAGGGCTTAAACAGCTCGATCGCCATCTTCTTCGGCAAGCCGCACTGGTGCAGCTTTAGGTCTGGACCGACGACGATCACGGAACGGCCCGAGTAATCGACCCGCTTGCCGAGCAAGTTCTGACGGAACCGACCTTGCTTGCCTTTGAGCATATCGGACAGGGAGCGCAGAGGACGCTTGTTCGGTCCAGTGAACACCTTGCCGCGACGGCCGTTATCAAACAGCGCATCGACCGCTTCCTGCAGCATCCGCTTTTCGTTGCGGATGATGATCTCAGGAGCATTTAATTCGATCAAGCGCAGCAGCCGGTTATTCCGGTTGATGACGCGACGATACAGATCGTTCAAGTCGGAGGTCGCAAAACGGCCACCATCAAGAGGCACTAATGGGCGTAGATCCGGCGGCAAGACCGGAATCACCGACAGCATCATCCACTGCGGCTTTGCCATCAGGTTGCCGCCAGCATCCTGTTGGTTGAATGCTTCGACAACCTTCAGGCGCTTTTGCAACTTCTTGCGCGTCGCCTCAGCCTTAACGTCGCGAAGATCACGACGCAGGTCTTCGGCCAAGTCCTCAACCCGCACTTGGGATAGCAGCTCCATGATCGCTTCAGCACCAACACCGACGCGGAACGCACCGTTGCCATGCTCAGCAAGAGCCGTATCGTACTCCTCTTCGGATAGCACTTCGGCGAGTTTGAGCTTCGTTTGGTCGGCATTGCCGGCATCCAAAACGACGTAGGATTCACTGTAGAGAATCCGCTCAACATCCTTCAGCGTGATATCCAAGACCGCGCCAATCCGCGACGGCAAGGACTTAAGAAACCAGATGTGTGCTACAGGAGTCGCCAAGTTGATGTGGCCGAGGCGTTCGCGCCGCACCTTGGAATGAATGACTTCGACACCGCACTTGTCACAAACGATGCCCCGGTGCTTCATCCGCTTGTATTTTCCGCAAATACATTCGAAGTCTCGCACCGGTCCAAAGATCTTGGCACAGAACAGGCCGTCACGTTCCGGCTTAAAGGTCCGGTAGTTGATGGTCTCGGGCTTCTTCACCTCGCCATAGGACCAGCTACGGATCTTCTCCGGAGAAGCCAACGAGATCTTGATCGCGTTGAAGCTTAACGGGTCAGTGGGCTTATCGAAAAAGTTCAGTAAATCTTTCAAATCACGACTCCTCTTGAATGGAGGAAAAAATGCACAAGTGCCGACTACTGTTGTTGGAGACCATCGAGCCCAGTTTCCTGCCCGTCATCACGGATCAGGTTAACGTCGAGACCCAGACTCTGGAGCTCCTTCACCAACACGTTGAAGCTCTCTGGCAAGCCAGGCGTCATCGCGTTTTGACCCTTGACGATCGACTCGTACATCCGGGTCCTGCCAAGCACGTCATCCGACTTGACCGTCAGGAATTCCTGCAGCGTATGCGCCGCACCATATGCTTCCATCGCCCAAACTTCCATCTCACCCAAACGCTGGCCACCAAACTGGGCCTTACCACCGAGAGGTTGCTGGGTGACCAGAGAATACGGTCCAATCGACCGAGCATGAATCTTCTCATCAACCAAGTGATGGAGCTTCAGCACGTACATGACGCCGACCGTGACCCGATTATCAAACTTGCTGCCAGTACGGCCGTCATAGAGATCAACCTGGCCGTCATCGCTGAGACCGGCTAGACGCAGGTGGCTTTTGATTTCACCTTCGTTTGCGCCATCGAACACTGGGTTGGCAAAATGCACGCCTTCCCGATACTTGCGGATAAACGACTTCAATTGCTCGTCGCTGGCGGACTTGACGAAGGCCTTCACATCTGGGGCATCCCAGATCTTGAGCACGTATTCTTCCACCGACTTGCGATCAAAGCTGGTCGCAATCATCTCGTTGAGGCGTTCGCCAATGCCTTTGGCGGCCCAACCCAAGTGGGTCTCGAGAATCTGACCGATGTTCATCCGCGACGGAACACCCAAGGGGTTAAGCACCACGTCCACGGGACGACCGCTTTCGAGGAACGGCATGTCTTCTTCGGGTAGAATCCGCGAGACGACCCCTTTGTTACCGTGACGACCCGCCATCTTATCGCCGACCTGAAGCTTCCGCTTAATGGCGATGTAGACCTTGACCATCTTGATCACGCCAGGGGGCAGTTCATCCCCCTTCTTGATCTTTTTGATCTGCTCTTCCGTCATGAACCTGATCAGATTGATCTTGTCCCGAAGGTTGTCCAGGGCCTGACGCAGCAAGGTGTTCTTCTCGGCATCCTTGAGGCTCAGTTGCTCCCAGTAGACATAATCAAGAGCGTTCATAAACTCGTGATCGAGTACGGCACCCTTTTTAGCAACGATTTCGTTGCCATCTTTGGACCGAAGATCTGCGGCAACGGAGTCACCGATGGCAATCCTGGCCATTTTACGGACCGCAGAGTCCTTGATGATATTGATCCGGTCGCCTTCGTCTTTGCGTAGCTTCAGGACGTCGGTCTCTTCAATCTGCAGAGAGCGGATGTCCTTCTCGGCACCAGCACGAGCAAAGACCTTGGCACCAATGACGGTCCCTACGACACCTGGAGGCACGCGCAGGGACGTATCGCGGACGTCACCGGCCTTCTCACCGAAAATAGCCCGCAGCAATTTCTCTTCAGGAGTCAGCTGCGTCTCGCCCTTGGGCGTGATCTTACCGACCAAAATGTCGTTCGGCTGCACTTCCGCACCGATGCGGATGATGCCGGCCTCGTCGAGGTTGCGCAGGGCTTCCTCGCCGACGTTGGGAATATCGCTGGTGATCTCTTCTTGGCCGAGCTTCGTATCGCGCGAGATACACTCAAATTCTTGAATGTGAATCGAGGTAAACTGGTCGTCCTTGACGACCTTCTCGGAGATGAGGATCGAATCCTCGAAGTTGTAACCACTCCAGGGCATGAACGCCACGACGACGTTTTGGCCCAGAGCCAGCTCACCCATCTCGATGCCGAAGCCATCGGCGATAATGTCGCCACGAGACACGACTTCGCCTTTGGTCACGATCGGCCGCTGATTGATACAAGTATCCAAGTTGGAGCGCTTGTACTTCTGCAGATTGTAGATATCGACGTCGGCGCCGACCTCGGTCAGAGCTTCTGGATCATCTTCATTGGTCTTGATGACGATACGATCGGCATCGACAGACACCACAGTACCGTCGCGCTTCGCCACAACTGCAGCCCCGGAGTCGCGGGCTACCGTCAGCTCAAGTCCAGTACCGATGAGCGGTGCGCGTGTCTTGAGCAGTGGCACAGCCTGACGTTGCATGTTCGAGCCCATTAGAGCCCTGTTAGCATCGTCATTCTGCAAGAAGGGAATCAGCGACGCAGCGACCGACACCAACTGGTTGGTCGAGACGTCCATGAGGTCGGCCTCTTCCGAACGCGCAATCTCGCTCTCACCCTGCCGGCGCACACCGACTAAGTCGTCTGGCTTATGGGTATCCGGCAATGAACACTGGGCGATGACATGGTCACGATGCTCTTCGGAAGCCGAGTAGTAACGGACGGCCTTTTTCGCATCTTCGACGCGAAGACTCCGATACGGGGTCTCAATAAAGCCATACTCATTGACCCGAGCATACGAGGCAAGCGACGAGATCAAGCCGATGTTTGGACCTTCAGGCGTCTCAACAGGACAGATCCGACCATAATGCGTTGGGTGAACGTCCCGCACTTCAAATCCGGCACGCTCGCGCGACAGACCGCCGGGTCCAAGGGCCGACAGGCGGCGCTTGTGCGTGACTTCAGACAATGGGTTTGTCTGGTCCATGAACTGGCTCAGCTGGGAGGAGCCAAAGAACTCCTTAACCACCGCAGAAGCCGGCTTGTTGTTGATAAAATCATGGGGCAGCAGCGTGTCGACGTCCTGCAGCTGCAGCCGCTCACGGATCGCCCGCTCGATGCGAAGTAGGCCAATGCGGTATTGGTTTTCCAACAGCTCGCCAACAGCCCGTACGCGACGGTTGCCCAAGTGATCGATGTCATCGATCTCGCCGTTGCCGTTCTTCAACTTAAGCAGGTAGCCGACCGTTTTAAGGATATCATCCTTGGTCAGGGTGCGCTGCTCAAGCGGCAGATCCAGGCTGAGGCGTTCGTTTAGCTTCAAGCGGCCGACCGTGCTCAGGTCATAGCGATCGGGATTGAAGAACAAGTTATCGAACAAGGCCTTGGCAGGCTCGATCGTTGGTGGATCACCCGGACGCAAGCGTTTGTAGATCTCAAGGATCGCCTCGTCCTGACTGGTGATCTTGTCGCTGACCAAGGTGTTCCGAAACGAGGCATCGGCATTCACTTGGTCCATGAACAAGATGTCGAGCTCTTCAACACCGCGGCTGACGATCTCTTTGATGAGGGCTTTGTCGAGGTCAGCGTTCAGCGGGATGATGATGTTGCCATCACGGTCCTTGACGTCGCCGGCCAGGACCTTGCCGACCATGTCATCGGAGGACAGCTGCTGGTATTCAAGACCGGCGGTCTGCATCTGGCGGATCGCGCCCTGCGAGATACGCCGGTTCTTTTTGACATAGACCTTGCCACTCTCGGGGTCGAGGATGTCGGCCGAGGCGCGCTGGCCACGAAGCAGCTCAAAGTTCAGTTTCTTCTCGAACTTGCCATCGCGGACGCGAATCTTTTCTTTCTCATAGAAGTAGTCAAGCAGCTGTGCCTCGGAAAAGCCCAGAGCCTTCAGCAGCACGGTCGCATGGAGCTTGCGGCGGCGGTCGATACGGACGTAGAGAATATCCTTCGAGTCAAACTCGAAGTCCATCCAGCTGCCGCGGTACGGGATAATCCGCGCGGTGTACAAAAGCTTACCGGTGGCGCTATTGCGACCCTTGTCGTGGTCAAAAAAGACCCCGGCCGAACGATGCAACTGCGACACCACGACACGCTCGGTGCCGTTGATGATAAAGGTCCCGGAGTCTGTCATCAGCGGAATCTCGCCGAAGTAGACCTCCTGCTCCTTCACGTCGCGAATCGTCTTAACGGCCGATTCTTTATCGACGTCCCACACGACGAGTCGGATGACCACTTTGAGCGGCGCAGCAAAGCTCATACCACGCTGCCGACATTCGTCGACGGTGTACTTCGGCTCTTCGAAGGCGTAGCTGACAAACTCTACCGAGGCGGTCTCCTGGAAGTCCTGAATCGGAAAGACCGACCGGAACACGCCTTCAAGGCCGATGTTCTTGCGTTTGTCGGGGTCCGAAGCCATTTGCAGAAACTGCTCGTAGCTGTTGCGCTGGACTTCGATGAGGTAAGGGATTTCGACGGCTGGAGGAATTTTAGCAAAATTCTTCCGTGGCCGCGTGAAGGATGCTGCCAGGGAGGTCATAGGGCTCTCCTAAAGATCCGTGAAGGTGGCAAAGACACCCTGCCCCAGAAAAGGAACAGGGTTCGCTTTACACCAGATCGCACCATAAACTATCGTGAACCGGCCCATCATTTCGATAGCCTGCAGTATTGTCAATAGACAATATCAGATCTCATCAAATGCTTGCGGATCCAGGAGATTATCTTACCCAATCATGCAGTTATCACATGACAATAGATTAAGTAAGTCCGAAATGGAGGTTAAAAGAGCCCTGGCCACAGGAGCTGCCTGCAGCTAGAGCCCTCATCATCAACCACAACAGGAATCATCCACTGAGTCTGCCGAAAGTTCAAAGCCGGGACACTCAAAACGAACTCAAATTACTTGAGTTCAACCTTTGCGCCCGCTTCTTCAAGAGCTTTCTTGATTTTAGCAGCTTCGTCTTTGGTCACGCCTTCCTTCACGGTCTTTGGCGCGCCTTCGACGAGGTCTTTAGCTTCTTTCAAGCCAAGACCGGTGATCGTCCGGATTTCCTTAATCACGTTGATCTTCTTGTCGCCAGCGACGGCCAAGATCACCGTAAACTCAGTTTGCTCTTCCACAGCGGCAGCAGCGCCACCGGCGGGAGCAGCAACCATTGCAACGGGAGCAGCAGCGCTGACGCCGAACTTCGTCTCTAGTTCTTTAACTAGATCTGCAGCTTCCAGCAGGGTCAGATTTTCCAGAAAAGTGACAACCTGTTCTTTAGTGACGCTCGACATACCGTAATCCTCCTCAACCTTCGGGCTCAAAACGACCCAAAGCGGTATAAAATGATAGCTTTATTGCTCTTTTTTATCTTTGATGGCGTTGATAACCTGTACCAACTGCCTAGGCACACCACTCAATACAGTCAACAAGCCACGATGCGGCGCCACGAGCGTCCCCACCAAGCGAGCCAACAACACATCCATCGTCGGCAGCTCGGAGATCCTCTTCAGCTCATCCGCAGATACGGCCTTGCCAGCCAATACCCCAGCCGTCAGCTTGAAGTTCTCTTTGTCCTTGCCGAATTCAAGAACCGACTTAGCGGCAGCCGCGGCATCACCATAAACGATGACTAAGCCGACTGGGCCCTTCAGGGCACTAGAGATCGCCGAGACGTGCTCGACGCTTTCCCGAATCGCGACCTTCGCAACACGGTTCTTGATGATCCGAAATTCTGACTTTGATTCGCGCAGCTTGACCCGAAGCTCGGTGAGCTGTGCGACCGTTAGGCCGCGGTATTCCGCAACCATAGCCGCATTGGCCTGCTGCAGACGATCCGCGATTTCACCCTTGAGCTCGTGCTTTCGGGCTTTGGTCATTGCCATGGCGTTATCCCCTTAACTTACCTAGAAAGCGAACTAGTTAGACGCGGAACGGTACTGGATCGACTTTGACGCCAGGGCTCATGGTCGACGACACACCGATCTTCTGAAGGTACGTGCCTTTAGCAGTCGTCGGCTTCGCCTTCAACAAGGCCTCGATGACGGCAGTGGCATTGTCTGCCAATTTAGCCGCATCGAAACTCACTTTACCCACTGGGCAGTGCACAATACCGGCCTTGTCAACACGGTACTCGGTACGACCTGCTTTCAGCTCGTTGATCGCCTTGAGGACGTCAAAGGTCACGGTACCAAGCTTCGGGTTAGGCATGAGGCCGCGAGGACCAAGCACCTTACCGAGCTTACCAACTACGCCCATCATGTCAGGGGTTGCGACCACTTGATCGAACTCCAGCCAGCCGCCAAGGATCTTCGCCGCAAGCTCATCGCCACCGACTTCAACGACGCTCTCGACATTGGCCTGTGCCGCTTTGTCGCCTTTGGCGAAGACGACGATACGGACGCTCTTACCCAAGCCGTGCGGCAGGGCGGTCGCGCCGCGGACGTTTTGATCCGCTTGACGGGGGTCAACACCAAGGCTGACCACCAACTCTACGGTAGCGTCGAATTTGCAAAATGTGGTCTTCTTGACCAATTCGACTGCATCGAGGAGCGGATATTGTTTAACTGCATCGACCTGCGCGGAGGCCGCGCGGTACTTCTTACCGTGTGTAGCCATCTAGATTCTCCGTAGTTCAAGCGAACCGCCTCGAGGACGGGTTCTCCTACTATGTTGATTAATCCTGAACCTGTAGTCCCATACTGCGGGCCGAGCCCGATATGATCTTCACAGCTGCAGCTTCATCATAGCAGTTGAGATCTTTCATTTTGATGCCAGCGATCTCTTTGATCTGCGCCAAAGACACGCTACCTGCAACAGCTTTGCTAGGAGTCTGCGAGCCCTTCTCGACCTTCGCAGCCTTCTTCAGTAGATCCGATGCGGGAGGACTTTTCGTGATGAACGAAAAGGACTTATCAGCATAGACCGTGATGACCGTAGGCAAGATCGAACCGATCTGCTTTTGGGTACGAGCGTTGAACTCTTTCGTGAACGCCATGATATTAACGCCGCGCTGACCAAGAGCCGGACCAACTGGCGGCGCCGGATTGGCTTTGCCGGCAGGAATCTGCAGCTTGATGTAGCCCGTAATCTTCTTCGCCACCTTCAACTCCTTAACCAAGACTGATGCCGGAAAACCCTTAGAAAACAAGAGTCTCGCGTTTTACGGCAGGGACCATAAGTTGTCAAGCGATAATCACCTGACAGTCGCTATTAAGTCAGCTTTTGCACCTGACCATAGTCTAACTCGACGGGAGTCTCGCGCCCGAAGATACTAACCAAGATGCGCAACTTCATTTTTTCAGCTTGAACCGCTTCCACGACGCCATCGAAGTTGGTGAAAGCACCATCGATGACCTTAACCGTCTCGCCTTTTTCAAACGACTGGGTGGCAGACTGCTGCTTGGTCTGCTCTTTGATCGACTCCGGCGAGGTCAGCCGCAGGACCTCTTGATCGGTGATCGGCCGTGGGTTGCGGGCATTGCCAACAAATCCTGTGATTTTAGGCGTATCACGCACAACGTGGTTGGTCTCCTCGGTCATCTCCATCTCAACGATGATGTAACCTGGGAAGGCGTTGCGATCGACCTTCTTCTTCTTGCCGCTCTTCAGGGTCATCTCGTGCGAGGTCTTGGGCACGACAATCTCGCCGAACTTATCTTCCATCTTGTTCAGCTTGATGCGATCGAGCAGAGTCGACTTCGCCTTCTCCTCGAACATGGAGTAAGTGTGAACGACAAACCAACGAAACTTGGGATTCTTCCCAGCTCCGGCGGGTAGCGCTTCTTGATGCCCTGATGTTTCGACGGCTTCTTCTGTCATAACCACATCCCTTTTACACACTTTAGGCGATGAGTAACCTTAAAGCCTTCGCCCAGACGAGGTCAAATATCCCCACGATCACCGCGAAGATCCCGACCACCACACACACCACAATAGTCATCCGCTTGGTATCTGGCCAGGTTGGCCAGCTAACCTTCCTCAACTCAGTGATCGAGGAGAGAAAATACTCGTTGCGATCGGCGCTGCTACGCAGGCCCAGAGTTACCCCGAGACCAACCGCAGCACTCAAACCGGTCGCGGCATAGTTAAACCACTCGAACCGCTCGATCCATCCGGTTTGGATGCCCACCATCTCCAGCGCCCGGTAGGCGACAAAAGCCGTGACCAGTAGAAATACGACATAGGCCACGTTCAACCAGGTGGCATCGTCTTTCGACATCAGAGCGGTCCTTTGCTAGGTGAAATATGGGTGGCAGGCGAGGAGGGATTCGAACCCACAACATGCGGATTTGGAATCCGCCGCTCTACCGTTGGAGCTACTCGCCTAAACACGATCAAAGAAAACCAGGTGCCGAGGCCGCTAAGCCTCAGCACCTAAGTCTATTACTCAGTAATCTCAGCAACGACACCGGCGCCAACCGTACGGCCACCTTCGCGAATTGCGAAGCGCAGCTCTTTGTCCATAGCGATCGGGGTCAGCAGCTCGACGTCGATGTTGACGTTGTCGCCTGGCATGACCATCTCGACGCTTTCTGGCAACGTGATCGTCCCAGTCACATCCGTGGTGCGGAAGTAAAACTGCGGGCGATAGTTCTTAAAGAATGGCGTGTGACGACCACCCTCTTCCTTGGTCAAGATGTACACCGAAGCTTTGAACTTCTTGTGTGGCTTGATGGTGCCTGGCTTCGACAAGACTTGGCCGCGCTCGACTTCTTCGCGTTTCGTACCGCGGAGCAAGACACCGACGTTATCGCCAGCTTGGCCCTGGTCAAGGATCTTGCGGAACATTTCGACACCGGTACAGACCGTCTTGGTCGTATCGCGGATACCGACGATTTCAAGCTCTTCGTTAACCTTGCAGATGCCGCGCTCAATCCGTCCGGTGACGACGGTACCGCGACCAGAGATCGAGAACACGTCTTCGATAGGCATCAGGAATGGCAGATCGATGGGGCGCTCAGGAAGCGGGATCCACTTATCGACAGCAGCGATCAGTGCAATGATCTTTTCAGCCCATGGATCGGTTGCGACGGTTGCTTCCAGAGCCTTCAAGGCAGAGCCTTGAACGATGGGCGTGTCGTCGCCTGGGAATTTGTATTGGCTGAGAAGTTCACGAACTTCCATCTCGACCAACTCAAGCAGCTCAGGGTCATCGACCATGTCCACTTTGTTCATGAACACAACGATCTTCGGCACGCCGACCTGGCGCGACAAGAGGATGTGCTCACGAGTCTGTGGCATCGGGCCGTCGGCCGCGCTCACCACGAGGATGGCGCCGTCCATCTGGGCCGCACCGGTGATCATGTTTTTAACGTAGTCAGCATGTCCAGGGCAGTCGACGTGAGCGTAGTGACGCTCGGCCGATTCGTACTCAACGTGAGCCGTGGAAATGGTGATACCGCGGGCCTTCTCTTCAGGAGCCTTGTCGATCTGATCGAACGGTGTAAAAGCACCGCCGTACTTCAACGACATGATCTTGGTGATAGCCGCTGTCAAAGTCGTTTTACCGTGGTCGACGTGACCGATGGTACCGATGTTGACATGGGGTTTCTTCCGTTGGAACTTTTCCTTAGCCATCTCTTCCTCCCGCTATGGCTGACGCGCCGCGAAACTTGTCTTTTGATTATTATGAGTCCGAAGTCAACGGATCATTTTCGAAGAATGGAGCCCAGGATGGGAATTGAACCCACGACCCCGTCCTTACCAAGGACGTGCTCTACCCCTGAGCCACCTGGGCGTATCACTAAATGAGGTATCACCTTAAACTAAGCAACAGACACTGAAAAAGCTACTTTTGGAGCGGGAAACGGGATTCGAACCCGCGACCCTTAGCTTGGAAGGCTAATGCTCTAGCCAACTGAGCTATTCCCGCCCTACACCGCCGGATACTAGCCTATTGGCTAGGATTTGAAATTAGAAATTGGTTGCGGCCGACTTTTTCTTCCGATTCCAACCTCTAAGTTCGACTATGCACCTTCCGCTTGCGGCGGAACATGGTGGAGGGTGAAGGATTCGAACCTTCGAAGACGTAAGTCAACGGGTTTACAGCCCGCCCCCATTGGCCGCTCGGGCAACCCTCCAGATCATAGCCAGAATACACAATCATCACGACACTACTAATCGCCCATCTGCTGGAGCTGGCGATGGGACTTGAACCCGCAACCTGCTGATTACAAATCAGCTGCTCTACCAATTGAGCTACGCCAGCGAGCACTCTTCTAGACGCCAACGAACCCGCACTTCAGCCGCCACAAAAAAGAAAAACCCTAATGGTTTCAATATGTTCCATGAATAGCTGAACCAATGAGATACTACGCTTCAGAAACCATGTCAAGTCATGCGTCGCGCTTTTTCATCGTTTCACGAACCTGGCGCGGGACGAGTAAACTCGCACAAAATGATGCCAGCGGCAACGGAGACGTTGAGAGAATCCAAACCACCTGCCAGGCCGGGGATCGACGCCAGGCGATCACAGGACTCACTGACGCCTTTTGATAAGCCGGTGTCTTCGGCCCCAAGGACCACCACCGACCGCTCGTAAACACGGGCCAGCTTGTGGAAGGGCTCACCCGACATCTGCGTTCCAATGAGCCAGTAGCCCAGGTCTTTAAGCTCACCCAAGGCTCTATTTAGATTGGTGACCACCACCAACTCAGTCAGTGCAAAGCCCCCTTGCGCGGTGTTGACAGCGGCTTGCGTCAACAAGACCTGGCGCCGCTCGGGCACGATCACCTCGCGCACCCCAAAAAAGGCCGCACTGCGAACAATCGCCCCCAAATTGCGTGGGTCGGTGATGTGATCCAAGGCCAGTACGACGTCGTGGGTACGCGGCTGAAGCCGCTTCAGACAGGCGTCAAAGTCCAGGGCTTTGAGCGAGACTCGAGCGGACACCGGCGCTTGAACCCCGCCTGCGCCTTCCTCTTCGCGGTCAAAAACGTTCACTTTGACTTGATGACGCTGCAGCAGCTCAGTCACGCTGTCGCGTAATCTTTTTGTACAGCGAATTTCGAGCAGTGCCGCCGGGCGAAAGCGCACATATTCCGCTACTGCAGCCAGCCCATCGACCATAAACGTCTGTGCACTGAAGGGGCTGGTGCGTTCGGCGACAGCGGTGGCTCTACCCCCTCGCTCTTTGACCGGGGTTTTGCCGCCTCTTTTTTGGTTCATTGCGTGACCGCCCGGTAATCCTGCCTGATTCCGCTGGCAACCTTGTATTCGAGGTTGTCACCGGCGACCTGCAGGAGAAATTGAATAAGGCTCTCCAAAGCGCGATCAAAATAAGCGATGCGACCGCTGTTAGCAATGCATTGACTGAACATACCGCCAATGCAGTCTTTCGTCAGAGCGCCATGTTCGTCTAAATAGATGGAGGCAAAACCATCGGGGTTCAAAGCGGCGGCAAAGGTCCGTAAATCGGCGATCGGTAGATTCTTGTGCGCGCCTTCGAAGCCTTTACGCACTGAGGACAAAACGTAAGTCAGGGCGTCAACTTTACCGCGTAGTGGCGCTAAATGCGGGACATTGCGCCGTCCTTCATCGACCTCCGGGGTGACCCTGCACAAACCCTGATTGACCAGGTTTAGTAAGGTCGCAACGGTATAGGGGTCGATCAACTTTGAGGCATTTAGCAAGGACTGGACGTGGCTTTCCTGTCCTAGCAAACCGATAAAATCCGCCATGAAAGTGCCTTCGGCTTGTTCTGATTTCAGCTTCTCGCCAGACACCGTTAGCGCCACTTGGCTGTCGGACTTAAGCTTGCTGAGAAAGGAGCGAAAGGCGCAGCCGAAGCTATAGCATTCGGTGATCAGCTCCTGCATACTTTCTTGGAACACCACTTGGGTCGGGGCCAAGCCATGGCCACTCTCCATCTCAAAAAATACCTGCTCGGCCATAAACAATGAGCGTATGATCTGGCGCACCTGCAGCTTGAGCGCCAGCCATAGCTCGGTATTGGTAAAGATGCTGCTGGCAATCAGCACCTGGCCAAACTTACGCGATTTAGTCACCTGTGCTGCGGAGTCGGTCAACTCGTCAAGGCTAATGCGAGCTTCACGAAAGATCACTTCGCCGAGACGGTCGTCCATGATGTTCGACCCAGCGAACACGATTTGTCCGTGGTCAAAAAATAGCCGCTTCTGGCCGAATCCACTATCCACCGCCAACACGCCCGAAAAATGGGCCACGTTCAAGCCCAGGAGAAAGTCGCGAAATACCCCACTTGGGCAGCTACCAAAGCTGGTTGGTGCCTTGAGTATGCTCGCCGCCCCATCCCCGAGTGATAGCAACACATGGCGCTGGTCAAGCTGCATGACGCCCCATTTGGACTCGGCCTCGGCGTCAAGACCGGTGATCACAACCTGCCCTTCTTGCTCGGTCACGCTTAGTCTCTGGGTATCCACGGGCATTCCTTTTCCGAGGGCAACGAAACGGCCCTCAATGTCGCAACGGCTTATACCGACTCAGCTTATCAAGAATGTTCAGACACTCAAAATCGAACTTTCACGGGGTGAACCGTCGGTCGACAGGATTGCCTGTGGATTAAGCACTAGGGTCTTTGGCCGTGGCCGCCGGTCGGCAATTCGATGACCAAGCGGGTTCCATGCGGCAGGTTGTTAAGGACACGCAGATACCCACCATGATCGGTGATAATCTGATTGACGATCGCCAGTCCTAGTCCCGTGCCACCATCCTTGGTCGAAAAATAAGGCTCAAAGACCCGGTCGCGCAGGCCCTCAGGGATCCCCGTGCCATTGTCCACCACCTCGATCCGCACCGTGCTTAATTCTGGCAGCAGCGACGAATAGAAGGCGACGCTGCCGCGCTCGGTGTGACTACCTAAAGCGGCGATGGCGTTATCGGTCAGATTGACGAAGACTCGGTTCATTTGGTCCCGATCAAGTGGAAACATGGGTAGCTCGCCAAGATGCGTCGTGTCGATGTCGACGTGCGGATAGCTCATGCGATACAGGTTGGCCACGTCGAGTATGACTTCATTGATGTTACCAAGGCGCAACCGCACCTGGGGTAAACGTGAAAACTTCGAAAATTCATTGACCAGGTCACGCAGCGAGTCGACCTGTTTTAGAATCGTATTCAAACAAGCCTCGAAGACTTCTTGGTCCTCGCCGGTAAATTTTTCGTGAAATCTGCGCAAAAGTCGCTGCGCACTCAACTTAATCGGGGTCACCGGGTTTTTGATCTCATGCGCAATGCGCCTAGCCACTTCACGCCAAGCCGCCACGCGCTGCACTTTCACCTGTTCCGTAGCATCATCAAAGACCAGTACAGTGCCGAGATCCTCACCGTGTTCGTCGGCAATCCGCGTCCCGTCGACCAGCAGTGTGAGCGGCTTACCGTCGCGCTCCACCTCGAGCTGCGCACTATAAACGTCGTGCGTCATCAAACCGTCGGCGAGTGGCTGCCATATTGCAGCATAGAGATACGGTCCTAAGGCCTCGCGCACATTGACCCCGGTGACGCGACGGGCATCGATCGCCAGGACGTCCTCGGCGGCGCTGTTGACGGTGGTGATCTGTCCAAGCTTATTGATCGCGATCACACCAGCGGTGATGTTTTTTAGAATCACCTCCATATACTTGCGCCGACGCTCGAGTTCCACATTGCTCTGCAATAGCTGACCCCGAGCCTCGTCCGCCTGCGAGCGGTGGCGCTGCAGGTCCTGAGTCATCATATTGAACGATCGTACCAGCTGGCCGGTTTCGTCCTCGCTCTTAGGTGTCAACTTGATCTGATAGTTGCCAAGTGCCACCTCGCGGGTTCCCTCAGCCAAGGCCTGGATCGGACCGGTGATGCCTCTGGCCACATAAAAGCCAAGCCAAACGGCCGAAAATACCACCAGCAAGGTCATCACGACCAACAGAATCAAATAGCTTAACTTGATCAACTGCGCCCCAGGCCGCAGATTGGCAAAGCTCTGTTGGATCGTTTCGATACTTTTTAAAATTTGGGTTTCAAAGCGCGTCTCCGCGACGACGACGCCAATGAGCGTACCGGTCTTTGGCTCCAGAATCGGGGCAGCGCCCTTAACAATGTCCTGATTGTCTTCGCCTACTACGGTACTTGCGGATTCCATGCCACGTTCTTGGGCAAAGCGGTAGGTCACCTTGGCGACAAAGGAATCTTCGCCTTGGGCTTTGCGCGGACTATTGCTGACGCGACTAGCCCAGATCAACAGCCCTCTGGCGTTGTACACTTTAATGTTGTCGAGTCCATACTGGGCTTCAAAGCCGTCAAGCAGGTGAATGGGAATGTGGTGCAAGTCGCCGCGGGACCAAGGGTCACTGAGTAACACCGGGCTTAGCCTCTGCACGGCGATTCGCGCCAAGCTTTCGAGCCGGCGCTGGTCTTGCCGATAGACTTTTTCACTGACCTCACGCGTCTCGTGCATCGTCGCCCGAACTTTATCGGAAAACCATTCGTCGAAGCTGCTAACAATAAAGCGTGCCGAGACGTAAAAAAATAACATGGTCGGAGCCAATGCGAAAAAAACTAAAGTAGCGACCAGTTTCGCTCGCAAGTTAGAGCCAAAAACACCGCGTCGACGTTCAACGACCAGCTTAGCGACGTTGCGAAACAGCAAAAAGCTCAGGACCAATATCAAAATGACGTTGAAATTGATCAGCCCGAAATACAAAATGGTCGTTAAAAAGACCTGATTTTTTGCGAATGTTTCGCTTAGGTCAAACAGCCTGGTTTCGAGGCGTGACAAGGAGATCAATAATCCCGTCGTCAAGACAATGACGAAGAGTTCGAAGCGGCGACGACGTTCAGCGGCGGATTTGCTTGCGAACGTGGACATTAGCCGCTGACCTTTAGTGGAATGCTGGCAAAGACCCGCCCGCCTCGAATAAATCGCATCGCCACATCACCCCTGTCGTTGACGTTGGCGTTGACGTTTACTTGAACCATCTGCACCAAGACGCCGACGTTGCCCGGTACGTTGGTAAACACGCGTTCAACCTTCAGGCGGTCGCTATGCTTGACGTGCAGGATGTCGCCAACTCGCACCACCTTCCTATCACCGTTGATCGTTAGCTCGGCAAACTCAAGCTCGGGCGGCACCAAGCGGATAAACACCACTCCGGCAAGATGACCTTTGGCGCTGATACCCACGGCAAAGACCTCACCCTTAGCGGCCTCAGAGAATTTGACCTTCAGCTCCTCGGTCGAAAACTCTCGCCCGCCATCTTCGGCGCCGCCTGCGGGGCACCCTATGAGTCCATAAACATTGATTTTTATGTCGTTTTTGGGCAGAGACGGCGACACCGACGCCTGCCGTATCTCGAGGCGGTCTCCAACGAGAACGATGAGTTCATGGTCGCGCGGGACCACGCGCGCCTCGCCGTTAACGAGCACCACGACCTCGTCCAAGCGGTTGGGTACTGGCGCCACAGCCATAAGCGCCCGCGGCAGCTCGGGCCGAACCCAGCCAGTCAGCAACAGGACCAGGACCGGGCCCAAGGTCCAGGCGAAAGACGGCAGCGGCGACCTAGGGTAGGGTTTCAGACTCGTTCCTCGCGGTGAAAAACGCTTTAACCGATCGATCTCAATCTTATCATACGTGGCTGTAAGGGAAGAGATTTGCCTCAAGCTGGAATTGAGAGTAATTTGGCGCCAGCGAAAGTACCACATGGGGCCAGATGATTGATGACTCTAGACTACCAAATGGTCGAACGGTTCGCGGACAGTCTTAGGTCTCGCGGCAAGCAGCCGGCGACTATTGAGTCCTACTGCCGTGATGCCCAGCGTTTTCTCGACTATCTAGGACGCTATGACCTGCCACCGAGTGCCGTGGAACCATCGACTCTGATGGGATATCAGGACTTTCTGCGCAGCGATCTCGAAGAACGGGACAACTCGGTACGACGCACCGTGATCGGGATTCGCCAGTTCTTCCGCTTTCTCTCGGAAAGCCGGGCGATCAGCTCGACGCCTTTTGACAGCGTGCCTATTCCGATGCGCGACGAAGCGCTGGGCAAAGGCCTCAGTACAGAGCAGATCGCCGAGCTTATCCACATCGCCCAGTCCGGGCGACCGGCTTGTAAAGCCGCCCGCGACGGAGCCATCGTTTCCTTGCTCGCCTACGAAGGCGTCAAGGCCAACGAGCTCATCAATCTACGCTGGGTCGACCTGATTACCGAAGGCAACACCTCAAGCCTGCATATCGGTGGGTCAAGAGCCCGCTCGATCCGCCTTTCCGACGCCACGCTAAGCCTGTTACTCGCTTACCGCAGTCAATATCTGAACATTCGGCACCACGCCATTGTGCAGGCGACAGACAAACGCATATTCGTGTCGTTCAAAGGCCGAGACGCCAGTAGTCCGTTACCGGTGATGACCAGACATGGCCTGAAATTCATCCTCTACGAACTCGGCGACAAATTGCCGCTGGCTAAATTAAACACCGAGCAGTTGCGCCACTATGCCGTCAGCTATCTCATCGGCCTCGGCCGAGCGCCGGAAGAGATCATGGCCCATCTTGGACTGCGGCGACTTGGCAACATCGCCAAACACCTAGCTCAAGGCAAGCGTCTGACGGGAGACAACCCGTTGCCGGCGCAAAGTGCAGCCCCGCTGTGAACGGGTCACCGCACCTCGGTAGCGAAGGCGACGCAGCATGGATGGCCATGGCGCTCGACCTGGCCCGCCAGGCCGCACTGCGTGGAGAAGTCCCAGTCGGTGCAGTCATCGTCAAAGACGGACAACTCATTGCCAGCGGCGCCAACGCCCGAGAAGAATTTCAAGACGCGCTAAGACATGCCGAGATCGATGCCATCGGCGCTGCCTGTAAGCAACTTGGTGCCTGGCGACTCAGCGGATGTACCCTGTACGTGACCTTAGAACCCTGCCTCATGTGTGCCGGCGCGGTGCATCAAGCACGCATCGACCGGGTGGTTTTTGGTGCCTTTGACCCCAAGGCAGGAGCGATGGGTAGTCTGTACCAAGTGCACGCGGACGTGCGCTTGAACCACCGTCTGCCGGTCACGCCCGGAGTTTTAGCAACCGAGTGCGGCGAGGTCTTGAAGGCTTTTTTTCGCGCCAGGCGCCAGGATTCACCAAAGTAAATTCACCGCTGCTGAAGGTCATTCGACCTTGCGCGTAAGCCGAATCTCGATATCCGACTGACCCAAGGTGACGGGAAACACCTCGCCGACAATATCGCCGGGTTGATCTGGGCCGGCCGATCCGTCTTGATCCAAGCGAGCCTTCAGTTTGAACTGCGCCGGCCATTCGTCCTCGCCCATCATGCGCTGCATGTTGTCCTTGGTTAACACAAAGTCATAAAAAGCTCCCTCGGCATCCCTGCTCAGGGTCTTTCTGAAAGCGCCGAGGGGCATTGGTTTGTCTGGCCCACTAGCGATGATAAACAACGTATGAATGCCCTTGGCCGCAGCAGTCAGCTCCGGAGCCAAGACCACTGTGCCCTTGGCGTAAGCATGCGAGGTCTCGCCCATCCGACCAGCCATCACGGCGGCCACGGCGATGATGATGATGAGTACCAAACCACCGAACAAGCCTAACTTCTGCATCGCCAACCAACCCTTGTAGAGCCCATCTAGACGCCGGCCTTTACCCCACCCAAGTCAAGCAGTGTGGGACTAAACTCCGCCAAACCAAAGGAGTCTACCATAATGGCATCGTGACGCACCGTATTTGCCTCCTCGAGTAGGCTTGCCTCCGTCGGAGTGATCACCTTGGCCTCGACAGCAGCCTTTACTAGCAGGTTAGCGCGCTTTTTCGGTAACACTCCTGCCTTGATCGCTTGCGAAATCTTTTGCAAGATCGCTGCTGACTGGTGCGATAGCTTGAAAGCATGCTCGAACTTCTCACCGGAATCCCCTGGGCGAGCCGAAAACACGATTCCTGTCGTCAGTGAGTCCCGAAGGACCCCGGCTTCCTGGATCTGCATCGCGAGTCTGTGGCCTAGTCCGTCCGATGGCAGATGCCCAAGGCTATTCAGGCGAGCCCAAAAAGCAACTGGACCGCGAAAAATCCATCCGATGCCTGGCACCGTGAAGTTCTGAAAGATACCATCAAAGCCCTGTTGGATTTGCACCATGCAGTATTGCATGGCCCACTCAAAGACATCCTTGTGTTCGGCTCGGTAGCCTTCCGCTTCATAGCGCCGCAGGACAGCGGTAGCCATATACATCCAAGATAAAACATCAGCGTAACGACCGGTCAATTTTTCGCGCAACTTGAGAGTTCCACCGAGGGTACCCATGGCCACATCCGCCATGAAGGCAAAGGACGCCGAAGCCCAAGACAATTTGCGGTAGTAGGCGGCGCCCGGACCACCAGGACTTCCAGCTAGCAGGCCACGGCTCAGGCTGAGGACCAAAGACCGGCAGCCATTGCGCAACACATGGCCCATATGCGCCCAAAAGGCCTTGTCAAAGGCGCTATAGTCCTTGTCCATCAGAGCTTTGACTTCTTTATAGGCAAACGGATGGCAGCGAATGGCACCTTGCCCAAAGATAATCATCGTCCGCGTCAAAATATTGGCTCCTTCGACGGTGATGCTAATCGGCAAACCGATGTAGGAATTGGCAATATGATTGCGGGGGCCGCGCGATATGGCCGCACCACCCATGAGATCCATGGCATCGTTGGTGACCTTGCGCGCAAGTTCCGTTTGGTTGTACTTGGCAATCGCCGAGATCACCGCCGGTTTCATGCCTGAATCGACGGCGCCGACGGTGAAGATACGCATGGCCTCCATCAAGTAGGTCAGACCGGTGATGCGGGCTAGAGGCTCTTCAATCCCTTCAAACTGACCAATCGAAATACCGAACTGGCGCCGAATCACGGCGTAAGCGCTGGTGAGTCGGGTCACCATTTTGGCGATGCCTGCCGCCTGCGACGGCAACGAGATCGCCCTTCCGGCCGCGAGGCACTCCATCAGCATCTGCCAGCCACGGCCGGCGCCACCTTCGCCACCGATGATCTGGTCGATCGAAACCACGACGTCATGGCCGCTGGTCGGGCAATTAAAGAACGGCACACCCATGGGGTTGTGACGTTCTCCAAGCACGACGCCGGGAAGGTTTGCCGGTGCCAGCACACAGGTGATACCCAGGTCTTTGCCACGTCCCAGCAGGTTTTCAGGATCGTAAAGCTTGATTGCCAAGCCAATCAGAGTGGCGATTGCTGCCAAGGTGATGTAGCGTTTTTCCCAGTTGAGACGCACATAAATCTGTCCGTCTTCGCCGCGAAACAGCACCCCGCTAGAGGTAATGGAACCCGCGTCGGATCCAGCTTCAGGTTCCGTCAGGGCAAAGCACGGAATCTCCTCCCCGCGCGCCAGGCGTGGGAGGTAGTAGTCCTTTTGCTTTTTAGTCCCGTAGTGGGCTAGGAGTTCCGCTGGTCCAAGCGAGTTTGGCACCATGACGGTGATCGCGAGAGGCGCGGAATGCGAAGCCAAGCGGGCTACGACCTCGCTGTTGGCCGCGGCAGAGAACCCGAGGCCACCGTACTCCTTCGGGACGATCATCCCGAAAAAGCGCTCCTTCTTGATATAGTCCCACATCGGTTTAGGCAGGTCTTTGGTCTGAAAAATCTCCCAGTCCGAAGCCAGCGCGCACAGGGTCACCACCTGTTGATCAAGAAATGCCTGCTCTTCGGTCGAAACTCCCGCATACTTCTCACCACGTATCCAGGTGAAATCAGGTTTGCCAGAAAACAACTGCGCATCCACCCACGTGGTACCCGCTTCGAGGGCAACCCGCTCCGTTTCTGAAATCACGGGCATCAACTTCAACTTGTCCATGAGTCGCGCGAGGGGGATCGACAGCAGCATGCGGCGCAGCGGGACGATATTGAGCACCGTCAAGGCCAAGGCGAACACCGCCAAAAGCCAAAACGGCGCCGCCAGCAGCCACAACCCGGCAAGCAGTAGGGCGGTCCACAGAAACAGCGGCGCGCCGGTAAAGCCAAGCGCCAAGAGTAACAGGGCAAAAATGCCGCAGCCAAGGACTGGCAGGGCCTCTGAAAGCCATCCATAACCTATCATCATCTTGCCCCTTAGTGCGTGCTCCCCCGGATGGGAGGCCGCAAGCGAGTGTTGCACCAGGCCCGTGGGCCCAGCGAGTGCAACATGGGGCCCAAGAAGGCAGCTCGACAGCTTTATTATAACGCTAACAACCCTCTTCGGGCTATCAGGGCAGGCGAGATTTCTTCGGGGCATCCCGCCCGCTCTAGCGAAGAGGGGCGGTCACCTTGCAATTTATAGCGGATGGGTCAACACAGTCGCCGTTTTAATGACGACGTCCTCAACTGGACGATCGCCGGCACCTGTCTTGACCTTACCGATCGCCTGAACCACCGCGAGACTGTCAGCATCGGCGGTTTGGCCAAAGGCCGTATACTGGCGGTCCAGGAAGGGGACCTTTTCGAGGCATAGGAAAAACTGGCTACCGGCCGAGTTCGGGTCCTGCGCCCGAGCCATCGACAGGGTCCCTGGCTCATGCTTGCGCTCATTGAATTCGGCATCGACGTGGTACCCAGGGCCGCCGGTCCCGGTTCCTTCAGGACACCCGCCTTGGATGACAAAGCCAGGGACGATGCGGTGAAAGGTCAAGCGATCGTAGAAGCCGATCTTGGCCAGACCGAGCAGATTCTTAACGTGGTTTGGCGCGATGTCCGGCCAAAGGTCGAGGGTGATTTTGCCTTTTGACGTGTCGAACTCGAGCTGATAGCGGTGGGTCTTAAAGTCGATCGACTCCTGCGCTTTTTGCACGTCATTCTTCTTACTGCTGCCAAACATGTGCGGCCCTTTCTCAGGCGAGGAACGGAAAGCATCCCCTATACCATTGAGAAAGTCGGCTGTTCAAGCCTTCCGGAAGGTAAGCAACAGACTTTGACCGTCTTCGAGGCCCAAGTGCTCCCGAATGAGGGTAAAGCCATTGGCCAGCAGCAGAGAACAAGCCGTTGCCACATCCAACTTTGCCTGGGTCTGGCGCTCCACCTCGGCCGCTAGGGACTCGCTGCGGACCTGCTCAAGCTGGTGCTTTAATTCATCGAAAGCCTGGATGTCGCGTAGCTGCTCGCCGACTGCCGCGAACAAGGAATCCATGGTACTACCGTCGGCACGCAGGGTCAGCAAGAGCAGACCTCCTGGTGCCAGAGAGGCATGAAGGCGTTGCACCAACACCTGCGGCTCCGCTTCCGTCTGCAAGTGGTAGCACAGCACGACTGCACCGTAGCGTTGCTGCGGCAGGCTGCTCAGGTCAGCCAAGGGTTTGCGTACTATCTTAACTCGCCGAAAGGACGCACAGCGTTGACGGGCCTGGCGCAGCACATGTGGATCCCCATCCACTGCGGTCACCCGGTGCCCTTCAGCCAAAAGCGACGCACTGAATGCGCCTGTACCACAGCCAACATCCAGGACCCGCTCGACCTTTGTCAGTTCCTTAACGTGCAATTCGATCAATTGGCGGCGGCCGCTAAATTGGTCAAACAGCCGATCGTAAGCCGAGGCGTAGCGAATACGCCGAGTCTCGGCGGCGATCGCGGCGTACAGGTCGGTAAAGAATTTTTGCCGCTGGTGCACCGAATTGACATTGAGGACGACCGACCAACCAACGATACGACCTGAGGCTAGATCGATCAGTGGTGCCATCACCTTTGTGAAAACCATCCGACCGTACTCAGACGAGACATAGACCGCGCGCTCGCGATCGGCGAGGGGCAAGATCCCGTCACCATACAGCTTCGTCACCCGCGCAGGCACTCGCCGAAAGTTATCCAAAAGTTCATACCAAACGCGCACCGGGGCACCGCGTTTGATCTTGTCTTGGCGACCAAAGACCAGGTCAAAAGCACTGTTCCAATCGAGCAGGCGTTGGTCACTACTCAGGATAAACGTCGGTAGATTGGTCGCAAACAAGGCCGAAGCCAGGCGCGAGCTGTTCTCATGCCACAATGTCAGGGGGTTCTGCCGGCCAGGTCCTTGGTCGACGCTCGCGCCGTTGTCCTTTAATACGAATAGATCCTTGGTCACGAAGGCGGTCGACGAGGACCGCAGCCTTGCTAGCGAAGGCCACAAGGAAAACAATCCCAGCTTTACCGCCACCGCAGTACCGATAAAGGCGATAGGGCGGATATGACCAAAACGAAGCCCAAACTTCTCCAAGAAAATCGCTATCAACAATAACAAGACGGCGGCACAGACAACAACACCACCGCAAACCGTTCTGTTTACATGGACTTTTTCTTTTAGAAAACCGTTTAGAAAACTACGCATGGAATATCCAATCATGAACAACATCAGGTAAAACGACAAAGTCAGGTCTGCCACTGCAATCCCTCTGCCACTTCGATCGTTACGGTTAGTGGACCAAATGTATTAGCATTTATATGACCCTGCCGACGATATCGAGCGTCCAAGCTTTTGACGCAACCGACCCAGGTGCCTAGACCTTGGCTACAAGCACCACCACGCGTCGAAACACAAACAGAAGATTTGGCATCCAAGTTGCAGAAGAGTCTAGCAAGCGTCTCGAACAGAGGCGCAAGCGATTCCTGCTGAGTTTCTAATGGAGTGGATAACATGCTGAAGCCGACGAAAAAACACAATGAAAATGGCCATGGCGGCAATGCCACACTGGGGCTGCGCCCGCAATACGCCGCAGCACTGACGCTGTCGATGCTTTTGACAGATGTTGGTTTAGCCAATGTCGTCGGCGCCGACACGCAAAACTTCAATGCCACCACCTCCGGCCTGGACTTCGTCACCGTCGAATCAGCCCAGACCTTGGATCCCGGCGTCGTCAACTTCGGACTCTTCCTCAATGATGCAGTGAACTCACTGCCCTATTTCGCCAATGACCCACAAAAGCGAACGGCCTACACGGACTCTGTCCTTGGCGCAGACTTGAACGTCGGCGTCGGTCTATTGCCCGGATTTGACATCGGCATCAGCGCGCCTCAAGTCCTCCAGCAGGATTCAGAAAAGGGCGGCTATCACGGCCAATACAATGCAACGGGCAACACCGAAGCGCGTCTCAATGCCAAGCTTCAATTCTACGGCACGCGCGACTACGGCCTTGCCCTGATGCTGTCGGAAAGCATTAACCGCATCAACAATAATCCCTATGCTGGTAAGAACGCCGGGCCGACGACCAACCTGCAGCTGGCTGGCGACACGACGATCAAAAACTTCAAACTTGGTCTTAACGTCGGCTACCGCTGGCGCCTACGCGGCCATCAAGATGATCCGACCGTACCAGTGGGCCCACTCCCAGACCAATATATCGCCTCGGGTGCCATCAGCTACCTGCTCACGTCGATTGACACCAAAGCCATCTTTGAGGTCTTCGGTAGCTTGCCAAACCACAGCGTGACCGATGCATCAGATCGCCAGGCCTCATCGGCTGAAGCCCTACTTGGCCTCAAACACGATTTCACCACCAGGCTCGCGGGACACGTTGGCGGCGGTACGCAACTCGTCAAAGGCATTAGCTCACCCGACTGGCGCGTCTACACCGGACTGAACTACACCCTGGGCGGCTATACCAAGGCCAAAGCAGAAAAGATTGAAACCGTGACGCAACCCCAAGCCGTAAAAGCCGACCCGTTTGCCGGTCCACCGAAACCAACGGAAAAGATCGTCGTTCATGACGTGCTGTTTGAGTATGACTCGGACACCTTGATCCTCGGTGCGACCGACGAAGTCATGGCAAAACTCGTCGCCTATTTGAACACCAAACCTAGCTTCACCCGTCTCATCATCGAAGGTCACACCGATTCCATCGGTTCGGATCCCTACAACATGGATCTCAGCCTGCGCCGCGCCAACACCATCAAGCGCTGGTTGGTCAGCCACTACCATCTGCCAGCCGGTAAAATCATCACCATTGGCCGCGGCAAGCATCGCCCGATCGCTGACAACGGCAACTACCAAGGTCGCCAGCTCAATCGCCGAGTGGAGTTCACGATTTACCGCGATATGGCCAAGGCAAAACCAAGCACCGCTCCTATCGCTGCCGCAGCGCCAGGAAAATCAAGCAAAACACCCGTCGCTGCTGCTGCGCCAGCAAAACCAAGCAACGTACCTGCCGCTGTCACGGCGCAGGCTAAGCCAGTGACCCAGGCCAAGACCAAGTAATAACCGGTAAGCGAAGTTACTAGCTTACAAAGACCGACTCGACTTTCTTCTCTTCCGTCCTTTCCCAGCTGTCCAAGGAGTTTTTGTGTTCAAGTACCAATGGCCTCACACTACCCTCGCCGTGACCTTGCTGAGCGTTCAGCTGCTTGCCAACTGCTCACCTGCGTCCTACGAAATCCTTCGGCCGAAGGCCCGCGCCAACGTCGATAAACCACAAAATATCGCACCCGAGCCGACCAAAGTGCCCGCTGGCCAAATGCCGACAGCGCGCGTCGAAACCATCGTCAACGGTGAGTCGGTGACCAACGTCCACATCAACGTGCCAACGACCATCCGGCCCACGGCCGACACCCTATCGCCAAGCTTCGTCGGCAAAAGCTCCTGCGTTAATCCGGGGATCGACCGGGCCGGATACGACATCGGCGGCTTGTCGCAGCCATCGGTCAGTCGCAGTAACGGTTGCGAAGCCCTGGAAACGCCGTACACCTTCACGCAGCCAGGCGACTACCTGATCACCATGATCGTCACCGATCAACTGAACCAAACCGCAACCGCCAGCATGACCCTCACCGTCATCGATGACACCAGCAGTACCTGCGGCTTTACCATCACGGTCGTGCCGCTGCTGACGCAAAAGAACCAGGCCGTTGCCTTCAATGGCTTTTGCGATATGACGCCAAGCCACGCCATCAGCTGGGACTTCGGCGATGGCGTAAATAGCAAAGGCGACCAGGCTAGTCATGCCTATGACAAAGTCGGGGCCTTCGCCGTCAACGCTTCCTGCGCTGCGGATGATGGCAGCTTGGTGAAAAAGGCCTCGGCCACCGTGTCCGTGATCGAGGACGCGAACAAGACCACCATCACCATCCTGACGCCTAAGTGTACGCCTCCGCCGCCACCGCCGGTGAAGCCTGCTTGTGATCCTGGACAAGGCCCAAACCACTGCACCTCGCAAACACCGGTTCAGCACTAAAGAATTCGGGCCCACTCCTCGCGCTTATTATGAATCGATCCTTACGACGCCCCAGCGGCGCTGTAAGGATCTGTTATTTCAACTATATCAGAACATTTAGAGACACAAATCAGCGCCGCTTGCGGACGACCAAGGTGAGCCGCAGCAGTGTCCGCCGATCCTTTTTCGGTAGCATTCCTGCAAGAGTTTGTTAAGTTACCGAGCTATAGGGATTTTTCGTACAGGCATAAACCAATTTAGAGGTTGAACGTCCTATGGCTCGTCACTCCTTGCTCAACGCCTCGCTCGTCGCACTTACCTGCGCTGCCGGTCTGCCCGTCCAAGCAGCAACCACCCTGAAGACCGACCAGGACAAGGTCAGCTACATGATCGGCTACCAAATCGGCTCGAACTTCAAACGTGACGGCTTGGAAGTCGACCTTAGCGTCCTGTCCAGTGGCCTTAAAGAAGCTCTAGCCGGCGAGAAGTCGCCGCTTTCCGCCGAAGAGTCGCAAAAGCTCATGGCGACCTTGCAGAAGAATCTGCAGACTAAGGCCGAAGCCAAGCGTAAAGCCGATGGCGATAAAAATGCCGCTGAAGGCAAGGCTTTCCTCGCGGAAAACGCCAAAAAAGCCGGCGTCAAGACGCTACCAAGCGGTCTGCAGTACAAGGTGATCACGGAAGGCAAAGGCGACTCGCCGAAAGCCACCGACACCGTCAGCACCAACTACAAAGGTACGCTGATCAACGGCACTGAGTTCGACAGCTCCTACAAGCGCGGCCAACCAGCTAAGTTTCCCGTCAACGGCGTGATCAAAGGCTGGACTGAAGCGCTGCAACTCATGAAGCCAGGCGCCAAATGGGCCCTCGTCGTTCCTGCTGATCTCGCCTACGGCGATCGCGGCGCCGGCGATGCCATCGGCCCCAACGCGACTCTGCAATTCGAAGTCGAATTGATCAGCGTAGAAAAAGCAAAAACCGCAGAAGCTGCACCTGCCCCAGCCCCAGCAAAGAAGTAAGCACGGATGAGCGAAACCTCGCTCCGCCTCATTGCGACCTGTCCGGAAGAGACCAAAGATGTGCTGATCGCCGAGCTACAACAGCTCGGCGTCAGCAACATAGAACCAGCCTACCGGGCGGTTCACTTTCGTGCTACCGAAGAGCAATTTTACGCGGCCCACCTTTGTCTTCGTACTGCTAGTCGAATCCTTCGCGTCATCAAAGAGGTCGCAGCGCAGACGCCTGAGATGCTCTACACCCAGGCCAGACGGATTCCCTGGCAGGACTATTTTGGCCCAGAGCGCACCTTCCTCGTCGAAGGCGTCCCCGCCGATCGCGGCGAGGCGTTCATGCGCGCCAATGATATCAGCCAAAAAGTTCGCGAGGGAGTGCAGGAGCACTTCCTTCGCATCGGCGATGGCAAGATGCCGAAGGTGGACCTCGAAGAGCCGCGGGTGATCATCGTCGCCTTCGTCGCCGGGGGCCGCTGCACGCTCAGCTTTGACACCTCGGGTAAGTCGCTGCACAAACGCGGCTACCGCCAAGATGGCCACCCCGCACCGATCAAGGAAACCCTCGCCGCAGCGATTCTCCATCTGGCTGGCTACGATGGCACTCAGACCTTCCTAGACCCCATGTGCGGCAGCGGCACGATCGCTATTGAAGCCGCCATGATCGCCATGGCTAAGGCGCCGCAAATCCACCGGGCGAAGGGGCAATTCCAGTTTGAATGGCTGGCGTTCTTTAATCGCGACCTATGGCGGACCATGCAGGAGCACTACCGCAGCGAAAAGCTCGCGAGTCCGGAGCATCCGGTCGTCGCCTCCGATATCGATGCCAAATACGTCGAGCTGGCCCGTGCCAATGCCTTGCGCGCTCGGGTTGAAAAGCACATGCAATTCGCCGTCGGACGCTTCCAAGACATCGAAGCACCGGGACCTAGTGGTATCTTGGTCGCCAACTTGCCTTATGGTGAACGCCTGGCAAAGGCTGGCGGCATCGATCTTGAAGCCTTCTACAAAGAGATCGGCGATACGCTTAAAAAGAAGTTTACTGGCTGGCGGGCGGCCCTACTCGTCGCTGAAGACTCCCCATACAAGGTGATCGGTCTCAAAACCACCCGGCGCATTCCGCTCAAAAACGGCGGCATCCCATGCAAGCTCCTCATCTATGATCTGTACGCTGGAAGCCGCGAAAAAAAGACCACTAGTGCCTAAAATTGCTGAACTTTAGTCCCCCCACTCAAGTTTAGGGCCGAAATGACCGATAAGACTCACTGACGCCTACGTCACGTCGAGGACTTGCCATGGCCAAACTCCCTTTGTGCTACGGACAGCTGCTGCTGGTTTGCTCCTTCGCGCTAAACGCAGGCGGCTGCAAATCGAGCTCATTCTCCGGCGAGGCGGCTAACACCGCCGCCACGTCGCAACCTAGCGGCACAGGTGCTGCCGACCACAGCAAGGCCGCCGCTCCGTGTACTAAGGCTGGATCGACTCAGGCAAAGCTGCTGACACCGACGATTTCCAATGGAGATCAGCAAAATGCCCTCGCCTACGAGATCTTCGTCACCGACTGCAGCGGTGAACGCAAAAGCGTTGACGCCACGACGATCAAATTTGACCTCGACGCTATTTTTTATAATGTCCCTGAAAACCAGCCCCTCAACTACACGGTCACCTCGACCGATGCCCGGACGAGCGGCCAACTACTCCAGGTCCCTAATTCAGATTTGTTTGGAAAGACCGGTTCGGGATTCTTTCATTTTGAAACTGACCAACCCTTTTCACTAGCAACTGCGGCTAGCAGCGTGACGCTGACCATTCAGATGGCAGGCCGCTCGTTTCGTCCATTTCAGGCCGCTAAGACTGGGGACTACGGTCACATGCAGACCTATCTGAGCTTTGGCGATGCGGCCCCGGTAGCGAGCGCAGTGCAGATCCTTGGTAAGTTACCTCCCAAGGGGCCGTAGGGTGGATGCGGAATATCTGTGTCAACTAATTTAATTTATTGATTTATATTAGAAACTTCGCGAATGCCTCAAGGTCTGTCGAAAATGTTCCGATGACACGCAGGACGGACAATCAGGAGGTCTGGGTTTGGGACTGGCAGCCAGGTCAGGAGCGGGTCAATGAAGCTCTTCAATACCATCGCAATCATTGCACTGTCGGCACCGGCCGCTTGCTCGACCAAGGGCGGAGGCCGCAATGACGATGGTAAAACCACGCCCTCAACCCAGCCGGCAACGACAAACGGCGCCGGTACTGATGCAGCCGGCGGCTGCTTGAATCTGGTCAACGGAAAAGCATCCAGCGATTATCCGGCGGTGGTGCGCTTACTGTCCAAACCCAACTCCACCAGCGTTGGCATCTGCACGGGCACCTTCATCAGTCCAACCGCAGTCATCACCGCAGCGCACTGCCTCGATGGCTCGGCAACCGGTGGTCTCTTCTTGAGCGGGGGAACTTCCGTCGCCTTTAACAGCCGCACCATTTCACCGTTTGCCGGTAACGTGCAGTCGCTTAAGGCGTTCACCTACGGTTCCTACGGCGAGACCGGTGATCCAAATGACGCGACTGTCACCGCCAAAGATACGGCGATCGTCATGTTCCCTGCCGGCGCTGCCTCGGCTTATATGTCGATCGGCGGCACCTTGCCGCCAGTTGGCACAACGGTCACCTCCATTGGCTACGGCCTTACCACACTCTCCAATGCCGCACCGGATCCAAACTACGACGCGAGTAAACACATCGGCACCACGAAGATCGTCACAGCGCAGGACAACTATAATGTCTTCATTGGCGGCGTCACGGCGCAAGAAAGCGCCGCTGCGGCAGGCACCTCGGTGATCGATTCCTTCGGTGATTCGGGCGGACCGATGATTTTTAATGACACCGTGGTGGCGACGCTATCCAATGGCGGCGATGGCATGACCTCGACTGGTCGCGACGTCTGGTATGTGACCTTCGTCGACATCAATTCAGCGCAGACCAAAAAGCTCATCGCCCTCGCCAATCAAAACGGCGCCGGCATCGCTGCACCAGGGACCGCGCCGACGGCCATCGTTGCAACAAAAACAGCGACAGCTGCTGCGAAGACGTGCGCCGCAAAATAGCCGGCTGTTGTCAGCCCCAACTCGCCGCCTATCGCTGCCAACCCCATCATGGCATATTTGCCACTGAGCTTGTAAATAATGCGGGAAAGAGTACGCCAGGAAAACTTACGACACCACTGATGACGAATGGTTACACTGAAAGATTGGAAGCAATCTGGAAGCCCCAAGCCTGCCTTTTCGAGATCAGGCTTCCGGTTCCTACGCGAGACCCCTTTGGCTTTAGCAACTCTCGAGCAAGCACGCTCCAGCGCTATGAGGTTGGCGATCAATGCGATTTGATATGAAGCATCATAGCATTGTGCTTTCCGTGGCCCTGGCAGCAGGTCTGGTACCTCTTTCATGTAAAACGGCCAGATCGTCAGAAGGCCCGGTGCAGGCAGCCTCCGCCCTTGCGGCGACGCCCAGCGTCGCGCCACCAGCTGCGGTGCACGGTATGGTGTTGTTCGGTAACGACACCATCTACGCCTCCCATATCCCGATGTACCACGTGCCTCACGACTGGCAGGTGCTGTTTGAAGTCACTCTGTCGCACCCCACGGTTGACGCCAAGGCCTTGTACCAGAAGCAGCTCGTCCGTGGCGTCCAACCGCTGATCACGATCGAGCCCCGCCCGTTCGTGCTGCCGCAGCTCATAAATGGCGACATCCATAGCTTTGTCGCCAGCCTCTACCGGGGCAACTTCGAAGACCACGGCGAAGTGCTGCTACAGGGCATGACGGTCACGGTCAAAGCGGTCCTCTTCAAGCAGCACCTAAGCCTAGACCTGACCGCGTTGCCACAGCCGACCTACTTTCTCATTCCGACCTCCATGACGACGGCCGTGCTGGTCCATCGCATCAGCGCTCCCGACAACTTTGATCAGATTCTCCAAGTAAAAACCGGGGCGGCGCCGCTGCCAACCACTCCCATAGGCAGACTCATCACCGTTATATTCCCCGGGGTTGCTGACGCGTCGGCCGCGCGTCTGCGTGCCGGTGATGCACTGGAACTGACACGCAACGCCGATGGCTGGTCGGCAACTGTCGGCCCTGGCAACAGCCTGAGCCCGATGGCGCTATACGTTGTCTCGGACTTCTACTGCACGCTTGGCCGCGAATTTTCTAGGTCCTTCGATGCTGGCAAGTCATAACGAGAAGGCGCCACCATAACCGTTCCTTAAACGGTAATCAAATCTGAACACGTGGCAGCGGGCGAACAGGTTCCCGCCTTGCTCGTTCGCCGGCTAGGTCGTCGATGGGACAGCTTCATCATGCTTCACCAACCAGTGCACATCAACGGTGCTCTGGACAAGTATCAAATAAGGTCAGACTCATATCGTGGGAGTTTATATCGAGGTCGGCACTACCGAGCTTGCGTGCTAAGCGATCGTCCCATAACTGTATGCTGTAGCTACCGAGTGGCAGCCTTAGATCCATCGTAAACTCGCGCGCTTTGACTCCCTCGACGGACACCTGCTTTTTGCTACTCGATTCGATCAGGTGCACTTGCATATCACCATAAGGGGTGGGCCGTGAGCAGCCTTGAACCTGCCCAATGGTCAGACGCAGCGTTACTGCGGTCGCTTTATCGACCAAGACTGCTGCAGCACCAATAGCGATGTTCGGACCGAACGAGCTGCCTTCGCCTTGCGTGCCCAGCTCGGAGTTTGGAGGATCATACTTCGGAGTCACGCACCCTGTAAGATATAGGGACGCTAACAAGGATATTATTCTGGCATCGATCAGTTTGAATGCCGCATCGCCGGTAGGCTTCACCGTCTTCTTCATACCGCTTCGCACCTCTTGCTGGTGGCTTTGACTGGTCACCGATCGATGTTGACACGGTCGATCGACCTTTGGCAGGTCGCCCTTGTTCGCTTATGGTGTGATAACCTCAGGCGCCTGCCAAGCTATTTACTTCGTAGGCGTGCGTATTGGTCCTTGGCCGCTGCGGCCTAGACCGCCTTTGGAGATGCTTTGCGATGATCGGGTCGGTGTGGATTGCACCACCGTGGGGAGGCCAACATGGCGAGGTTCAGTGTCGGAGCTAAGATTGAATGGAAGTGGCTTGGGTCGGTCATCGACGGAGTCGTCGAAGAGGTGTTCCTTGAGCCGGTCGTGCGGGAGATCAAGGGTAAAAAGATCAAGCGCAACGGGTCCCCTGATAAGCCCGCCTATCTGGTGAGGTCTGAAGCAGGAAACCTGGCGCTCAAGCTTGAGTCTGAATTGGCGGCGCGCAGTAAAATCTGGAAGGAGGCTGACTAGCAAGTGTGTCCTTTGATCGAGAAAGTGGTCTCGCTAAACCCTGGTTCGGACACCTTACGAGGTAAGCGGTTGGCGAAATGATGCCGGACCGCTTACAGATTGTAGTGCAATCAAGCCCCATCCGGGGCTGCTGGCAGAGGGCCCGGGCACCGCGTCGAACCATGGAGCCGGCGGTTTAAAGCCCGGCGGAGCCGCTCATTTTCAGGCGCATAGGCCGGTGAAGGCCGGCTTCGCGGCAGCTACCATGGCTTTTGCGCGCAGGAACCTAAGCCGCTTGGGTGACGGTCACCTAGCTTGGTAGCTCGCGTCATGGAACGGTGAAGTTAGGCACCCAGAGGGCCGCCCTCGGAATGATACTGACCACCCTCAAAGTCGAACTCCCCCTGCTGGTACCGCGGCGGTGCCCGAGCGAGAGGTTCATAGTCAATATTCACGTGCTTGAGATAGCGGCGGACTTGGATTGGGTCGGTGATGGCGCTGATCTTCTTCATCGGGCCACCGCAGGCGTCGCATGTGGTGACGTCGATCTTGAAGACCTTGGCAAGCATCTTGGACCAGCTGTAGTTGCGCAGAGACTGGGCGTCGCTGTCGTCATCGTCTTCCCTGAACTGGAACCCCTTTTTGACCTCGGGGTGAAGGGTAAACTTATGATGCGAATGGTAACCGTTTAAATAACGGAGCGGCGTACGACGATCAGGATCGCCTGATTTCAGACAATGTTTACAACTATGTTTACGATGGCCGTGGGGCATTAAGGCAAAAGGTCAGCAAGCTTACTGGAGATGTTACAAACTATCAGTATGATATCTTTGGCCGTCTTATGTCGGCTACGCTGCCAGGTGGCTACAGTGTAACCTACCAGCTTGATGGGCTTGGGCGAAGGGTGGCACGGCAGGCGAACGGTGGGGGTTGGACGGCACTGATTTACCAGGATGGTACGCATCTGATCGGGATGGTAGATGCGAGTGGCAATGTGACAGCGCAGTATGTGTATGCGACGAGTGGAAGACGCCCAAGCAGTCCAGTTCAACAACCTGCTTGCTGCCAGTAGCGAGGATGTGGTGGCCCCGGCAGAGGTGGCTGCGGCGGTGGAGTGGTTGTTTGCGAAGAGTCCGTTGTTGACCTTGCTTGCATCAGGGGTGCTGCAGACCTATCCAATGCTAGGGGGCGATGCGGGAGCGCAGACCTATGGCTTTAGCCTGTCCGCTTGGTTGGTGGCGAGTTCGGTGGCGACGAAGGTCCTTGGTGCAGAACCGATGACCTATGTCGATGCTTTGGAGGAGTTAAGCGAGGGAGCGGATGGCGATGAAGGGGTCGGCGCTGGCAAAGTAGAGGCGGCGCAGATCACTGGGCGTTTGCTTTGGGAGCGTGCGCAAGCGTCGTTGGCTTGACTAGTTGGCCTTACCGGTGACTATGTCGGAGATGCCGGGAAGGAACGGTGACGCCGACGTCGCCAGGCCCACCACCGTTGCCATGGTGGGCAGCGACCATACCGCCAGCAACATCACCGACACCCAGAGGCGAGCTACCTATGCGCTGGTTTTGGCATCCCGGTTGTGGCGCTCGGCCGCCACCAGATTGACATCGACACCGAGGATGCCTGCGATCACTTCGTTGGCGAGGTCTCGGGTGGCCGGTGAGATGAGCATGGCTCGCAAGTTGGCCAGAGTGGTGTCCGCTTTACCCTCCGCTTTACCCTCCGCTTTACCCTCCTGTCTTGCCCCGTGGATCTCAGAAGCCCAATGATGCTGAGCCTTCTCGCGCAGACGAGCAATCTCCCGCGCCTCTTTATCCGCCGAGATGGCTTCGAGGCTTTCCATCGCCACTTTTAAAGCAGGGTTTGTCATGCAGGCCTCCTGAATCTTAGGATCGGATGGTGAGTTAAAAAAGCCAAGCCAATATCCGAGGATTGGATTGCTATCATCAAAACATCCAGCGCGTAGCTTTTTGACCGCCTTAGGAATCTCGAAAAAATGCAGCTGCATTTGATCCCTGAGCTGGGGCATCGCCTCGGCCCCAGAGTCAACCTGCCGCAGGGCGTAGCATACATGAAATTCGTTTGGACGGTGGTGAAACTGGTCTTCTGCAAGAAAAAACAGGACGTTGCTGTTGGCGACCTCGTCGTAATCGCCGCCCTTCTTGAGTGAATCCACAGTCATCCGTGCGCCGTAGTATGCGGCTCGCCGCCCCAAGTATTGATATGACCTCATCTGCATTTCGATATCAATCCGAGTGCCGTCGGCAAGCTCGGCATGGATATCCAGAATGGTGCCTTTGTCGCCGATCAGTTCGATGGGGACGTTAGGATTCATCACCTCCAAGTCTGTAATCGGAACCTTCGGTCGTAGGGCCGCGTTGAGCAGGCCGATGAGAGCTGGTTTACTACCAGGCCGGCTCAACATCATTTTGAACACGGCATCGTTCTTCGGATCGAGCAAATCATATGTGCGGCTCATGAAGACTCCCTTCGTTGGTGCGAAGGAAGGTGGCACGCCGTTGTGGTGGTTGGGAAACGACCTAAGGAGAGGTCGGGCAGCGACTCCGCGGAGACGCCGTGGTAACTGCCGACCTATCGCGTGAAGTCATCGGCGCATGTTGCGGCAGCTATATTGGATGTTCGCTTTGGGGGCACGAACCAGTGTCGTTGGCCTGACCGGTTCGCTTGTCGAAGCACATGACCTCTAACCTTCCTGATCCCACACTCCATACTCATAAATCGGTACCTGCACCCAGTGGCTCAAATCAGCGTCAATCTCCGCTGGGACCTTGACCTGCCAAGTGGGTTGCCAGTCTTGGGGCAAGAAGCCGCGTTGCGGATCGGCGATGAGGATGCGCATCTGGCGAGCGTGTAAAGCTGCGAACCATGGCAGAAGGTTGGCGACCAGGTCCTTGGCGTAAGTCACATCGCCAAGCAGCAGCGTGTCGCATGCATCGAGACTGGCGCCGATCAGATCACGGGAATCGTATGCGAGGCTTACATCATTAAGCTCCGCATTGATCGCGGCGGATTTTAGCGCCCAGGGATCGATGTCATTGGCCACGACGCAGCTGGCTCCTGCGCGACGTGCGGCTATCGCTGCGACACCGCAGCCGCTGCCGATGTCGAGCACCCGTCGACCGCGTACAAGGGCCGGGTGGTCGAGTAGGAGTCGCGCCAATGCCGTGCCACCTGGCCAGCAAAATGCCCAGTAGGGATCGACAATGCCTTGTTTAGAAAGGTCGTCGGGATCGGCCGTCCACCAGGCTTGCTCGATGGTCACGAGGCGCAGCTGCAACTCGGGCAAGACCGTGGGGCGGACCGGGGCGGTATTGGCGACGATGAGAGCCTCGTCAGGAACGATGAGTTGATTGAGTGGCGGCATCACATTCGGGTCCCCTATCAGGTGATTCGCTTGAAGGGCGTCATGAAAGTCCGGGCTAACGCTGATTTCGTCGGGATGGTCGCCGGTTGCTCATTTCGCAAGCTTCGTCAATGCCGGTTCAAAATGGAAGTTATTAATGGTCCCATTGAAAAAAATCGATGTCCAGTTGGAACACGTTGGTGGATTCGGCCGCCAGAACGATCTTTTGGGAACGATTGATCAGGCCCAAGATCAGCGTCCGAATCTGCTCGTAGGTCGCCTTATCCACAGCAAAGGACGCGACATAGCGTAAGAAACCGCCTGTCAAAATGGGGTTTAAAGCGCTGCCAAAGCCCTGGACGAAGGTGACGCCACCAGCTAGCGGCGCCTTGATGCCACGTTCTTCAGACTTGTCCGTGATGCTGACCGGGACCATGTCATCGCGATGTGCAAAAGTTCTAAGGGGGGGACTATTCGGTCCTTATTCTCGACATCTGACCGATCAATTCTCCCCCAACAAAATAGAGACGTGAGGC
>Ga0315276_10000255_pt1 | contig 44759 bp, 46 predicted proteins | sample YL17G05_0_MG_FD_204542 | JGI IMG/M metagenome (GOLD analysis project Ga0315276, IMG submission 204542) | Sediment microbial communities from Yellowstone Lake, YNP, Wyoming, USA - YL17G05_0 | ecosystem: Environmental > Aquatic > Freshwater > Lake > Sediment | place: USA: Wyoming | collected...
AATAGCTTTGTGCGGAGCATCGATACCACGGCCCGAAAAGTACTGGTAGTGAGTGGCGGCCTGTTTGATGAAGCCAACGAGAAAACCGGACCATGAGATTTGAAGTTATTACGCTTTTCCCGGACTATTTCAGCCTTTCACTGAAGCAGTCATTGATCGGCAAGGCATGGGAAAAGAAGCTCTTTGACATCGAAATCATCAACCTGCGGGACTATGCCACCGACAAGCACCACACGGTCGATGACACCCCGTGCGGCGGCGGCGGCGGCATGGTCATGATGCTCGAGCCGCTTGACCGTTGCCTGAAGGCGTTGGCCTATCGGCGGAAGTCTGAGAAGGGTCGGTCTCACGGTGACCGGCTCATTCTGACATCGGCGGCCGGTCGACCGTTCACGCAGGAATTGGCGGTTGAATACTCGCTTTGCGACCGGCTGACACTCATCTGCGGCCACTATCTGGGCGTTGATGAACGGCTGCTGGAGCTATACGAGTTGGACGAAGTTTCGATTGGCGACTATGTTCTCACCGGCGGCGAACCGGCGGCGGCGGTGATGATTGACGCAGTGACCAGGTTGATCCCGAAGGTGCTCGGCAATTTTGAATCGGCGCTCGGTGATTCGCACATGGACAAGCTGACCGGCGCGCCCTGCTATACCAGGCCGGTCGAGTACGCCGGGTTGAAAGTGCCGGAAGCTCTGATATCCGGCGACCATGCCCGCATCAAAGAGTTTCGAACTAAAGCGGCCATGGACAAATGTCGGCGCAATCGACCTGACCTGCTGGCCAGCATAGAAGCCCTTGAGGATGAAGATAACTGAGACTGACGATAGAACGATATAGATAAAGAAAGGAAAGCGACATGAAGAGAATCGCACAGATCGAAAAGAAGTACATGCGTGACGAAATCCCTGAATTCGGCTCGGGCGACATGGTCAAAGTGCATGTCCGGATCAAAGAAGGCGATAAGGAACGCATTCAGATCTTTCAGGGCGACGTGATCAGTCGTCGTGGCGGTGGTACCGGAGCGACATTTACCGTGCGCAAGATCTCGGAAGGGATCGGCGTGGAGCGCGTGTTTCCGCTGCATTCGCCCAACGTTGCGAAGATCGAACGGGTCCGCCAGGGCCATGTCCGTCGCAACAAGCTCTACTACATGCGCGACCTGACCGGCAAGTCAGCGCGCATTAAGGAAGTACTCGCCAGCGGCGAAAAAGCAGGAACCGGCAAGACGAAGAAGAAGTAGGCCGGCTATAGTGAGCTTGACGCCCCACTGTTTGCTGTGGGCGAAGATTGTCATGTTGGGTCAGGTCCTGTCCCCGATCGCCTGTGGCGAGCGGGGATGTGACCTGACCATTATGCGTGCCCGGCAGATGCCCACATCTGCCGGGTTTCTTTGTGGCCGGATGGAGGCTTGGTTGGCAGGGTTCCATCCTGCCAGTAAGCTGCTTGAAAGCCAGCTCATTCCCCAAGTGGTTTCTTGGGTGTGAATTTGCGTCTCACACCGACGACAACGAGCGAAGCAAGCACCAGATTCAGCACAGTCTCCACAACAAGTAAGCCCTTGGATATGCTGTCCGATGGTGGAGACAGCTCATGCCTGCGATCAAAGGTGGAAAGAGATAGGTTTGCACCCACGGCCGATCTATAGTCTTCCCAAAAATGGCCACCCCACCCCTTGTTCCACACTGATCCAATATCATAGTTCGTTAGTCTAATCTGCAGCGTGTCTTGTCCGCGGTCTACCTTGTCGTAGTCCTCTCGCATATTCTGCGGCGCTGACTGTTCGCGGTGTACATTGATACCGCTGAAAAGTAGAAACAAGGGGAAGATCGCCAAACTCAACAATATGGCAGTTGCAGGCCGCAAAACAGACGCGCCGTAGTTCGAGACAAGCTGATAAAGCCTGTTCATCAATCGCGAGGCTTTGTCATAATTAGGATCCCGACGTAGAGCCACCATCTGCCCGATGTAGAAGTGCCGCGCCAAACTGGCGTCGGAATGGTCGTAGAAGTACTTCTCTAAGAATCTATAGTTGTCAATGACCTTAATCGCATCGTAAGGTTCGTTGAATTCATCTCTGATTTTCTTTCTCGGCCACTGATACCGGCGTTTCCTGGTGCACCACCCAGTGATGTTCTCGAACTCGATACGGCTTTTGCCCCTCGGCAAGGTTGAGAACAGCAGTCCCTCGAGATTGCAGTATGCGAATCTTATTCCAGCGACCTTTTCATTGGGCCTCACCTCGAAGTCCGCTTGACCAGAGAATACACAGTGGCGAAATTCGAGCCAGTCCTCTTCGGGCCGGATATTCACAGGAGCTATTGTTGCCCAACCAAATACCGCAGCATCGTGGAACTCTGTCCCTTTGAATTCCGGCAATGCTTCAAAGCGACAAGCCGAGAAGTTGACTTTCTTGTGGAACTTAACGCCGTTGAAGATTGCCTGACCGCCGAAACTTGCCTGCCTGTGATAAGGGTCGCCACCAGCATACATAAAATCAGCTTCGCCAAAAAACTGAGAACTGAAGAAAGATGCGTAGCTCTCAAACCTGAGCCCTTGAAATGACGCGTCGCCATAGAACTTGCATCCCTCCATGAAAATCGGCTTTCGAATAGCCACTGGAAATGTGAACGCCTCTTTAGGAAATACAAACTCGCAAAAGTCAAAGTCCTTGCTGTTGCTGGATGAACTCTGACGATGTATCTCATCAATGAACGGCTGCAGTGGTTTGTCTGGATTATCTGAGTGGAATACACAGCGACCGTCGGCCACAGCGCCACGTTGACAAGAGCGGTTCTCTTGCCTGAGATTCACACCGTCCAGCACATTGATCTGGTACTTGACGTCACAATGGTCATTCATAAGTTACCCCATAGTCCTCGTAGCTCGCACCAACCCGCTACGGGCGGTTTCGACATCGCTGTTGTCCCGCTAATCCATATGATTCCCATATAAGATAATCCAGACAGACACTGTTGTCACCCAATTTCTTGTTTCGACTGTCAACCGTGAACCTGTGGGCGATTCGTTTCGGTCTGGGCATGCGCACTATTCCGTAAGTTCGAAAATGGCGGCAGGTCACACGCCGCTTTTGGCGGCGCAGGACCTGCCGCAACATGATTATAGGGGTTCTTCAACAAGCCCAAAGCGGGTGGGGCACCTAAATGACATAAACGAATAATACGCGGCCTTCGGGCGTCACTGCGCTGTCAGGCGCGAGAGGTATGCGATCTTCGCGCTCTGGCGTTTGAGGGTGGGCGGCGGAATCACCGTCCGGTACTCTCGAAACTGAGTTGACACCAGATTCAGGCTGTAGTTATCCGACAACCAGGTGTAGCATTTGGCGAGATGGTAATCGCATTCGATCAGGTTGTGGTAGTTGCCGGGCGATAACTCCAGTCGGGAACGAAGCCTCAGAAAGGTCTCGGCTGCTTGCGCGTAGTTCGCCTGACGGAACTGGGCCTGAGCAATCGGCCAGAGAAACGTCTTGCCATTGGGGTAGCGTTGGACAAAGTCGTCGGCCAACGCTATGGCCGAATCGAACTCCTTTCGATCCAGCCAGACCCAGATCAGCGCGCTCCGAGCCAGATCACGATGCAGCAGCGATGAATCCGCGGCGAGCCGAAGTTCGGCGATCCCCTTATCTTTCTCATTCCTGAATATCCCGAACCAACGAAGAACACCCGCTTTGGCGGATTTCCAGTAGTGGTAGGAGCCGATTCCGGCATAGAGATCGATCACACTGGAATCGCGCTTGAGACCGGCTTCGTATTCATCAATCGTCGACAGGCCGAGCTTGAGCGCTCTCAATGACGATCCGAACTTCGATTCCCACAGGGCTCGGTAGGACCGAGCGTGGCCGCGCCAAAGGTACATCCAGGCGGCCGTATTGTTGTCGCACGTATCGAGAATGCGGTTGCTCAGGATATCTACAGTGTCGAGCAATTGCATGAATAGCGGCTGGCTCAGATTCTCCTCAGCATCGGACATCTCGGCGAACAGGACACCCGCACGGAAGAGGTGGCCGGTAGGATCATCGGGGTCAGCTTCAATCATCTGCCGGTAGATTGAATCGGCCGCATGGAAACGATCGTCAAAGACGAGTGTCTGCGCCTGCAGGACCTGTGATACTCGAACGGAGTCGAAATATGAGCCGGCGAATGACGGGGCAGAGAGAGCGGTAAAGGCAAAAAATACCGGGGTTACGGAAGCTAGCGGGAGTCGACCTGACATCGGCCGCAATTAACTGGTGCAATGACATGGGGCAACAAAAACCGGCGCGTCCGTTGCGCCGGTATCGGATACGAATGAGTGCGTCCTGCACTTGAAATCAGGTTGCTACACCGGATTGCGATCTGGTACGAATTCGAGCAGTTCAATATCCGGCTGAGCGGTTGCAGTTACGATTAACGCGTTGCCCACCCGATGATACACCAGTCGGCAGCCGCGGCAATGGTGATCATAGAATTGAACGCCATTTCGGCTGACCAGTGTCTCTATCAGGTCGTCCGGTAGAGTTATCAGGGCGGCGTCAATCACGAATACCGAAACAACTCGATTATCGTTGTGGTAGACGAAGTGCGCCAGGGGGATGTCGTCGATAGTATCAATACTTCCGCCAACGAGCACAAAACTCCTGACACGATCAACCAGATCATACGATAACGACTGCTGCACGTTGCTGAGGGCTGCGGCAGTAACGGCGTCGTTGCGATGACTTTCAAGATTCTCGACGGCTGCCCAGTGGGCTTGTTCCAACGGCAGGTAAGCAGCGTGGTCGCTGAAAACGTTCTTGCCGATGAGGAATGCTCCGAGCACAACAATCACGCAAGCCGCTATTGTCAGAATCAGCCCAAGGCGAAAAGCCGGCTGAGGAGTTGCCTCAGACTGTTTTTTTTTAGTCTGATCGAATGGTCTGTTGGCACGATCAATCTCGTCCAATTCCGACAGAATCCTGGATTTGAGAGAATCAAGGCGTGGGGTAGTTTCCTGGTGCTTCAGTCTTTCCCGGATCAACTCGTTGACCGAGCGTTCGAGACGATAGATTCCGGAACAGTCATGACAATGGCTAAGGTGCTCTTTAACCTGCCCGATGTCAATTTCTGATGCTTCTTTATCTATTATATCATATAGCAGGTTCAGTGCTTCCTGACAGTTCATGTAATGAGGTCCTTGATGTATCCGTTCTTAACTGCGTAATCATGAAGTTTCTTCTGGAGAAGTTTTCGGCCGCGATGCAGTCGGGATTTAACCGTTCCGAGCTGGAGATCGATAATGTCGGCGATCTCCTGATAGGAGAACCCTTCAAGGAACGATAGAACCACGACTAACCTGAAATCATCCGGTAACTCCTCGATCGCTTTCTTGACGTCATCGTCAAATATCTTCGCAAACAACTCCTGTTCGGGGGTTCGACCCGGCGGCATCGCGGCCAACTGTCCATAAAGGAAGTCGTCGTCGATATCATCCATGTTTACCGACACCGGCGTTCGCGATTTCGACCGATATTCATTGATGAATATGTTGGTCATAATCTTGAACAGCCAGGCGCGACAATTGGAACCCGGCTCGAACTTATCCCAGAAGCGGTAGGCTTTGACCATCGTCTCCTGGACGAGATCTTCCGCATCGGCCTGATTTCTGGTCATTCTCAGCGCCGTGCGGAGGAGCGCGTCCATATGAGGCACGGCTTCGGCCTCGAACTGCTTCCGCAAATTGAGCGATAGGCTGCGGTTCTCAGGCATAATACCACCTGCCTACGCTCAGAAGTCTGTCGCCAATATGGCTCTTCTGTCTAAACAGATTGCTCACGTATGAAGTTCCCGGCATACCTACTCGCGTTCTAACCGGCAGACCCTTACTCTCCAGCGTCTTGGGCGAAACGCCGGCAGGCGGTTGGGGTCTGCCTCCAAAAGTTAAGATACATCAAGGGCACTACCGGCACAAGTCGAATTTATTGCCCAACGGGACCGATATTGTCCTTTTTCTATTTAGTTGTACGCATGAAGCAACGCTTTGATTCAAGTCAAATATGGTGGAATTTGCGCGACCGAAGTGAACCGGGTGATCCGCGCTTCAATTGTTTCTGTAATCTACTATTAACAGTCCAGTAGGGCAGAACCCCTTGGCGGTTCTGCCTTCAGCATCACCGGGTTGCCCTCGGCATAGGAATACGCCGACGCCCCCGCCAACATCGGGTCAGGCGAAAGGAACCGGCCGGTCATCGCGTTGTAGTACCTCGGCCCGAAATCCAGCAGCCCCACCCCCGGGCCCTCCTTGCCCAAAAACGTGTACACACTGCCGCCGCCCGACATCGAATACACCTCGCCGTACGGATAATACTCCAGCTTGGCCACCACCGTACTCTCGTTCGTTATGCCCCGCACCGAACCGTACATGTCGTTAACATTGCTTCCTACACGAACATGGTAAGCATTTTCTCTGGTGCGACGGTGACATCATCAATGGACGGACTTATCACGCCCTCTGAGACGTTCTATGTGAGGAAGCAGCCCAAGTAGAAGTCTGTTCCACACGGGGAAGGAAGCCGTATAACACACCAAGGCTACTGCTGAACAGCAAAGTCCGATACGCGTGTCGTTGCGGTACTTCAGATACCCCACCGCAAGGACATAAAACAACATTGCACCTGCCATAAGAGCCATTGCAGCAGGCATTAGCGTCCAGAAGTTTGTTGAATTGTGCAGTTGGGCAAGCTCAGCCGGTGATTCGTCAGTGTACCATCGTCTGTAAGCAACCCGATAACCCCACAACGCCGCTGGCGCAGTGCACAAGAAAGTAGGAATGAGGAGAAACAGACTAGCGTCAGCATTAACCAATCGCGAGATTATGTAATGCAATCCATAGAAAGTGAATGCGAATGCCATCAATATCGCACCGATGTCATAAACCATCCAGATTCGTCTTTTCATAGGCATGGTGCTGCTCCTTTTCTGCTATTCAGCAAGACTCGTCACACCAACGCTATCATCTCGTGCTCGCCCCTTATTTCTGCCGTGCAGAAGGAAAGATCGGACATATCTCTCCGGGTGTCCAGAAGTTTGTCCCAAAATCGGTGTTGATCTGCATCAAGAACAAATCGATACCCACTCCTGTCTGATACACTCCCCCGAGGGCAAGAAGCACTGTAAACGGCAAAGCGATTAGGTCAGAACCTCCGCTTTCGGGGACTCCTGCAATCAAAGCGGCGGTCGCGGCTATACCTGCTCCAGTCAGGATCAGACCACTTGTCGTTGCTCCTGCGGCTGGAACATAGTTCTCCAGAACCATCTGCACTGAATGCATGGCAAGAACGGTGTTAGTTAACTCTTCTGCCCAACCTTCACCCCCTGGCCCGCCGTTAACGTCGGCCGGAGCAGAATATTGAAATATGATTTCTCGGCCCCCGGGCAACTTGATGCTTGATGGACCACTACCGCCACCGCCACATCTCGCTATCACTCCCCCCGTCTCCCGATTCTGCTGCCGCCGTAATGCCCTCTGCTCCGCGATCGCTCCTTGTACGGCTCCAGCGAATTTCCCTACCGACCCCGCAAACAATTTGCCGTTTATGCGCGTAATTATGTACGATTCGTTAAGATGGGTACGGTTGTTACTCGGATCAACGCGAACAAAACCACCAATCCACTCTCCAGGCAAGTTTTCGTTACCTATTCCATGGCTAAGGCCCCCCGCGCTCGCAATTTGCATCTCCCACACTTCATACGGGTCCATGCCCCACGTATCTAAGCCCTCGGGCCGGGTGGCCCACCCTGCGGGTGGGTTTCTCTGTCATTTTTTTGCCTCACCTTCAAGCTCGTCCATCGCAAGGGGCGCATCGGACACACCCACATACCAATTGTAACTCGACCAACGCCACTCTCCCGGCTCGGTCACCAAACCCCGCGTCACCGGATTATTGTGGCAATAATTGATCTTCTCTACCACCGTCTCAGGAGTCCGACAATTGTGATCGTAGCATCTCGGCTGCCAAAACGCCTGTCGGCGGCGACCATCCTTCACGACCGTACAGTTGCGCGGAAGCATCACCAGACCCTCGGCCATAATCCGGCTTGCTGACTGCGACTTCAATTCGCCAATGACCGGACCGAGCTTAAGTGAATCCGGGGGATGCAACACCAGATGGATATGTTCCGGCATGACTACGTATCCGAATATCCTGATCGCATAGCGGGCGCGGATCGACTGCAGGCTCTGGAGAAAGACCGCCACAACCGACGCCGATGTCAGCAATCGGTGTCGGCGGTAGCAGCTGAATGTGACAAACCGGGCCGTGTTCAGATGATCATAGTGGCGCAGTCTGGGCATGTCACCAAAATAGCCTTAGCTCAGCCTCAACACAAGTCAGAGAAACCCACCTGGAAGGTGGGCCACCCGGCGTGTAGCATCCGCTTGGGGTGGGATTAGATTCAGTAATCAGGCTCGTCCATCGATAGCGACGCAAGCACATGTACCCCACCTAACAGGTGAGTTCTTCTGAGAGAAGCGAGGCCTTTGTCGACAAACTCCCACTCGATGGGTGGGCCACCCTACGTTCACTACGGGCTCATTTCAGCAAGAGCATCTTCCGGCCCTGCACGAACTCTCCCGCCGTCAGTCGGTAAAGATAGACACCACTTGCCACCGGGTCGCCGTGATCATTGCACCCGTTCCAATCAGTCTGGTAACGTCCGGGTGGAGTCAGGCCTCTCGCAAGGGTTGCTACCCTCTGTCCCAGTTCATTCAGAACCACGAGTTCGATTTGGGCCGCAGTCGGTAAGGTATAGTCAATAGTCGTGGACGGGTTAAACGGGTTGGGGTAGTTTTGTGAGAGAGTATACGATCCAGGGAGATCGCCCGCAGACAGGTCATCCGGAACCACACTCGGCACACCTTCAAGAGAAATACAGACCGTACCTCGCCAGACAGGAACGTACTCAACGAGGAGAGAATCTACGAACCCAGTGATGTTATACGAAGAAAGCTCGATGCACAGCGAATCACCCTCGTTAACCGACTCCACATGAAAGTAGAAGTCGGCAATGTGGGTCAGCGAAGCGCCCGGTGGTAGACCATCACTGAACAAGCGAGATTGAACGAAGTTAATGACACGATACTTGTTGAACGAATCGAGGGAAGGAGGGAACAAGCCCCATGTGTCAAATGCTGCTTTCGCTTCATCGGTCAGTCTGATCGAGTCCAGAATCACGGCCGGGTTATCCCATTTGAAGGAAGCTGAGGCGGCAACAACCGTTTGCACGTCGTTGAAAAACAGAATTGAAGCCTTTATCTGGCCGTCAGCGCCTCCGTTGATGAGGCTAAATTCGAGAATTATCGAGTCGGCTTCCCCCTGATCATTCGGGTCCTGCTGGGCAGCCACTGCACTCCCGAAGAGTAGCATCGCTGCCGCCAGAATTCCCTTGACGGTTATTGACATACATCACCTCACCGGTTTGAAGAGGTTGACATAAAATCCCACTCGTTACCGAGTAACTGCGCTTACAATGGAAGGATAGACTGATGCGACCAACTTGTCAACAATTTTCTGGCAAACCGGTCAGGTGGCCCGCTCTTTGGGTGGGTTGCTATCAGCATAATTGGCAGAACCACCAAGAGGTTCTGCCCTACTGCTTGGATATTGCCCTTGGGCGGAGTATCCCCTTTTACGACAACCTCTTGAACAAGATCAATTGACATCTAAATCCCAGGCTTTTAATTGCCGATATAGAGGATATGGCAGTAATGGCTAATTCTTGTTCCACAAAGCTGCGGCCAATCGTTATGGTTCTCGTTGTAGCCGTTTTAACCGGATGCAACAGTGCTCCAACAAGCCTCAGCAGAGTGGCTGACTATACTACTCAGGGCGTTCTGGTGCAGGAAATGAACCCTGATCTCAATCACGCCTTCGCGGCGGTTCGCTTTCAGCGTAACGACACCACGATAACCAATGCCGCGATCCATGTCGCAGGCGTGCCGATGGCGTTTTTCTCGTCGTATCAGGGTATCGATTCGGCCTACCAGGCGCTCATCAGTCCGGCGGCCAGCCATGCGGGGGACCAGGTTTATTTCCGCACCGCTGATGGCAGCCGGTTCAAAGACAGCGTGCTCGTGGCTATCGTTGACACTTTTTCGATCACGGACAATATCAATCCCTCGAATCACCAGCTTCAGGGGGCGGGTCAGGTATCGCTGGAGTGGACTGCTTGCGCCAACACTCAGGGATATATTTTAGCGGCAGTCAAGACGAGTCGGGCATACACCGGAGTCGGTTACAGCGCCCTCGCGACCGCTGCCAACGCCGGAACCATTCCGCCTGAAGCGTTCGTCAATCCGATCTCAAGTCAGCCCGATACCGGGCTTTATAACATCTATGTCTACGCCTATAGCGGAGCTCCTGACAGTGCGTTGGCCGGCAAATTCCTGCCGGTGCCACTGCCACAACAGCTCGCCGGCAACATCGCGCACAGCAGTCTGACCGGACGATTCGGCACCGTTACCGTGACAGTCAGAGATACGATTCGCGTGCTTGTCGGGAGTTAACGCCTCGATCACATCTGCCGCAAGAGCATTTTAGTTGCCCCTACATGTCGATAGGAATAGGTTCGCCCTATGGCCGACATGGACGAACTGATTCGTCTGCTTCAGCAGCTCGACACTGAGAAAGTCAATCCCCGAACAATGGATATTGACCGCCTTTCGGCGCTGGAAATCGCGCGAAAGATCAACACTGAAGACAAACAGGTGGCGGGAGTAGTTGAGAGCGCCCTTGAATCTCTGGCGCGTGCCGCTGAAGTATATGCGGCGACGCTGAAAAACGGCGGGCGCGTTTTCTATCTGGGCGCAGGGACATCCGGGCGGCTGGGTGTGCTCGACGCTGCCGAATGCCCACCGACATTCGGGACCAACCCCGATCAGATTGTCGGGGTGATTTCCGGGGGGTACGATACGCTGGTGATGTCCCAAGAAGGGGTCGAAGATGACCGCGAAGCGGCCGTCAGAGATTTGAAGGCGAGAGGCCTGAATCACGAGGACTTTGTCATAGGCCTTGCGGCCTCGCGGCGGACACCGTACACCGTGGCTGGTCTCAGCTACGCGAAGTCTCTGGGTGGTGCAACCGCGTTCATCATTTGCAACCGAGCTGTCGATCTGGAAGTCAAGCCTGATATCGTGATTGAGTTGCCGGTTGGCCCTGAAGCCATTACCGGCTCCACGCGGATGAAGTCTGGCACCGCCCAGAAAATGGCGCTGAATATCATTTCCACTACGGCGATGGTTCTGCTCGGCAAAACCTACGGCAACCTGATGATCGATCTTCAGGCGCGCTCGGAGAAACTGGCGGCGCGTTCGCGCAGGATTCTCATGGAGCTCTTGCACGTGACGCTCGAAGATGCAGAAGGTCTTCTCAAGCGATCCGGTGGCTCAGTCAAACTGGCGATTGCCATGCACTGGCTGCACTGCGACCGCGTAGAAGCGGAGCACCGACTGACGCAGGCCGGCGGCTTTCTGGCCCGGCTTGGTAACTCGCAGAAATAGTAGGTCAGGACCCTGGTGGTCCTGACATCAGAGTGTCGGGACCGTAAAAGTTCCGACCTACTGTCGAGTTATCCGGCAGATGTGGGCATCTGCCGGGCACGTTGTGTTCGAAGTTCCTCTAACAGCACGACTTGGAATCGCCCGAGCTGCAGCAGGAGGTCAACTTCTCCTTGATCTGCTGGACCCTGGCCGGATCGTCACTGGTCAGGCAGATACATACCCCCTTGTCGGTCTCCTCGATCTTGCACGTGAGACCTTCACACAAGTTCTCGGTAGTCGTGCCGCAGCAGACAACCACTTTCTTCTCAGTCATGATTCTTTGCTCCTTTCATAGATGAATAGGTTAATGTCTATATGACCGGTCACAAAAAAGTCATTCAATCACAATTTTCAGAGCTAGCGCTTTGAACTGCTGCCCACAACACTCGATTATCGCCTTGCGGTTGAAGTGATAGAAAACTTCGCGCCCGCGTTTCTCGTTGATCACCAGCCCGGCCCGTTTGAGTATGTCCAGATGGTGCGATACCGACGGCTGAGTGATCTTGAATCGCTTGCAAATGTCTGACACGCATAATTCCTCGTTCTTGAGCAACTCAAGAATCTTGAGCCGGTTGGCGTCACCTAACGCGAAGAAAGCCTGGCAACACTTACTGTCCATTGTCGATTCTCATCAATAGACATCTGTCTATACGTCAATATATCGACATTGGTTTCAAAAATCAACGGAAAATTCTGGAGGAATTCGAAAATACTGTTCCACGTGGCGTTCCAGGTGATTCATTTGGGGCTGTATATCCTGATCCGAACCACGGCTTGGTTCCCTCCGGACCATCCAAGACCGCTGTAACTAATTTATTGAGAATAAGTTACGACGACCAAAGACTCTAAGCAAAGAGATCCGATGCTAAGGGACAGTGTAACCGAACCCTGGTCATGGGGAAGGGAGTTTGAAAGCGATCTTCCGAAGACTTGTTCTTTCGACGATTACGGCGAGCCGAACGTCACGGTGTTGAACAGGCGCAATGATGGCACCTTATCCGTTTTTCCTGCAATAGGGAACTCTTTTGGGCAACTCAGGTGTTAAAGCAGCAGGGAACAGTTCGTATCCCTCCTGTCTCTGTCCTTGTGGACAGTCGCGTACCGGGCGGGGCTTGGCGGAGCCCCTCCCGGATCTTTATTTAAGCTGAGCGTCTACGGCTGATATCAGGGAGTCGATGGGGTACTGCATCACGAGAAGGTCTCTTATCTCGTGATAGATAGCCAGCGCTTCCTGTTTCTTGGCGCGGTCCGGCTGCCGGGCCAGAACATTGGCAAGATCGAGTTGCATCGTGGGAATCGGTGGATCATCACGCGCTACCACTTCGCGAAGAATGGCTTCGGCCGGTCGGTGCTGCCCCAGGAACGAAAGCAGGAGAGCCTTGTTGACCAGGAATTGCCCCGAGGGACCGAACTTGGCAATCGCCGAGTCGAGCACCTCAAAAGCGACACTCATTGAATCATACTGAGCCGCCCAGTTCGCAGTCTGGAGGTAGATCATGGGATTGTCTGTGCCAAAGGCAATGGCCCGCCGCGCGTGGTAGAATGCCCGGCCCTGCTCGCCGTTCTTTTGCCAGAGGTCAGCGAGTTGCTCATGCCAGGGTTCCAACGCGTCACCCAGTCGAACCATCGACTCGATTGCATCGATAGCCGTCTGCCAATCGCCCAGGGCGACCGCGACTTCACGAATCTGCTGCAGGATTTCTCGGTCCTTGGGGTGCATGATATCGGCCCGCTTGAAGTAGTAGATGGCTGAATCATACCGAGAATCCTTGCGGTAAGCCTGGGCCAGGCCAACCAGAGTTTCTTTGTCGCGCGTGTCCAGTTCAAGAGCTTTCAGGAAATACCCCCGTGCCTGAGCGTACTCCTGTTTCTCCAGAGACTTGTAGCCCGATTTCCGTAGGTCTTCTAACGAGTCGGAGCCAAAACAACCGGACAACACCAGTCCAATCAGCAGAGATGCGAGAGTGAATTTGTTACTTCTCATAGTGAACAATCCAAATACTTGTTACCGCAATAATAACGATTGGTTTCCGATAGAGCAAGTTTCGCGGGCAGAACATTGCGATACCCCTGAGCCCGACAAGTGGTCGAAGAAAATGGCACCCGGGGAATGCTGGCAATTTGTCAGTGATTCTTTCTTGCGGCTCTGTGCGGCAGAACAAGAATGCTGACAATAATGAAAACCAGAAGTGCTGCCGATGCCGACAATCGACTCAGTGCCAGTCCACCAGCTAAAACGGGCTTGTCAAGGAAATCCCCGACAACAGCGCCAAGAGGCCGTGTTAGGATAAAAGCCGTCCAAAATAGTGTGGTGCGGGATACTTTGGTCCAGAAGTATGCTCCAACAACGAGTGCGAGCAATGAACTGAACACCATCGCACCTCCGAGATAGCCAAGGCCTGCCGTATCGGCTGTCCAATCGCCAAGCGCCGTACCCAGCGTCTGGGAGAACATGATCGTTACCCAGTAAAACATCTCGGAACGAGGAGAGCTTACCGTCTCGATGGAAACGGAACCGAGCGATCGATACCATATGAAAAGTGATCCGATAAGAAGAGTGAGAAGAAGGGCCGTGCCACCGGCGTAACCGATACCGAGAGAACGGGTGGCGTAGTCGGCCATTGTCGTACCCACCGTTGTCGAGGCAATAATGGTCGTCCAGTATATAATAGGGTGAAACCGCTTGGCAGTAATTTGGACCAGGACCGCTCCGACAAAAATCGCGGCGAAGATTCCTGTGCCGACGAGATAGCCCAAGTTCATCGACATAGAAACCGCGTCACCGCCAGTCTCCCCCAATGTTGTAGCGGCAATCTTGATAATCCAAAAAGCCAGCGTGACTTCCGGTACCTTGCTCAAACTCGCACCTGTTGAGTGTTTCAAAACAGTTCCTTTACCTGACTGTCAGCGGTTTTTGCGGTTGAGTATGACAAAGTGATTGTGATTAGGCACACTCGCCCATTTCCTCGGATGTCTGTCCACAGAACTTGCGACGTTTCGGCCTGTCCAGTGACGAATACATGTTTGATTGTACACTTCTGCACATCTTTGCGCCGCAAGAAAACACTCAGCCGAATCGACAATCTGCTTTATGGGACTGGTGGCCCACCCTCTGGGTGGGTTTCTTCCTCACTTGTTCGTCGAAGTACCCCGCGTGTAGTAGTGCCATCATGGATTAATAGCTCACTAATCAGGCGGTGTCAATCCCCTTTTATGTCACACGATGAGTCGCGCCACGAGGGGGTGAGATGTTGAAGCTAAACGGGTCGGGTGGCCTGTCGACCAATGTTCCGGCACGCGCAAAAGTCATGGAAACCCACCCGTAGGGTGGGCCACCAGATACAGTCGAGAGTCCAGCCCTTCGCCGGTTCGAGTTGACACACCATGCGATTCAAGTAGATTGAAGCATGACCGCTCCGGCTGCCAATTCGACCACCGTGCAAGTGCTTGCGCTTACGCAGTTTTGTGGCGTCACGCCGCGTTTGTTTGAGGCGTTGCTTCGGCGCTTCGGGACCATCGAAGCTATCTTTGCTGCCGACCGCGAGGCCTTTCTTGAAGTTGACGGCGTGAAGGCCCGTCAGGCCCAAACGCTCGAGAATGCTCCGAAGCGATTGGCGGCTGCCGAAGCGATGGCCAAAGCGCTGGCTCAGCGCGAAATCAAACTGCTCACCCGTTTCGATCAGAACTACTCTCCGCTGTTATTGGAGCTTCATGATCCACCACCGCTGCTTTACCTTCGCGGCCACGCGCCTGATTTGAGTAAACGCACGATTTCTATGGCCGGAACGCATTCGGCGAGCGTGGAAGGGATGGCGCTGACCTCGCGACTGGTCAAGGAACTGGTCAAGCGCGACATTCAGATTGTCTCAACTCTGAGAGGTGGAATCGATTCGGCGGTTCACCTGGCCGCCAAGAGCGCTGGCGGCGTGTCGTTTACTGTTATCGATTCCGGGGTTGATCATCTCGACACCAGGGAAGCTGTCCCGGTGGCGATTGATGTGATGGAAAAGGGGGGCGTAATCTCAGAGTATCCGCCTGACATGCCACCTGATTCGAGGAATATGGCGGAAGCGAACCGTCTCGTGGTGGGTTTGGCCCAGGCGGTAGTCGTGACCGAGTTCTATTCCACTTCCGAGCGGACATTGGACCTGCTTCGGGCCTGCCACGATATCGGCAAGCTGGCGTTTATCATGATCGACCCGGAACAAGGGGCATTTTCCGACGAGAAGGCTCTGGCACAGTCGCACGAGGACGGCGTGATTCCGATTGAAGGTTTTGATCGGATCGATGATATAGTCAAATCTCTGGTGTGAAGTTCCCCGTGGAAGACGCTTATCTGACAATCGCAACCGAGTCGCGCAGCGAGATCAAAGTCAAGGGTTCCCGATTTATCGGTGAATCATTTCTCGTTCAGTCTATAGACGAGGCCATTGTCAGGCTCGACGCTGTACGCAAACGGGAGTTTCAGGCGACGCATCACTGTTATGCCTGTATGGTAGGTCTGCCGGGGAGTCAGCAGTACAAATACTCCGACGACGGTGAACCGGGCGGGACGGCAGGTCGCCCCATCTATGACACTCTGGCGGGACGCGGGTTGACCAACACCCTGGTGATAGTAACTCGCTATTTCGGCGGTACAAAACTCGGTGCCGGAGGACTGTCCCGCGCGTATTCTGACACCGCCCGGGCAGCACTTGAGTTGTCCGGGGTGAAGACCAACTACATTACGAGACGCTTTCGGTGTGATCTCCAATTCCCGCTGTACGACACTTGGCTGAGAGAACTTCATAAGTTGGGCGCTACGGTAGTGGATTCTCAATTTGCCGAACGAGTAACACTCACAATTGAAATCAGGGCCGGCCAGGCGGAGCACCTGAAAGCTGGGTTCGTGCAACTGACCTCAGGGAAAGGATTGCTTGAAGAAATCGGTGCATAGATCGAAGATCGCAAGACAAGTGGACTGTCTCGGATTGGGAATAATGCCGCTCGATGTTCTCTTTGAGATCGACGACTACCCCTCTGCCGGAGGCAAACGCGACGCTACTGCCCTGACGCTTCAGGGCGGTGGTCCGGTGCCGAATGTTCTTGTGGGGTTGCAGCGGCTCGGACATTCAACGGTGTTGATTACGGCGGTGGCCGACGACCTGGCGGGTAGGATCGGGGTAGAAGAGGTCGAGCACGAAGGAGTTGACACGAGGTTCATCGTGCGGAAAGCGACCGGCCGTTCCCTGATGGCAGGTGGTTTTGTTGAACGAGGTTCAGGCAGGCGGACGATTGTCCTCTACCGCGAGATACATGTAAGGCCACGCGATGTAGTAACTTCGAAACTACCGCTTCCCCGTATCGTCCATTTGGACGGGCGAGACCTCGAGGCCTGCATCAAGTTGGCTCGATGGGGTCGGAGCATGGGAGCGACAATTTGTTTCGATATCGGCTCCACGCGCAACGACGTTTCGCCTATTTTCCCGCTGGTGGACCATCTGGTCGTAGCGGATGCTTTCGCTTTGCCGTTCACAGGCTGTCGCGCGGTTCGCAAGGCGTTGCTCAGATTGCAGGATTGCTGCCCCGGTACGGTTGTGGTAACAGAAGGAACGAAAGGATCACTGGGTTGCGAGGATGGTCTGTTTGTTCGCCAGCCGGCGTACAGAGTGCGCAATGTCGACACCACCGGAGCCGGTGACGCTTTCCACACGGGGTACATCTATGGACTGCTACACGGCTACGATCTGGCGGCGCGTATGCGTTTTGGGGCTGCTACCGCAGCCTTGAAGTGCACCAAACCGGGCGCCCGAGCCGGCGCGCCCACATTGAGACAGGTAATGAACTACTTGAGGAGAAATCCACCCACCTATGCTTGAGTTTCTGAGCGAAATTGACACGGCCCTGTTTCTGTTCTTGAACGTCACGCTGGCCAATCCGGTGACCGATCTGATCATGCCGGTGATAACATCAGAATGGTTTCTTCGCTCCCTTTATGCTGTTGCGGTTGTGCTTTTTCTGATTTTCGGCAACGCTCGGTTGAGGTGGATGGTGTTGTTTTCGGTTCTGGTTCTGGCAGCCACTGATCAAATCTCGGCGGGACTGCTCAAACCGATGATCGGGCGACTCAGGCCCTGCCAGGCACTGCAGAATATCAATCTGCTGGTCGGCTGTGGGGGCGGCAAGTCGATGCCTTCGTCGCATGCGGCCAACGCCTTCGGACAAGCGGTGTTGTTCTCCGTGATGTATCGTCGCTGGGCGTGGCCATTGCTGGTTTTCGCTGCACTGGTAGCGCTCAGCCGGGTGTTTGTGGGAGTGCACTATCCGTTCGATATCCTGGTTGGTTCGATCATAGGAGCCGTGGTCGGGTATCTCGGAGCGTGGTCGGCTCACAAATGTCTGGAACGGCGTTTGAAAGGGGTGTAGCTTATGGCTGTCATCATGGAAGTCGTCCGAGGCGATATCACGGCCGCCAACACTGAGGCGATTGTCAACGCCGCCAATAACCATCTGTGGATGGGTTCCGGCGTTGCGGGTGCGATCAAAACCAAAGGCGGAAGCGTGATCGAGCAAGAGGCGATGGCCAAAGGTCCGGTGATACCCGGCGAGGCGATCTTCACCGGCGCAGGACAATTGCGTTTCAAGTGCATCATCCATGGTGCGGTTATGGGACAGGACCTGCGCACAACTGACAAGCTGATCCGACAGACGACTATCGCCTGTCTCAATCTTGCCGACAAGTTGGGGCTTGAATCGGTGGCTTTCCCGGCGTTTGGTACCGGTGTAGGGGGATTTCCGATGAAAGCCTGTGCGAACCTGATGGTAAACGCTGTCCGAACATGGGGTGACCTGGCCCAGAGAGTCAAGCGGGTTCAGTTTTGTCTGTTTGATGAGATCGGCTACGGTCTTTTCAAGCTCGTGGTCGATCAGAAGCAGAAACCACGGGAAGAATAGGTCTGGGGAGAGTGGGTCATTTGGCCACTTTGACTTTGAACTGACCCTGGAACGCAACTGATTCTTGCAGTTTGTTCTGGAAACGGCCGTCGATCCCACCGAACAGACGGTTCCCCGAAAGAGAATCCACTATCAATTTCCCTTCTATGGGGAAGTACATCTTGTTCTCAAGTTCGACTTCGTACCGGCCAAGTTGCTGTACGAACGAGTTACCGTCGAGCGAAAACGTATCCGGCGCGAGCACGGAAGGTAGTTGGATGAAGATGCGAAAGCGGTTATAGCGATCGAAGCTGATCAGGTCCTCGGCTTTGGTGTCGAGTGTTCGCCCGCGCGAACCGGTTATGATCACCAGGCAGTTGCCGTTTCCGGGGGAAACCTTGTCCTGCGACGAGGGGTCGCCCAGAACAGTGCCGATGAGATATTCGCTCTTCTCGATCTTCACCTCGGTGCGCTGGTAATTCTGCATAAGAAACAACTCAATCCGATAGCGGCTGGCACAGCCCGGAACCAGCAGCGAGCAGAAGAGAACAAGAAAGCAGATTGCGCGCAAACGCGAGGAATTCACAATACTCAGACGAGCCTATGGCATCAGTGTTCAGTTCCGAAATCGTGACCTAGAGGGGCATTTCCATGATCCGGTATCGCTTGTACACCACCGCTCCCATCTGTTCCACGCCATGGCGCATCAGATCATTGCTCTCAAGAATCCAGCTTAACTCGCCCCACTTATAACCTTTTTCGAGACCCCGTCGAGCCGTCTCCATGTAGAGCATCATGTCGATACCCCGATTCCGATACTCCGGAATCACGCCAAAGGTAATAAGACGGCACTGGTCGATGCTCTTGCGGACTTTGGTGAGCCAAAGCAGTTTCAACAGGCCAGTGGGGAAAAGGCGGCCATCAAGGCGAATCAAGACCTGATTGATATTCGGCAGCGCCAACGAGAAGCCGATAGCGCGTCCTTCGTGTTCGGCGATACAGACAATTTCCGGGTCGAGAATCTGTTTGAGATTCTTGGCCAGGTGGTCGAACTCATCGTCATCCATCGGCACAAATCCCCAGTTCTTCGCCCAAGCCTGGTTGTAGACTTCGCGAATCAGATGGACCTCACGCGCGAAAGATCCCATATTGATGGGCCGGATTTTCACACGGGTACGGGCAAGACGGCTCTCGACCACGCGGCGGATTCTCTCGCTTGGCCCGGTACTGGTGGGCAGCTTGTACGCCACAAGGTCCATCACCTTCTTCAGGCCGAATTTCTCTGCTAGTCGCGTCTGATACGGATGGTTGTAAGTCATCATAACAACCGGGGGACTATCGAACCCCTCAACCAGAAAGCCGCACTCATGATTGGTGGAGAAATTCATGGGGCCGCGCATTCGGTCCATGCCCGCTTTTTTCAGTTCGATCATGGCGACTTTAAGCAGGCGGCGGGAGATCTCCTCGTCGTCGGGAGTGTCAAAAAAACCGAAGAAGCCGGTTTTCTCCTCGTGGTAGTCGTTGTGACGGTAGCTGATGCAGGTGGCGATCCGCCCGACTACTTCATTGTTGCGAATGGCCAGAAACAATTGTGTGCGGGCAGTCCGATAGAACGGATTATTCTTCTTGTCGAAGAATTCCTTGCGCTCTACATACAACGGTGTGACGTAGTTTGGATCTCCGGCGTACAGCCGATTAGGGTATTCGATAAACTGTCTGAGCTGGCCCGAAGATTCGACCTCGACTATGTTGATTTCGGACATAGGTCTAAGAGATAAGACCCTTCTCGCGGCCGACCTTGGCCATAACGTCAAGGACGCGGTCAAGCTGTTCGTCGGTGTGAGTGGCTGTATAGGAGGTTCTGATAAGAGCACGGCCGGGAGGTACCGCCGGCGACACTACCGGGTTGGTGAATACGCCATTGTCGAACAGCGCCTTCCAGAAAACAAAGCAGGCCATGTCTTCACCGATGACCAGCGGGATGATCGGTGTAGCCGTATTGCCGGTATCGTAACCGAGGCTCTTGAGTTCGCGCTGCATGCGGAGCGTGTTCTTCCAGAGATGTTCGCGTCGTTCCGGCTCATTCTGGATGATCTCCAGGGCCGCCAGGACTGCCGCAGCAGACGCAGGCGTTATTGAGGCTGAGAACATCAGCGCGCGTCCCGTGTGCTTTATGTAGTCGATAACTTCACGCTTACTGGCTACAAAGCCGCCCTGGGAAGCGAACGACTTGGAGAATGTTCCCATGGCCAGGTCGACCCGGTCCTGCAGGCCGAAATGCTCAGCGGTGCCGGCGCCAGTGCGGCCGAGAACGCCGATCGAGTGAGCGTCATCGATCATTACACGAGCTTCGTGCTTCTCAGCGACATTTACCAGGCCGGGCAGGTCGATAATATCGCCTTCCATCGAGAAGACCCCGTCGACAACGATCATAATCCCGCAGCGTGGGTGGTTGTTTCGGATATTGGCCAGCACGCGGTCGAGGTCTTCCATGTCGTTGTGGGCAAATTTGTAGGTCTTGCCGTAAGACAAGCGGCAACCGTCCACAATACAGGCGTGCACCTGACGGTCGATTACCAGAGCGTCATTCTTTCCCGCCAGGGCGGAAATGGTGCCAAGATTAGTCTGGAAACCGGTGGAAAACACCAGCGCCGCTTCGGCATTGACAAACTTCGCCAGCTTGTCCTGCAGTTCGAGGTGCAGGTCGAGGGTACCGTTGAGAAAAGGCGAGCCGGTACAGCCGGAGCCGTATTTCTTCACGGCGTTGGAGGCAGCCTCCTTGACTTTGGGGTGATTGACCAGGCCCAGATAGTTGTTGGACCCGATCATGATACACTTCTGGCCGTCAACTATCACCTCGTCGCCGGGCGCGCTCTGGATCGGGTGGAAGTAGGGATAAACCCCGGCCGCACGCACGATGTTGGCGGCTTGAAATGAATAGCACTTCTCAAATATGTTGGCGCGGGCCGTCTCTAACTTGTTCTCAGGTTGCAACCAGTGCTCCTTAGTACTTCCAAATGATTCCGGACCAGCCTGAAAAAAACCGCTTCAATGCCCAAATGTCAAGTATTCTATTCTCTTTGCGAGCAGCCGATTGGTAGGCGTAATTGATTGAACCGTATAAGAATGGGGCTGATACGGGTTTTTCAGTTGTCCACCACACAGTCAGCTTCTATCTCCATCAAGCAATCTGGTCTGACAAAAACCATCTCGCCAACCATTGTGCTGGCCGGACGACCCGGAGGATATCAGTGTGCGTTTCATTGTTTGTCCTCGCCAGGTTCTGGAAAATTCAGGCGGCGTTCCATTTCTTGGGCGGTGGCCCGATCACTTCCCAGGTTGCGCTCTTTCAGTTTCTCAATAATACGGCTTCGAGTTTCCGGAGACAGATGGTCGCCGAACTTGGAGCGGATATCGATTCGGTCCGGATCAATACGGAATATCGCTACTTCCTCGATAGTCTTCGCGTAGCGAGGGTCAGCCGAGTCAATCCGCCGGAAACCGCCTTCCGGTTGGTGCTTCTCCATCAGCGCTTGTAAAGCGGCGGCTTTCTCTTTACGGTCGACCACAATTGCCCCGCGTCCCCGAATCAGCACGGATTCGAAATACTGGCTGGCAGGGCAGGCGTAGTCTGGGGAACGCCAGTACGACGGTATCATCGAATATGGCACCGCAATGCAAAAAGTCACCTTCTGCCCGTCGGCAAGAGCATCATGCTTCTCGCCAGTAGTCGCACCGTGAAAATATATGCGATCCCCAACTGCGACAAAATTTACCGGTACCGCACGAGGATAGCCGTCGGATGAGGTGATACCGAGATATCCGACATTCGCGCGACGGGCGATCGAATCAAAGATCTGATCTGAATAGAGATGCCTGTGAGCGGTGCTCATACTAAGTCAAGAAAGTCAAAGCCGGAGCATCTGTGCCCCGGCCTTGCCGATCTTCATTATCGAGCGTTCAGCTATTGACCTTACGGAACTCTTCCATGAACCCGGCAAGCTTCTCGGCGCCTTCCAGGGTCATAGCGTTGTAAAGCGACACCCGGATACCGCCGACCGAGCGGTGGCCTTTCAAGCCAATAAACCCGGTCTTCTTGGCGTCTCCGATGAACTTCTTCTCCAAATCCTCACTGGGCAAGCGCAGGTTGATGTTCATCCAGCTCCGGCTGTTCTTGTCCACGGTTCCCTTGAAGAAATCCGGGTATTTGTCTATCAGCCCGTAGATCTTTTCCTGCTTGGCGCGGTTGACTTTCTCTACCGCCTCCAAACCACCCTGCCCCTTAACCCACTCCAGGACTAGTTTGATAATATAGACCCCAAAAGACGGGGGAGTGTTATAAAGCGACTTCTCCTTAGCATGGGTGCGGTAATCCCACATGGTTGGGTTACCGTCCTTGCACTTCTTGAGCAGGTCATCGTGGATGACCGCCAGGGTAACTCCAGAGGGGCCGAGGTTTTTCTGTGCGCCACCGTAGATAAGTGAGTACTTGGCGAAATCCCACCGGCGGGAGAGGATGTCCGACGACATATCGGCGATCAGCGGAACCCCCGTGATTCTCGGCGTGGATTGCCACTGTGTTCCGAAGATAGTGTTATTCGTGGTGATGTGCAGGTAGGCAGCGTCGGGTGGCACCTTGATGTCAGACTCTTTAGGAATATATCGGTACTGATCTGCCTTGGAACTGGCGGCCAAATGCGAGCCGCCGAGCAGGTTGGCTTCCTTGATGGCTTTGTCAGACCATGAGCCGGTATCGACATAAGCCCCTTTCTTGCCGCTGTGGGCGAAGTTCAGCGGAATCATCGCGAACTGGGTTGATGCCCCGCCGGTCAAGAAAAGGACATGGAATTTGTCGTCAAGGCCCATCAACTCTCGGGTGAGCGCGATGGTCGCGTTGTTGATCTCTTCGTATTCGGCTGAGCGGTGGGAAATCTCCATCACCGACATGCCTGTGCCTTTATAGTCCAGCAGTTCCTCCTGGACTTTCTTGAGGACGTCCAGCGGCAGCGTGGATGGCCCCGGATTGAAATTGTACACTCTGTGTGCCATGTTTATTGCCTCGAATCTAATCGTTTCATCATCAAATTTACTTCTTGGCCGAAACATATTGGCCGATCAGGGCGTCTACGATAACCCCGATACGTCCCATGTTCTCCTTTGTTTCAGCGCCGATATGAGGCGCGAAAACCGTGTTGGGAGCGTTCAAAAGCAGGCAGTTCCAGTCCGGCGGGTCGGAGTACCAGACGTCGGTGGCATACCCGGCCACCTTGCTGCTCTTGAGAGCCTCAGCCAGATCTTCCTCGATCACACACTTACCACGACCGGTGTTTATGATCCGCACACCATCTTTCATTTTGGCGATATTCGCCTTGTTGATCATCCCTTTGGTCAGATCAGTAAGCGGCATATGCAGTGAAAGGTAGTCGGACTGGGCGAGGACTTCGTCCATTGTCGGCATGATCTGCGCGGCGTCGGAGAAGAAGACATACGGGTCATAGGCGATCACTCTCATGCCGAAAGCTTTGGCCCGGGTGGCCAGAGCGCTGCCGATTTTGCCGATGCCCAGAATCCCGAGCGTCTTGCCGTACAGCTCGGTTCGCTTGAGTTCTTTCTTGGCCCAATTCTGCTGTCGCATGGTGCTGTCGGCGCGTGTGATCTGGTTGGGCAGGGCAATCATCAGGCCAAACGCCAACTCTGCTACCGCAACCGTGGAAGCGTCAGCTGTGTTGAACACTTGAATGCCCTTGCTCTTGGCGTACGGAGTGTCAACGTTGTCCAGACCCACACCGCCACGGATGACCAGCTTCATCTTCGGGGCGGAGTCGATGTATTCCTTGTTGACCTTGGTCTTGCTGCGAATGAGGACCACTTCGGCCTCGGCCAGACGTCCGTGGTCGTCGGTCACTTCGCCGTACTTCTTCAGCCGCCCCGGCAGAGCGGCGTCGAAAGAGTCGGAAATGAGTATCAGCATTGTTCGTATCCTCTGTATAGGTTAGTCGCTGAGCAGGTTTACCACCATGCCATCGCGAAGTTTAGGTTCAAACCAGGTTGACTTGGGAGGCATTACCTCGCCGGCGTCGGCCACTTTCAGCAATTGGGCAATCGAAGTCGGATACATGGAAAAGGCAATCTTGTACTGGCCGGAGTTCACCAGTTTCACCAATTCCGCCGTCCCTCTGATACCACCGACGAAGTCAATCCGCTTGTCGGTTTTGGGGTTAGTAATGCCGAACTGCGGCGCGAGCAGGTTGTCCGCGAGAATCGATGCGTCGATTGACTTGGTGGGGTGACCGTCATCGAAACTTCCCGGTTTGGATTCCATGCGATACCACTTGCCCTGACAATAGACTCCGAAAACGTGCGCATCGCCCGGCTCGACCTCGGCATTAGCTGAGGTAATGTCAAAGAACTGCTCGGCGTGCTGGAAAACCTGCTCGGGCGTCTGGCCCCCCATGTCCTTCACCACTCGATTGTAAGGCAGTATCCGCAGTTCGTTGTCCGGAAAGAGAACGTTCAGGAAATAATTGTATGGTTCATTTCCGGTGTGACTGGGGTTTTTCGTTCTGAAACGGCGGCACACTTCCGATGCGGACTGGCTGCGATGGTGCCCATCGGCTATGTACATGCAATCCAATCGCGCAAACGCCGCCACCAGTGAGTCGATGTCCGTCTGGTGGTTAATCACCCAGAGCTCATGTTTGACGGAATCGTCCGCATAGAAACTGATCTCCGGCTGCAGCGAGGATATTCCAGCGAAGAGTTTCTCGAGAGTTGGGTCGCGGCGGAAAGCAGTGAAGACCGGTCCGACCTGGGCTTCGAGATTGGTGATATGGTCGGCGCGGTCGCTGACCTTCTCGGGTCGAGTGTGCTCATGTTTCTTGATCTTTCCGGCGTCATACTCGGCAACAGACGTCAGCGCCACTAACCCGGTCTGGCTCCGTTCCCGCCAGGTAAGACGATAGAGATAAAGGCACGGTTTGGGGTCTCGGAACATGACCCCCTGGTCAATCAGATGTTGAAGGTTCTGTTTCCCCCGCAGGTAGACCTCGCGACTGTAGGGATTGACGTTGTCGTCGAAGTCGATCTCTGATTTGTTCACGTGCAGAAAGGAGATCGGATTGCCGCGCGCCATCTCGCGAGCTTCGCGGGTGTTGAGAACGTCATAGGGAGGAGAGGCCACTTTCTTTGCCAGTTCGGATTGTGGCCGGAGGCCTCGGAAGGGTCGAATAAGCGCCATAGCACTACCTCAAGTTCTGCTGTTCGCGCCGCGAATCGTTGTACGGCTCAGCCATTATAACGATTTACCGGGGAATTTCAACCCCAATCGTACGAGGAATGATGTCGTCGTACTCAGGAAGACTCTGTATCAGAGACAAAAAAAGGCCGGTGAGACACCGGCCTTCGTGCGAAATCAGTCTCGATGAAATCCTATTTCATGTGCTTGGAGACCAGCTTGGTCATCTCAAACATCGAAACCTTCTTCTTGCCGCCAAAGACCTTGGTCAGCTTGTCGTCAGCGTTGATCATCCGCCGGTTGACATTATCCTGAAGCCCGTTCTTCTTGATATAAAGCCAGAGCTTCTTGGTCACCTCAGTGCGCGGTTTGGGATCGCCGCCGACAACGGCGCCGAGATCAGCCGACAGCATCATCGGGCGCATGAAAGCAGGATTTGGTTTCCTCTTTGCTTTGGCCTTCTTGGCTACTGGCTTCTTCTTGGCGACCTTTTTCTTCGCTACCTTCTTCTTGGCTACCTTTTTCTTGGCAACCTTCTTCTTAGCGACCTTCTTCTTGGCCACTTTTTTCCCCGCGGGTTTCTTGCCGACGCGCTTCTTTGCGGCCTTTTTCTTAGCCGGCTTTTTCTTCGCAGTCTTCTTCGCGACCTTCTTCTTTGCGACCTTCTTCTTTGCTGTCTTCTTTGCGGTCTTCTTCTTTGCTACTGGCATTGCATTGCTCCTTTAGCATTGGGGTTGGTTTTGGTTTCCCTGTTTATTTGCGCACTTGAATCAAATCGTGTTCTGTTCTCAGAAAGTTGTATTCCTTTTATCATACGACACAAAAAAACAGTTTTATAAAGACTCTTGGCAAGAAAAAATTGTTGTGTTGTGAAGACTTTTTTCAGGGCGCACCGGACCCGACTGCGCCGGTTCACGATGAAGATTCACACTTCACGCTCGGTGCAATTCGATCACGGGCGCTTCGGTGGGACATCCCAGACGAAACGGAAACCAGTGACCAGCGCCGCTGCTGGTATAGAGACGCACGCCGTTCATCGTGTATTCTCCCCAGAGATAACTGTGTGGAAACGCACTCTCCAGGATGGAGCGTCCAGCCAGTCCGATCTGTCCGCCATGTGTGTGACCGGCCAGAGTAAGATCGATTTTCCTCTCGGCGGCATAGGGGAAAGCGTCGGGGCGATGACTCATCAGCAGGGTAAAAGCGTTGTCCGGCGCAGAGGAAAAAGTTGTGTCGAGGCTGCGCGAAAAGAAGTCCGGGGCGATATCGTGCATGGTGACCGGGTCATCAATACCCCCCAGCAGAAGATCGGTAATCCCGACCTTGATGACCCTGTGCTCGTTTACCATGAGCGGTATGGGCGAGCGAGCAAATATCGCGCGCACCTGCTCGACGCCCCGAAAATGCTCATGGTTGCCGAGGGTAGCGTAGCAGCCCAGTCGCGGCGAGAGCGTGGCAATCTTGTCCAGCACGGCAGGCAATTGTTCGAGGTCATCGGACAAGTCGCCGGTTACCAGTATCAAGTCAGGCGATAACTTCGCGGCGCGGGCGAGGATGTTCTCCAGGTCGTCGATGGTGACATAGTGGCCCAGGTGAAGATCAGATAGGTGGAATATGCGAAGGCCATCGAGCGCTTCCGGCAGATTCACCAGGCGAAACCGTTTAACGCGTACTTCGGCTGGGGCATACGCACGTTCTATACCACCCAGTCCCGCAGAGATCGTAGCCAGCGGGACCACGGCAGCCGCACCCTTGAGGAAGACTCGGCGTTTCCGGTCGGGGACTTCTTTGAGAGGGGTTTTCCTGCGTTTCGCCATCCAGTTCAGGAGTCGCTCCGTGAGATGCAACGCTCCCGAGAACGGCAGGGAGATCATAAGGCAGATTTCCAGCACGATGGCGAGCACCGCGACCGGAGATGCCACGCTCGAAAGCCAGCCGATTCGGTGGTACTCCGCCAGACCCAGCAATACAACCGAGACCACCCCGATGATCGGCAGGGCATAAGCAGCTCGGCGGATCCAACTCTTCTTCCACCAGACTCGATTGAGCTGCCGGAGCAGCAGCAGTTGGATCAGTCCGAAAATCAGGATGAAAACCGAAACGAAGATGATAAAGAAGAAGATTCTGATCATATCGAAATGGGCCGGCGCGTGGTCGCGCCGGCCGGATTTCCGTAAAGCTGCACAGTGTCAGGCATCCATACCCGACAGTATGTTATACGCACTGTAAAGACTCGGGTTGCGATATCCGGCAGATGAGGGCATCTGCCGGTCACGTGCATAATGGCTCAGTTGCCGCTCAGAACCCGTAAATCTCGCCGTACTTCTTGTTCATGTAGTCCATCAGCGGTTTGTGCGAGAGAACCTCACCGGTTACCCGCTTGCCCAGGTCCGCCGCACGATAGCGGCTGCCAAACTGATGTATATTCTTCCGCAGCCAGCCGAGCAAGCCGCTCAGATTCCCCTGCTCGATCTGCTTTGCCAGGTCGGGCATGTCTTTCTTCGCCTTGGCGAAAAACTGCGCCGAGTACATTGTGCCGAGGCAATAGGTCGGGAAATAGCCGAATAACCCCGCCGACCAGTGCACGTCCTGCAGGCAGCCGTTGGAGTCCTTATCCACCTCGATACCGACATACTCCTTGAACCGGCGGTTCCATTCGCCCGGAATATCAGCCGGTTTGAGATCACCCTTGATAATCGCCCGCTCCAGTTCGAACCGCAGCATGATATGGAGGTTGTAGGTGGCCTCGTCGGCTTCGACCCGGATATACGACGGCTCCGAGTAATTGATCGCACCGTAGAAAGCGTCGAGCGTGACATCGCCCAGCGCGTCACGGAAAATCCGCTGCGCCTGCGGGAAGAAATAGACCCAGAACTCGCGCGACCGCCCCACCTGGTTCTCCCACATCCGAGACTGCGATTCGTGCAGACTGAGCGACGATGCCTCGCCCACCGGCGTGCCGAAATTATGCTCCTTGTCAATCCCCATCTCATACAGCGCGTGCCCGGCCTCGTGCATGATGCCAAACAGGGCGTCGTTCAGACGGTTCGGATTGTAGCGGGTGGTGATACGCGTATCGCCGGGGCCGAACCCGGAGCAGAACGGATGCGTGGTGACATCGAGCCGCCCCTGGTTGAAATCAAACCCCATGGCCGCGGCCACAGACTCGCCGAATACCCGCTGAAGATCCTTGTCATACGCACGGTGCACGATCGAGCTATCCGGCTTCTTCTTTGAGTGGGCGATCTTCTTGTTCAGCTCAACCAGTTCCGGACGGAGCGCGCTGAACACTCGCACGACCTCGGCGGTTTTCATGCCCGGCTCGTATCCGTCGAGCAGGGCGTCGTAAATCTCGTCTTTGTAGCCGTAGCACTCGGCCACCCGTTGGGTGAGCTTGACCACTTTCTCCAGCCAGGGGAGGAAATGTTTGAAATCGGATTTCTTGCGGGCGTCGGCCCACTCGCCCTGGGCCAGCGACGTGGTCTGAGTGAATTCTTCGACCAGTTCTTTGGGCAGCTTGGTTTCGCGGTCATACAGACGGCGCGTCTCCCGCACGTTGGCGGCCTCGATTGAATCAGGGTCCTTGACGATCGGGGAGGCCTCGAGTGTGGCCAGGAGTTCGCCGATTCTGGGATCGACAAGCCACTCGTGGACCAGGCCGGCGATCAGGCTTTCCTGGGCGGCCCGATGTTCGGCGCCGCCGCGCGGCATATAGGTGCGTTCTTCCCAGGCGAGCACCGAGCTGCACGAACTCAGGGTGGCGATCTTCTTGGTGCGTTGGGTAAGTTCTTTATAGGCTTCTTGCGGGGTCATAGTATCTCCTGTTATGTATGAGCTTGCGTCATTTTCGATTTTGTTCGATTCCGTTCCGGCTTCACTCGACCGCCGGGACGGGCAAGATAGGGGGTGGGGGGAAAGAAGGCAAGGGGGGTTATGACGGCATGAAGGCGGCAGGCATGTTAGCCAATGCGTGAGCTATTTGTTCAGAATTGAACTGTGGTTTGAGCTCAGCTACAGAACGGATAACGTCTTCTCGAATATCGCCCTGATTCGTTTCTCTGAGTACTGAGAATACATAATGAATGGTGGCTACAAGTTCTATCTCGGAAGCAGTCATCATTCCAAGAGTATCAATTATGGTATCCAAAGCGTGAGTATTCGCGTTGATAACGCTGTCGTTCGTGGTAAAGACATTACTGTGGACTCCTGGGGTTATATGATAACCGTAACCGGCATCGTCCGGCTCGATGTTAAGGACGCGCAGAGTCTTCAACCTTTCAATATCTTCCGCCAATTCAAATGAAAACGGCCCATAATGGAAGATCACATAGGTATAACCAAGATCTTTCCCTTTTTCCTGGAAGAAATACACCATTTTCTGAAGTTGGATCTTGCCGAGGTTGTACTGTCTTTCAGCGCACCTACGAACAATCTCAGTAATGACTGTCAATCTCTCATCTTCCATCCATCGTCCTTACTTTCCGCATGCTTCGTTTAGAAGTGAATTCCTTTGTCCTTGCAGAAATTCCTGCAAAACTCTCCGACCTCTTGACGAATGCTCTGGTCAGCATATATTCTGTACTGTTCGATAGGCTCAAGAGCCTTAACTATTCTAGACATTTCTTCAATCTTGTCAAAACCACCGTCGATCTTTCGTACAAAGAAGTCAATCTTGCTAAATTTGTGAGAAGCTTTCACTGCTTCGTCAAAAAGGAGCTTCGTAGGTTCAAATTTGTCACTGACTTTCTCACAAAGCCATTGAAAGCTCCTTCGTTGCTCAGCATCCGTGTGATCCGGTGTGTGGAGTGCTTGCTTGAAGTGGCTTCTCTCGCGAATGGCCCTTGCATGGGTATTATTGCAATGTTGAGAGGCCAAATCAATCACTTTCCGGTCATCCCATTCTAGGTATTTTTCAACTTCCGCTGGATACGTTACCCCTACATCTTTAAGCAGGCCAATGAGATGCATGTCGTAAGCCCTTCTTACCCGGTGGAAGTACACCTGCGTGAACATGAAATATCTTGCAAGTACAAGCGCCTCCAGCGCGTGAACTCCTCCTTCTTCGATGCCGAGGATCATCCCGCCTTCTTGCTCAGGACTTTCGAGCACGCAGAGACTCGCCACAAGCCTCTCATGGTCAAACCTTCCGTAGTGTACACCTGTGTATATGGAATCCCTTATGAGATAGTCCATTTTGTCAGCATCAAGCTCTCCGGCGACTATCGGTCTTAAGAACACTACCCTGCGGTCAATCGTCCGGGGTACAAAGAACTGAGCGATTTGTTCTGAAGTAGTACCCGTAGTTCCGCTGTAAGAGTTGATTATGTCCGCTATGTAGCCTGAGCGAATAATCTCAAGCGTCTGGCCTTCATGCGAAATGCCAGGTGGCAAAACATCCTCAGAAGCATGAGAAAACGGCGCGTGGCCCACATCATGCAAGAGGGCTGCGAGTCTAAGCCTCTGGCGATAGACGTTCAAATCATCGAGGCTGGCATCCAATGCTTTCATCAAGATTGATTCGTTTTTGGAGCGAAGTGTATCGAAAATGTCAGAGGCGAATTGCATTACGCCCAGACTGTGGCCGAATCTGCTATGCTCAGCACCCGGATACACATAGTAAGTCATCGCCAACTGCTTGATTCGCCTCAGCCTTTGAAATGGAACTGAGTTGATCAGATCTCTTTGACCTTGCCCCGGTTTAGTGGACACAGAGAAAGGATAGGTTTATGTTCCTGTCCGGAGGTGTTCAGATGTCGGAGCAGAAGCGTCGGAAGTATGCCCGGGAGTTCAAACTGGAGGCGGTGCGGTTGAGCCGAGAGTCGGGGCGGAGCGTGTCCGGGGTGGCGCGTGATCTTGGGATTAGCGAGAACGTGTTGTATCGCTGGCGGGGGCAATTGGTCCAGGGTGGTGAGGCGGCCTTTCCGGGGAAGGGTCATCAGAGTGGCGAGCCGGAGGAGTTACGGCGGTTACACCGGCAATTGGCCGAGGTGACCGAGGAGCGGGACATTTTAAAAAAAGCGCTGGCCGTCTTGAGTCGCCGCCCGAAGTGAGGTATGAGTTCGTGCATGACCATAGGAGTGAGTTTCGGGTGTGGCTGATGTGCCGGGTGCTTGAGGTATCGCGAAGCGGGTACTATGGGTGGCGGGGTCGTCCGGAGAGTGAGCGTGCTTGTCGGAATCGTCTTTTGGTCTCGCAGATTCGGGTGGTCCACGCGCGCCGGAAGCATCGCTACGGCTCGCCTCGGATGACCGATGAGCTTCGGGAGTCGGGCGTTCGGTGTCATCGTCATCAGGTGGCTCGTTTGATGCGAGAGAACGGGATACGGGCGAAGGCGGCTCGGAAGTTTCGGGTGACGACGGATTCCCAGCACCGCCATCCGGTCGCGCCGAACCTACTGGATCGGCAGTTTACGGTGAGTCGTCCTGATACGGTCTGGGTGTCCGACATCACGTATCTCTGGACGGCGGAGGGCTGGCTGTATCTGGCGGTGGTGATGGATCTGTATGCGCGTCGGATCGTAGGCTGGGCGATGAGTCATCGGATCACCCAGGAATTGACCTTGGCGGCCTTACGCCAGGCGTTGGAGCATCGTCGCCCTCCGGTTGGCCTGGTGCATCATTCGGATCAGGGGAAGCAGTATGCAGCGGGGGCCTATCAGGCGCTTCTGAGAAACCACGGGATCGTCTGTAGTATGAGCCGGAAGGGGAACTGCTGGGACAATGCGCCGATGGAATCGTTCTTCGGGACCCTGAAGCAGGAGCTGGTCTACCCGGACCGATTTGTCACTCGGGAAGAAGCGAAGGCGAAGGTTTTTGAGTATATTGAGGTGTTCTATAACCGTCAGCGTCGCCACTCGAGCCTGGGCTCAAAAAGCCCGGTCGAGTTCGAACGACTGACTTACATTCTTAACTAATTGTCCACGAAAGCCGGGCAAGGTCACTTTCAACATCTGATAGCTTGATGAAGCCGTGGACTGGATCCCTGATTATTTCAAACTTCGAGGACACCGGAATATCTACTCTCGTTTCAAGTACGTCCTGTGCTGACTCCCTTAGGGCGCAATGCACCGCGACTGCATGTGTTCCAAGCAATTCCACGATAAGCTCCAGGAAAAGAGAGTCAAGCGTTTTGTTCGATCTTCATTTGCCTTTTCTTCCATCCGCACCCTATATTCCCCCACACACTATCTGGCAGGCTAAGAATATGGCACAGGATAAATCAGAAGACGCCGAGAAGCTGATCGGCAAAGAGTTCAAGGTCCTCGACCACGGGTTTGTCCGGCTGGTCGACTTTATGGGCGACGACGGCGCGATCGTTCAGGCCGCCCGGGTCAGCTACGGCAAAGGGACCAAAAAAGTCTCCCGCGACCGCGAACTGATCCGCTACCTGCTCGGCCACCAGCACACCTCGCCGTTCGAAATGGTCGAGTTCAAGTTTCATGTCAAGCTGCCGATTTTCGTGGCGCGCCAATGGATTCGCCACCGGACCGCCAATGTCAACGAGTACTCCGGCCGCTACTCGGTCATGAAAGAGGAGTTCTACCAGCCCGAGCCGGGACAGATAAGGCTTCAGTCCGATATCAACAAACAGGGCCGCTCGGAGCAGCAGTTCCCGGCCGACTTGCAGGAGGATTTTCTCAACCACTCGTCGGATATCCAGAAGCGGGTCTACGAAAAATACAATCACTATATCACCGCCGGACTGGCCCGCGAGCTGGCGCGGATCAACCTGCCGCTGTCGCTCTACACCGAGTGGTATTGGAAAATCGATCTGCACAACCTGCTGCATTTTCTCCGGCTGCGGATGGACCCCCACGCTCAGTACGAGATTCGCCAGTACGCGATTGTTATGGCGGAGATTGTCAAGGCGATCTGCCCGATAAGTTGGGAGGCGTTCGAGGACTACATTCTCAACGCGCAGCGGTTTTCGGCGACCGAACTCAGGATTTTGAAAGCTACTTTGTCAGGATTCACTCGTGATAAGAGCGCGCTGGTGGCCGCGGGATTATCGACCCTCGAAGCGGACGAGTTTCTCGACAAGTTAGAGAAGATCAGAGACTTGTAGGTCGGGACCCTTGTGGTCCCGACATCCCCGTGTCAGGAGGGCGAGCCTCCTGACCTACTGGCTTGTCATGCTCCGCTTCAAGCGGGGCATCCACGATTTATGGATTCCCCGGTCAAGCCGGGGAATGACGCATATAGCGTGACCGGCAGATGCCCACATCTGACGGGTATTGGCGGATTCGAGGACGGATTCGCCCCACAATTCCAGTTGTGGTGGAAATCGCTCGACGGGCTATTTTATCTATTAGCGTGCGTTCCACTTAACATAGGCAACAGCAACACACTTCTCCACTATCGAACTCTTCGGGAAAATCATTGGCGGATAGTGATTTAGTGCTTGACATGGACCCTTCCAACAAGTAATTTGTTTGCAGTAAGGGTATGTACAAGAGGTTCGTTCCTTTTGTGCAGGCTCTTAGGACGATAGGACGAAAGGTAAACCGCAGAGGGAGTATTTTGGAAGATTGCTAATGTTCAACGCTCTTCTTTTTGACACTTGGTTAATCCACCCACCTATCTATTGATCAAGGTCAAGGTATCCCTTGCGGTTTACCCCATTTGAATCATTGTCCTGAACGACGCAGACATCTGTTCGGTGCCTGGTTGGCTCATTGGAGATGTAAAATTCCTGCCTGTGGGTCAGGGACGCCAGGACTTGGATAGATGCTGCGTCGAACGATAGTATTACGGATGGCGTCGGATGGCTGGGGTTTCTGGCACCACCAAAGATGGTCCTGCTTCGGCAGGACCATCTTTCATTTGAGCTCTTCAAGGAAAATGTCGGAACCTCGCCACAGCGAGCAGGCGCAGGGGTTTCGACCGATTATTCAGGGATGAGGTCAACTACCGTTGCGCCCCAGCTGCCGGCGCCGGATTCGTGGTGAAAAGAAAGCACGCGGGGGTGGCGACTCAGCAAGCTGCGCACGATCTCGCGCTGGACGCCGATACCCTTGCCGTGGATGATCCTCAGGGAGTAGATTTTTCTCGCCAGGCACTCGTCGATATAGGCGGTGACGACGTCGCGGGTTTCATCGGGAGCAAACTGATGCAGATCGAGCGTGCCGTCGATCGGGAATTCAATCGGAGCGTCGTGGTCTGGGGTCAAGTTTCAGTCATCTACCCTTCCGGCGCTTGATTCGGTTGGCACGAGAGAGTATGTTGGCAGCCCGTGTCTGCAATTGGGCGACCGGACCAACAGGAGTTTAACAAGTGTCAGCAACCCGCACAATCCCGCCCGCGCCGCGCTGGGATCTCGATTCCATTTTTCCCGGCGGCTCCGGGTCATCCGAGTATCGCGCCTTCTGTGATAAAGTAAGAAAGTCTCTGGTCGAGGCCAAAGAGAATCTGGACCGCATGCCGTGCAAGCTTGACGACAAGTCCGCCTCTGCCTGGGAAACGTTCATTACCCGCTTTCAGAGCGAGGTGGAGAATATCCGGCTGATCAAAGCGTTCGCCGGTATGCTCGCGTCGCAGGATGTGAACGACACCGCCGCCATGGCCGCCGAGACGATGGGCGATGAACTCATGTCAGAGTGGGAAAAACTGCGCGCCACGTTCGAGGCGCTGGCGCTCGAGCAGGATGATGCCGCGTGGGGCAAGCTGATGTCCTCGCCGAAGATCGTTCCAATCAGGTTTTTCCTGGACGAAATGCGCGAGGGGGGGAAATCGAAGATGCCGGTGGAGTTGGAATCTCTCGGACTTGATCTGTCGGTCAGCGGCTATCACGCCTGGAACCGGCTGTACAACAAGCTGGCGGGTGATCTACGCACGGAGTTTCCGGTCGACGGAAAGACGCAGCAACTTTCGATGGGGCAATTGGCAACCAAGATGTCCAGCCCGGATCGGTCCATCAGAAAACTGGCGTTTGAGAAACTCACCCAGTCGTGGGAGTCGGTAGCTGATATAGCGGCGATGATACTGAACTCGCAGGCCGGATTTCGGCTCGCGCTCTACAAGGCTCGCAAGTGGGAGTCGTTTTTGTATGAGCCGTTGACGCAGGCGCGGATGTCACGCGAGGCGCTCGACGCCATGTGGACGGTGATCGCCCGCGAGAACCAAAGGCTGCTGCCGTATGTCGAAACCAAGATGGCTATGCTGGGGATCGACAAGTTCACATGGTACGATGAGTTTGCGCCGATTGGAGCCGCCGAACGGGTGTACAGCTTTGATGAAGCGGTCGATTTCGTTGTTGCCAACACGCGGGCGTTCTCGGCGGACCTCGCCGATTTCTGTCGAGCGGCGGTGGACAAACGCTGGGTCGAAGCCGAGGATCGTTCCGGCAAACGAGTGGGCGCGTTCTGTTCCAGCACCGGGCCGCTGCGTCAGACCAGGGTCTTCATGACCTACGGCGGCAGCTATGAGAATCTGCTTACGCTCGCGCATGAACTGGGCCATGCGTTCCATAACCACGTACTTAAAGCGCGGCCATTTTTCGCTACGCTGTATCCGATGCCGCTGGCAGAGACGGCGTCGATTTTCAACGAGCTACTGGTTACCGAGGCGGCTCTAAAGACCACTGATGATCGCGATGAAAGGTTGATGTATCTCGATAACAAGCTGCAGAACGCGTATGTCCTGCTGTGCGACATCTACTGCCGCTACCTGTTCGACTGCGCTTTCTACGCCGAGCGCAGTCGGGGCGTGGTCAGTCGCACGCGACTCTCCGAGCTGATGGTCGAGGCGCAGAAAAAAGCGTACGGCAAGTTGCTGGATGAGTCAGGGCATCATCCGTTGTTCTGGGCATCGAAACTGCATTTCTTCCTAACCGAGCGGCCATTCTACAACTACCCTTACACCGTCGGATACCTCTTTGCCGTGGGGGTCTATGACCATGCGCGGAAAGAGGGTGCATCGTTCGCCAAGAAATATGTCGCCCTGCTGGAAGATACCGGCAGCATGACGACTGATCAGGTCGCGCTCAAGCATCTTGGCGTTGATCTGAAGACGGAGGATTTCTGGCAGTCGGCGGTGGAGCGCGCCCTGGCGGATGTGACGGAGTTTGTCAAGCTGGCGGGGTCATCGAGGGAGTGAGGTAATAATCCGAGTTGGCGGGTGGCTTGTTCAATACTTCTATCGCCAACCCGCTGCAACATCTCCTTCCATTACCAATGATATGTCGATTGCCCACCAAGCCGAACGCATTATCCGCCTCAAAGACGGCCTGATTGACACGAACGGGAATTTGCGGTAGGGCGCGAATAAACTGTGGTGTCAGCCGACTCTGGCTGACACCTGTAAGCGCAAGGCTGTCAGGCAGAGTCGCCTGACAGCACGTTGAATCTGCGTTGTGGTCGACACTTGATTTTGCTAAATTCATCTGGAAGAAATAAGGAGGCCCCTATGCTCTGGATCAACCGCCAATTCGATTTCGTTCTCCCGGTCGAGATGTATCCTAACGTTATCGAGCGCCTGCACGGGACACCGGCGCGACTTGAGGAAAAGTTGGCGGGGCTGACGCACGAAGTACTAATACATAAACCCGGCGACAAGTGGTCGGTGCAGGAGCAGGTGGGGCACCTGAGCGATGTCGAAGAACTCTGGCATGGCCGGATCGATGACTACCTCAACGGACTGAAAGAACTTCGACCCGCCGATATCACCAACCGCGTCACCAGCCACAAGAACCACAACGCTGATTCGATTGCGAATCTCCTGCGGAGTTTTCGTTCGTCACGCAAGAAGCTGGTCGAACAGTTCAAGCAGTTTGACATACAGAGAGCAGGGCTATCGGCCCTTCATCCGCGACTGAACAATCCGATGCGGGTGATTGATCTTGCCTTTTTCATCGCCGAGCATGATGATCATCACTTGGTGAAGATTGGCGAGATAATGAAAGCAGGCACTTGAGTGCTTGCCCGCTGGGTCTGTCTGGCAAGGCAATATCGTTCTTCCGTTTGCCATGCCAAGACCAAGTGAAAACTCAGGTCTTCCGGAGTACGAAAGAAGTTGCATAAATGTGCTCGGAAACTGAACAGTTGAGAAGCGAGCTACTGCAGTGAAAAAGTTAAGTCATTGCGAGACAACACCATATTCGCTGGCACTGATATTGCACACGGATACTTCAGATAATTATATCTATTTATCAAGATTAGGATTGGACTGTGAACAGGACAAAGCTCATTCTTACAATCGTACTGGTAGTGTCAATCATGCCGGTGGTTGCTTCGGCGGTCCCGTTGATGACCGAGCGTATCGAGGGCGACTACTATTTTCTCGGTGACAACCACACCTACATGTACGCCTCCATAGTTGATTTTTACCAGAAGCGTCCGAACGGCTTCTTCGGCGGTGTATGGATTGGTACCGGCCCGGGCTATGAGCGGTCGCTCTCATGGACTCATACTCTCCCTGCGGGATTGTCGGTGCCGCCTGACGTTGTGGACCGAGCCAAACTGTTTATCGACGGTGCCTATGTTGATACCCGCGGAAATCTGGTCGAGATACAGGGATACCAGGATTGGGATCCACTCAACCACATGTGGTTAGACAACACGGTCTACTCGCTCACAGCGGTTGACGAGGCTGGCTTCTGGAACGGTGGTTCTCTTGGCGTCGATATTTTTGCCGGCGAGTACTCTATGCGGGTCGACGAGTCAATCCTAATGATGGACTACTCCTCTGGTGGTTCTGGTACTGATGGTAGACTCTCAAACCTAACCGCAGTGCCGGAACCGGCCACGCTTCTTCTGTTGGGACTGGGTCTGGCAGGTGGGGCGTTCTACCGGAAGGTACGTCGCGGTTAGTCTCAAGGTGAAATCGAATTGACAGGCGGCCGACTTGAAGTCGGCCGCTTTTTTTGTGCTTATGCGAAATCCGCCGGTCTGACCGGCAACCGCCGGTCGCCCCATGTTCCCGGCTTGGGATCAAAGTGACCCTCGCAGGGCGTGCCACAGCTCCGGCAACGACCGGCACCATCGAGTCCCCATGCGACCAGACGGTACCAGTCTCGCTCTATGAGGGGAGCTTCGCAGTGATGACAGTAGGTCGTGCCGCCGTCGGTATCGTGTACGTTGCCGGTGTACGCATACCGAATACCGTTGGCCATAGCAATCTGACGAGCCCGAATCAGTGTGTGAGGAGGAGTCGGAGGGTGATCCCGCATCTTGAAATCCGGATGAAACGCGCTGAAATGCATCGGGACTTCAGGGCCAAGCTCTTTCGCTACCCATTTGGACATGGCGTCGATTTCCGCGTCCGAGTCATTCTCGCCCGGAATGATCAAGGTAGTAAGCTCGAACCAGACACTGGTTTCGCGCTTCAGGTAGATGAGCGTATCCAGTACGGTGTCCAGATCGCCCCCGCAGAGTTTCTTATAGAACTGCTTGGTAAACGCCTTAAGATCGACGTTGGCGGCGTCCATGCAGGCAAAAAACTCTTTGCGCGGTTCTGGGCAGATCTCACCGGCCGTGACTGCGACCGTCTTTACACCCGCTTCGTGGCAAGCATGAGCGACATCGACTGCATATTCGAGAAAGACAACCGGATCATTGTAAGTGAACGCTACCGAACGACATCCAAGTCGACGCGCGGCCTGAGCGATCATCGGCGGCGTGGCGTCTTCGGCACGGCGGTCAGTGTCGCGGGCGGTGGTGATATCCCAGTTCTGACAGAACTTGCATTTGAGATTGCAGCCGGCGGTGCCGAACGACAATACCGCGCTTCCCGGGTAGAAATGATTCAGCGGTTTCTTCTCGATTGGATCGACACAGAAGCCGGTGGAGCGGCCGTAGGTAGTAAGCAGCAACTGGTCGTCTTTGCGCATCCGCACAAAGCAAACACCGCGCTGGCCATTCTGGAGGAAGCAGAAACGCGGGCATAGTTCGCAACGCACGCGACCATCATCGGTGTGCGACCAGTACCTGGCCGGTACTGTATAGCCGTTGTCTGATTTCAGATTCATGCCCATAACGACCCTGGCCCGATGAGCCTGAAAGCCGTACTGCCTGCTTTTCCTGCTAATGTCTGTCGGGTTCTTCACCCAATTCGTCGAAGTTCGAAACCCGACCCGGCTGCAGCGTCTGAGAAAGACCGCCTTCACCCAGTATACACAGCGCAGCGCGCATGAGTCAAGTGTCCAGCGACCCCCCACAAAGAACAACCCCCCGAGGTTCACTCGGGGGGTTGCCGTATCAGAACCGATTAAGGTTCCAATCTGATTTCGGCAGATGACCTGCCGAAAAGCCCAAATGGCTTACAAGCAGTTCAGCGTGCCGCCGCGGTAAGCCGCGTCAGCCAAAGCAATGATGTCAGCGATAGTGATACCAGTAACACCGTCAACATTGCCTCTCTTCCAGATCTTCGCAGCGGGACCGGTACCGAAATACCAGGCACGCAGGAACGCGATGTCATCTTGATCAAGATCGCCATCGGTGTCGAAGTCACCGCATTCCAGATTCTTGACTGTCAGCACATAGTCCTCGACTTCACCAAACATCGGGGTGCCGCAGGTAGCAGGCTGACCGGCATCACCAGTAGAGGCCAGGCGGACACGTAGGAGTGTCTGGCCGCTTCCACCGGTACCTGGGGCCAGTGCCGTCATCGGGATCAGAACGGTATCGAAGAACACGTAATCCGGAGGATTGGCGTGGTTCGCTACATACCGTTCACCTGGGTCAAAGAAAACAGCGTTCTGGTTCCAGTCAACCCAGTAACCAGCAGTATCATACTGGAGATTTCCGGGATTGACCTTGGCATACCGGATCTGCATTCTGTAGGAGAAGCCCCTATAGACTCTGGACATCAGACCGGTGAAATTCTCATAGTTGTGACAGCCGGTACCGGCAACACTGTTGTTGATCGCGGTGTCGACTTCGCCAGGTACATACGTGGCGAGGATCACACGGTTAATCCAATTACCGAGGTTAGTACACTGGGCGGGGTTGGAACTGGCCGCGCAGTACACGCAGGGGACGGTCGTGCCTTTGATGTTTATGACGTAATCGCCCCATCCGCAGATACCACCGATAGTCCAGTGGTTGTGCATGAACCAGTAATCACCGCTTGGCAGCATGGAGAACTCATGGTAGTTGTTGAAATCACCACCAGGAATTGTCGGGACACACGGAGTAGCTGAAGCATTGTTCAAGCAGCTCCGATCGGCTGTGATCGCGAAGAAGTCACCCTCGCACGGGCAGCCTACCCAGGCCACAGCAAATCTGGTACCACCGGAAGCAGAACGGTGAGTATTGTCGCAAAGGTCGACGAAACCGAAGTAGTCGACCGAAACCCTCATGCAGCCGCCAGCCGGCACGGTGAAGGCTTCCCACACATCAGCCGCTGAATAGATGTCGTTCGGGGGAAGGGTCGTGCAGACATCACGGGTCATCCAGTTCTGATTGCCGGTACGATGCTGGACCACGTCGTTCACCAGAGCGACGGGAGTAACATCCACGCAGAAGTCGTTGACCGGCGGGCCAACGGTTTCCGGAACAGTTGTCGTGCCGAAAACAGTCGGGCCTTTCAGAGTGTCAGGCTGGTCGGTGATGAACAGGTCAAACCAGCCAAAGCCCATACCATAGGCAGTCAGCGGATAAGTCGGCAGCTGGTACCAGCCACCGGCACGGATCAAATACTGCTCGCCGGATACGACCGGCCAGTCAACGTACGAACCGTTGCCGTAAGTGAACAGGTCCGGACAGCCGTCGTCGTTGCAGCGAATCGGCACCGCTTGGGGTGGGTTCGCTGTCGGGCAGGCTGTGCCGGCGTAGACTTCGATGTTGGCGTCAAAGTTGACATTGCAGAACAACCCGTACATATGACCGGTTTTCCACGCCGTCACTTGATACCACACGTCGCCGCCGAAGTCATTGTTGGTACAGGCGGTGACCGCCGGGCCGTCAAGGGTGGCGCCCAGGTTGTGGTAGAACTCGCCGAACTTGTCTTCGGTAATCGGGGTCTTGTAAACCGCGCAGTTGTTGTTCAACAACGGCAGCGGCTCATGCCAGATCTCAATCCAGGCATCACCACGATTGGGGGTACCATAATTCCAGTCACCAATACCGATCAAGTAGTCGATATTCTCGCCACAGATCATGCCGGTTCCTGGCACGATGGCACCTCTGGTGCCCTCGCCGATCTGCGGCTCTACGCCACCGCAATCAGGACTATCGTCACTGAAAGCTAATTGCGCCGCGGGATTTGGCATACACGGCCAGTAGAACGCCGCCAGGAAAAGGTCGTAATCCGAGGGCGAAGCACCAACCTGAGGAGTGGTGCAGGCACTGATCGTGTAGTAGCCACTTTCGTCAGGCGTGAACTTGATCCACGCGCTGCCAGTGAAGTTCTGGGTGCCATACCCAGGGTACGTATACGTTCCGTCAGTCGTCGTCGTCCTCATGTCGACAATGATCGGGGTACCCACCGGGGTGTCGCCGGAGTATTCCAGCGCCAGCGGGCAGTCGTCAATCGGGGTCAACGGGACGTTTTCGAGCTTGAAGAAATAGCGGGGATTGCCACCGCTGGCTGGTATCGGGTTCGTACCGCAAATGAACGTCTGGCTGGCCGCTCTGATGTTGATGGTATACCAGGCGTTCGGACGGAGCAGAATTGTCCATACGTACGTTACCAGGGGAGTTGCCGGACTTTGTACAATCGGCTGAGCGGCAGTGCCGCCAGCAGCCGCACCGGTTCCGAGGTCATTCAAAAAGATACCGGACGAGTTCTCTCCCTGATACGTTACACGAACTCTCTGCCAGTTAACCTGGCGCCAGCGCCAGGAGTCGGCGTCACGGCTGGTGCCGCTGACATATCCTGCCGGAGAAGCGAACGCAGGGTTACAATCAAGAATACCACCCAGCACGTTAGGAGTGATGTCGGTGCCGGGGATCACCTGTCCGGAAAGATAGCTGGGAACCAGCGAGGCAGCCGTCCACGGGGGCGGAGAACCGGCAGGCGGGTTACCATAGGAACCACCGTTAACACGCGTGCCGCACGCCTCGACTTCAGTCTGGGTCTTGGACGCCCAGATGACTTCGTCAAACGCTGGCGGCGGGACGAATATGGTTACATCCAACCGGTAAGGGCCTTCCGCCCAGCCATCGATTAAGATGTAATACGTGTGGCCTACATCGAAGTGAACATCAGTAAGCCTCGAACGGAAGTCGGTGCCGCTGATGTCGTCGCCACAAGCGATCGCCGGACCGGGGAGGGTGGGGTCAACCGCGTCCAAACCGTCGAAAACGATTAACATCTGATCGCCGCCCGCGGGACCGTTGCCCGTGGTGATGACGACCCGCACGTTGGCGGTCGGAGTGTAGGCAAACCACTGGTCAGCAACACACGCACCGTAATCGACACAAGGATCGTAGCCACAGGCGTTGCTGCTGAAGGCGTCGATGCCACCGGTATTGTCGCCAACGTGGTTGTAAGCTATTGTTCCAATAATAAACGGATCAGTGACGTAATCACCGGTCCCTTTGGCAATGCCGTCGGCAACATGCGGGGTGACACTCTTCAGCTTAGCTATCAACGAGCCTTCGCCTAGGATTTCTTCACCCGCGACAAGCCCTGGAGCACCGATCTCGTTTGAGAGTGCGCTGCCCCCTGGAGCCTTAACAGTCGGCAGAGGAACACCTGTTTCGATCGAATTGTCTGCGTTTACATCCCTTACTCTTTCGCTGTTCGCCACCGCCTGTCCAATGAGCAGGCTGCAGAAGGCGAGCGCGAGAAAAGCAAGAGTCGTAACGCTAAGACGCTTTCTTAAATCAGTCATCTTGTTACCTCATTGTTGTTTGTACAACTAAGCTTGCTGTCATCCATATCACAAAAGCCATAGCGCCCGCAGGCGCTATCCGGGAACGATCCGCCACCCATATACTGTTGAGCCAATCGCCGCTTGCGCGGCGTCCGGTCACCCCGTTGATGCTGGCGTTTACCTTGGCCCTAAAGCCTGTATTGACGTCAGAGAAGGCTCGTCGCCTCTCCTGGATTACCACTTGCGTCCACCCAGCTGAATCAGCCGGTGTGGCCGTGCTCCAGGATTTGGTGGCTGCCGGCTTCACGGGAGCATGACGCTTTACGGAACCTGCTCGGCGGGCATGACTCGCAGGGAATGCTCCCAACGAGAAACATGATACCGAATCGGCCCGACCGCCAAAACTCACCCGCCCTGAAACTTCAGGGACGGCCGATGAGCCAGAAGATGTCCGTCGGATCAGCCAATCTGAATCTGAATGACACGTTAGTCGTGAAAACATGTATGGTCTCCAAGCAGATAAATAACCCGGACTTTTCGCCAGAGCGACTTCGCTGCCGGACCTGTCGCAAGCGACGGTCATGAGGCAGACGGTCTGAATCTCGTTGTGTCTAGGGAAGTTTGAGACTGCGACTCTGGTTGTGTCCACTCGGGCTATTCCTGACTAATGGAGTTTAGAGTCAGTATCATAAACATACTGCTCTGAATTGTCGTGTAATTTTTCGCTTCCGAACCCATATGATCAAGTCGATCGTTAACGTTTCCTCAGTGTTGAGATTCTGCGAAATTACTCGCAGTCACTCGTTAAAGTAATGGGCCAGGAAGATGGAATCTTGAAAAGAGATGAACTAAACTCGTGCCTGAACTATGTGTCTGATTGTCTTCATTCGGATTGGTAACTAACCCAGAAGCCGGACAATAAAAACACACCAACCTTTTGTGAAGGCTGCTGTCTTTAGCAATAAGTCTAATTTCTAAGAGAGTAACAAAAGTCTCGTTGTCGTCGAACCACTTTGGGCTCTCGGGTTCTTCAACAACTAAAACACGCTCAGGACTAAGATACCCGAAACGTCTCAGTTGTCAAGGCCTAATATGCCGTTTTCGGCAATTTTTTCCGCTCCTGAAACCCACCCAGAGGGATTGTTGAAAACCCCAAAGGTGGTGTCAGCCGACCCTGGCTGACACCTGCAACTGTAAGGCTGTCAGGCAGGGTCGCCCGACAGCACGTTGTGACCCCAAAGGTGGTGTCAGCCGACCCTGGCTGACACCTGTGATTAGCAGGGCTGTC
>Ga0315276_10000256_pt1 | contig 44726 bp, 59 predicted proteins | sample YL17G05_0_MG_FD_204542 | JGI IMG/M metagenome (GOLD analysis project Ga0315276, IMG submission 204542) | Sediment microbial communities from Yellowstone Lake, YNP, Wyoming, USA - YL17G05_0 | ecosystem: Environmental > Aquatic > Freshwater > Lake > Sediment | place: USA: Wyoming | collected...
CTCATCATAATACGTCAGGGGTTTATTGCATTTTGGCCTGTTACATGATATAATACGCAAAATTTATTCTCATAAGACCATGAATAAGGGTTATGGAAGAAGAGAGAAATCAAAAAGAGCTTTTTGAATTCGAGGAGCCGAAGAAGCCTTTCTCCAAGCTGACGAAGATGCTGCCTAAGCCGGATTTCGAGGGCAGGGTAGCGATAACGCTGACGCTGGAGAAGATGGTATTCATCTCGATCGGCATAGTCATGCTGATGGTCATCGTCTTCGCCCTCGGCGTTGAGAACGGAAAGTCGCGCAAGCTTCCGGCAAGGAGAGAGCCGGTTCAGCAGAAAGCTGCGGCGCAGGCGCAAAAGACAAGCCAGCCGAGGCGCCCGGTCGCGCCGATAGCGGCCATGCAGCCTTCAGCTGTCACGCAGAAAGGTTTCTTAAATACGGCGCCGGTCGTACCGGGCGCCAAAACGGCTGCCCAGAAGGCGCCTGAGGCCTCAAAGCCCTACACCATAGTCGCTGCGACTTTCAGTAAGAAGGAGACCGCCCAGGCGACAGCGGCATTCTTGAATAAGGAAGGCTTCAGCGCCTTCATCACCTACAGCGATCCTTATTACAGAGTGTGCGTGGGCGTATATGCCGACATGTATGGAACACAGGTTCAGAGAGACCTGGTGAAGGTAAAGAGGATCTACAAAGACGCGTTCGTGAGACTGCGGTAGACAACCTGTATTAAATAATAAGGGAGGTAACTGATGTCACAACATCCGAGCCTGCGCTCGTCAGGCAAAGACAAGGCACACCGATCGGTGCTGAAGAGGTACGAGAGGGTCAAGATGCTTAAAGAAAAAGAGAAGTGGAGCGACGAGGAATCTGTCTACGGACTGCCTAAGGTCAAGATCGTCAAATTCAAGATAAAGAAGGAGAAGGCGGTCGCCGCAGAAGGCGCTGAGGGCGTAGCAGCGGCTCCTGGCGCAGAAGGCGCTGCACCGGCAGCAGGCGCAACACCTGCCAAGACGGCAGGCGCGCCGGCAAAGGCAGCCCCGGCGAAAGAGGGGGCTAAGGGAGCGGGCGGCGAGGCGAAGAAGTCTGCAAAGTAACCGAAAAGATCCGGGATATAGAGGCGCGATGAAAAGGATAAGGGTTCCGCTCGGAGAGAGGTCTTACGACATCGTAATAGGCCGCGGCATACTCAAGGAATGCGGGCGTCTGCTCAAAAAGCTAGACATCGGGGATAGCGCCGTGATCGTTACGAACACGCGCATCGCCGGCCTGTACGGCCGGCGCCTGGCACGGTCTCTTGAGAGGAGCGGATTCTCTCGGCGCATCGAGACCGTCCCGGACTCCGAGAAGGCAAAGTCGATAGCCGTAGCGACCAAACTCATAAACAGGATAAGCGCCTACGATGTAGGCAGAAGGATATTCCTGGTAGCTTTCGGCGGCGGCGTTATCGGCGATCTCGCCGGGTTCGTCGCGGCCGTATATAAGCGCGGCATACCTTACGTCCAGATACCGACGACCCTATTGTCACAGGTAGATTCCGCCATAGGAGGAAAGGTGGCCGTGGACCTGGCCGCCGGAAAGAACCTCGTAGGCGCGTTCTATCAGCCGAGGATAGTCCTCTCTGACGTCTCGCTCATCAGAACGCTAGCCGCTCGCCAGATAAAGAGCGGCCTGGCGGAGGTGATAAAGTACGGCGTGATAAAGGACCCGAGGTTATTCCGGTTCCTTGAAACGAATCATAAAGATATCCTGAGAGGTGAAGTCCGGGGGCTCGAATACGTCGTATCAAGGTGCAGCAGGATAAAAGCCCGCGTCGTTGCAAAGGACGAATTTGACAGGAAGGGCGCGAGGGTCGTATTGAACTATGGCCACACGATCGGCCATGCCCTCGAAGCGGCAAGCCGCTATTCAGGCCGGTACAATCACGGCGAGGCCGTAGCGATAGGCATGCTGGCCTCCGCCGGCATATCTCGCGGCCTCGGCATGATGAGAAACTCGGACGCCGAAAGGATAGAGGCTCTGGTGAAGAAGTCCGGCCTGCCGACAAGGATAAGGGGAGTGCGCCTTCCGGAGATCTACACCGCGCATCTTCACGATAAGAAGTTCGAAGGCTCGGCGAACCGTTTCGTTCTGCCCATACGCGTCGGCGCAGCCAAAGCGGTGAAGAACGTGCCTGACAGGGCTATACGGAACGCGTTGAAAGAGCGTAGTAGTTAAACGATCTTATGGCGGCAGTGGACGAGATACGCATATCGACCAAGCACCGGACAGAGCTTTGCGACATCACGCCAAAGATCCAGGGCCTGGTGAGCGCCTCGAAGATCAGGACGGGCACCTGCCGCGTATTCATCCCGCACACCACCGCAGGCGTTACTATAAACGAGAACGCCGACCCGAGCGTGAAGCGGGATATCCTGAACGGCCTGGAGCATATCGCGCCGGCGAACGCAGCTTATGAGCACGCGGAGGGGAACGCCGACGCGCATATAAAGTCGGCGTTGGTGGGCACAGACAAGACGGTCTTCATAGAGGAAGGCCGCCTCAAGCTGGGAACGTGGCAGGGCATATTCTTTTGCGAGTTCGACGGCCCGCGGCAGCGGACCGTCTTCGTGAAGATATCAGAAGGATAGGAGCTGATCATGGGACACGAGCTGCGGCCTTTCATGGACAAAGACATTGACGGAGTCAGGGAACTGATACTGACGATCCTTGCTAAAGAATATCCTTTCGACAGGTCAGCGTATTCGGACAGCGATCTGAACAAGATAGCCGAGACTTACGGCGGCCCGAAGGATTCCTTCTTTGTGGTCGAGGAGGGTGGCGAGATCGTCGGCACCGTCGGCGTCAAGGAAGAGAACGAGTCCGATGCGCTTTTGCGCAGGCTATTCGTCGACGTGAAGCACAGGGAGCACGGTTATGGCTCGGCGCTAGTCGACAAGGCGATAGATTTCTGCAGAAAGAAGGGGTATAAGCGCGTATTCTTCAGGTGCACCGGCAGGATGGCGAACGCGATGAAACTGTGCATGAAGAAGGGGTTCAAGGAGACCGAGAAGCTGGAAGTGAGCGGGTTCAATATCCACAAGCTGGAGCTGGAGCTGAGGTGATAAGGGTTCGCGAGACCGAGATAAGGGTGCGGTACCAGGAGACGGACAACATGGGCGTCGTCTACTACGCCAACTACTTCATATGGTTCGAAGTGGCGAGGACTGAATATCTGAGGTCAGCCGGCATATCCTATCGGCAGCTTGAGGAGAAGGGGATGTACCTGATGGTAGCCGGCGCGAGCTGCCAATATAAGTCGCCGGCCAAATACGATGATGTGGTCCGGATACAGACCTGGATATCGAAGATGAAGAACTCAAGCCTCGACTTTGCGCACAAGCTTTACATAGGTGACAGGCTTATCGCTACAGGTGAGTCGATCCATGTATTCACGAACAGCTCAGGAAGGCCTATAAGGATACCTAAAGAGATAAGGCTACTTCAGGTCTAGGGTTACCTCGGCATCATTATACTGCAGTATGACATTCCGCTTGTCGATCTTAATTACCTTGGCGCCATTCACCGTATCACCGACCTCGACCATCGTATCGTTTATTATCGCCCTCGGCCCGCCATCCAGATACATTATACCGTTCAGTACGAACTCCGGGGAATCCGGCTTCTTCTCTTCCGGCTTCTGGAATACGATGCTTTGGAGAGAGGGGAACTCCCGGACCTTTGCCGGTGCGCTGGAGGCATCCCGAGACGCGGGCAGAACCCGTTCGCTCTGGACGCTACCCTGTTGAGCGGCAGGCCTTGAAGAGACGTTCTTCATGGGGAATAGCTGGCTCGCGGCAAGGACTGCCGTCACGACCAGCACTACGAGCAGTATCGCCACCGCCTTAGGATCATGCCCGGCCTTTGCTGCCGGCTTGGCCTGGGCATTTCTCTGAAATGCCCGGCCATCCGACGCCTCCGGCGGCGGAGCCTTTTTCGGCTCTTCTTTCTTGGGATCTGCGGCGTGCGTTTCCGCTGCCTTCTTTATCTGCCCCTGAGCCTTCCTGAGAGCTTCCTGTATTATGCTCATCGCACCAGCACTCCCTCGATCTCCTGAATGCTGCTCTCGACGAGAGGCAGCGTTATCTCCCTGGTCTCTGTCACGTATCCGGCCAGGAGCGCCTTGTCGCATACCGTATTGATGACCCTCGGGATCCCGCCGGAAAATCTGTAGATGCAGTCTATGGCGTCCGGCGAGAACGTTATCTGGCCGGTCGATCCGGCAACGGCAAGCCGGTGATAGATGTACTTCTCGATCTCGTCCCTTTCAAGCGGGGTGATGTGGAACCTGACGGAGATGCGCTGGCGCAGCTGCTTCAGGCCGGGCGAATTCAGTTTGTTCCTCAGCTCCGGCTGGCCGACCAGTATTATCTGGAAAAGCTTCTCCTTGTCGGTCTCGAGGTTCGAAAGCATGCGGATCTCTTCGAGTATGGACGGCTTCAGGTTCTGCGCCTCATCTATTATGAGGACTACGTTGTTACCCTTCGACAGCTCTTCGATAAGAAAGCTGTTAAGCTGTCGGAGCATCGAGACCTTGCCTCTGCCGTTCACGATGATTCCGTAATCCTCGAGAATCGCCTGGAGAAGCTGGAGTTCGGGAAGCGTTGAGTTGAATATGAAGGCGCTCTTCGTCTTTCTGTCGAGCTGGCTCAGGAGGGCCCTGCAGAGCGTCGTCTTGCCTGCGCCGACCTCACCCGTTATCTCGAGAAAGCCCTTGCGCTCCTTGATGCCGTAGAGCAGATGCGAAAAGGCCTCTTTGTGGACCCTGCTCAGGAAGAGGAAATTCGGGTCGCTCGTTATGTTGAAAGGCTTCTCTTTGAGTCCGAAGAATTCTCTATACATGGAACCCCGTGGGCATAACGTCAGGTGTGACATCCGCCGAAGCTCCTAGCTGCTTGCGCATACTAGCGAAGGCGGATACTCTTCCGATTATACACCTCTTGCAAGCGCCTTGCAAGCAGAAATGGCTTGCATTCCGCACGCCTCTTAGGTATAATTGAGCCGTTAACATCCGGACAATGACTGGAGGCCGACAATTTTATGTGGAATGGTATAAACAGAAGAAAATTTCCGCGGGCGAACTACAAGTGCCTGATATCTATAAAGAAGAGGCTTACCGCGAAGACGATCTCGACGCACACCGAGAACATAGGCGCAGGCGGCATCTGCGTCCTGATAAAGGAAGACCTCGGGCTTTTTCAGGGAGTGGACCTGGAACTCTACATTGAAGAGGGTAAGCCGCAGATAAAATCGGGCGGGACGGTCGTCTGGGTCGTAAAAAAATCAGAGACCAGGCCGAAAGGCGGTTATCTCTACGATACCGGCATAGAATTCATAGACATGCGGCCTGAGGACAGGGAGAAGATGGCGGAGATGGTCGAGGAGATACTGAAGACCAGCCGCCAGGGCGCCCGTAAATAGCGCCTGGAAGCCCTGTTAGTCCAAAATTTTACAGAGAAAATTTTGGACTTTCCAAAGGGTTCCCCAAACCCAGATTTTGCCTTGTCAAAATCTGGGTGTTAGGAACATTTATACTTGACAAAAGATAGTTCTTGTGTTATACTTGAACAAATTAAATATGAGGGGAGGTGACAAATGACAATGAAGATCACAAAGGCTATAATTATATGCGTTGCTATACTGATGGTATTGAATATAGCGACTGCTAGCTATGCTCAGGATATGGGCAAGAAGCTCTATAGAGGAGTAGCGAACATCGTGACGGGTTGGGTGGAGCTTCCGAAGAACATCTACGACACTAGCGTAGAGGATAATCCTCTCGCCGGTTTGACGATCGGCTTAGCGAAGGGCGTTGGGATGACGATAGTAAGGACTGGCGCAGGCGTGTACGAAACAGCCACGTTCCCGTTCCCGATTCCGGAAGGCTACTGCCCGGTGTTAGAGCCGGAATATGTGTTTTGTGCAAAATAAATCCTCGTGATTTATTAGCGAGAAATAAGGGGATAAAAATGAACTTTTTATCCCCTTATTTTTTTATCCGCCTTAGCTCCCGCATGCAGCACGAAGGCGGGTGAGATACAATCGCAATTTATTCCTTGCACCTTTACCGTTTTTATACTATAATCTCCTAACTAAAGAGGGGACTGTGACGGAACGTAGAAGATTCGTAAGATTCGAGACTGCCCTGAACACGATCTGTGAATTCATGAGCGACCGGCTCAGGGCGCCTTACAAGGTAAAGAACATATCGAAGGAAGGGGCGCTCCTTGTCCTGGACAGGCAGCTGGGAAAAGGGGCCGAGATACAGCTTTCGATGGATGTGCCTGGCGATAATGTACCTATATTCGCAACGTGCCAGGTTGCGTGGCAAAAGAGTCCCGTAGGCCATAATCTTTACGAGACTGGGGTGCGCTTCACAAGATTGGACGGCTCTGATAAGGGGCGGCTGCTCGAATATATCTACACGCAGTGGCTGAGGTTCCTGGACAGAAAATAACTTTTAACGGTGGAGAATGAGCGAAGAAAAGAAAGAAGAGAAGAAAGAGGAAGTTAAGGCCGCAGGCGAGGCAACGCCGAAGCCTGAGGCGCCAAAGGCTGAAACGCCTAAGACGGAAGCCGCTACGAACGCTGCTGCGGCCGTGCCTACGGCACAGGCCCAGAGTGATACTGCAGCGGCCGCGCCTTCGGCGCAGCCCTCGAGTCAGGCTACCGGAGTAGGCGCGCCTACGGCGCAGCCAGCGACTGAACCAAAAGCTGAAGCCGCAAAGGCAGAGACGACAGCCGCGCCGGCCTCGGCTTCGACCCAAGCGGCCGCGCCTAAAGAGGCCCCGAAGAAAGAGAAGCCGTCTACTTGTGCCGGCTGCAAAAAGTCGATACGGAAGAAACGCTGGTATTATAGGAACGGGAAGCACTACTGTACCAAGAGATGCTGGGCGGCCGCGACCAAAAAAGCGGAAAAGAAAGAAGAAACCCCGGCAGCAACCTGATACTGTTTGCAGCCTCATCCTGAAATAGACTATGGCAAAGTCGGAGATCCCTCCAAGCGAAGCCCTCTATCCCGTACCGGTAGTCCTGGTGACCTGTCTCGACAGAGAAAACGGAAGAGCTAACGCCATCACCATCGCGTGGTGCGGAACGGTCGCATCCAACCCGCCTCAGATCAGCATATCCATCCGGCCGTCAAGATATTCCCATGCGCTCATAACGAAAGAGAAGCAGTTCGTAGTCAACGTGCCCTCCACGGATATCCTGAAGTCGACGGATCTATGCGGCGTAAGATCCGGAAAGGATATTGATAAGTTCAAGGCCTGCTCATTCACGAGCATCCCATCCTCAAAGATCGATGCTCCCATGATAAAAGAATGCCCCGTAAATATCGAATGCACCCTTAAAGACACTCTCCGGCTCGGTTCGCATGACGTCTTTATCGGCGAGATCGTGGCGGTCCATGTAGACGACGGTCTGCTTGACAGAGGCGGACGGATAGACTACGGCAAGGCAAAGCCGTTCGTATTCAACGGCGGCGAATATTGGAGCCTGGACAAGAAGATCGGATTCTATGGCTTCTCGCAGAAGTAAGAGCGTTAGAGCCGCCCTGCCATCATATGCTTTCCTGGTCAGCGCCTGCCTCGCCGGAATAAATTGCACCTATAAAGGAAAGAATAAGCTTAGGAAGAAGATAAAACGGCTGACCGACACAGGACGGGTCCTTCCTGTATGTCCGGAGGTGCTGGGCGGCGCGCCTATACCGCGGCAGAGCTGCGAGATAGCGGGCGGAGACGGAAACGATGTCCTTGACGGCAGTGCCATGGTCCTGACGCCCTCAGGCAAAGACGTCTCGAAGTTGCTGATAAGAGGCGCGCGGGAAACCCTCAGGATTGCCAAAGAGCACCGGATAAAGAAGGCGATACTCAAGTCCAATAGCCCGTCTTGCGGCTGTGGGCACATATATGACGGGACGTTCAGGCGCCGCCTGATAAAGGGCGACGGCGTGACCGCAGCGCTTCTGCGCCGCAACAGGATAAAGATATATACGGAGAAGGATTAGGACATGCCCGGCAAAGTATACTATATAAAGACGGATGAAAATGAAAGCGTCGAGTCGGTTTCGAAAAAATTGGGTGTGCTCATCGAGGCAAGCAATGTCCTGGACTGCATGGCAAAGGACGACTTCGCTGCCATAAAGCTTCACTTCGGCGACGTCGGGAATACAGGCCACATAAGGCACGAATGGGTCAGAGAGGCCGCGCGGCATATAGGCAGGAAGACCCCCAACGCTTTCGTTGCAGACTCCAACGTAATATACAAGATGGGCAAGAGGGCGAACTCCGTAGAACACCTGAGGATCGCGGACGAACACGGATTCACCTTAAAGAATATCGGCGTCCCGATCCTGATAGCGGATGGACTGCGCGGCATGAACTTCACAGAGGTGGAAATCCTGGGTAAACATTTCTCCAAGGTAAAGATAGCCTCCGATTTCGCCTGCTCAAACAGCATGCTCGCCATGTCGCACATGACAGGCCATATAGTGACCGGCATGGGGTGCGCGATAAAGAATCTAGGCATGGGCTGTGCTGCGCGGCGCGGCAAATACGAGCAGCACTGCGGGGCCGCGCCGGAAGTGAACGCCGATCATTGCGTGGGTTGCGGGGCCTGCGTGGCGGTCTGCCCTGCAGGCTGCCTGAAGCTGAAGGCCAAGAAGATCTCGTTCGACAAAGAGTCCTGCCTTGGCTGCGGTGAATGCGCGGTCGTCTGCAGGACCAAAGCCATAGAGATCAGGTGGAGCGAGACGCTTGAAAACCTGCAGGAAAAGATGGTAGAATATGCAGGTGGTGTGATAAAGGTCCTGAAGGGGAAGATCGGATATATAAACTTCCTCATAAAAGTGACAAAAGACTGCGATTGCCTCGCCAAGGACGATCCGAGGATCGTAAAAGATATCGGCATCCTGGCGTCGTCTGACCCTGTAGCGATCGACAAGGCCTCTGTCGATATGGTGCTGGAAGCGGCGGGTAAGGATGTATTCAAGTCAGGCTATCCCGAGACGGATTGGTCGGTCCAGCTTAAATACGCCGCGACGCTCGGGCTCGGTACTCTGGATTACACATTAGAGACATTATGAATAAGAACGATTGCATATTCTGCAGGATAGCGCGCAAGGAGATACCGGCCAAGATAGTCTTCGAGGATGACAAGATATTGGCCTTCGAGGATATAAAGCCGCAGGCGCCCGAGCACATACTTCTTGTGCCTAAATACCACATCGAGAAGATATCGGACCTGACAGAGTCCAACATTCACATGATAGGAGACCTCGTCCTGGCCGCGAATAAGATCGCCAGGGATAGAGGCGTCGAGGATTCCGGTTACAGGATAGTGCTGAATTGTAACAAGGGCGCAGGCCAGGAGGTCTTCCACCTGCACCTGCATCTTTTGGGCGGAAGAAAATTTTCCTGGCCGCCGGGATAGCGGGAGAGTCCGCTTCGCAAACCTCAAGGAGCGATATATATGACACCGACCGAAAGAAGAAAAGCGCCTCGCATAATGGACGAAGGGTTGTCGCTGGAAGTTAAGGGAGGCGACTTCGACATCATGACGCACACCTTGAACCTAAGCGCTTCCGGGATATACTGCAAGGTGGAAAAAGAGATACCTCTCATGTCCAGGGTGCAGCTCATGCTCATGATACCCGACCCGGCAAAAGAGGGCAAGCCCTCGACGGGGGTGGAGGTGGACGGGGTCGTGGTGAGGCAGCATCCGGTCATAATAGACGGCCAGATAAAACATTACGATATCGCCATATTCTTCGAAAACCTATCGCCCAAGCACAGGGAGATGATCTCCAGCTATGTAGCCCGGAAAAAAGGGCAGCCTTAACCACCCTATGGGGCTCGTCAGGCGTCCTCATAAAGTCAATCTTATCGTAGGCCTCCTCTCGAACGATACCGAAAATCTGGCAAGGGCGAAAGATTCCCTAAGGCGGATCTTCGGCCGCACGGACTTCGAGAGCCCTATAACGGATTTCGACCACACGGAATATTACAAAGAGGAGATGGGCTCGCCCCTCAAGAGGCAGTTCCTGAGCTTTAAAAGGCCATTCGGCCTTAAAGGGCTGTGCGCCGCAAAGCTGAGGACGAACCGCCTGGAGAAGAGGTTATCGCGCGGAGGCAGGAGAACGGTCAATATCGACCCCGGCTATCTCGACCTCTCCAAAGTAATACTTTTTTCAACGAAAGATTATTCGCACAGGGTATATCTGGATAAAGGCATATTCGCCGAGGCTACCCTCTTCTACAAGGATAAGAGCTTCAATCCGTGGCCGTGGACTTACCCGGACTATAAGACGCCCGGCTATATCGAGCTATTCAACAAGATCCGGCTCATTTATAAGGCAAAACTATAATGATCATTAAAAAGAAGAGCCTCGTCGTTGCGCTCGTATCCAGCTTTATCATCTGCGGCGTGCTCGTACTGACGCTTGTGGGATATCTGGCCTATCTGGAGCTGAAGGATAAGGAGCTAAGGAGCTCTTACCAGCAGCTACTGCAGAAGGTCAACGCAAGGCTCTATGCGCGGCATATCTCGATCTCCGGCTTTGTCACCACGATGAAGACGACCGGATCGCTTAAAAGCAAGGCTGTCATGGAAGGCAGCATAACCAATAACGGGTACAGGGAGATCTCCGATATCCTGATAATGGTGAAGTTCCGCGACAAGGACGATGCAGTCCTTTATGAGGTGGTCTTCCACCCGCAGGAATCGTCGTCAGGCGCTCCAAGACTGACTCAGGTTGCGCTTCCATATCTATCAGGAACGCCCAAGACCGCCTTAAAAAAAGGCGCGACTCTTGCGTTCAAGAAGATGCTAACTCATTGCCCCGACAGGATCCTCTCGGAGCTGGAGAAGGCGGGAGGGCCCTCAGGGGGGCAGCCCAGGTGGTCCGGAAGGCTCGATTTCGAGATACTATCAGTCTCTTTTTAAACAATGGAAGTTCGAAGATGAAAAAGATCTATATCGCCGTAGCTATATTCCTCGTGCTGAGCATAGCGCTATTCATAGCGTCGTTCGTCTACCTCGACAAGTCGAAGCGCAGGACGTACGACTACGTCGTGACCCTTGACGGGCACGTAGCCGGCACTATAAGGGTCGACAAGTTCATCACTGAGGATAGGCTCGTCTATAAATCGAACGCCGACCTGCCTTTTTACCCGCTATTCACGGAATGCCGCTCAAGGCTTGACCTCGACCGAAAATACAATATTGAAAGCTATTCTAAAGAGACTATCGCGGGCCGTGTTGTAAACAACGTATATCTAGAGAATGCGAAAGGCCTGGTAACATCCTTATCGAGATACCAGTCAAGGTTTGCCTATGTCGACGACATACCGACGAAGAGAGGAACTTTTGTCTTCGAGGAAGATTCCCCGATGACGTATATGCCGATAATAGCGAATTACGATTTCTCAAAAGGCCGTTCGCAGGTCTTCAGCACCATCACCTACCTGACGGACCCAGGCCTGCCGCCGATGAAAAAGATCATGGTCTTCACATCCATAAAAGACGAATATCTAAAGGTCGATTCGAGGAAGATAAAGACGGAGAACCTGATCATCAAGGCGCGAAACTACCCTCAAGCCGCGGTATGGGTGGCAAAGTCGGACGGGGCCATAATAAAGATCGAGCTTCCGGCAAAGAGTGTCACCATAACACGATCTTTCCGTCCGCGGACCTTGACTGCAAAAAAAGTAGCGCTGCAGGACCCGCGATACCTGTCGAAAGAGATCGCGTTTAAGAGTAAGAATGTGGAGCTCACCGGCACCCTTACAACGCCTACAAGGGAAGGCCGATTCCCGGCTGTGCTGCTGGTGGGAGGAGGAGTCCCGGCCGACAGGGATATGCAAGGCCTCTTCGCATCTATAGCGGACGACCTGTCTAAAAACGGTTTTTGCGTCCTGCGCTATGACAGGCGCGGGATAGGCTCAAGCAAGGCCGATGCGGCATCGGCCACTGACAGTGATGAGGCTGCCGACTCTCTCAGCGCCCTCGAATATCTGAAGAGTCAGAACCCTGTCGATCCGGACAAGATCGCTGTCCTGGGCCACGCTAAAGGCGCCTATTACGCCCTGAAGCTTTCTTCGGAGAAGAGCTATATCAAAGGCCTGGTTCTTATGGCTCCGACCCTGGCCATGGATCAGACGGCCGACAAAAAAGCCGAAGCTATAAAGAACGAGGCGGCAAAGGCCCAATGGCCGGAAGATTACATGAATCTGGTCTTGCGGGCCTGGCGCACGACAGAGTCGAAGGTCAAGGATGCCGAGGGCGATTGGATAAACATATTAGGTAAAAAGTGCTATCTGAAAGCCATGCGCGAAGAGATGGCCGATGCGCCCATGGCCATTGCAGGGAAAGTGAAGATACCCGTCTTTATATTGCAGGGCAAGGATGACGAGGATGCTGTCCTGGAGACAGCCGCCAGCCTGGACAAGGCCCTCGCAGAAACAGGCAATCAGAACCACAGCCTGAAGTATTACGGCTATCTCGGCCACTTCTTCGGCAAGAGCGTAACTGATGGCACCCAAAAGAGTTACTACGATACGGATAAAGCGGTCATGGTGAACATGAAGGATTGGCTGGACAAGGTATTCGCAGAGGCGGAGACCAAGCCAACCGAGGCCGAGGCACCTGCGCCTGAGGCCGCACCGGTAAAAGCCCCTCCAGAGCCAGCTGCCAGAATCGATTGACATTGAATAGAAATAATGATATACTCCGTTAAAATAAAAGTTAAAGTGAAACCCAGATTTTGATATAACAAAATCTGGGTTGCACATTGCCTGAAAAATCCAAAATTTGCCTTGTCAAATTTTGGATAAAAGAAGTGAGGCAATAAAGATAGTGAAGATCGCACTCGTAATCTTAATGGTGCTATCCTTCTCAGCGCTATCATTCGCCGAGACTTCGAAGGCGGGAGAGAAAGCCGAAAGGGGCCTTAAGAACATCCTGTTCGGCTGGACCGATATACCGCGATCCATAGCAGAGGTGACCCGCGATACCAACAACCCTCTCTGGGGACTGACTGCCGGAACTTTTAAAGGTATCGGCAAGGCTTTCCCAAGGACGGTTTCCGGGATATCTGACGTAGCGACGTCACCGATCACCAATTGTGATGAGCTGCCGGTAAAACCGGACGAACTGAATACGCAGATAAGATAGCGAGGACGAGCTAATGGTAAAGATAAAAGATACTTTCGTCGAACGCCGAAAATATGTGCGTCTCCTTACCCCGCTGGGGATCGCCTACACCGTTCCGGGAAGCGGGAATATACGCCAGGCAATAACAAAGAATATATCCGCGGACGGCCTCCGGTTCGAGACGACGGACCCAGGCCTCGAAGAAGCCATGGTGCTTGAGATAAAGCTCGATATCCCGACGGCGCCAAACCCCATCCACGCCAAGGGAAAGATCATATGGAAGAAGAAGGTCTCGCTCGAAGACCTCGCGCCATCCGACTGCGGCGTAGAGCTCATCGAGATAGAAGAGGACAACAAGAACACTTTCCTGAAGTTCCTGTGCGACCTCATATACGACATCGGGAAAGATGCCGATAGCGGCAAGGTAACGCGCTGACAATGCCCAAGATGTGCCAGAACCAGCCAAAGAACAGCTCGCACTGCACCTGCACCTATGAAACATGCAGCCGTAAAGGCATCTGCTGCGAATGCCTGCAATACCACCTGTCGATGCGCCAGGCCCCGGCCTGCTTTTTTTCTGCCGCTGCCGAGCGCTCTTATGACAGGTCTTTTGAAAACCTCATGCGGGACATGAAGAGAAAGTAAGTTCGATGCTCAGACTGATGTGCAAATCGAAGATACACAGGGCCACGCTGACAAAGGTGGACCTGCATTACGAGGGAAGCATAGGTATCGATAAGCTCCTTCTGAAAAAAGCCGATATCTACCCGGGCGAAATAGTGCAGGTCGTCAATATCGATAACGGCGCCCGATTCGAGACGTACGCGATCGAGGAGAAGGCCGGCTCAGGGACGATCGGCCTTTACGGGGCTGCTGCGCACCTCGGCAAGCCCGGAGACCTCATCATAATCCTCTCGTACGGCCTCATCGAGGACAAGAAGTCTCTCGGAATGAAGCTTAAACCGGTTTACGTCGATTCAAATAACAGGATAATGAAATAGCCTTGTCGGAACTCAAAGTAACCAAATTCCCCGATTCGATACTCCGCAAAAAAGCCCGGAAAGTGCTTAAGGTCACCGACGCAGAACGCTCGACGTTCGACGAGATGGTAAAGACGATGTACCTGAACCAGGGTGTCGGGCTTGCCGCCGTCCAGGTCGGTATCGACAGGCAGCTTGCAGTTGTAGATACGGGCGAAGGCCTGATAAAGATGGTTAACCCGGCCATCGTAAAGCGAGAAGGCTTCGAGACCCAGGAAGAAGGATGCCTCAGCTGCCCGGACGCATGTGTCAAGGTCAGGCGGGCCAGGAAGATAGTGGTAAGCTATCTTAACGAAGACGGTGAAGTGGCCGAATTGAAGGCCGACGGCCTCTTGGCAAGGGTGATACAGCACGAGATAGACCATCTAGGCGGAACGCTCATCATCGATTATCTCAGCCCTATAAAGAAGGTTTTGTTTAAGGTTGGGAGGCTAAGCCGCCGTAAAAAAGCAAGCGGAAAGAAAGGCGATTGATCATGGACCTATATAAGCGAATAGAGAACGACATGAAGGCCGCCTTGAAGGAAGGTAATTCCGATAAGCTGTCTGTCCTGAGGATGGTCGTATCCGCCGTCAAGACGCTCGAGATAGACAAGAACATAAAGTCGCTGCAGGAATCGGACGTTCTTCAGATATTGCAGCGCCAGATAAGAGAGCGCCGTGAATCGATCGAGCAGTTCAAGAGCGGGAACAGGCAGGACCTGGCGGATAAAGAGATAAAGGAGCTGAAGATACTGGAGAGCTACATGCCGGAACAGCTCGGCGAGGCCGAGGTAGAAGCGCTCGTCAAGGCGTCGATACTGGAGACCGGGGCGGCCACAAAGGCCGATACGGGCAAGGTGATGAAGGCGGTCATGGAGAAGGCCAAGGGGAGATGCGACGGAAAGACCGTCAACCAGATCGTAATGAAGTTCTTAAAATAGACTAGCCGGGAGAGACATCCCAACATGCTGCAGATCTCATACATTCTGGTAGGAATATTGATGGGCATCTTCTCCGGATTCCTCGGCATAGGCGGAGGGCTCATACTTATACCCATCCTCGTCTACTGCTATGGACTCACGCAGCATCAGGCCCAGGGCACATCTCTCACCGTCATGATACTGCCGATAACGCTGCTTGCGGCACTGAGGTATTACCAGAACGGAAATGTCAAGCTCGGCATGTCGGCCTTCATAGCGGCCGGCTTTGTCCTGGGAGGATTGATCGGCGCGGACGTGGTCCAGCATGTCCCGGGCGGTATCTTGCGCCGGGTTTTCGGCGTCGTGATGCTACTGGCATCTATCAAGATGATAGTCTCCAAATGATAGTCTTTAGATTTTTACTTGCCGATCTTTTATCGCTATAGTATAGTAACTAAAATCGAAAGGAGGGCAACATGAACAGGAAGATAGTATTTATATGCCTGGCGCTCGCTGTCTCGCTTGCGCTGACATCTGTCTCTTTTGCTGAAGAAGCGGCTAGGTCTGGGCGTTTCTCTGAAACGCCCGACCATCCGACGCCTTTGGCGTCGGAAAAGAGCGAATCGAAAAGTTTCTGGCAGAAGCTCTTCAACTACCCGGCGAACGTGACTAAGGAGTCCGCAGCCGTGGTGACCGATACCGGCAAGAGGAGCGCGAACGTCGTCGTAGAAGAGATGAAGACTATTGGCGAAGTCACCACGGGCGACGTGGCGAAGACCGGCGACCTTATCACCGAGCCGATAAAGGGCACGGCCGAGACCGCGGCCAAGGCGGTAGAGGGTACCGTAAACGTTCCTGTCGCGGCGGCGAATGAAGAGGCTAAGCCGATAACGGACGCAACCGCAGAGGCAGTAAGCGAGACCGCGAAGATCGCGACCGAGACGACAGCAGGAGCTGCGGTCGACACCACGAAGGCAACCGCAGAGACAGTCGCGGGGACCTTAGCGGCTCCGGTAAAGGCGATGGAGAATAAGTAACAAGCTTCGACCGTCATCAAAATATCTTGGTAGTGGAAAAAGCCATATTCTACATGATGGAGATATGGCTTTTTCTGCAACCACCATCTGAAGGTATCTGATAGATATGAACAAGTGGCAATCTCTTGTCATAACGATAGCGATAACGGCGCTCATCACCGCGCTTGCCTACAACCCTATCTCGCTCCTCTTATACAGGATCGGTGAGCCGTATTTCCGCTATCCCGTCAAGGGGCAGGTCGTCATAAGGAACGACTCTTTCGGGGAAGGTGACTTTGGCGCAAAACGCAACGGCGGACGCTCGCACTCCGGGATCGATATACTTGCAGAGGTCGGCACGCCGGTCTACGCCGCGAAGAGCGGCATCGCATTCTGCGGAAACGTACCCACGGGATACGGAAAGTATGTTATGATATATCATCCCGACGGGTTGCAGACGATGTATGGCCACCTCTCGGAACAGAAGGTCTATTCGGGTAAGAGGGTCCGGCGCGGTGAGCTGATAGGGCTTGTCGGTAAGACCGGGAACGCCGCCAACAAGTACATGAAGCCTCATCTGCATTTTGAGATACGGTCGAGAGGCGAACCGGTCGATCCGCAGCGGCTTATGAGATAAAACCCAGGTAGTTCGGCTAAGGGAGAAGAGCATTGGAGCACGAGAAGCTGACGGCTAAAAAAAAGACGTGCGCTTTCAAAGGCTGCAGGGAGCACCCCCTGGCGATGAGCGAATATTGCTGGGACCACCTTACGGATAAAGCCTCTTACAGCGAAGAGCTAATAAACGCTATAAACAGCGGCACAGACCTGGCCGGCGCCAATCTCACGAAGGTCGTAATTAAAAAAGCGCGCCTCGAGAAGGCGAATTTAAAACGGGCCTGCCTTTCCCAAGCCGACCTTTCAGGCACCCATTTCTTCGACTCCACGCTCGATCACGCTGACCTGATAGGCGTGAACCTGTCGGGATGCGACCTATCGCATTGCAGCATAAAAGGTGCGGATCTTACAAAAGCTTGCCTGGCAAGTGCCCGGTTATGGAACGCGACGCTGGCAGGCTCAAATCTGACCGAGGCGGACCTTTCCGGCGCAGACCTGTGGAACACCAACCTATTCAACACAAAACTCTGGCATGCGGCATTTGGCGGCGCAAAGTCTATCACGCGGCTCAGTTTTTCCGGATCTTCAAAGCTCTTCGATGACAAGAGGATAGATGAAGCCGGCGCCTTGTCGGCCGAGGAGTCCTATCGGGACCTGAAGCAGTATTTCATCTCGAACGGCATGTATAACGACGCGAGCTGGGCATCTTTCAAAGAGAAGACGATGGAGAGGCTCGTCCTCAAGAAGAAGGGAGACTGGAACTACCTGCCCAGCCTCTTCATGAACATATTGTGCGGATACGGCGAGAAGCCATACCGCATAATACTGACGGCATTCTCCACGATACTTCTATTCGCGTTCTTATATTTCTCCTTGGGCGCCGTCGAGAGGTCGGGCCAGGCCGCTTATACGATGCAGTGGTTTGACTATATCTACTACAGCACCATCACATTCACTACGGTCGGTTACGGCGATTTCGTGCCGAAAGCATTCGCTCCGTTCAGGATCATGGCCGCGGCCGAGGCTTTCTGCGGCGTATTCGTAACCGGCCTCTTCATATTCACCCTCGCACGGAAGTACTCCGCACGGTAACAGCCATGGCAAATAATAAGCTGGAGCTTATAAAGAGGGCGAACAAGGCGCTTGAAGGTTCCCTTGGATCTTGCGCTATATGCCCGCGTAAGTGCCGCGTCGACAGGACTAATGCTAAGGCCGGTTATTGCAGGGCTCTTCTCAAGCCGATGGTCTACAGTTATGCGCCACACCACGGCGAGGAACCGCCTCTCTCGGGAACCAAGGGATCCGGCACCATCTTCTTCTCGCACTGCAACATGAAGTGCTGCTATTGCCAGAACTACTACTTCAGCCAGCTCGACAAAGGGGAGGAGGTCTCCACCGAAAAACTCGCGGGGATGATGCTCTCCCTGCAGGATGCCGGCTGCCACAACATAAACCTCGTAAGCCCTACCCATTATGTGCCGCAGATCCTCATGGCCCTGGAGCCGGCAATAAAGGGCGGCCTAAAGATACCGATAGTCTATAACACGAGCGGTTATGAGTCGCTCGAGACGATCAAATTGCTTGACGGCATAGTCGATATCTATCTTCCGGACATGCGTTATTCCGATAACGCGATGGCGAAGAGATATTCGGACTCCCCTGACTATGTGGAGCGCAACAGGGAAGCCCTCAAAGAGATGCAGGCCCAAGTTGGCGACCTCATGCTCGATAGCGAGGGCATCGCCCTCAAAGGGCTTATCATAAGGCTCCTAGTCCTGCCAAACGCCGTATCCGGCACCGAGACAAGCCTACGCTTCATCCGTAACGACATAAGCGTTAATGTGTATCTCAGTATCATGAGCCAATATTACCCTACATTTAAAGCGTATAATCATAAGGAAATATCAAGGGGTGTGGCTCCCGACGAGTACAAGAATATAGTTGACGAGGCCCATCTTTTGGGGTTAAATAATGGCTGGATACAGGAAACGCCGGAAAAATTCGATCCAAAGTTCTTCGGGACCAATATCCCGCCGAAAGAATAGCGTCACGCCTATGCCGAAAAAGATCGCAAAACACGCATCGCACGCCAAGCAGCTGGAGGCCATATCCAAGGTGAGCAGGATGATCACGTCCAACCTCTACCTTGAGGATATACTGAAATTGATAGTCACCATAGCCGCCGAGCTGATGGACTCCAAGATATGCTCGCTCATGCTCATAGACGAAAAGTCGGGCAATCTCGTATTGAAGGCGACCCAGTCGATGAGCGAGGTGTACAACAAGAAACCGCCGCTCAGGATCGGGGAAGGCATAGCCGGTAAGGTTGCGGCAGAGAACGATCCTCTCGCCGTCTTCGACATCCTGAAAGAACCTGAATATAAATTCAAAGAGATCGCCATGAAAGAGGGGTTGAGGTCGCTCCTTTCAGTGCCGCTTGCGGTAAAGGGCAAGGTGATAGGCGTTCTCAACAATTACACGTCATACCCGCACAAGTTCACGAACGATGAGATAAACACACTGACCGCGGTCGCAAACCAGGCAGCGATAGTGATAGAGAACGCTGAGCTTATGGTAAAGACGAAGGTCGCGCAGGAAGAGCTCGCGACGAGAAAGGCGATAGAGCGGGCCAAGGGTATACTGATGAAACAGCAGAGCCTATCGGAAGAAGAGGCCTTCAGGAAGATCCAGAAGCAGAGCATGGATATGAGAAAATCGATGCGCGAGATAGCGGAGGCTATCCTGCTAATCGAAAACATTAAGAAGAAGTAGACCGGAAAACGTAAAAAGAGGACAGGAGAGATTGCGCCGGTGAAGCTACGATTGGCGATAGCGCAGATAAACTGCACCGTAGGCGACCTGGAAGGTAACTGCAGGAAGATAACGGAATGGCTCGGCAGAGCCGGTGAATTCGGCGCCGACATGATCGCGTTCCCAGAACTGGCCATAACCGGGTATCCGCCTGAGGACCTCCTCCTGAAACCGAAGTTCATAGACGACAATGTCGACGCACTGAGAAAGGCTGCCGGATCAGTCGGCGACATGATAGCCGTGATAGGCTTTGTCAACAAGGTGGGTAGTGATATATTCAACGCCGCAGCCGTCATCCACAAAGGAAAGATCGTTGGTATCTACAACAAGATGCTCCTGCCTAATTACGGCGTCTTCGACGAGAAGAGGTACTTCAAGGCCGGAACAATCCCTTCAGTATTTCGCGCCGGCAACCTGGCATTCGGCGTGAACATATGTGAAGATATATGGCATGAGGATGGGCCCACAAAAGCCCAGGTCGCAATGGGCGCGAGCATCATCCTGAACATAAACTCCTCGCCTTATTATGCCGGCAAGATGAAGAAGAGGGAAGAGGTTGTAAAGCGAGAGGCCAAGGCAAATGAGGTAACGATCGCGTATGTCAACATGGTCGGCGGCCAGGATGAACTGGTCTTCGACGGGGACAGCATGATCGCAGATCCGACAGGCAAGGTGATATGCCGCGGCCAGGCCTTCAAGGAAGACCTGCTCATCGCAGACATCGACGTTCCGCTATATAAGGCCAAGAGGATAAAGAAGGCTGTCGAGATCGCAAAAAAACTCGAGATTAAATCGAAAAGGCCGCCCCTGCCGGAAAGAGAAGCAAAGCCGCTCGAGGCAGTAGCCGAGGTATACGAGGCGCTCGCCCTCGGTCTCAAGGACTATGTCGGAAAGAATGGCTTCAGCAAGGTGGTCATAGGGATATCGGGAGGCATAGACTCTTCCCTTGTCGCGGCGATTGCAGTCGACGCGCTGGGCAAGGAGAATGTAACGGGAGTATTCATGCCGACCCGTTATACATCGGAGGGATCTGAGCATGACGCAAAAGAGCTCGCGTCAAGCCTGGGCATAAAGCTCATCGCGCTCTCGATCGACCAGATATACAGGCTTTATCTGACGGCCTTCGAGCAGCTCTTTGCGGGCTGCGGAAAAGATATCACAGAAGAGAATATCCAGGCCCGTATCAGGGGAAATATACTGATGGCGCTATCGAACAAGTTTGGCTGGCTCGTCCTGACGACAGGCAATAAATCAGAGATGAGCACCGGTTACGCGACGCTGTACGGGGACATGGCAGGCGGTCTCGCTGTGATAAAGGACGTCCCGAAAACGCTCGTCTACAAACTGGCTAAATACAGGAACGGTCTGGGCAAAGTAATACCGGATACCGTATTGACGAAAGAACCGACCGCAGAACTAAAGCCGGACCAGAAGGATAGCGACACCCTGCCTCCGTATGAGAAGCTCGATCCTATCATAAAGGCATATGTCGAGGAAGACAGGAGCCTCGATGAGATAGCGTCAATGGGTTTTGACAAAGCGACCGCGTCAAAAGTGATAGGCATGATAGACAAGAGTGAATACAAGCGCAGGCAGTCTCCGCCGGGCATAAAGATAACCCCAAAAGCGTTCGGCAAAGACAGGAGAATGCCGGTAACTAACAAGTATAAATGACACTTATACACCCCATCTCGTCGAAGAGGTGAGACAAAGAGCGAAAGGGAGGAGCCATGGCAGTCAGACAGGAGGCATTGTTCGCGATCAAGAGCGTAGAACTCGAAAAGCTCGCCAAGCCCAAGAAAGTCTCTTCGTATTTCGGAGAGAACACGTTCAACGTTGAGGCTATGCAGCGGCATATCTCCAAGAAAACAGCCGACGCATTCAAGCGCTGGATATACGAAGGCGTAACGATCTCGCTCGATCAGGCCAATGAGATAGCCGGCGCGATGAAGGATTGGGCCATATCGAAGGGAGCGACATACTACACCCACTGGTTCCAGCCCATGACCGGGCTCACCGCTGAAAAGCACGACAGCTTCATCTCGATAACGGGCCCGGGCACGGTCATCGAGAAGTTCTCGGGGTCAAAGCTCATCCAGGGCGAGCCTGACGCGTCGAGCTTCCCTTCAGGCGGCATACGCGCCACTTTCGAGGCGCGCGGTTACACAGCGTGGGATCCGTCAAGCCCGGCGTTCATCATCGAGTCGAAGCTCGGCAGGACGCTCTGCATACCGAGCATATTCATATCGTATAACGGCGAGGCGCTGGACAAGAAATTGCCGCTTCTCAGGTCTGATGAAGCGCTCAGCAGGGCCGCTGTCGGCCTCCTTAAACTATTCGGCCATAAAGACGCGAAGAAGGTCTTGTCGACATGCGGGGCGGAACAGGAGTATTTCCTCATCGACAAATACTACTACAATCTGCGGCAGGACCTGGTGATGACCGGAAGGACCCTTGTAGGCGCCGCATCCCCGAAGGGGCAGCAGCTCGAGGACCAGTACTTCGGCGCCATCAAAGAGCGCGTAGTCAACTATATGTTCGAGGTCGCTGAAGAGGCTTATAAGCTCGGCATACCGCTCATGACCAGGCATAATGAAGTCGCTCCGCACCAGTACGAGTTCGCTCCGATATTCGAGGAGTCGAATATCGCCGCGGACCACAACCAGCTGCTCATGGAGCTGATGAAGAAGGTCGCGCTCAGGCACAACCTCATCTGCCTCCTGCACGAGAAACCGTTCGCAGGCATAAACGGCAGCGGCAAGCACCTGAACTGGTCCTTGACCGATGATAAGGGGAACAACCTGCTTAACCCGGGAGAGACGCCGGAAGACAACCTGCAGTTCCTGACGGTCCTTGCCGCCGTCCTGAGAGCAGCATACCTCCACTCGGATCTCCTGAGAGCAAGCGTTGCAATGGCCGGCAACGAACACAGGCTCGGTGCCAACGAAGCGCCGCCGGCCATCATCAGCGTCTTCCTTGGAGAGCAGCTTACCGCGATTATCGATACGCTGGAGAAGGGCGCAAAGAAGTCGGTGTCGAAACGGGATATCATAGACCTCGGCATCGCCAAGCTTCCGAAGTTCAACAGAGATACTACCGACAGGAACAGGACATCGCCATTCGCTTTCACGGGAACGAAGTTCGAGTTCCGCGCTGTCGGCTCGTCACAGAACATCTCCACTCCGATCGCCGTCATCAATACCATCATCGCCGAATCGCTCGACCACGTGACGGGCGAGATAAAGAAGGCTGCGGCCAGAGGCAATTTCAACACCGCTGTCCTGCAGGTCATATCGAAGATCTTCAGGGAGACGAGGCCGGTGCGTTTCGAGGGAAATAACTATTCGCCGGAATGGGTGAGAGAGGCGAAGAAGCGCGGGCTGGCAAGCGTGGCTTCCACGTGCGAAGCGCTCAAATCCCTGACGAGCGCGAAGAATATCGCGCTCTTCGAGAAGTACAAGGTATTCTCGAAGGAAGAGATCGTCGCCCGCTACCACATATGGGTGCATACCTACAACACAATACTCGAGATAGAGGCCAATACGCTGAATGAGATGGTCAATGCGAGCGTCGTCCCATCGGGAGCAGAGTATGAGAACCTCCTGGCAGACAACCTCACGAAGCTCGTCAGGCTCAAAAAAGACGCGGCTCTTAAGATAGGGGAGCCTGTCCTGAAGGACCAGAAAGAGCACCTCGCTGAAGTCGCCTCAAAGATATACTACGTGAGGCGCAACGCTTCCGAGATGGTCAAGCTGCTGGAGAAGGCCGGGAAGATGCACCATGAGGAACGGGGCAAGTGTTACTTCGAGGAATTGAAGCCCCTCATGGAGCATATCAGGAAGCATGTCGACGAACTTGAGCGCGTCGTCTCCGATGAGCACTGGGACCTGCCCAAATACCGGGAGATGCTCTTCATAAAATAGGCATCCTGTGGACAACGGCGTCCTTTTAATACTAGCTGTCTTCGTGCCTTCCGTCGGGGCCTTCATCCTTCCTGTCATCGGGAAATTCTCCGAGCGCGCGAGGAACGGCGCCGCCTTTCTAATGGTCGCCGTATCGCTCGTCTGTTCACTGGCGCTTATGCCCGCGGTGCTCGCGGGAAAAGCCACAACGATCGCGATGCGCTTCCCGCTCGGTTTTGACCTCGTCCTCACCGCCGACGCCCTCGCAGTATTCATGGCGATAGTCTCATCCTTCATCGGCCTCATCATAGTCATGTACTCCTTCGGTTATATCAGCCACTACGAGAACCGCAATGAATACTACACGATGGTGGCGCTATTCCTCGGCTCGATGATGGGCATCGTATATTCGGCGAACCTTGTATTCCTGTATCTCTTCTGGGAGATAACGGCCATAGCGAGCTGGCGGTTGATAGGGTTCTTCAGGGAAAAAGAGCACGTCATAAAGGCGGACAAGGCGTTCCTCGTGACCGTCTTCGGCGCACTGGCCATGCTGGTAGGATTTATCATCATTTACTCGCAGACAGGATCATTCGACCTCTCTGTGATAAAAGAGAGCCTGAAGGGCAGGCCGCTTCCCGACCTGGTAGTCCTATTGATACTATTCGGCATACTGTCAAAATCCGCGACCCTTCCGTTCCACACATGGCTTCCGGACGCCGGCGTCGCGCCGTCGCCTGTAACGGCGCTCCTGCATGCAGCAGTGCTCGTCAAGATAGGGGTATATGTATTCGCCAGGTTATTCATCGCGACATTCGCATTTGCCCAAATCTGGCATACGGTAATACCTGTTATCGCGGCTGTGAGCGCCCTCGTCTCCGCGGGAGCAGCATTGGTCGAAACGGATATGAAACGGATAATCGCGTATTCAACGGTCAGCCAGATAGCCTTCATATTCCTGGGGCTTGCAGTAGGAGGCCAGATAGGTATTGCAGGCGCGCTCCTCTACATACTGATGCACGGCCTGGCAAAGGGAGGGCTATTCTTATGTGCAGGCATAGTGGAGCAGAATACGCATACCAAGGATATAACGAGGATGGGCGGGCTCATCAGCACGATGCCGGTCACAGCGGTCTCGTTCCTGGCCTGCTCTTTATCGGTGATGGGCGTGCCGCCGTTCGGCGGTTTCTTCAGTAAATTCATGGTCTTTTCCGGCGCTGTCAATACAGGACACGTATGGATAGCCGGTGCATTCTTGATAGGCGCCTTCTTGACCATCTTATATCTCTTCAGGTTATTCAACATGATATTTCTGGGCGAGGCGAGGGCCGGGCTCGCGCGAGAGGGCTCGCGCATCATGGTGATATCAGTCGCGATACTTGCAGCCGTTTCTCTTTTAGGCGGCATATATATAAAGTATCCGTCTCTATTCGCGCAGTTTACCGTAAAACAGATGCTAGGGATGTAGCGGATGAACGAACTACTTCTATCGATAATAGTTCCTGTGGCTGCCGGCGTTCTGATACTGGCGGTTCCAAGCAGGATCCGCGGCGTAAAGGAGGCGCTGGTCCTTCTGGGAACAGCGGCGAACGTGATCATAGCGGCGCTCTTATTCAAACAGGATTCGACCTATACGGTGCCGTGGTTCGGTTTCGGATTTGAATTCTCCCTTCGGATATACAACTTCAGCGCTTTTATCGTAGCGGCGGCCGCTTGTTTCGGACTGCTTGTCGCGCTCTACTCGAGCGCATCATTACAGGGTAAGTCGTACGCGAAGCTCTTTTACTCATATCTACTCCTGATGCTCGGCTTTGTGAACGGCGCTGTCCTATCCGACAATCTCGTCGTCACGCTATTCTTCTGGGAAGGGCTACTCATAACGCTCTTCGGAATGATAGCGATAGGTAAGAAGGAGGCGTTCAAAACCGCTACAAAAGCCTTTATAATCATCGGCATCACCGACCTCTGCATGATGGTCGGCATAGCGCTTTCAGGCCACCTGGCAGGCACCTTCACTATCTCAAAGATGAGCCTGGCTGCCACAGGCGCCGGCGGCATCGCATTCCTTCTTCTCACGATAGGGACAATATCGAAGGCCGGTTCGATGCCGTTCCACACCTGGATACCGGATGCTGCCATAGACGCGCCGCTGCCCTTCATGGCGATAGTGCCGGGCGCCATCGAAAAGCTAGTCGGCATATATTTCCTCACGCGGCTATCGATGGACATCTTCCGGCTCGAGCCCAATTCATGGGCGAGCTACACCCTCATGACGATAGGGGCAGTTACCATTGTGCTGGCTGTCATGATGGCACTCATCCAGAAGGATTATAAGAGGCTCCTGTCATACCACGCCATAAGCCAAGTCGGTTATATGATACTCGGCATCGGCACAGCTCTGCCCGTAGGCATCATAGGCGGCTTGTTTCACATGATCAACAATGCGATGTATAAGAGCTGTCTATTCCTGACCGGCGGAGCTGCCGAGCGCCAGGCAGGCACGACCGACCTGGCTGGTCTCGGCGGCCTCAGGTCGAAGATGCCGGTGACATTCGCCTGCTTTGTAATAACGGCACTGTCCATATCCGGGGTACCGCCATTCAACGGGTTCTTCTCGAAAGAGCTCGTATATGACGGCGCGCTCGAGCGCGGGTGGATATTCTATGCGGCGGCTGTGGTCGGCTCATTCTTCACCGCGGCATCGTTCCTGAAGCTGGGCCACGCGGCATTCCTGGGCAAGCTTCGCGAAGAGAACAAGCTCGTCAAAGAGGCACCGCTGGCAATGCTCATCCCGATGATCGTCATCGCAGTGATGTGCATCGTCTTCGGCATATTCAATGCCATACCGATCGACAAGATCTTACAACCGATACTAGGCGCACGCGCTGCAGAAGGCCACAGGTTTTCAGGTTTTCCAGCGAATACGATGCTCGTGCTGATAACTATAGCGGTGTTGATAGCTGCGTTACTGAACCATCTCTACGGCGTAAGGAAGACGGGCAGGGGCCTGGGCGCTGTTGACCACATACATTACGCTCCCGGCCTGCGCACCATATACGATATGCAGGAAAAGGGATATTTCGACCCGTACAATATGGGCATGGGGCTGGCGGGACTATTCGCCAAGGCCGCCTCATGGTGTGACAAGTCGATAAACTGGATATACGACCGTTTCTCGGTAGAGACGGCTTACGCTCTGGCAGGCGCGATAAAGAGGCTGCACGACGGCAGCTACAGGACATACATCGTCTGGTCCGTGGCCGCAGCGGCCGTCATAATGATATTTTTATTGAGGTAGAGCCATGCCATCACTATTGATACTGATCCCGCTATTCGGCATAATGATCCTGAACCTTCCTTTCAGGCGCCTGATGCACAAGGCCGCATTCTGGTTCGCTTTCGCGCTCTGCATGATCCAGATAGCGCTTGCCATACACCACTACCCGCTCTTCTGGGGCTACGAACTCGTGCAGCTCGACTCGTTCTTCAGGATCAACTTCTCGCTCGACCACCTGAGCTTCGTTATGCTCCTCTGCATAGGCATCGTAACGCTGGCAACCCTCCTCGTGACGCGCCATACCGTCTTCGATGAAAAAGAACGGTTCAAGTTCATAAACCTTCTCATAATAACATCGATCGGGATGAACGGGATCGTAACGGTCAGGGATATCTTTTCCCTTTATGTCTTTCTCGAGATAACGGCGATAGCTTCGTTCGTACTGATCGCGTTCGAGAAGGATGTCTATGGGCTCGAGGGCGCGTTTAAATACATGATGCTCTCGGCGGTCGCGAGCGTCATGATACTGTCGTCTATAGCGCTCATTCTCCTGGTCGCGCCGAGCACCTCGTTCTCAGCCATCCATGACGCCGTGAGGCAATCGGCAGACAGTAAGCTCATCATTCTCGCCATGGGGATATTCCTCTCGGGCCTTTTGATAAAGGGAGGGCTCGTGCCGTTCCACGGCTGGCTGCCCGATGCATATACGGCAGCGCCATCGGCAGTCTCTGTGCTACTGGCCGGGATAGTCACGAAAGCGGCCGGCATATATACGATCATCCGGGTGGTCGGCTCTATATTCGGATTCACCGACACGGTTAAGGCCATCCTTCTGGCGCTGGGAGCCATTTCAGTGATAGTCGGCGCGCTCGCCGCGCTCGGACAGAACGACTTTAAGAGGATGCTTGCTTATTCGAGCATAAGCCAGGTCGGATATATCATACTCGGGTTCGCAACAGGGACGCCGCTCGGTATAGCCGGAGCCGTATTTCATATATTCAACCACTCGATATTCAAATCGCTGCTCTTTGTAAACGCGGCCGCGGTCGAGGCCGAAGCAGGCACCAGCGACATGGATAAGATGGGGGGGCTCGCCGCGAAGATGCCGTATACCGGGATAACCTCGCTTATAGGTATGCTGTCGGCAGGGGGCATGCCGCCGTTGGCCGGTTTCTGGTCCAAGTTCATCATCATCATCGCTTTGTGGCAATCCGGCAACCATACCTACTGCGTGATAGCGGCCCTGGCAGGGGTGCTGACACTCGCGTATCTGCTTGTGATGCAGAGGAAAGTATTCTTCGGCAAGCTCCGGGAGGGTATGCAGGATCTCCAGGAGGCCCACGCGGGAGTCGTCGCAGCGGCGATAATTCTGGCTGCGATAACGATAGGTGTCGGGTTATTATTCCCGGCTGTATTCAAAGCTTTTGCCGAGCCTGTTAAGGAACTACTCATTAAATAAGGACGACTTATGCAGTTGAACTTGCTTCTTCTCGTAGTCATGCTGGGAGCGGCCCTGTGGACGGTCATGGGAAGGAGCCTTTTGAAAGCGGCGATAGGCCTTGCGATCACGAGCGCCGTGATCACAATACTCATGTTCAGGCTCGATTCTCCGCTCGCCGCGGTCTTTGAACTTTCCGTCTGCACCGGCCTCATCACTGTCGTATTCGTAAGCACGATAAGCCTGACCAAGCCGCTGACGCACAAGGAGATAATCGAACTGTCGAAGGACAGGATCAAGCGGTTCTGGTACCTGCCCGTCATAGTAGCGGTGGTAGCCCTGGCGCTCATACTGATCAAGGTGAAGAACGACCTCGTGCCGGCCGAATCGGCATGGGAATTATTTAAGGACGTGAAGAGCGTATTGTGGAATTTCCGGCAACTTGACATGTTCGGCCAGATCATAGTGCTGATAATAGGCGCCCTGGGCGTCTCAATACTTTTCGAGGAGAGAAGAAGAGATGAGTGGTAATTCCTGGCAGCTGTTATCGATGTTCGGATTTTTCATAGTCCTGCTGTTCGTCTGCGGGTTCTATTGTATCCTGGTGACGCGTAACCTTATGCGCGCTATCATAGGGCTCGAGCTTCTGATCAAGGCTGTCACGCTCCTTATGATCGTAACTGGTTACGTAAGCGGCAAGCCGGCCCTCACCCAGGCATTTGTCATAACGGTGATCGTCATAGAGGTCGTCCTGGTAGTGGTAGCAGGCGGCATAGCCCTTCGCGTCTTCCACCACAACGACAACCTGGACGTCAGAAAGCTGACGAAATTAAAGGGTTAACACATATGGACAGATTGCTTTTATCGCCGCCGATCGCGTTCCTGATAATACTGGGCGTAACGCTCCTGTTCGCGGCTGCACTGTCGAAGCTCTCGTTCAAACCCAAGAGCCACGGCGAAGGGGAGACCAAGTCGTACGCCTGCGGCGAGGACATTCCGACGAATCTCATGCAGCCTGATTACAGCCAGTTCTTCCCGTTCGCGTTCTTCTTCACGGTGCTGCATGTTGTCACGCTTATAATAGCAACGGTTCCCATAGAAACAATGGAGTCGTTCTCCATCGCCGTCATATACATAGCGGGGGCATTGGTCGGGATGGCGATACTGTTCAGGAGATAGAGTGAAGATTATAAAAAGAATAGTTAACTGGGCCAGGATAAAGTCGCCGTGGATACTCCACTTCAATACCGGCGCCTGCAACGCCTGCGACATCGAGATCGTGGCCGCGCTAACGCCGCGGTATGATCTGGAGCGGTTCGGCGTGATCATCAAAGGCACGCCGCGGCATGCGGACGTGCTCGTCTGCTCAGGCCCCGTCACGAAACAGATCAAGAAAATGCTGAAGAGGATATACGACCAGATGCCGGAGCCAAAGTTCGTCATCGCGGTGGGCAGCTGCGCCTGTTCGGGAGGCGTCTTCAACGGCTGCTACAACGTCGAGTCGGGCATCGATAAAGTGCTGCCTGTGGCCGCATACATCCCCGGCTGTCCGGCGAGCCCGAAAGCGATCATCGACGGCGTGGTCAAGTTACTGTCGATCCTTGAGAGTGGAGCTCCTCTGGTTAAAGTCAAGAGCTCCCTCCCTTTAGGGATGAAAGAGGAGAAGAAGAAGTGACGGATCAGGCGAGCCCGATCGCGAGAGAGGAAGAGATACAAAAGCTTCTCATCGGAGAATTCCCGTTCCTCCAGGACAAAGTAAGGGTACAGAGGCCCCGGCGGATATTCGCAACGACGGATGCGCAGAGCTTTGAGCCGGTCTTCAAATTCGCGATACAGAAACTGGGCTTCACGATCCTCTGCACGATAACCGGGCTCGATAACGCGGCTACGCTCGGATTCATATATCACCTGGCGCGCCAGGACGGCATCACCCTGAACATACAGTTCGACGTCCCGAAAGAAAACCCTGTAATAAAGACCGTGACGCGGTATTTTTCGTGCGCCGAGATATACGAACGCGAGGTCATCGACTTGTTGGGAGCTAAAGTGGATGGCCTGGAAGAGGGCATAAGATATCCGCTTCCTGACAACTGGCCAAAAGGGACATACCCGTTGCGCAAGGATTGGAAGGAGAATACATAAAATGCGTAAAGTCGTAATACCCATAGGGCCGCAACACCCGGCGCTCAAAGAGCCGGAGAGTTTCAGTGTAACGCTGAGCGGGGAAAGGATAATGGCGTTCAGCGCACGGCTCGGATACAACCACCGCGGCATAGAGAAGGCCTGTGAAGAGCGGACGTATGTACAGGACGTTTACCTCATCGAGCGGATATGCGGCATATGCTCGCACGCGCATTCCACCTGCTTCGTCCAGGCGGTCGAGGAGATAGCGGGCCTCGCGGTTCCCGAGAGGGCCCAGTATATACGCACGATCATAGCAGAGCTCGAGAGGATCCATAGCCATCTTCTGTGGCTCGGCATCGCAGGACATGAGGTGGGATTCGACACGCTCCTCATGTACACGTGGCGCGACCGCGAGGTCGTGATGGATGTCCTCGCGGCGCTCACCGGCAACAGGGTGAATTACGGCATCAACACCATCGGCGGCGTCAGGCGCAATATCAGCCCGGATCAGGCCAAAGATATATTAAAGGCGGTCGATACGCTCGAGGAGAGGACTAAATACTACATGAAGGTCGCCACGGAAGAGAGGACGCTCATCGAACGGCTGGCCGGAGTGGGCACTTTATCGCACGAGGACGCGGTGAATCTCGGGGCAGTAGGCCCGACGGCGCGCGCTTCCGGCATCGACAGGGATACCAGGCGTGACGATCCTTACGCCGCGTACGGCAAGCTCAGCTTTAAGGTGATAACGGATAACCATAACGACGTCTACGGCCGCACGCTCGTCCGATGCGGCGAACTGATGGAATCGTACAATATCATCCGCCAGGCGATCAGGGAAATGCCTGACGGCCCTTTGGCCGTTAAGGCGCCGCGCAGGATACCGGCAGGCGAAGCATTCAGCCGTTACGAAGCGCCGCGAGGCGAGGACGTCCACTATGTAAAGGCCAACGGCACCGAAAAACCCGAACGGGTCAAGGTAAGGGCGCCTACGCTCGCGAACCTGCAGACTGTGGAGAAGATGCTTGAGGACGGACAGCTTGCCGACCTGCCGATAGTCATCGCGGCGATAGACCCGTGTTTCTCGTGCACCGACAGGTCTATTGTGGTGCGCGAAGCGCGCAAGAGATCGCGGAATATATTAAAGTGGGAAGACCTGCGCTCTTACAGCGTCGAATGGTATCGCAATAACAGGGGACTGGACTTTTCAAAGTTGAACAGAAAGATGGCAGGCAGGCTACTATAATGACCGCGCTATTCAACATGCTCATATTCCCGGGGTTCCTCTTCCTGGCCGTATTCGGCCTCTTCGGCGAATATATCGACAGGAAGCTGTACGCGAGGCTCCAGAACAGGGTGGGGCCGCCGTGGTTCCAGCCGCTTGCCGACCTGATAAAACTAGCCGCTAAAGAAGATATAGTCCCGGAAGAGGCGAACCCCAGCATGTTCAAGGCGATGCCGATATTCGCCCTGACAGCCACAGTCACGGCATCATTCTACATACCTCTATGGAAGACGGGAGCGCTATTTTCGTTCAACGGCGACCTCATCGTGACGCTCTACCTCCTTACCATTCCGACGCTCACCTACTTCCTGGGAGGATGGTATTCCACGTCGCTCTATTCAAAAATAGGGGCAATACGCTCCCTCACGCAGTTATTCGCTTATGAGGTTCCGCTCCTCATGGTGATACTCGCGCCGGCGCTCCTAGCAAACACATGGTCTCTGAGTGAGATGGCTCTCTTCTACAGCATCCATCCCTGGTACTGGCTCTTCAACATAATAGGGTTCATCATATCGATAATCGCGCTTCTCGGAAAACTGGAGAAGGTGCCTTTCGACATCCCCGAGGCAGAGACTGAAATAGTCGCCGGCACATTTACAGAATATAGCGGCCGCCTTCTGGCCCTATTCAGGTTCTCGATCGATATAGAGGCGATAGTGGGCTCTGCGCTCATTGCGGCGGTATACCTGCCGTTCGGGCTTGGCCTCGGAGGCGCCGCAGGTTTTGCGATATTCGTCCTCAAGATCGTATTTATAATATCCATCCTCGCCCTGTCGCGCACGCTCTTCGCGCGCCTCAGGATCGACCAGATGGTCGAGTTCTGCTGGAAATACGTCTCGCCGTTCGCGTTCCTGCAGATATTGATAAACCTCATACTTAAAGGAGTGCTGGCACGATGATCAGGCCCGGTGCTATGATACGGCAGGTGCTTGCGTCCATCTTCAAAAAACCCGCGACGATAAGCTATCCTTTTGTAAAGACCGAGATGCCGGACAATTTCCGCGGCAAGATAAAGTTCAATCCCCAGCTGTGTATCGGCTGCAAGATCTGCATGAGAGATTGCCCGTCAAACGCGATCACTATCACGAAGGTGGGGGAGGGTCTGTTTAACTGCGAGATAAATCTCGCAAAATGCATCTACTGCGCCCAGTGCGTCGATTCGTGCCCTAAGAAAGCGCTGGAAGCGACAAAGGAATTCGAACTGGCTGTGCTGGACGTAAAAAAGCTGAAGGTGGTTTATGGGTACGAGGCGGAGCCTGCGAAAGACACTGAGGGCAACCCTGAATAGCAGCGTTGCCGGCGCAAAGAAGCTGGCCGTGCTCTGTATCGGGTCTGATCTCAGGGGCGATGACGGCGCCGGCGTTCTCGTTGCCGAAAGATTGCAGAAATCCCTCGCGAACTCAAGGAAACGCCCCCCGGTAAAAATATTCGCGGGCTTCACCGCGCCGGAAAATCTGACCGGCGAGATAAAACGCTACAAGCCTTCCCATGTGATAATAGTCGATACGGCGGATTTTAAGGAAGCTCCCGGCACAGTGGTCGTCCTCGACCCCGGAGACGTCGGCAGCGGCGTATCGTTTTCCACGCATAAGATGCCGGCAAAGATACTGGTCGATTACCTGCAGAAGTCGCTGGCATGCGACGTGACGATCATAGGCATCCAGCCGAAGAACATCGATTTCGGCGAAGCCCTCTCGAAAATAGTAGCCGGAGCCGCAAAAGAGGTGGCCGGCGCCATCAGCGACCTGGTCCTAAAACGATGACAACAACAAAAACCTTCAGATGGGTCAAGGTGGGCGGCCTGTTAACCCTGATACCGATCGTTCTTGCGGCTGCGCCGCTGGCGGGTTATCTTGCGGGTGAGTGGCTCATGCTAAAATTCAGATTTCCGCGCCATACAACTATAGTGTGTGTTATAATCGGTTTTGCGGCGTCTGTCCGCGAGACCGTAAAGATAATCAAGGCCGCCCTGAGGGTTGTCAAGGAGAGCGAGTGAGAGATACACCACAGCTGGAGCTGACAAATTTCATAACCATACTGGCGGATAAGATCGGGCCGGGGAGGCTTTCGCACTATCTGTACCGCCTGGAACCGGTAATCTTTTCGCTGATAATGGTCCTCGTCATCTCGATCGTCGCGTACGCCGTCGCAAGAAAACCGGCGCTGGTCCCCGGCCGCCTGCAGAGCATTGCCGAGCTCCTGGCCGGAGGCCTCGATGGCTTCGTATGCGGCATACTGGGTCCGCGGGGAAGGCGCTTCACGCCGTTCATAGGAACGCTCTTCATATATATACTTTTCATGAACCTGTCGGGCATCATCCCGTTCATGAAGTCCTCGACGTCGAGCTGGTCCACGACTCTCGCGCTGGCGCTGTGCGTCTTCTTCTATCTTCAATACACCGCCATAAAAGAACTCGGATTTTCCGGATACATTTACCATCTCCTCGGAAAGCCGAAAGGGATCATCGCGGCATCGGTCGTCATTCCGCTCTTGATGCTGTTTATAGAGATAGTGACGCAATTTGTCAGGCCTGTAAGCCTCTCGCTGAGGCTCAGGTCGAACATCTGGGGCGACGACATGCTGCTCGCGGTCCTTGCCGGCTTCGGGATCAAGGGCTTGCCGCTTCTCTTGTTCAACATGTTCCTGGCGATATTGGCCTCGCTCGTACAGGCGGCCGTATTCTGCCTTTTAACAACGATATATTTCGCCCTTGCGCTGGAGCATGAAGAGGTGCAGGCGCCATAGGGTTTAAGGTCAACAAAAATAAGGAGGTAGCAATGGATTATAAAGCAATACTCGCGTTGACCCTTCCGCTGGGGCTAGGCATAGCGGCATTCGGTTCGGCAATAGCGCTGGGGAAATCTGTCGCCTCGGCGATGGATGCGACCGCCCGGCAGCCGGAGGCATCGATGAAGATCCTGATAAACATGGCGACCGGCTGCGCCTTTATCGAGGCCATAACAATATACATCCTGGTATTCGCGTTTGCCATCGCCGGCAAGATATAGCCTGAGAGATATCCTGCGTGGAACTTCTTAAGCTGTTAAGCGCAAATGAGATCGTCGCCCAAGCGCTCGCTTTTCTCCTGCTTCTGGGTATCCTGAGAGCCGTCTTCTGGAAGAGATTCCTGAAAGTCCTGGATGACAGGAGAGAGCGGATCGCCTCTGAATTCAAGATGATAGAGAGCGCCCGTCAAGAGACAGAGCGGATCAGGCAGGATTATGAAAAAAAACTCGGCGACATAGACGAAACCGCCAGAAACAGGATGCAGGAGGCGATAAACGAGGGCAGGCGGATAGCCGACGAGATACGCGATAACGCTTCGAAAGAAGGCGACAAACTCGTTGAGAACGCCAGGATCACCATCAAGGCCGATCTCGCAAAAGCCAAGGAAGAGATCAAGAACGAGATGGTGGATCTCGTGATAGACGTCGCCGGAAAGGTGGTCCAGGAGAAGTTGTCCGAGGAAGAGGATAAGAAGCTGGTCGAATACTTTATCAAGGAGTCTGAAACCAAGAGATGAAGAACGAGGTAATATCCAAGCGGTATGCCGACGCCTTCCTTGAATTCGCAAAAGCTTCATTAGGCTTTGAGAAGGCCCTCGAAGAGCTTCAGGATATGAGGCGGGTATTCCATGACAACCCTGAGATCATGTCGTTCGTCGAAAGCCCCCAGATCACAGATAGCGAAAAACGCGCATTTGTAGATGATGCGTTCAAAGAGAATTTTTCGGAAGAGATCAGGCAATTCTTGAAATTACTTCTCCATAAAGGCCGTATAGAGATATTCCCGGACATCGCCGAATACGCCAGGGTAGCATACTCTCACGGAATAGAGGTCGAGGCCTTATTGAAGACGAGCTATCCTCTCGACACTGAAGAGATAGTAAGGATCAAGGCTGTGCTGGAGGATGAATTCAAAAAGAAATTGCATCTTTACATAGAGCTGGATTCAGACCTCTTGGGCGGCATATACGTGAAGATAGAGAACACGATAATAGACGGCTCGGTCAGGCGGCGGCTGAGCGATCTTAGGGAAAAATTGACCGCGATGAAGGTCTCCTGATATGGCGATAAGGCCTGAAGAGATAACACCAATAATAAAGAGAGAGCTTGAGAAGTACAAGGTCAGGCTGAGGGTCGATTCTACCGGCACCGTGCTTCAGGTGGGAGACGACATCGCCATAATCTACGGCCTGGATGACGTGATGATGGGCGAGCTCGTCCAATTCACCGGAGGCACGATCGGCATCGTATTCAACCTGGAAGAAGAGTCGGTCGGCGTAGTCATGCTCGGCTCCGAAAAGAACATAAAAGAAGGCGATGTCGTAAAGCGGACCGGAAAGATCGCCCAGATGCCTGTAGGCGACGCCCTTATAGGAAGGGTCGTGAACGCTCTCGGAAAACCGATAGACGGCAAGGGCCCCGTCGACGCGCATAAATTCAGGCCTCTGGAAGCTAAGGCGCCGGGTGTCGTGGAGCGCCAGCCTGTCAAGGAACCGCTCCTCACGGGGATAAAGGCCATCGATTCCATGATCCCGATAGGGCGGGGACAGCGCGAACTCATCATCGCTGACAGGCAGATAGGAAAGACGGCCATAGCCATAGACACCATCATCAACCAGAAGGGGAAGGGCGTCTACTGCATCTACGTCGCGATAGGCCAGAAGATGTCGAATATCGTCGCGGTCACGGAGACGCTCAAAGAGCACGGCGCCATGGAATATACCACGATAGTGAGCGCTTCTGCCCGGGCTCAGGCATCGCTTCAGTATCTGGCGCCCTATGCGGGCTGCGCCGTCGCTGAAGAGTTCCTCTATTCAGGCAGGCACGCCCTCGTCATCTACGACGACCTGTCGAAACACGCCCAGGCCTACAGGCAGCTGTCGCTCCTCCTGAGACGCCCTCCGGGCAGGGAGGCTTATCCTGGTGACATATTCTACCTCCACTCGCGCCTCCTTGAGCGCGCGGCAAAGCTCACCGATGAGCTGGGCAGCGGTTCGCTCACAGCGTTACCCATAATCGAGACGCAGGCCGGAGATATAACCAGCTACATCCCGACGAACGTCATATCGATAACCGACGGGCAGATATACCTCGAGACAGACCTATTTTACGCCGGCACGCGTCCTGCCATAAATGTCGGCCTGTCGGTATCGAGGGTGGGAGGCAACGCCCAGACCAAGGCGATGAAGCAGGTCGCAGGCCGCCTCAGGCTCGATCTGGCCCAGTACCGCGAGCTCGCGGTATTCACTCAGTTCGGTTCCGAGCTGGACAAGACGACACAGGCTCAGCTGGCGCGCGGCGAACACATGGTGGAGATACTGAAACAGGCTCAGTACGCGCCCATCTCGGTCACAAAACAGGTAATGATCATATACGCGGGTATAAACGGCTTCCTGGACGACGTTCCCGTAGGCGCCGTGCGGAAATTCGAAGCGGATCTCTATTCATACATGGACAGGAACTACAAAGAGATCGAGCATGAGATCGCGAAGAAGAACGAATTGACAGACGAGCTGAGAGAGAAGCTGGATAAAGCCATCGCGGCATTTAAGGCCGAATTCATGGCCAGGATCGTGGCATGATAGAGACGCTCAGGCAGGTAAAGTCGAGGATCAGGGGCGCGGAGAATATCCAGAAGATAACGCGCGCCATGGAGATGGTATCTTCCGCAAAGTTGAACCGCGTAAAGAAGGCGCTTTACGCATCCCGGCCGTATCTTCTGGCCCTGGAAAACATTTTAGGGAACCTCATGGCCGATATTGGATCCGGACACCATCCGTTATTGGAAAAACGGGACGGCATGAATGGCGTAGCGCTATGCGTCATAGCGTCCGATACAGGCCTTTGCGGCACCTACAACCATAACCTCTTACGATATGCGGAAAATTTTTTGAAAGATCTCGATAAAGGCCCGGCCTGCATAGTGCCGGTCGGCAAAGAGGCCTTTTCCTACTTCAACAGGCTCGGCTTTTCCATCGAAAAAGCATACCTGGGGTCATACGGCCGCTATTCGAAAGAGACCTGCGACGCCATAACTGAGCATCTGATCGATATCTTCCTGAAGGCTCGCGCCGACGAAATCTACGTGGCATATACGCGCTTCAGCTCGTCCTTGAAGCATGCGCCGGTCATTGATAGACTTCTGAACATCGAACCCGGTTCAGGCAGGGAAAGGCGCTACATACTCGAGCCCGATGCTCGAGCCATACTGGACGAGATGGTGCCTGAATACCTATTCACCAGGATGCGCGTTACGATGCTGGACGCGTTCACGTCCGAGCACACGTCACGCATGTTCGCGATGAAGACGGCGACCGATAACGCGGAAGATATGATAGACGCTTTGACGCTTGCCAGAAATAAAGCCAGGCAGTTCGCTATAACGAAAGAAGTGGTTGAGATAGCGATGTCTGCAGAGGCCCTGAGAGGACATTAATGGCTGACGGCGAAATAATACAGGTCATAGGCCCGGTCGTCGATATACGGTTCCCGGAGAAAGAGACGCCTGATATCCTGAACGCGATAAAGGTCGAGGATCCCGAACGCAACATCGACCTGACGCTCGAGGTAGAGCAGCTCGTGGGTAACAACACTGCCCGGTGCATAGCCCTGGGCCCCACCGACGGCCTTGTCCGCAGCATGAAGGCCAAAGACTTAGGCCAGCCCATCTCTGTGCCGGTAGGGGAGCAGACGCTCGGAAGGGTATTCAACCTCCTCGGTGAGCCGATAGACGGAAAAGGGCGTGTGCCGAACCCGGAGAAGAGGCTGGCCATACACAGGCAACCGCCGACATTCGAAGAGCAGGTCCCGGTATCGTCGATGCTTGAGACCGGCATAAAAGTCATAGATCTGCTGGCGCCGTATCCGCGCGGCGGCAAGATAGGCCTCTTCGGAGGCGCAGGCGTGGGTAAGACCGTGATAGTGATGGAGCTCATAAGGACGATAGCAGCCGAGCATGCAGGCGTATCGATATTCAGCGGCATCGGCGAGCGGACGAGGGAAGGCAACGACCTCTGGCGCGAATTGAACCAATCCGGCGTCATAAAGAAGACGGCGCTCGTATTCGGCGAGATGAGCGAGCCGCCCGGAGCGCGGTTCAGGGTCGGCTTGTCGGCCCTGAGCATGGCAGAGTATTTCAGGGACGAGGAAGGAAAGGATGTCCTTCTCTTTATAGACAACATCTACCGTTACGTTCAGGCCGGTTCAGAGGTATCGACGCTTTTGGGCAGGATGCCGTCAGCTGTCGGATACCAGCCCAGCCTGGCCACTGAAATGGCGCAGCTGCAGGAAAGGATAGTCTCCACTAGGCGCGGCTCCATCACATCGGTGCAGGCGATCTATGTCCCGGCTGACGATATCACGGACCCGGCGCCGGCGACAGCATTCTCCCATCTGGACGCCAAGATGGTCCTGTCGCGCCAGATATCGGAGCTCGGTATCTATCCCGCGGTCGATCCTCTCGACTCCTCATCGCGCATCATGGACGCGAGGATCCTCGGGGATGAGCATTATAATACGGCGCTCGCGGTCCAGAAGGTCCTTCAGCGGTACAAGGACCTGCGCGACATCATCGCCATCCTCGGCATCGAAGAACTCTCAGACGAGGACAAGCTTACCGTCAACCGCGCGCGGAAGATACAGCGCTTCCTTTCACAGCCTTTCTTTGTCGCCGAACAGTTCACCGGCATAAAAGGTAAATATGTTAAGGTGGCCGACACCATAAAAGGGTTCCGGATGATAATCGAAGGCAAGCTCGACGAGGCGCCTGAACAGGCCTTCTACATGGTAGGCCCCATAGAAGAAGTCCTGGAGAAGGCCAAGAAGCTGAAGGCCGAACCATGACCATGAATGCCGCGTTCAGCGTTAATATACTGGCTCCGGACAGGAAGATATTCGAGGGCGAGGCTGAGTCGCTGGTGGCGCCTACCGGCATGGGTTACGTGGGCATACTCGCGCATCACGCTCCGTTCATCACGACGCTCGGCCGCGGAAAGATAACGATACGAGACGCTGCCGGCAGGACGACCGCGTTCGACTGCCAGGGCAAAGGGTTCCTGGAGGTCTCGCAGAACAAGGCCGTCCTCATGCTCGACCAGGCAGAGTGAGCTCCAATGATAACTCCTCCCGCAAACTTCATGAGATAAGGAGAACCGATGCGCTATACCAAAGGAAAGATAGGAAGGGTATTCCTGCTGAAATTCGACGACGGCGATGTATTGCTGGACTCACTCGACAGGCTTGCGCGTAAAGAGCACCTCAAGGCCGCTACCTTCGTATTTATAGGGGCGCTGAGGAAGGGGAGCCTCGTCACCGGACCGAAGAGGCCCATCATACCGCCGGAGCCTAACTGGGTCACTTTCAAAGACGCGTGGGAAGTGATGGGTATAGGAACGATATTCACCAATGCTTCCGGCCCGCAGATACACGTCCATACCTCAATGGGCAAGAAGGCCAGGACCCTCACGGGCTGTGTCAGAAAGAAGTCTGAGGTCTTCCTCGTCATAGAAGCTGTCGTCTTCGAACTGGAAGGCGTAAGGGCCAGAAAAGAGATCGATCCGAGGACAGGCCTGAACCTGCTCAAGATATTATAATGAAATACAAACTGATCATCTTCGACATCGACGGCACCATAACCCGCCACGTAAGCTCCTGGCGCTATATCCATGAAAAGCTGGGGATCTGGACCGACAGGGCCTTCCGGTACCAGGACGATTTCCTCGCCGGGAAGATAAGCTACAGGCGGTTCTGCGAACTCGATGCCGCCCACTGGAAAGGGATATCCGAGAAGCGGATCAGAAAGATATTCAGGCGCGTCCGCTACTCTAAGAACGCCGTCTCATCGATGGCAAAACTGAAGAAATTGGGGTTCAAGCTCGCGGCAGTCTCGACGGGGCTCCAGTTCATGACAGACAGGGTAAGGCAGGAGCTCGGCTTCGACTATGCCCTGGCAAACAGGCTCGTCTCGCGTAACGGCAGGCTGACCGGCGGCGTGAGGGTGAACATAGAGCACGGAGCAAAACATACGATACTGGCGCGGATCTATAGGAGATTCAAGGTGAAGCCGCACGAGGTCATAGCGGTCGGCGACAGCGAAGGCGATATACCTCTCGCGAAAAATTCCGGATACTCGATAGCCTTCAATTCGTCGAGCAAAGAGCTTTCGAGGACGGCCGACTACAACTGCCGGACCAGGGATTTCGATGAAGTCTACAGGAAGATAGTATCGGTGGCGCATGAGTAAGGATCTTCTGCCGACATCAAGAGAAGAGATGGAAGCGCGCGGGTGGAATGAGCTCGACGTGATAATAGTCACCGGCGACGCCTATGTCGACCATCCCTCGTACGGCGCGGCAATGATCGGACGGGCTCTCGAGAAGGAGGGTTTCAGGGTCGGCGTGATATCCCAGCCTGACAGGCGCTCGCCTGATGAGATAATGAAACTGGGCAGGCCGCGCTTATTCTTCGGCGTTACAGCCGGCAACCTCGACTCCCTCGTAGCCAACTACACGGCGAACAGGAAGCCGAGAAGCGAGGATGATTACTCGCCGGGCGGCAAGGCGGGCTTAAGGCCGGACCGCGCGACGCTCCATTACACGAACATGGCGCGCTCGGCGTTCCCGGGCGCCGGCGTGGTGATAGGCGGCATAGAGGCGAGCCTGCGCAGGCTCAGCCATTACGACTACTGGTCGGACAAGGTGCGGCGGTCGATACTGCTCGACTCTAAGGCCGATATCCTCGTCTACGGCATGGGCGAAAAACAGACGATTGAGATAGCCGGAAGGGTCGCCTCAGGCGAAGATATCGGGAAGCTGGATGGTATCCGCGGGACCGTCGTAGTGCGGAACTCGCTCGAATACCTGAAGGACTTCATCCCGATACCGTCTTATGAAGAGGTCTCGAAGAATAAGGATAAGTTCAACGAGGCGTTCAGGAAGATATACGAGGAGCAGGACCCGCAGAGGGGCAGGACGATAGTCCAGAAGCACGGTGAGCGCTTTGTCGTCCAGTTCCCGCCTGCTCTGCCGCTTGACTCCGAGGATATGGATTCTCTCTACGGCGCATCTTTCGCAATGAGGCCGCACCCGTCATACGACAAGGAGGGCGGGGTGCCCGGCTTCGAGACTGTCAGATGGTCGGTCGTCTCGCACAGGGGATGCCCCGGAGAGTGCAGCTTCTGCTCTCTATACATGCATCAGGGCAGGATAGTCCAGAGCCGCACCCGCCGCTCGATACTCGACGAGATAAAGAGGCTCGCCGCAAGAGGCGACTTCAAGGGCACGATCACCGACATAGGCGGCCCTACAGCGAACCTCTACGGCGCAGAGTGCGGCCAATGGAAGACGAAAGGCACGTGCAGGGGCCGGAAATGCATCGTTCCGGAAAAATGCCGGAACCTGAAACCCGGATACAAAGAGACGCTGCGCTTATGGCGCGACGCCGCGAAGATACCCGGAGTGAAGAATATCTTTATAGGAAGCGGCGTCCGTTACGACCTGCTCCTGGATAAAGATTCGGACGAGTACCTCAAAGCGCTCTGCGAATACCACGTAAGCGGACAATTGAAAGTGGCGCCGGAGCACAGCGAAAAGGCGGTCCTCGACCTCATGCACAAGCCGGGCTTTGAGATGTACAAAAAGTTCGTCCGCAGGTTCGAGGATATCAACAGGCGGCTCGGGAAGAAGCAGTACCTCGTCAACTATATAATAACTGCTCACCCGGGCTCCACCCTCGGGGACGCGCTCAACCTCGCGCTCGAACTCAAGAAGGCGCGCATCAGGCCCGAGCAGATACAGGACTACCTGCCGCTTCCGATGACGCTCGCCGGCTGCATTTACCATACGGAGAGAGATCCGTTCACCGGGAAGAAGGTCTATGTCCCGAAGGGCTTGCGCGAGCGGAAGCTCCAGCGGGCCCTCATCCAGTACAGCCAGCCGCAGAACAAGCGGTACGTCATAGAGGCGCTGAGGAGCCTCGGCAGGATGGACCTCATGAAGGAGTTCTACGGATAGACCATAATGCCTAAGCTCGTATTCGCTGACAGAAAAGGTTCGATCTTCATCCATCCGAAACTTGCGGGCTGCGGGATGAAGGCAGGCGGTTTCTTCAGGCTAAGGCCCGAAGACCTCGTCAAACTGCCGCCAGGCTCGAGGCTCTTCATGCTGCCCGAGAGGAAGGCGGTGGGATACGACCCGGCCGCAGGCAACTTCGTCTCATCGGATGCCCTCGCTGTCGCCGCATTCACGCCTCCGGGCTACACCACCACATTCAACAGCGCCTACGCAGAGGCCCGAAAGCCGAAGACGCTCCCGCTCTTCTCGTATGCTGCGGCCGTATTCTATAAAGGCGCATTCCACGCGGCTTCTGTCAGGGTCGACAAGGACATAAGGCACGACTCACGGTTCATCGACCTTGCGCTCGTCAGGAAGAGGGTGAAGAAGGCGGGGAGGAGCCTGAAAGGCAACAGGCTCGTCAGCCATCTCGAGAAGTGCGCGCTCACATACGGATGCCCAAACGCCCAGAACTTTTTTTTGAACAGGTTCGAAGGCCCGCTCCCGACATCGCCTTCCTGCAATGCCGCCTGCGCCGGCTGCATCTCTTACCAGAAGGGATCGTCATGCGTCGCCTCTCAGCCCAGGATAGCGTTCGTACCCACGCCTGAAGAGGTGGCGGAAATCGCCGTATTCCATATCAATAATACGGACGATCCTATCGTGAGCTTCGGCCAGGGGTGTGAGGGGGAGCCGCTGCTTCAGGGAACTCTGGTAGAGAAGTCTATACGCCTGATACGAAAAGAGACCTCGAAGGGCGTTATAAACATGAATACGAACGGCAGCAGGCCGGATGTCTTAAAGCGGCTTTTCGAGGCAGGCCTCGCCAGCGTGCGTATAAGCGCGAACTCCTGCAGGAAGCAATATTACGACCCCTACTACAAGCCGAGAGGATACTCTTTCAAGGATGTCCTCAGGTCGATAGGCGTTGCGAAGAAGGAAGGCGCGTTCGTATCGCTCAACTACCTGACGATGCCCGGCTTCACAGATTCAAAAGGCGAATTTGAATCGCTCAGGGCGCTGGTGAGAAGGTACGGCATAGATATGGTGCAGTGGCGAAATTTGAATTACGATCCTTTGAGATACTTTGAAAAGATATCGGCGGAAGTGTGCCGGCATGAGATGGTAGGCATGAAAGAAGAGATGAAATTATTAAAAAGAGAACTCCCGGGCCTCAGGATGGGCTATTTCAACCCTTTTAACCTTCCCGCAGCTGCTTCTCCGCGTCAACAACGTCACGATTGATGTAGTGGATCGTCTTCGATATGCGCTCCCTGAGCCCGGGAGAGATCGGCGCGTCCTTGGCCTCTCTCAGTATCTGGATCGCCATGCGGAAGTATCTGATGAGCTCGCCCTCGTCGGTGTCGGTGAGCTGCAGCACCTTATCGAATTTCATACCGTTCAACCAACCTTCCATGGCCCTGGCAAGATGAAAATACGGCGGCTTAGCGAAAGGGTATATCTTGTATCTGATCTCCCTGCGCCGTATCCCTTCATAGCATTTCTCGCAAGTATCCCGAATATCCCGGCTGGACTTGGAGAGCCCCTCGATGCGCTGGTTCTTTCGCGGCTCAAATACTGTCGAGACCGCCAGGACGCCGAGGCCGATCTCATCAAGAGCCTCAAACGCCTTCGCGCCGTACAAGTCTCCCAGCAATAGCTCATATCCGTAGACCGCCTTCGCGAAATGGCCCTTCATAGTCAGCTCGCCCTCCCTGATACACCCGGACTCAGCGAGAAGACGCACCTTGGCGTCCATGAGCCTGATCGCCTCCTTCTGCTGCGGCTTCTTAGTCTGGAAATAGTGGAAGGAGAGAGGATATATCTTGTAGAGGTCATCCTTATATTTCTCGTAGAGGTTAAGAACTGTGGCGTAGGAGGCGTTGAACTGGCTGTGTACATCTTCCGGCTTGCCGTAGATGACATTTTTAACTTCATCGGGCCGTATCCGCGCCGGGTTGACGCGAGTATATACAAAGCCTTCCGTGTCTATGCCGCGCCTGCCGGCCCGGCCCGCCATCTGGTAAAAGTCGCGTGTCTTGAGCGTACGAATGGCGTCCCCGTAAAATTTCCTGA
>Ga0315276_10000257_pt1 | contig 44682 bp, 43 predicted proteins | sample YL17G05_0_MG_FD_204542 | JGI IMG/M metagenome (GOLD analysis project Ga0315276, IMG submission 204542) | Sediment microbial communities from Yellowstone Lake, YNP, Wyoming, USA - YL17G05_0 | ecosystem: Environmental > Aquatic > Freshwater > Lake > Sediment | place: USA: Wyoming | collected...
AGAAGGATTCCGGTCGAGACCAGCACCGCCAGTGATTTTTTGGGCCGCGGGTTCTTTGGTGGCATCATCCCCCCCCAAGAAGAGGAGTTATTATAATGTCCCGGTTGCGGGAGTTCAATGACCCGCTGGATGGCTCCCGGCGCCGGGGGCCCGGGCCATGCACGACTCTCCGGGAATTCTCGAGGTGAAAAGGATGGCGGCCAGCGCGGGACGGACCCTTCTCTGGACCCTTCTGGGGGGCATCGCGGGAACGGCCCTGGGAGAGATTCTCTCCCGGCTCCTCCCGTCCAACGGACTTACCCGCTTCCTGACCGCCAGCGTCTCCCTGGGAACTTCCCACCCCCTCATCCTCGACATCCGGATCATCGAGCTGACCTTCGGAGCCCTTCTCCGGGTGAACCTCCTGGGCCTGCTGGGGGCCATCGTGGTGCTGGTCGCCCAGTTCCGGCGCTCATGAGGGTTGAGTGATTCCCCTGGATCGTCCCCTCGTCCTCGCCTCCTCATCGCCCCGGCGGTGCGACCTGCTACGCGCCGTGGGTCTCCGGTTCACGCAGCACGCCTCCCCCATCGAGGAGCGGATCCTTCCCGGAGAATCGCCGGAGAGCTTCGTCCTGCGGATGGCCCGCGAGAAGGCGGATCGGGGGCGGCTGGGAGGGCCCGGCCGGTGCCTGGTGCTCGGTTGCGACACGGTGGTCGTGGAGGGCAACCGAATCCTGGGAAAGCCCCGGGACCGGGAGGAAGGCCGGAGGATGCTCCGCTCCCTGATGGGCCGGAGCCACCTGGTCTTAAGCGGGGTGGCCTTGCTTCTCCTTCCCGAGGAACAGTGGGCCGTGGGAATCTCCCAGACCCGCGTGACCTTCCATTCCATTCCCAGCGCCGCACTGGAGGCGTACCTGGACACGGGGGAGTACCGGGACAAGGCGGGGGCCTACGCCCTGCAGGGGGCGGCCGCTCTCTTTGTGGAGCGGATCGAGGGAAGCGCCACCAACGTCATCGGACTTCCCCTGGACCTCCTCCCCCGCCTCCTCCAGGACCTGGGCCTCTGGTTCCCCGAGGCCTGATCCCCCCACGCCGTCCACTCCCCTGCCGGGTGCCGCGCGGGTGACGCCGGGAGCCGGCTCCTGGAGCCGGAGGGGCAGCGGACAGAACCAATCGTCCGTGCCCCGACGGCGAAGGAACGGCTTCCGGCGGCAGGACCCGCGGGGCACCCCGCGACATGGCAGGATGGACTGGACTGAATCTCAGGGCTTGTGGGAGAGATCGGGGGTCCAGCGCAGGACCGGCTTGCGGGCCGCGGCGGCCTCGTCGAGCCGGCCTATGGGCGTGGAGTGAGGCGCGGCATGGAGCACTTCGGGATCCTCCTCCGCCTCCTTCGCGATCCGGATCATCGCGTCGGCGAAGGCGTCCAGCTCCTGGATCCCCTCGCTCTCCGTGGGCTCGATCATCAGCGCCCCCTTCACAATCAAGGGGAAATAGACGGTCGGCGGGTGGAAGCCGTAATCCATCAGACGCTTCGCCACGTCCAGCGTCCGGACGCCGTGCTTCTCCAGGTTGCGGTCGGAGAAGATGACCTCGTGCAGGGTGGGCGAGGCGTAGGGAAGATGGTAGGTCCCCTCCAGGCGCTTCCGGATGTAGTTCGCATTGAGGACCGCCGTCTCCGCGACCTCCCTCAGGCCGTCGGCCCCGTTGGCGAGGATGTAGGCATAGGCCCGGATCAGGATTCCGAAGTTCCCGTAAAAGCAGTGGACCCTGCCGATGGAGTCGGGGAAGTCGGAACGGAACCGGTATCCCTTCTCGGCGCGGACCACCCGCGGCACCGGGAGGAACCGCGCCAGGGGCTCCTTCACTCCCACGGGACCGCTCCCCGGGCCGCCGCCGCCGTGGGGCGTGGAGAAAGTCTTGTGGAGGTTGATGTGGATCACGTCGGCGCCCATGTCGCCGGGACGGGCCACTCCCACGAAGGCGTTCAGGTTGGCGCCGTCCAGGTAGACCAGCCCCCCCCCCGCATGGACCACCCGGCAAATCTCTCCGATCTCGTGCTCGAAGACCCCCAGGGTGTTGGGGTTGGTGAGCATCAGGACGGCCACGTCCTCCGACATCCGCTTCCGGAGCGAAGCCAGGTCGACGCAGCCCCGCTCGTCCGAAGCGATCTCCTCGACCCGGTAACCGCAGAGATGGGCCGAGGCCGGGTTGGTCCCGTGCGCCGAGTCGGGGATCAGCACCACCTCTCGCGGGTTTCCCCGGCTCTCGTGGCAGGCCCGGACCATCCGGATTCCCGTCATCTCCCCCTGCGCCCCGGCCGCCGGCTGGAGGGTGAAGGCGTCCATCCCGGCAATCTCGCAGAGAAACTTCTCCATCTCCGCCATCAGCTGCAGGCTCCCCTGGACCGCCTCCTCCGGCAGAAGCGGGTGGGCCTCGGCGAAGCCGTCCAGCCGGGCCACCTTCTCGTTCACCTTGGGGTTGTACTTCATGGTGCACGAGCCGAGCGGATAGAAGCCCTGGTCGTTGCCGTAGTTGAGGCGGGAAAGCCGGGTGAAGTGCCGGACCACCTCCCGCTCCGAGAGCTCCGGGAACCCCTCGATCTCCTTCCGGGTGAACTTCGCATCGAGGGGGCGCGCCTCGGGAACGCCGGCCGCCTGGATCCCGCATCCGCGCTTTCCGGGCACGCTCTGATCGAAGAGGAGCCCCTCCCTTCGCATCCGCGGGATCGGATCCGCGCTCACAGCGCCTCCTCCAGGCCCCGGGCCAGGCGATCGATCGCCTCCTTGCCGTTCATCTCGGTGAAGGCCAGGAGCAGATCCTTCTTTCGCCCTGGGAAATGGTCCGAGAGGGGAAGGCCCGCCACGATCCCCCGATTCAGCAGGGCGCGGTGCACCGGCTTCGCCTCGACCGGGAGCTCCAGGACGAATTCATTGAAGGTGGGACCGCCAAGCGGGATCCTGCAGCCCGGGATCCGGGCCAGGATCGACTTGGCGTATTCCGCACGGGCGAGGTTCTGCTCCGCCAGATCCCGCATCCCCTGCTTCCCCAGGGTCGCCAGAAAGATGGTGGCCGCCAGCATGCAGAGCCCCTGGTTCGTGCAGATGTTGGATGTGGCCTTCTCCCGGCGGATGTGCTGCTCGCGGGTCGCCAGGGTCAGGACGTAACCGATCCTTCCTGCGGCGTCCTGGGCCTGGCCCACCAGCCGGCCCGGAAGCTCCCTCACCCAGTTGGACCGCACCGCCATGAACCCCAGATAGGGACCTCCGAAGGAAAGGGGCACACCGAAGGACTGGGCCTCGCCGAGGACCACGTCGGCCCCCTGGCTGCCCGGCCCCTTCAGGAGTCCCAGGCTCACCCCCTCGTTGACCACCACGATGAGCAGGGCGCCGGCCTTGCGGGCCGCCGCCGCCATCGCCTCCACGTCCTCCAGCCGGCCGAAGAAATTGGGCTGCTGGATCACCAGGGCCGCCGTCTCCGCGTCGAGGCTCGATGCGATCCGGTCCGGATCCGCGCAGCCGTCCGGCCGGGCCGGGGACTTCTCGATCCGAATCCCCAGATGGGAGGTCAGGGTGGACGCGACCTTCAGGTATTCGGGATGGACCGTCTCCGCCGCCACCACCTTCTTCCTTCTCCGGGCGCGGTGGGCCAGGAGGATTCCCTCGCCCAGCGCCGAGGCCCCGTCGTAGAGGGAGGCGTTGGAGACGTCCAGCGAAGTGAGCTGGCAGATCAGGGTCTGGAACTCGAAGATCGACTGCAGGGTCCCCTGGCTGATCTCGGGCTGGTAGGGAGTGTAGGAGGAATAGAACTCCGACCGGGAAATCAGGTGGTCCACCACCGCCGGGATGAAATGCCGGTAGGCGCCCCCGCCCAGGAAGACGGCGGAATCATGGGGATCGAGGTTCTTCCGGGAAAGGGCCCGGAGGTGCTCCACCAGATCCGCCTCGGCCATGGGCTCCGGGAGATCCAGCGGGCGCTGCAGGCGGAAATCGGCGGGGATCGACTCGAAGAGCTGCTCGGCGTTCTCCAGGCCGATGGCCTTCAGGAGCCTTCGCCGCTCCCCGGGACTGGAAGGAATGTAGCGCACGGCTAGTGTTCCGTCTCAGAAATCGTGTCAACACCGAGGCCGTCGAAGCGCCCGGCCTGCGAGGCGCGAGGAGCGCGCATATCGGGAATATGTAAGCGACGAGCAACAAAGCAGGCCGGGATGCAGCGACGGCCGAATGTAACAAGATTTCGGAGACGGGACACTAGTGGCCCCCCTCCTCCACGTGGCTCCGGTAGGCATCGGGGGACAGAAGGCTCTCCACCTCCGGGGGGTCGCCCATTTGCACCTTGACGAGCCATCCCTCCCCGTAGGGGTCGCCGTTAACCTTCTCGGGATGGTCACGCAGGGCCTCGTTGACATCGAGCACCTCTCCGGACACCGGGGCGTAGACCTCCGAAACCGCTTTCACCGACTCGATGGTCCCCAGCTCCTCCCCGGCCACCAGAGCCCGGCCCTTCTCGGGAAGATCTACGAACACCACGTCCCCCAGCTCGGACTGGGCGTAGAAGGTGATCCCCAGGATCGCCGTGGTCCCCTCCACGCGCACCCACTCATGCTCCCGGGTGTACTTGCGGTCGGCGGGGTAAGCCGCCTGATTCTCTGTCATGCCTGCCTCTTGTAGAAGGGTGTCTGCACGATCCGGCCGGGCACCGCGTTGTCCCGGATGACGACTTCAATCTCCTGTCCCACCCGGGCCGCCCCGGCCGGCACGTAGCCCAGGGCGATGTTCTTCTTGAGAAACGGCGCGTAGCTGCCGCTGGTGACCTTTCCCACCTCCCGGCCGCCGACCCGCAGCGGATGGCCGTGCCGGGCGATTCCCCGGCCGGTCATCTCGAACCCCGCCAGCCTCCGGGTCACGCCGCGCTCTTTCTGCTCGCGGAGGATCTCCGAGCCGAGGAACTTCCCCTTCTCCATCTTCACGATGAAGGCGATTCCCGCTTCCAGCGGAGTCACCGTGTCGTCGATGTCGTTTCCATAGAGCATGAGGCGGGCTTCCAGCCGCAGGGTGTCCCGCGCCGCGAGACCGCAGGGAACGAGCCCGTCTTCCTTCCCCGCCTCCATCAACGAGACCCAGGCCTTCTCCGCGTCCTTCGGGGCCAGGTAGATCTCGAAGCCGTCCTCGCCGGTATAACCGGTCCGGGAGAGGATGGCGGGCGCCCCGCCCAGGCTCCCCTCGATGAAGTGGTACCAGGGGACGCCGGCCACCGACTGGTCCGCCACCCGGCCCAGAATGGCCGCGGCGCGAGGCCCCTGGAGGGCCAGCTGGGCGTAGGAGGAGCTGATGTTCTCGACGCGAACGCGGCGGGTGGACGCGCTTTCCTGCAGATACCGGAAATCCTTCTCGGTGTTGGAGGCGTTGACGCAGAGCAGGAAGCGATCCCGGCCCCGCCGGTAGACCAGGATGTCGTCCACGAAGGTGGCGCGCGGCGTGAGAATCGCGGAGTACTGGACCTGCCCCTCCTCCAGACGCGAAACATGGTTCGGCGTGACGTGTTCCAGGAAGGCCAGGGCATCCTCGCCCGCGACTTCGATCTCCCCCATGTGGCTGACGTCGAAAAGCCCCGCACGGCTCCTCACCGCCAGATGCTCTTCGATGACCGACTGGAACTGCACCGGCATGTCCCATCCGGCGAAATCCACGCAGCGGGCGCCGGAACGTCGAATCACATCGTTGAGGGGGGTCTTGCGCACGCCGGACGCTTCGGTCGGCAAGGGGCTCTCCTCCGCGGGATATCGTTGAAGGAGGCCGCATACTAACGCAGCCCCCAGGGGCTGTCAATCGGCGCCCCGGGGGCGGGATTGAGCCCGGAACGAGGGGCTTCGAAGCGCCGTCGGCATGGGTGAATCCCCGCTTCGGCGGAAGTTGTCACACGACCGTTTCCCGCTTGTCACCCGCCGTTCACACCCGCTTCACAAACTGCACGACGAACCGTGCAGAGACGAGACGTCGGGGGCTATAATCGGGCGCCGGCGGAAGACTCCGGCGGATCCGGCTCGGGCGGAGAAAGAGGACCCATGGTGCAGACGATCCTGGTCGTGGATGACGAGCGGGACATCGTGGAGTTGATCCGCTACCACCTGGCCCAGGCCGGGTTCCGGGTCCATTCCGCCGGAGACGGCCGGCAGGCCCTGGAGATGGCCCGCAGGGTGAGGCCCGATCTGATCGTCCTGGATCTGATGCTCCCGGTCCTTCCCGGCGCCGAGGTGGCCCGGCTTCTGAAGCAGGACGAGAAGACCCGGAGCATTCCCATCATCATGCTCACGGCCAAGGGGGAAGAGGTGGACCGGGTGGTCGGGTTCGAACTGGGGGCCGACGACTACGTGGTCAAGCCCTTCTCCCCCCGCGAGCTGGTCCTCCGGATCCAGGCGGTCCTCCGGAGGGAAGGCACAAAGCCGGAGGAGGGGGAGCGGCCGCTCGTTTATGGTCCCCTGGTGATCGACGCCGCCTCGCACAGCGTCCGGCTGAAGGGAAAGGAGCTGGACCTGACAACCACGGAATTCAAGCTTCTCCAGCGGCTCTCCCGGAGGCCCGGCCGCGTCTTCAGCAGGGACCAGCTCCTCCACGACGTCTGGGGGTACGGAGACGACGTGGAGACACGAACCGTGGACACCCACGTGAAGCGCCTCCGGGCCAAGCTGGGAGCCGCAGGGGACTGGATTCAGACGGTGAGGGGCGTCGGCTACCGGTTCCGGCCCGAAGGCTTCGGGTCCCCCGATTGAAATTGAAGGAGGATCCCCTCTGAGAATCCAGAATCGCCTGACGCTCTCCTTCGTTCTCGTGGCCGGGCTCTCCACGCTGGCCGCCGGCGCGTTTCTCTACCGCGCCATAGGACGCCACCTCACCGGCCTGGCCGTGGAGGAGATGGAGAGCAAGGCGCGTCTCGTCCAGGATCTCCTCCGCGCCGAGACGGATCTCCCCGGCGTCGCCGACCGTGAGGCCGACCGGATGGGCCGGGACCTTTCGATCCGGATCACCATCGTCGATGGCAGCGGCAAGGTCCTGGGGGATACCGACCTGGACGGCGAGGCCCTCGCGGCCATCGAGAGCCATGCCGGCCGCCCGGAGATTACCGGAGCGCTGAGGTCGGGACGGGGCCAGTCAATCCGGCACAGCTCCACGCTCGGCGAGGATCTTCTTTATGTCGCGCGCCGGATCGATCCCGACGATCCCGAACGGGGCGTGGTCCGCCTCGCCCTTCCCCTCACCGCGGTGCGGAAGGCCCGGGAGGATCTGCGGTTCCCGCTCCTGGTCTCGGCCCTTCTCTCGGTCCTGGCCGCGGCCCTGCTGGGGTGGGCCATCGCCCGGCGTCCGGCCCTGCGGCTGGGGGAAATGTCCCGCGCCGCGTCGGAGATCGCCGAGGGACGGACCGAGGCCCGTGTCCGGGCGGGCGGCAATGACGAGGTGGGCGGCCTCGCACGGTCTCTGAACCGGATGGCCGAGGAGCTGGAGCGGAGGCTGACTCTCCTCTCCCGGGAGCGGAGCCAGCTCCAGTCGGTCCTGGACGGGATGGTGGAGGGGGTCGTGCTCATCGACGCGGAGGGGACCATTCTCCTGGCGAACCGCGCCTTCGAGCGGATCTTCGACGCCCGTCCGCCCATCGCCGGCAGGCGCCCCCTGGAAGTAGCCCGGATTCCGGCGCTGCAGGAGATCCTGGAAGAGGCCCGGACCGCGGGCGGCCCATTCACCCGAGAAATCACCCTCGGGGGCTCCGTCGAGAAGTGCATCCAGGCCAGCCTCGCTCCCCTTCAGGAGGAGGGACGCTCCGTGGGAACGGTGGCGGTCTTTCACGACGTCACCGAGCTGAAGCGTCTGGAGAGTGTCCGGCGGGAGTTCGTGGCCAACGTCTCCCACGAGCTGAGGACGCCCCTCACCGCCATCCGGGGCTACGCCGAGACCCTTCGGGACGGGGCGCTGAAGGATCCCGAGAAGGCCCTGGAGTTCGTCCAGGTGATCCACCGCCACGCCGAGAGGCTCCGGGAGCTCATTGACGACCTCCTTGACCTGTCGAAGGTGGAGCAGGGGAAGGCCCGCCTCTCGCCCGTGCCGGTTCCGCTTGCCGAGGTGGCCTCCCAGGTGGCGGCCGTGATCCGCCCCCTCGCCCAGGGGAAGAGCCAGTCCCTTGCCATCGAGATCCCCCGGGATCTCCCCTTCCTCCGGGCGGACCGCGATCGGCTCGCCCAGGTCCTGATCAATCTCCTGGACAATGCCGTGAAGTTCACGCCGGAAGGGGGCCGGATCTTCCTCACGGCGGCCGCCCGGGAAGGCCGGATTGTCCTCGACGTGAGTGATTCCGGAGTGGGGATCCCTCCGGACGAGATCGGCCGCATCTTCGAGCGCTTCTACCGGGTGGACCGCTCCCGGGATCGCCGGGAGGGAGGCACGGGCCTGGGACTGGCCATCGCGAAGCACCTCACTCTCGCCATGGGGGGGACCATCGAGGTGGAGAGCGTCCCCGGCCGCGGCACCACCTTCCGCGTAACGCTCCCCGCCGCCTGAGCGGGACGGCCCAACCCCTTACACCCCGCTTTCCTGCCCGCAGCTGTTCCAGTCCCCGTTCGTGGTGATCGGGGCCGTCCGCCATTTCCATCTTTCCACCCTTCTCGTCACGCAAGCGTCACTTCTCCGCCCGATCCGCGTCACGGGACTGCTCCATCCTCGTTCGCGAATCCGGCGCTCAGTGCCCGCCGGAGAAATCCACGGGGAAGGCGCAGGCGGCGCCCCCCATTCCAGCCCCCGATGCGGGGCAAGGAGGAACGAGGACGATGCGTTTCAGAATCGCCACCGCTGTCCTGGGGCTCATGGTGGGGTGCTTCCTGGCCGCTCCGGCCGAGGCCCAGGAGGAAAAGGAGTGGGGCTACAACAAGGGCTTCTTCTTCAGGACCCCGGATTTCGAGCTGAAGATCTCGACTCGTACCCAGTTCCGCTACACCCTGACCAACTTCGACGAGACATCCACCTTTGAGGACCGGCAGGACTTCACGATACCGCGCGCCCGGCTGCGCCTGGACGGCTTCGCCTTCCGCCCCTGGATCAAGTACAAGGTCCAGTACGACTTCACCGGCCAGGTCTACAACTCCGTCACCGGCATCAACATCCCGGGGAACTTCACCTGCGACCCCGCCGCGACGGAGCCCTGCGAAGAGCCCGACCAGACGGTCTCCCTTGGCGTCCGCACCGGTCCGGACCTGCGCGACCTGTACTTCGACATCACCCGGAACCCCTGGGCGTCGGTCCGCCTGGGGCAGTTCAAGGCGCCGTTCGGCGTCCAGGAGCTGACCTCTTCCGGGGACCAGCAGTTCGTGGATCGGTCGATCGCTTCGGCGCTGTTCGCGCCCTCCCGGGACCAGGGGGTGATGCTCTACGGCACGTCCTTCGGGAAAGCTTTCGGCTACGAGGCGGGTTTGTTCAACGGCAACTTCCGCAACCGGAGCGCGAACGACAACGACAAGCTCCTGTACGCCGCCCGGGTCCACTGGGATCCCAACGGCGAGTACAAGCTCTCCGAGTCGGCGGTGGACCACCCCACGAAGCCCAACTACACGTTCAGCCTCGGGTACCTGCTCAACTGGCCGGACTCGGCCGGCGACCTCAAGCAGGACACCCGCGAAGGGATGTTCGGCCTCAAGTATCTGCGCTTCTCCGTCCTCGCCGACGCCTACCTCCGGACCCAGGAGTCGGCCTCCGGGGACGTCGACTCCGAGGGGTACAACGCCCAGATCGGCGTCTTTCTGATCCCCTCGAAGCTCGAGGTCGCGGGACGGTGGAGCCGGACCGACCCGAACACGAGCCTGGAGGACAACGAGCAGACGGAAACCCGGCTGGGTTTCGGGTACTACTTCAGCAAGCACGACCTGAAGGTCCAGGCGGACTATGGCCAGGTCAAGAACGAGGCCTCCGCGACCGACGAGAAGACCGACATCTTCCGGGCCCAGTTTCAGATCGTGTTCTGAGGAGCAAGGGCCGTTGTCACACGTTTGTCACAAACTCGCCACGGGGCCGAAACCGGACCGCCGCAGACTGGCGGTGGCCTTCGAGGCTTTCCTGGAAAGGAGAGGATGCTGATGAGATGGAATCGGACACGCACCGCGGCCGTCCTGTCGCTTCTGGCCGCCTTCGCCACGATCTTCCCCGCCCTGGCCGGCGAGACGATCACGGTCAAGGGCTCCGACACGATGGTGATCCTGGGCCAGCGGTGGGCGGAGGAATACATGAAGGCCCACGCCGACGTGACGATCCAGGTGACGGGCGGCGGCTCCGGGACCGGGATCGCCGCCCTGGTCAACGGAACCACGACGCTCGCCAACTCCAGCCGGCCCATCAAGGGGGAGGAAAAGGAGGCGGCGAAGCGCAACAAGATCGACGTCGTGGAGTTCAAGACGGCGATGGACGGGCTGGCGGTGGTGGTGAACGCCTCCAACCTCGTGGAGCACCTGACCCTCAAGCAGGTCGGGATGATCTACACGGGCTACATCAACAACTGGAAGCAGGTGGGAGGTCCGGACAAGAAGATCATCCGTTACTCCCGCGAGTCCAACAGCGGGACCTACGTCTTCTTCAAGGAGCACGTCCTGATGAACCGGGACTACGCGGCGGATGCCCAGACCATGCCCGGGACCAGCGCCGTTGCCGAGGCGGTGTCGAAGGATCCCAACGCCATCGGCTACGGAGGGGTGGCCTACTTCGCCACCAACCCGAAGCTGAAGATCCTCAAGATCAAGAAAGAGGACAAGGGAGAGGCCATCTCCCCCATGGGCGCCGGAGGCAAGCCCAACTATGAGGCGGTCTGGAGCGGGAGCTACCCCATCGCCCGGTACCTGTACGTCTATTCGGCGGGCCGGCCCTCCGACGCCGTGAAGGCCTACCTGGACTGGATCCTCGGCCCGGAGGGACAGGAAATCGTGGAGAAGATGGAGTACATCCCGGTGAAGGGCTCGGCACCCGGCGCCGGGAACTGACCGTGGAGCAGGCGGTGGCGACGGAGACCGTTGTGGACGAGATCGCGCCCCCGCGGCGCCCCCGCGGCCGCAAGAGGTCCCTCTGGGGGGAGAGAATCGTCGAGTGGTTCCTCACCCTCAACGGCTTCGTCGCCATCGCCGCCATCCTCCTGATCTTCCTGTTCCTCTTCAAGGAGGGCGTCCAGGCCTTCCAGACGATCTCACCCGGCCGGTTCATTCAGACCACCGAGCTGGATTTCGACAATGTTCCCCGGACGGTCCGGATGTGGCAGCCGGTGAGCACGAATCCCAAGTACTCGCTGGTTCCCCTGGTCCTGGGGAGCTTCCTGGTGGCGCTTCCGGCGACCCTCATCGCCACCCTCCTGGGGGTCGCGACGGGGATCTACCTGGCGGAAGTGGCCGGAAAAAGGACCCGGGAGATCGTCAAGCCCGGGATCGAGCTGATGGCGGGAGTTCCCTCCGTCGTGATCGGCTTCTTCTGCCTCGCCACGCTGGCGACGCTGGTCCAGGACGCCTTCGGCACGACCTTCCGGCTGAACGCCTTTGTCGGTGCCCTGGGAGTCTGCTTCGTCATCGTTCCAGTGATCGCCACGATGACCGACGACGCCCTCCGGGCCGTCCCCGGCTACCTGCGGGAAGGGGCGCTCGCCCTCGGGGCCAACCGCTGGGAGACCATTCTGCGTGTCGTGGTGCCGGCGGCGGCCTCCGGGCTCACCGCCTCGATCCTCCTGGGGATGGGCCGGGCCCTGGGGGAGACGATGATCGTCCTGATGGCCACGGGCAACGCCGCCCAGGTGACGCTGAATCCTTTCGAGAGCGTCCGGACCATGACCGCCACCATCGCCGCAGAGCTGGGCGCCGTCCCCCAGGGAGGAGAGCAGTACCGGGCCCTCTTCCTGGTGGGATCCGTCCTGTTCGCCTTCACCTTCGGCGTGAACCTCCTGGCGGAGATGGCGGTGTCGCGGATGCGCAAGAGGCTGGCCCTGTGAAAAGACGCCTGGCCCAGATCCTCGCCCTGTCCGCATTGAGAGGGATCGCCCTGGCGGTCCTCCTGACGACCCTCCTGATGCTGGCCAGCATTGCTATCGGAGGGGCTTCGTCGATCTCGTGGGAGTTCCTGACCGCCGAGCCGGTCGAGGGGATGACCCGGGGAGGGATCTTCCCCGCGATCTTCGGGACCGTCTGCATCACCCTCCTGATGATCGTTCTGGCCCTCCCCCTGGGAGTCTGTGCGGCGATCTACATGGTGGAGTACGCCGGAAACTCAGTGCTGTCCCGGGTGATCCGCGCTTCCGTGAACAACCTGGCCGGCGTCCCCTCGATCGTCTTCGGCCTCTTCGGCGTCGGCTTCTTCGTCCTCTTCGTGGGGAGATCTCTCGACAAGGTCCGGGGAGGGGGGCTTCTCTTCGGGCAGCCGGCCATGCTCTGGGCTGCGGCCACCCTCGCGGTCCTGGTGCTTCCGGTGATCATCGTCAACACGGCCGAGGCCCTCACCGCGGTCCCCCGGAGCCACCGGGAGGCATCCTTTGCCCTCGGGGCGACCCGGTGGCAGACGGTCCGGCGCGTCGTCCTTCCCCAGGCGCGGAGCGGGATCCTGACCGGATCGATCCTCTCGATCAGCCGCGGCGCCGGGGAGACCGCCCCGATTCTCTTCACCGGCTGCGCCTACTTCCTCCCCCGGCTCCCGCTGGTTCACCTGGAGATCCCGTTCACGGGGCTCTCCGTCCCGATGGTGAACCCGCTGGACCAGTTCATGGAGCTTTCGTACCACATTTTCATCATGGCCACCCAGAGCACCGACGCGGCCGCCACGCGGCCGATCCAGTACGGCACGACCCTGGTCCTGGTCGGCCTGACATTTCTCCTGAACATCTCGGCCATTTTCCTGCGCGTCCGGTACCGCAGGGCCCTGGAGGCACGGTGAGCCGCCCCGTGCTCCTCGCGACCCCGCGCAGCAGCCGGCCTCCGGACCCCGGAGCGAACCCGGCCAAGGTCTCCTTCCAGGCCATGAGCTTCTCGTACCGGGAACGAAAGGCGCTCTCGGGCGTCACTCTGGAAGTCCCGGAGAAACGCGTGACCGCCATCATCGGCCCGTCGGGGTGCGGGAAATCCACGCTGATCAAGTCGATCAACCGGATCGCGGAGGTCGGGACCGATGTCCGGGTGGAGGGGCGCGTCGAGCTGGAGGGCCTGGACATCTACGCCCCGGGCACCGACCTGGTGGACCTGCGGCGAAGGGTCGGGATGCTCTTCCAGAAACCCAATCCCTTCCCGAAGACCATCTTCGAGAACGTGGCCTTCGGTCCCCGGATTCACGGCTCCGCGGGAGCCACCGACCTCGAGGCCGTCGTGGAGAAGAGCCTCCGCCAGGCGGCCCTCTGGGAGGAGGTGCGGGACCGCCTGCACTCCCCCGCCCTGGAGCTTTCGGGCGGCCAGCAGCAGCGGCTGTGCCTGGCGCGGGTCCTGGCGGTGGATCCGGAGGTGATCCTCATGGACGAGCCCTGCTCGGCCCTGGACCCCATCTCCACGGCGCGGATCGAGGAGCTGATCGAGGAGCTCCGGCAGAGCTACACCGTGGTCATCGTGACCCACAACATGCAGCAGGCGGCCCGCGTCTCCGACCGCACCGCCTTTCTTCTCAACGGAGAGCTCGTGGAGGTCGGCGAGACGGAGAAGATCTTCACGAATCCCTCGGACCGCCGGACCGAGGATTACATCACCGGCCGCTTCGGATAGCCGGGAGAAAGGAACGCCGCGTGGAGCACACGAGCCGCCAGTACGAACGGGAGCTGCGGGAGCTCAAGGACAAGATCCTGCTTCTGGGAGGCACGGTGGAGCTGATGATCGCCTCCTCCATGAGAGCCCTTCTGGGCCGCGACTCGGAGACGGCCCGGGGCGTCATCGCCTCGGACCCACGGGTGGACGAAGCCGAGCTGGAGATCGATCATCTCTGCATCAGCCTCCTCGCCCTGAGGCAGCCCGCCGCGTCGGATCTCCGCTTCATCACCACGGCCCTGAAGATCGTCACGGACCTCGAGAGGATCGGCGATTCCACGGTGAACATCGCGGAGCGGGCCATCGAGCTGAACGAGCAGCCTCCGCTGAAACCCTACATCGACGTCCCGCGGATGGCCTCCACCGCGGCGGGAATGGTCCACCAGGCCCTGGACGCCTTCGTGAACCGCAATCCGGACGAGGCACGGGAGGTCCTCGCCATGGACGAGGGAGTGGACCGGCTCTACGTCCAGATCTTCCGCGAGCTGCTCACCTACATGATCGAGGATCCGAAGAGCACCACCCGGGCGCTCGGAATCACCTTCATCGCGAAGTACCTGGAGCGGATCGCCGATCACGCCACCAACATCGCCCAGATGGTGATCTTCCTCTGCGAGGGACAGGACGTCCGGCACAGCCCCGCCGGCAGGAGTCCCGCCTCGGGAACCTAGGAGCGGGAGATTGGAGGCGGAGGTTGCGGGAGGAAGAAGCCCGCGATGGCTTTCGCCAGATCGGGGACGGTGCTGTGTTCGGGGACCACGTCGGGACACAGGCCCCGGGCGCGGGCGGTGTCGGCGGTGATCCGGCCGATGCAGGCGATCCGGACTCCCCGCATCAGGGCCGCGGCGTCTCTTCCCAGCAGATCCATGAAATGCCTCACGGTGGAGGAGGCGGTGAAGGTCACCATGTCCAGCCCGGCCTCCAGAGCGGAGACCAGAGCCTCCCGGTTCTCGTCGGCGCGGACCGTCCGGTAGACGGGCGCCACCGTCACCCGGGCGCCCCGCCTCTCCAGTTCCTCCACCAGCGCCTCCCGCGCCTCCTCGGCCCGGGGGACCAGGACCTCGCTTCCCTCCAGGCTCTTTCCCTTCAGCGCCGCCAGCAACCCCTCCGCCACGAACTCATCGGGGACGACCTCCACGGCCAGGCCGTGCCGGCGCAGCGTCCCGGCGGTCTTCGGTCCCACCGCCGCCAGCGGGATCCGGGAGAGGGCGCCGGATTCTCCACCTCCCGCCTCCAGGCGCCGCAGGAAGAACTCGACGGCATTGGCGCTGGTGAAGACGATGAGGGAGTAGCGGCCGAGGCGGGAGAGGGCCCGGTCCGCGGCCTCCCAGGAGTCGGGAGGATCGAATCGAATCAGGGAAACCTGAAGGACTTCGGCACCGAGGTCCCGCAGAAGGTCCGAGAACTCCCCGGCCTGCCCGGGGGACCGGGTCACCAGGATTCGCCGGCCGGAAAGTGGGCGCGCTCCCCCGCCGGGGCCGCTCATTCCCCGGCTCCCGGCGGCGTCCGGGCCATCAGCTCGGCGGCCCCGGAGCGGAGCATCCGATAGCCGAGCCTCTCCCCCACCGACTCCGGAGAGAGGACGGGGCCCCGCTCCTCGTCCCGCAGGACGCCGGATCCGTCCACCGCGGCCACGGCGCCACGCAGCCTCAGCTCTCCCCCCTCCACCGTCCCCAGCGAGCCCACGGGCAGCCGGCATCCTCCCCCGAGTTCCTTCAGGAAGGCCCGCTCGGCGCGGGCCGCCGCCGAGCTGTGCGGGTGGTCCAGAGCGCGCCGGAGAAGATCGGCAAGAGAGCCGTCCCCGGAGCGGATCTCGATCCCGAGCGCCCCCTGGCCCGGGGCCGGAAGGACCATCTCCAGGGGAAACGGATGGAAGGTGATGTCCGTGATGCCGAGCCGGTTCAATCCGGCCGCGGCCAGGACCAGAGCCGCCACGCGCCCCTCCCGCAGCTTCCGGATCCGGGTGTCCACGTTCCCCCGGATCGCCTCGAAGCGCAGATCGGGACGGACGGCCCGGATCTGCCCGATTCGCCGAGGGCTTCCCGTGCCGACCACCGCTTCGGGGGGAAGATCGTCCAGGCCCTTCCCTTCGCGGAGCACCAGGACGTCCCGGGGATCCTCCCGCACCGGGATGGCCGCCACTTCCAGCCCGGCGGGCTGGGCGGTTGGAAGGTCCTTGAGGCTGTGGACCGCCAGGTCGATCCGGCCGGAGAGCAGCTCTTCCTCGATTTCCCGGACGAAGATTCCGACGGTGGTCCCCGAGGCAAGCGGGACCGACTGGGAACGGTCTCCCTCGGTTCTGATGATCCGGATTTCCGGCCTTGCACCCGGTTCCTTCTCCCCCAGGCGCGCCTGGACCCAACGGGCCTGGGCCAGCGCCAGGGCGCTGCCCCGGCTGCCGAGGATGAGGCGGAGGGGATTTCGCGGGGAGTCAGCTCCGGTCGGGATCGTCATTCTCTCCCCGCCCGGGGGTACCCGGGGCGCTCCCGGCCGGCTCGTCGCCCCCCGCGGGGGGCTCGTGGATCCCGAAGACTTCCCGGAAGAAGCGGACCCGATCCGTGCCGTCCTTGTGGTGGACCGACTCCTTCAGGGCCCGGATGGGGTGATGCAGGATCTTGTTCAGCAGAGAGCCGGTCATCTCTTCCACCGCCCGCTGCTGCTCATCAGTCAGGCCGGAGAGCCGGGAGCGGAACCGTTCCATCTCGCCGGCCCGGATCGTGTCCAGCCGCTGCCGGACGCCGACGATCACGGGGGAGAGATCCAGGGCCCGGACCAGGGCGTGGAAAGCCTCCGCCTCCTTCCGGACAATCTCCTCCGCCACCCTCGCTGCCCCCTCCCGCTCGGCCCGGCTCGACGCCACCACGCCCATGAGATCGTCCAGGTCGTAGAGAAAGACGTTGTCGATGGTGTTGACCCTCGGCTCGATGTCCCGGGGAACGGCAATGTCGATGAAGAAGATGGGACGGTTCCTGCGGGCCCGGATCAGGCGGACCACGTCCTCATACTTGATGATGGGGTAGGGGGCTGCGGTGGAGGAGATGACGATGTCCACCTGCTCCAGGTGCTCCAGGATCCGGTCGAACTGCACCGCCTCTCCGCCGAACTTCTGGGCCAGCTCCACGGCCCGGGGGAGGCTCCGGTTGGCCACCAGGACCGACCCGATTCCCCGCTCCACCAGGTGCCGGGAGGCCAGCTCGCTCATCTTCCCGGCGCCAATCAGGAGGATCTTCCTACCGGAGAGGTCCTCGAAGATGGTCCGGGCCAGCGTGACCGCGGCGTAGCTGATGGAGACCGGGTGGCGGGCGATCCCGGTCTCGGTCCGGATCTTCTTGGCCACTCCCAGGGCCTTCCGCAGCAGCGGATCCAGAACCGTCCCGATGCTCTTGGCCTTGAGGGCCGCCTGGTAGGCATCCTTCACCTGCCCCAGGATCTGCGCTTCGCCGAGCACCATGGAGTCCAGCGAGGCGGCGACCCGGAAGAGGTGGTGGATCGCCTCCCGATCCGTCATCCGGTAGCAGTACCGGTCCAGATCCTCCGGAGGGAACCCCCGCTCCGAGGCCAGGAACGATCGCATCACCTCGGCGGTGTCCCCGAACCCGTTCCGGGTGTGCGCCAGCAGCTCCGTCCGGTTGCAGGTGGAGAGGATGAGGCCTTCCCTCACCGGCTCAAGCCCGGTGAGCCTCACGAGGGACTCCTCCAGAGTGGCGGCGGGGAAGGTCAGCCTCTCCCGCACTTCCAGGGGAGCCGTGCGGTGGTTCAGTCCGAACAGGATGATGGACATGATGGCATCAGGAAACCACGGTGCATCTCAGAGGACGACCCCGATCATGCGCAAGATCAACGCCGTGAAGGCGATGATCGTGAGGTAGGCCGCCTTTCTTCCCCGATAGCCCCGGAGAAGCCGGGCCGTGATGATGATTCCCAGGATCATCCAGGCCAAAAGGGCAAAGGTCTCCTTCCCCTCCCACAGCCAGTAACGGCTCCGGAAATTGGCGCTCCAGATTCCCCCCGTGACGATGGTCAGGGTCAGGAGCGGAAAGCCCCACATCAGGGAAAGATTGCCCATGGAATCGCACCGCTCCAGGGAGGGGAGCTTCAGTCCGAACCGGGCCGGACGCTTCTCCTTGAGATGGTACTCCTGGACGAGGTAGAGGACGCTCGCGGCGAAGGTCAGGAAGAGGGCTGCCGCCCCCAGCACGGCGACAAAGATGTGGAAGTTCATCAGGACCTTTTCCAGGTCCCTGGAAACGGGAAGAACGTCGTTGGGAAGCAGATTGGAGATGAAGATAAGGATCAGGACCACCGGGAGGATGATCACTCCCAGCACCTCGAGGCGCATTCGCGCGAAGGACACCAGGTAGACGAGGATCGCCGCCGCGCAGAGGAGGGAAAGGACGTCCCGGTAGTCCCGCAGGGGGAGCCCCCCCAGATGCGTCCCCTCAACGGTCAGATGGGCCACGTGAGCCAAAAGCCCCACCGTGGCCAGGATCGGGGCCCAGAGGACGAGTCTCCGGAGATTCAGGGCCAGGGCCGCGAAGGCGCAGCCGGCGGCCAGAACGTAGAACCCGACCGCAATGCGCAGGAGAAGCAGCATCGTGCTCATCGAGCTGCCATCTTAGCACCCCGCGACCGGACCCTCCAAGAGAAGGCCGGCGGGAGGGAAGGCGGGAGCCCCGGGGATCCATGGAACTCGGGTGGATCCCCGGGGCCGTTTCTCTCGTCTTCGGGTGATGAGAAACGGTGGGAAAGTGGGGCGGGAGCCGGAAAGGGAACCGTTGCCCGGTGTCCCCTCCGGTGTTATCCTCCCCGGTCCGACCGAGCGGGACAGGGAGGTGAGAGTTGATCCGTTGCATCCTTTTCGATCTGGACGGCACCCTCGTGGATTCCTACGATGCCATCACCGAAAGCCTGAACGCCGCCCGATCGGCCTTCGGAGAGTCCGCCTACACCCGCCAGGAAGTGACGAAGATGGTCGGACATGGCCTGGAAAACCTCATGGAGAAGGCCCTGGGCCCCGACCGCGTCGCCGAGGGGGTCAGGGTCTTTCGCGATCGCTACCGGGAAATCTCCCTTCCCGGGACCCGTCTTCTCGCGGGGGTGGAGGCCACCCTCAAGACCCTGCAGGCCCGGGGATACGCTCTCGCCGTCATCACCAACAAGCCCTCCACCTTCAGCCGCAGAATCCTGGACCACCTGGGAGTGGGGCATCACTTCCCCGTGCTCTACGGTCCCGATCTGGCGCCGGCCAAGCCCGATCCCGAGATGGTCTCCAGATCCCTCTCCGACCTGGGTTTCTCTCCCGACGAGGCGGTCCTGGTGGGAGACATGCGCGTGGACCTGGACACGGCGCGCAATGCCGGGATTCCCTTCTACGCCGTGGCCACCGGCTCCGACAGCCGGGAGGATCTCGCCGCGGCCGGTCCGGACCGGCTTCTGGACCGCTTTGAGGATCTCCTCTCTCTTTTCCCTCCGCTACCCGCGGAGAACTCCGTCCCCTCCTCCTGACCGTCCCTCAGGGGGCCTGCCGCCACCCCGTGCCGGGATCGAAACGGAAGGCGCGGATTCGCCCGGTCGGACCATAGACCACCACCGCCGTCACCCGGCGCCCGTCGGTCAGGTAGAGGGTTCCGCCGGAGATCGACCCCGACGGCGAGAACGAGACGATGTCGCTCGCTCCGAACTTGACGGGATCCGTGGGGTCCGGTATCGGGCCCGTCCCCGGAGGGATCTGAGGGACCGCCGTCGCCGGGAGCCCGAACCGGATTCCCTCGTGACGCATCCCCGGCTCCTCCGGCCCCCAGAGAAGGGGGTCCCTTCCCGCGAGAATGTCGGCGGTCCGGATCCCGTTGCCGTTCCCGTCCCGGTAGAGGCAGTAGCTCCAGAGGCCGCCCGCCTGGACGAACCGCAGGCCGAACCCGAGGCGCTCCGTGATCGCGCGCTGCCGAAGACCGCGCAGGAGCAGCGCCGTCTCCCACCCCGCGGCGCGGAGCCTCTCCTGGGCCACCGTCTCCGCCAGCAGAGGCACCGAGACGGCGACCAGGATTCCCAGGAGGGCGAGGCAGGCCAGGACTTCGGGGAGCGAGAAGCCAGGCGGAGGGCCGGCCCCGGGACGGGACTCCCGCCGGCCCTCCGGCTTCATCCGACCTACTTCCCGGAGGAGACGGTGAGCCGGTCCCGGATCTTTTCCAGGGTCTTCTCACCAATCCCCTGCACGTTGAGGATGTCCTCCACCCTCTTGAAAGGACCGTTCTTCTCCCGGTACTCCACGATCCGCTTGGCGTACGAGGGGCCGATGCCGGGAAGCGAGGTGAGCTCCTCCACCCCGGCGGTGTTCAGGTTGATCTTGGCCGTCTTCTCCTCGCCGGCCGTCCCCGAGGCCGTCGCGGGCACCGCGAACAGGGCCAGGGTCACGAAGGCCGCCAGGACCAGCCAGAAGGAAGTGCGCTGAAGGTTTCGCATCTTGTTTACGTCTCCCGATGAGAAGGATGGTTGGGTAGGCGAAAAAACAACTTCGACGTCAGGCGACCTCTCTGGTTGGATTCTCCGGGCACCTCCCTGAGCCTGGCTGGAAGAAGAGAAATACTTGGGGGAGGGGGGATCTCCCGACCCCCCTTCCGCGCCCCGCAGGGGCCCTCCGAGCGATGGAGAGCCGATCGGTTAATGGGACCCCTGCGCTCCCCCAAGCTCCGAAACCGTTTCCTCCGGCGCGCATCCGCTTCCGGACAGCGCCCCGAGTCTCTGCTGGAGGCTGGAAAGACCCATGCAGAGGTAAAGGAAGCCGTCTCCCGCGTCCTCGATCCGGAAGATGGGATCCACCGTGAGGGTGTACCGCCTCCGCCCCATCAGGAGCGAGACCCGCTCTCCCGCCAGGGCCCTCAGCGCCAGAAGCTCCACCGACCTTCTCCAAAACCGCGATTTCTCCATCCCGGCCTCCTTCCGGGGACCCCGGGTCCCCTCGTTGCGACACCCGGAGATTGGCAACGGCCGTGCCAAGATCTCCCCGGAGCCCTGTGCGGCGAGGGCGCGCTTTCCGGAAGTGTTGGGCTGACCGGAGGTTCCGCACGGCGCGAAGATCTCCGCAGGCGAGGCGGACCCTCCCTTGCGCGCAGGCAGAAGCGTCCGGGACTGGAACAGGGGATGAACGGAGTGTTACGGGATCCAGGAGGAGTTGCGCGGTCCGGATGCAGACAGCAAAGACAGGTCGGCGATGACGATCCGCGGCGGGCTCATCCCGGCAGCACCTCGTCCATGGCCGCCAGGAGGGCCTCGACTCCCTCCGGTGTGTGCTCGCCCAGGTGGCCGATCCGGAATGTGAGGTCCTTCAGGTCCCCATAGCCGTTGGAGACCAGGAAGCCGCGGTTGCGGAGCCTCTCCAGGAACTCCGACATCTTCATCTTCCGGGTGTTGACGACACAGGTGACGGTCTCCGACTCGAATCCGGGCTCCGCCAGCACCGAGAAGCGCTCCCGGGCCCAGCGGCGCACCCGCTGCGCCATGGCCGCGTGCCGTGCGAAGCGGGCCGGAAGCCCCTCCTTCAGGATCCTGCCCAGCTGAACCTGCAGCGCGAAGAGGTGGGAGACCGACGGCGTGGCCAGGGGCATCGCCCGGGCGGAGGCCTCGGCGAGGCGGACGAAGTCGAAATAGTAGCCCCGTCCCTTCCGCCCCCGGGCCCGCTCCAGCGCCCGTTCGGAAACGGCGCACAGGGCAAAACCGGGAGGCAGCGCCAGCGCCTTCTGCACCGATGCGAAGCAGACGTCGATCCCCAGCCGGTCCACCTCCACCGGGACGCCACCGAGGGAGCTCACCGCGTCCACCAGGAGGAGCACGCCGGAGTGCCTGCCGACCACCCGGGCGATCTCCTCCAGCGGATTGGTCACGCCGGTGGAGGTCTCGTTGTGGGTGAGACAGACGGCGTCGTACCCGCCCCGGGAGAGGGCCTCCTCCACCTGCTCCGGCCGCATCCCCCTCCCCGGCTCCACCCGCTCCACGCCGGGATCCATCCCGCAATCGGCGGCGATCTGCCTCCAGCGCTCGCCGAAGGCACCGCAGATCAGGTGGAGCGGCCTCTTCGCGACGCAGTTGCGGATGGATCCTTCCATCAGGCCGGACGCGGACGATGTGGAGAGAAGGATCGTCCCGTCGGTTCCGAAGACCCGCCGGGCCCCGGAGAGGATCTCCCGGACCATCCCGCCCATCTCCTCTCCACGGTGGGAGACGACCGGGCGGGCCATGGCCCGCAGAACTTCCTCCGGCACTTCGGTGGGACCGGGAGTGAAGAGGATGGGACGCCGGGCCAGGGCAGGCCTCCCTCGGGACGGGGGCCAGGCGGATGCCGGCCGGGCCGCCCGCTCACTGGAAGAAGTTGCGGATTCTCTCGAAGTTGTTGGTGTTCTTTGCGATGTCCAGGTAGATGACGGAACCCATCAGGAGCAGGAGAAGGTAGAACCCCACCTGCATCAGGCGATCCTTGATCCGGAGACTGAGGTCCCGCCGGATCACCCCCTCGACGAGAAGGATGAAGATGTGGCCCCCGTCCAGGACCGGGAAGGGAAGCAGGTTGATCACCCCCAGCTGGAGGCTGACCAGGGCCATGAACTGAAGGAAGTGCTTCCAGCCTTCCCGGAAGGTCTGCCCGGAGATCTTGTAGATGTCGATGGGACCCGACATGGTCCGCAGCGAAAGCTCGCGGGTGAAGAGCTTCCGGATGGTGATGAAGACCAGGTCCACGCTCTTCCAGTTCCATCTCAGGCTGGCCCCCAGCGCTCCCGCCACCGGGTACTTCCGCAGCACCTCCTCGGGGGCATCGCTCCAGCGGATGCCGATTCTCCCCTGGCCCTCGCGCTCCTCCGGCACCACGGCGATGCCGGCCCGCCGGCCCTCCCTTTCCAGCAGGACCTGGACCGGGACGCCGGCGGACTTCCGGAAGACCCGGGTGGCCATCTCCGGGTGGCTGACCATCCGGCCATCCACCTCCAGGACCCGGTCCCCGGGCCTCAGCCCCGCCCGGTCGGCGGGGGAACCCTGCTCAACCTCCAGAACCTGCGCCCGCATCTCCGGGAGGATTCCGGCATAGCCGATCTCGTAGGCGGTCACCGACTCGAGCCGGATCTCCCGGGTGAGAGACTCTCCCGACCGCTCCAGCGTGACCATCCTGACCTGGCCGGGACTGAGCAGCACGGCCGTCTGGAGATCCTCCCACGTGTCGATCTCGCTGTCGCCCATTTTCCGGATCCGGTCGTCGGGCTCGATCCCGGCCCGGGAGGCGGGAGAATCCGGCACCACGATTCCCACCACCGCGGGACGGCCCACGTAGGCGGGCACCGGAATCCCCGCGTGATAGACCAGGGTCATCAGGACCACCGCTCCAACGATGTTGGTGACGGCGCCCATGACCAGGACCGCGAACCGCTGGATCTTCGGTCGGGAGAGGAACTCCCGGGGATCCCCCGCCAGGGACTCGTCGGGGTTCTCGCCGCGCATCTTCACAAAGCCCCCCAGGGGGAGCATGGAAAGCCGGTAGTCGGTCCCCTCGGTCTCTTCGCTTAGGGGTTCACTGCGCAACTCCCCGCCCTCGCCCGGTGCTTCGCCGGGGGCCTTCTGCCCACCGGAGAGGGATCCGAAGGCGAAGCGCCACCTCCCACCTTTCCGGCGAAGGCCGAGCAGGCGGGGACCGAAACCGATGGAGAAGATCTCCACCTCGATCCCGAGAAGCTTGGCGACGGTGAAGTGCCCCAGCTCGTGGATGAGGATGAGAATCCCGAGGACGATTGCGAAGGCCCCCAGGCTCTCGAGACTCAGGAACTGGCTCATGCGACGGTGCCTTTCGTGAGGATTCGCTCGGCCACCCGGCGCGAGTTACGGTCCGCATCCAGGATCGGGGGCAGGGAATCGGCCCGCTGAGTCACGTGCCTCTCCAGGACCTTCTCGATGATCCGCGGGATGTCCAGGAACCGGGCGCGGCGGGAGAGGAACGCCTCCACGGCCACCTCGTTGGCCGCGTTGAGGGCGGCGGTGGCCGTCCCCCCCGTCTCCAGTGCCCGGTAGGCCAGGGAGAGGCAGGGAAAACGGACGGGATCCGGCGCCGCAAACTCCAGGGGGGGCGCCGAGGCCAGGTCCAAAGGCGGCAGCGTGGAGGCCCAGCGGTCGGGGTAGGTCAGGGCGTACTGGATCGGAAGGCGCATGTCCGTGGTCCCGAGCTGGCAGATCACCGAGCCGTCCCTCATCTCCACCATGGAATGCACCAGGCTCTGGGGATGGAGGAGCACTTCGATCCGCGCCGCCTCGATCCCGAACAGCCAGTGGGCCTCGATCACCTCCAGCCCCTTGTTCATCAGGGTCGCCGAGTCCACGCTGATCTTGGGGCCCATCTCCCAGGTGGGATGCCTGAGCGCCTGCTCCGGCTCCGCCGTCTCCATCTCCTGCAGGGAGGAGAGCCGGAAGGGGCCGCCCGAGGCGGTGAGGATGAGCCGCCCGACCTCCTCCCTCCGCTCGCCCCGCAGGCACTGGTGCAGGGCGCAATGCTCGCTGTCCACCGGAAGGAGAAGGGCATTGTTTCTCTCCACCTCCCGCAGCATCAGGTCCCCGGCCATCACCAGGGTCTCCTTGTTGGCCAGGGCCACCGTCTTACCCGCCTGGATCGCCCAGAGAGTCGGCTGGAGCCCCGCCGCCCCCACGATGGCGGAAATCACCCGGTCCGCCTCGGGATGGGCGGCCACCCTCAAAAGCCCTTCCTCCCCCGCGGCGGTTTCGATTCCCAGCGGCGCGCAGCGGGAGGACAGCTCCGCACGGCCTTCCGGATCCACCAGGGCCGCCAGGCGCGGGCGGAATTTCAGGGCCTGCTCCGCCAGGAGCGCCACGTTCCGGCGCGCCGCCAGAGCCACCACCTCGAAGCGGTCGGGGAAACGCGAGATCAGATCGAGCGCCTGGACGCCCACCGAGCCGGTGGACCCGAGAATGGCAATCCGCGTCTTCGATGACATTCCCCCGCCCCATGGCCGTGCACGCCCCCCGCCGAGGCGGGCCTTATCAGCGCATCCAGAAGAGGAAGTAATAGTAAAGGATCGGACCGCCGAAAAGAAGGCTGTCGCACCGATCCAGGATCCCGCCGTGCCCCGGCACGAGGGAGGCGCTGTCTTTTACCCCCGACCCGCGCTTCCACATCGACTCCACGAGGTCCCCCAGGATCCCGGCCACCCCCAGAAGCGCTCCTGCCAGGACGCAATCGGAGGGCCGGAGCTGCTGGAAGAACCAGACCCGGGCCAGAAGGGCCGCGAGCACTCCGGCGGCGACCCCGGCCGCTGCCCCCTCCACCGTCTTCCGCGGGCTGACCCTGGGGGTCAGAGGGTGCTTTCCCAGAAGGGATCCCACGTAGTATGCGGCGGCGTCCCCGCCCCAGACCACGAGGAAAAGAAAGAAGATCAGGTCGCCCCCCAGCTCCTCCCCCAGCCCCCTCAGCCGGACCTGGTATCCCAGGAGCGTCCCGAGGAAGAGGGCCGCGAACACGGTGACCGCGTCGGAGCCCAGGCTCTCCTCGAGTGGGCGCCGGCCCAGCAGCGACAGGAGGGGGACCGCAACCAGGCCCGCCACGAGCGGCACCGCAAGCGGGAGGCGGGGATCGAAGAAGGAGTAAAGGGTGGCGAGGGCGAGAAGCGCACCGGCGGCCCGGTGGCAGCGGATCCCACGGCCCTCGGCGAGCCGGTAGATCTCGAGCAGCGCCAGAACGCAGGTTGCCGCCATCAGGAGACCGAAGAAGCGGGGGGGAAGCCGGACGAGGTAGTAGAAGACGGGGAGGAAAACCACCGCCGACAGGATGCGCTTCATGCCCGGGGGGATGGCAAGGGCTTCAGGCCCCGATCTTGGCGGGGGCGTGCTGCGGGGCGGCCTCTTCCGCGACCTGGCCGTACCTTCTCTCACGCTTCTGGTAATCGACGACGGCCTGGAGGAGCTCTCTCCGGCGGAAATCGGGCCAGAGGGTCTCGGTCACCCAGATCTCGGCGTAGGCGATCTGCCAGAGGAGAAAATTGCTGACCCTCATTTCGCCGCTGGTCCGGATCAGGAGATCCGGATCCGGCTGTCCCGCCGTGTAGAGATATCTCTCGAAGACCTCCTCCGTCAGGTGGGACCAGGAGGCGGCCCCCCTCATCTTCTCGTCCATCGCCTTCCGGCAGGCATCCACGATTTCCGTCCTCCCGCCGTAGGAAAGGGCAATGTTGAAGAGAAGGCCGGTGTTGCCGCGGGTCGCGTCGATCCCTTTCAGCAGCTCGGCCCGGACGCTCTCGTTGAGCTCGTCGGCCCGGCCGATGACCTGAAAGCGGATGTTGTTCCGGTTGAGGGTCTGCAGCTCCCGGGCCAGGAACTCCTTGAGAAGCTCCATGAGAGTGTCCACCTCCCGCCGGGGCCGCTTCCAGTTCTCCACCGAGAAGGCGTAGAGGGTCAGGACCTGGAGTCCGAGCCGCGCGGCGGTCTCCACCACCTCCCGCACCGAGGTGATCCCGGCCCGGTGCCCCGCCACCCGCGGCAGGCTCCGGGACCGGGCCCAGCGCCCGTTGCCGTCCATGATGATGGCCACGTGCCGGGGAAGCCGGGCAGGATCGATGGAGCGGAGCAGACGCTCCTCTTCCGACCCCTTTCCGATGAAGCCTTCCATGTCGATCATGGCCTTTCCCTTCCGGCGCACGGGCCGGAAAATCTTTTGCATGCTATCACAGCGCCGCGAGGACCCGCAAGAATCCGTTTCGGGCGCAACTCCGTGCGCTTCCTTGGGCTTACAGGCGTCCTGACACCTTTCGTCTCCGGCAGTCCCCCGGCTCACATCCCCTCCGGATAATGGACCCTCTCCAGCGTCAGACCGCGCGCGGCCGCCGTGGGGCCGGCCCGGGCGCGATCCCGGGAGGCCAGGATCCCGGGGATCGAGTCGGGGTCGATCCGGCCCCGTCCCACCTCGAAGAGCGTCCCCACGATGGTGCGCACCAGGTACTGAAGAAACCCGTCGGCGGAGATTCGGTAGACCCGGACCGTGCCCGGCTCCTCGCTGAACCGGGAGACGCTCACCTGCCGGACGGTGTTCTTCTGCCGTCCCTCGGGTCCGCAGAACGCGGTGAAGTCGTGCCTCCCCACGAAGTGCTCCGCCGCCCGCTCCATCGAGGTCATGTCCATGTCACCCCTCACGGACTCGACCGTGGGGGCCAGGAAGGGAGAAAGGACCGTCGCGGTGGAGAACCGGTAGTCGTAGTCCTTGGAGATGGCATGATGCCGGGCGTGAAAACCGGCAGGGGCTTCCTCCACCGACATCACCCGAATGTCCTCCGGCAGGAAGCTGTTGGTTCCCAGGAGGATTCCCCGGGCGGGAATCCCGGAGGCGGTGGTGAAGCTGGCAACCTGGCCCCGGGCGTGGACCCCCGCGTCGGTCCTTCCGGCCCCCGAGATCCGGACTTTCTCCCCCGTCATCCGCGACAGCGCCGATTCGAGGGTTCCCTGGACGGTGGGACGGTCGGGCTGCACCTGCCATCCGTGATACAGCCTCCCCAGGTACTGGATATGGAGCTTCAGTGTTCTCACCGCATGAACATCCGAGAGGGATTGACTGGGGGAGGAGGGAATCCTACCATGGGCGCACCGGGGCCTCCGCCGCTGCATTCTAGAAGGGAGGCCTCCGGAGGGTCAAGGCAGCCCCGGGATCTCCCGCGACGGAGGAGGGGCATGAAGCACTTCCTGCTGTTCCTTGCTGTTCTCCTCACAACATCCTCTCTTGCCGCCCGCGAACCCGCCTCGCCTGCCGACCCAAGGGAAGTCTGGGGCAAGCCCGACCCGGAATGGTGGGAAGGCCCGGTCCGTTACGCCCTCACCGACGAGGAAACCCGGGAGTACAGGTCCCTTGCGACCGGGGCGAAGCGGGCGGCCTTCATCGCCCGGTTCTGGGCCGCCCGGGATCCCAGCCCGTTCACTTCCGGGAACGAGGCGGAGGAGACCTTCTGGAAGCGGGTGGGCGCCGCTGACGAGCTCTTCACCGACACCACGATCTCCGGGTGGCGTACGGACCGGGGGCGGGTCTACATCGTCCTGGGTCCCCCGGACGAGATCACCAACTATCCCGTCCCGTCGGTGACCGAGCTGGATCCCACCCACTGGCCTGACGGATTCAAGCGATGGTCCGCGACGGGCCTGCGTCCGGGGCACCGGGGGGCTGTGGAGTGGATCTACCGGAGCCTCAAGAGCTCCCGGGCCGATGCCGGGCAGAAGGTGACCTTCACCCGGGACGAGACCGGCGAGTACCGGATCTCCAGGCAGCTCGCCACCACCTTCCGCTATGAGTTCCGGCCGCCCGCCACCAATCTGGGCCGGTCTGAAAATCAGGCGTCCTCCCAAGGGTCGCAGGCGCAGATGGCGGCAAAGGTTGAAGCGGACATGCGCTCCGTCGAGGATATGTTCGCCTTCGGCCAGGCGGCCCTCTTTGAGAAGGTCGAGAACCCCGTCGACATCACCGGCCGCGTGACCACCGCCCAGTTCTTCGGCGTGGTCCCGATCCAGAACCGGATCGATTTTTTCCGGGCAGCCGGCGGGACCGCCGCCAGGATCACGCTGGGGATCCCTGCCGACGACCTGAAGGCGGCTGAAGACGGCAAGAAACGGCTGGAGATCTTCGGACGGCTGGAGAAGGTGGGCGACCCGTCCCACGTCTACCAGTTCTCCACCGCCCGGGAGGCGGCGGAGACGGACCCCCTTCAGGACGTGGGGGGAAGGGAGCACCATCTCTACGAGGTCCGGGGAGTGATGCCCCCCGGCGAGTACCAGGTGAACTTCGGGGTCCGCATCGGCGATCGGATCGGCGCGGTGGGAGACCGCGTGGAGGTTCCCGATTTCGGAGGGGAGGCGCTCCAGCTCTCCGGCCCGGCCCTCGCGGAGAAGATTGGCGAGCGCTCCTCGGCGGAGAAATCGAAGGGATTCGTCCTGGGGCAGCTCCGGATGCTGCCGAAGCTGGAGCCGGTCTTCAGGCCGGAGTCGGATTTCGGCTTTTACTTCCAGGTCTATCATGCCCTCCCGGATCCGAGGGACGGCCGGCTGCACCTGGACATCGAGTACGCCGTCTCGGCCCGGCAAGGGGGGCGCTTCGTCCCCCTGGGAAAACCGGTGGTCCTATCCGACAACTCCGCCCCCGCTCATGCCTTCATCTTTCCCCTCAAAGGCTGGAATCCAGGGGAGTACCTGCTGACGGTGACCGTCACCGATCGGGTCACCCTCCAGGTCCGCGCGGGCAACGCCCCCTTCCTGGTCCAGTAGCTCCCCCCGGCTTGGCATTTGCCGATCGGGGCGCCTATAATGCGGCCGCCCCGACGGCACGGAATCGAGGCGGCGAGGACCCCGCACGCGGGAGACAGTCCTTCTGATTCGACGCGTTACTCGCTCACGAGGAGAGGCAGGATGTTCAAGCGTCGCACGATAATTGCCCTGCTGGCCGCCCTGCTGGCCGCCCTTTCCGCCCCGATGGCGGAGACCCGGCAGGAGTGGAGCCAGCCCAACAAGAAGTGGATTCGCGGCCCGGTGCGATGTCTGATCACTCCCGAGGAGGAGAAGCAGTTCAAGGCCCTGAAGACCGACGAGGAGATCACCCGGTTCGTGAAGGATTTCTGGGCCCGCCGGGATCCCACGCCCGACACCCCCGCCAACGAGTTCGCGGAGTTCTTCTGGAAGCGGGTGGAGGAGGCGGACAAGCGCTTTCCTCAGACCACCGACTCGGGGGCGCTGAGCGACCGGGGCCAGGTGTTTCTCATCTTCGGCATGCCCAGCCGGACCGCCTCCGGCAAGAACATGGAGTGGTTCTACGAGGACGCCCCCCATCTCGCGCCGTCCTCCTTCAAAATCCTCTTCCGGCAGGTGGGAGGCGGAAATTTTCTTCTGCTGGGGAAGAAGGAGGTTGATGCGCTGGTCGTTTCCAACGAGTTCCTGAGGGGAGTCGGAGAGAAGGCGAAGGAGATCTTCGCGCCCCCGCCCATCGTGGCGGAGGAGCTCCCCTCCGTGGAGACCGCGCCTCCCCCGGAGGTCGTCACCGAGGAGTCGAAGATCCTGGATTCCCTGGCCGGGAACGACCTCCTTCCCTCGGCCATTCCGATCCAGGCGCGGGCCGATATCTACCAGGCGACCAAGGGGGACTCCTTCGTGGCCGTGACCCTTGGCTTGGCGCGTCCGGACGCCGGGAGCGGGAACGTGGTGGGCTTCGCCCGTTTCATCCCCGAGGCCGCCGACGCCGCTCCGGTCACCCTGGCCGCCTCCGACAGCTTCGCCCCCGCCGAGGCGGAGAACGCCGATCCCGCGGCCGGCGTGCTCCTGTACCAGGGAGGCTCCGGCCTCCATCCCGGCCGCTACACCCTGCTCGCCGGGATCCGGGACCCCGAATCGGGGAAGGTGGGCGTCGTGAAGATGCCTCTGGAGGTCCCGAAGTACGAGGGCGGCACCCTCATGCTGAGCACGGTGTCCCTGGTCAGCAAGCTGGAAGGACCCAAGGCGCCCCCTGCCGTCGGCGAGGGAAAGAAGCCGCCCTTCTTCCTGGGCTCGTTCCGCGTGGTGCCTTCGCTGGACGGCGTCTTCCGGCAGGGCTCCGAGGTCGCCTGGTACTTCCAGATCTACAACGCCGTCCCGGAACCAGCCACCGGCCGGCCCAATCTGTCCATCGAGTACAACTTCCTGCTGAAGCAGAAGGGGGAGTTCCGCCCGGTCACCGCCTCCGTGATCGAGCGCAACCGCCCGAGCCAGATCGGCGCCTTCTCTTTCCAGCTGATCAAGCCCACGCCGACCCAGAAGGGATGGGTGGAGGGAGAGTACAAGGTCACCCTCAAGGTCACCGATGAGGTGACCCAGGGCACCGTGTCCGGGGAGATTCCGTTCCGGGTGGTTCCGTAGCCCGGCGACGGCGGGAGTCAGGGAAGGATTTCGAGGAGGCTCTCGCCGGTGTCGAGCCTGGCCGGCAGGCCCAGAGGAAGCGTGAGCTTGCCCGGCGCGTGACCCGCGGGAAAGTCGAGCACGACGGGAAACCGGGTCCCACGGAGATGGTCGGAGAGGATCTCCGGAAGGGGAAGTCCGGGCGTCCTTCCCTTCGGAGCACACCTCTCGAGCCTTCCCACCACCATTCCCTTCAGCTCCCTGAACTTCCCCGCCATCCGAAGCTGGTTCAGCATCCGATCGATCCGGTAGGGCTCCTCATCCACCTCTTCCCAGAAGAGAATGGCCCCCCGGGTGTCCAGATCGAAACGGGTGCCCAGCAGCGAGACCAGAAGCGACAGGCATCCTCCCACGAGCTTCCCCTCGCCACTCCCCTCCCGCAGGGCGCCGCGGCGGGAGAGGCGGAACCGGTTCCAGCCGGGACGCCTCTCCAGGACCGACCAGAGGGACCGCTCCCGGAACTCTTTCCCGGGACGGTTGTAGTTCAGGACCATGGGACCGTAAAAGCCGGCGATTCCGGTGGCCCGGATGAGGGCCGCATAGAACACGGTGAGATCCGAGTATCCCAGGAAGAGCTTCGGTCTCGACTTCAGGGGGGAGAAGTCGAGGTCCTCCAGGATTCGGCCGCACCCGTACCCCCCCCGTGCAAAGATGATGGCGTCCAGGTCCGGATCGCTCATGGCCCGGTTGAGATCCGCGGTGCGCTGGGCGTCGGTGCCGGCCAGGTAGCCATGGCGGCAGCGGAGGTGCCTCCCCTCCACCACCTGGTACCCCTTCCGTCTCAGGTAGGCAAGGCCCTCATCCAGGGCGGCGGGGCGGATGGGACCGGAGGGCGCCACGACCCCGATTCTTCCTCCGGGAGAAAGCGGCGGGGGGAGAATCGGCTTCATACGGTCCCCCTTCCCGTTGCCGCAAGGAACTCGCGGCGGGCGGCCGGGACCGCCTCGGGGCGGGTGAGAAGATCGATGGCGGTCATGGCCAGGGCCTGCATCGCCAGCAGCAACCCGCGCCGGCCCCCTTCCGAGACGGTGGCCTCGGCAAACTCCCGGGTGTGGAGCGCGCCCGTCTCCGGGGCGACGGCCACGTAGGCATGCAGCGACGGCACCGCCTGGCTGACGTTTCCCATGTCCAGGGAACCCATCCGGTCCCGGGGGGCGTCGTTCGTCTCCGCTCCCAGGGCGCTCAGGTTCTGCTTGAAGAGATCCGCCAGGACCCGGTTCGTCAGCATCTCGTCGTAGCCCTCGTCGATCCGGATCACCGTGGCCCGGGCGCCGCCGGCCGCGGACAGCCCCTGGGCCATCCGGACGATCCGGTCGAGGATCGCCTCCACCGACGCGCGGTTCCGAGCCCGGATGCTGAACTGGCCCACCGCCCGGTCCGGCACGACGTTGGCCCTCTTCCCCCCCTCCACGATCACTCCGGGGATCCGGACTTCGGGGGTGAGCCCCTTGCGCATGGCATCGACGCAGAGATAGAGCTGCACCAGGGGATCCAGGGCGTTGACTCCCCGGTCCGGCGCCGTGACCGCGTGGGAGGATTTCCCTTCGAACACCACCTGGATCGACTGGCAGGCGAGGGAGGTGGTGTGGACGCGGAACTCCGTCCCGGGATGGATCATCAGGGCGGCATCCAGCCCCCGGAAGACCCCTTCTTTCACCATCCGGGCCTTGCCACCAACGGTCTCTTCGGCGGGAGTGCCGATGATCCGGATGTCGCCCGGGAGCCGTCCGCGGAGCCGGGAGAGGATTTTTCCCGCTCCGAGGGCCGACGCGGCGATCAGATTGTGCCCGCAGCCGTGCCCGAGCTCCGGCAGCGCGTCGTACTCGGCAAGGATCGCGATGCTCGGCCCCGGCTTCCCCCCGTCGGCCGTCGCCACGAAGGAGGTCGGGAGGTCGGCGACGCCCCGCTGGACCCGGAACCCGTCCCGGGACAGGACCTCCGTCATGCGCCGGGAGGCCCGCGTCTCCTCGAGGCTGAGCTCGGGATCCTCATAGAGGGCGCGGCAGAACGCGAACATCTCGCCGGAGAGGTCCTCGGCGAGCCTCTTCGCCTCTTCCTTCATCTCGCGGGACTCTTCGGTCGGTTCCATGGCACCGGTGCCGCCCGGCGGCGTGGTGGAGGGGAAACGCGGAAGCTGGCCGGAGCAGAAAGTAAGCCGGATTCTGTCCCCGGCCGCGAGGGCCGGGTGACGGTCATTCCTCTACCGGCGGAATTACTCCCGCCGGGGACCCCGGATCGCTCCGGAGCCCTGCAGCCTACCCGGAAGCCGAGGCGGGCCGCCCCATGCGCTTCCCTATTTGGCCTTGCTCCTTGCGGGGTTTACCTAGCTGCTCCAGTCGCCCGGAGCACTGGTGCGCTCTTACCGCACCTTTTCACCCTTACCGGAGCCGGGCCGGAACCTCCTGGTTCCCGCCCCGTGAGGGGATCCGGCGGTATCTTTTCTGTGGCACTTTCCTTCCCGTCACCGGGACTGGGTGTTACCCAGCGCAATGCCCTGTGGAGTCCGGACTTTCCTCCCCCCTCTTTCGAGGGCAGCGACCGTCCTTTCTGCTCCGGCCGGCAGCGAACTTAGCACAGCGCCCGAAGGACGGTCAACGCCCTTCTCCCTCCAGGCCTCCCCCACCCGGCCCAGGGATACTCGGGCATGGCCGCCGGCACCGGGGCTCCGGGGGCGGGACCTTCTCTCGCTACGCCGCGCGCCGCGTCACAGGGCGCGCGGCTGCCGGTTCGCGCTCGCGCAATAGGAGGCGAACGCCTCGCGCTCACACGGCCGCTGCGAGAAGATCCCACCCCCGTCACGGCACGATGTTGCACCGCGGGTGGCGCCGCGGGCTCGGACCCTGGAGCCGGAGGGGCAGCGGACAGCTCCAATCGTCCGTGCCCTGACGGCGAAGGGACGAGACGCGGCGACAGGCCCTGCGGGGCAACACGCGACGAGCGGGTCGCCCGCTCTAAACTTCGCGGCACATCCGGGCGCGAGGATTCTCCCCGTTCTTTTCGCGGCCGGCGTCCGGCTGAATCTATGCTATAGTCCGTTTCCCAGCGGAGAGCCAGTTATCAATCTCCGGCGTCTCATGGAGGCGCCGCTCGCCAGGCCACGATGGCGACTGACATCACCCTCGAAAAAAACCTCCCGCACAGCCTGGACGCCGAGCGCTCCGTCCTGGGCTCGATCCTCATTGAGAACCAGGCCATCAACCGGGCCCAGGAGATCCTCCGGGACAGCGACTTCTACCGGGACACCCACCGCAAGATCTACAAGGTCATGGAGAACCTGTCGGAGCGATCCACCCCCATCGACGAGATCACCCTCAAGGAGGAACTGACCCGGACGGGGGAGCTCGAGTCGGTGGGAGGACCCGCCTACATCGCCTCCCTGGCGGACGGTGTCCCCAGCCCCAGGAACATCGAGTACTACGCCCGGATCGTCAAGGAGAAATCGATCCTCCGGGGGCTCATCTCCTCGGCGTCGGGAATCCTCACCGAGTGCTACCGCGCCGAGAACGAGGTGGAGGAGATCCTGGACCGGGCCGAGTCCTCCATTTTCCAGATCGCCCAGGACTCGCTCTCGGGGGGGTTCCAGCCCATCCGGAGCATCGCAGAAGCTTCGCTGAAGGTCATCGAGGAGCTGAGCAAGAGCCACTCCATGATCACAGGCCTGGCCACCGGCTACGCCAAGCTGGACGAGTACACCGCCGGGCTGCAGAAGTCGGACCTGATCGTGGTGGCGGCCCGTCCCGCCATGGGGAAGACGACCTTCTGCCTCAATGTGGCGCAGAACGCGGCCCTGGGGGAGAACCGGAGGGTCGGCATCTTCTCCCTGGAGATGGCCCGGGAGCAGCTCTTCCTGAGAATGCTCTGCTCTCTCGGCCGGATCGATGCCCACCTCCTGCGCACGGGCCGCCTCTCCAAGGAGGACTGGAAGAAGCTGACGGATGCCTTTGCCCGGCTCTCCGGCGCCCCCATCTTCATTGACGACACGGCGGGGATCGGGGTGATGGAGATGCGCGCCAAGGCCCGGAGGCTCAAGAGCGAGCACGGGCTGGACCTGCTCGTCATCGACTACCTGCAGCTGATCCGAGGCCGGGGCCGGGCGGAGAACCGGACCCAGGAGATCTCCGAGATTTCCCGCTCCCTGAAGGAGCTGGCCAAGGAGCTGCAGATCCCCGTCATCGCCGTCTCCCAGCTCTCCCGCGCGCCGGAGACCCGGCCCGGAGACCGGCGGCCCCAGCTGTCGGACCTGCGGGAATCGGGCGCCATCGAGCAGGACGCCGACGTGGTTCTCTTCATCTTCCGGGAGGAGATGTACAAGCCCACCGAGGACAACCAGGGCAAGGCGGACCTGATCATCGCCAAGCAGCGAAACGGCCCCGTCGGCCTGGTCCCCCTTGCCTTCATCAAGCAATACACCAAGTTCGAGACAAGGGCCGACGAGCCCGGGTGGCGGCCGGATTGAGCCCTCTGGACCTCTCGGAGCAGCGTCCCACCCGGGCGGAAGTCTCCCTGGATGCCGTCGATGCGAACCTGGCCGCCGTGCGGGCGAGGGTCGGCAACCTTCCCATCCTCGGCGTCGTCAAGGCCAACGGATACGGCCACGGGGCGGTGCCGGTGGCCCGGGCCCTCGCAGGCGCGGGGATCGACAGCCTGGCGGTGGCGCTGCTGGAGGAGGCGAAGGAGCTCCGCCGCGGCGGGATCACGATCCCACTTCTGATGATGGGGGCGCTGGAGCCGGGGCAGATGGACGCCGTGATCCGCGAAGGGGTCACGCCGGCCCTGTTCCGGGAAGACCAGATCGCGGCCCTGGACCTGTCCGCCTCGCGCAACGGCCGGCCCCACCCTTTCCACCTCAAGGTCGACACGGGGATGGGACGGCTGGGAATCCCCTGGAACCGGGTGGACAGGATCCTCGATCTCCTCGCCCGGTGCCCGCGCCTCGTCCTGGACGGCGTCTTCTCCCATCTGGCCTGCGCCGACGATCCCGACCATCCCCTGACCCAGGTGCAGCTTGATCGGTTCGAAGAGGTCCTGGGCAGAGTCCGCTCCCGGGGCCTCTCCCCTCGCTACTGCCATCTGTCCAACTCCGCCGCGATGCTGGATCGCCCCCCCACCTGGATGAACCTGGTCCGGCCCGGCCTTCTTCTTTACGGCTACCGTCCGTCCCCTCGCAACCGGGGCATTCCCCTCAGCCCGGTCCTGAGGTTCGCCACCCGAATCGTCTTTTTGAAGGAGGTGGCAGTAGGGGACGCCGTGGGATACGGCGCCACGTTCCGCGCGAAGCGGACGAGCCGGATCGCAACCGTGGCCGCAGGGTACGACGACGGCGTCATCCGGTCCCTGTCGAACCGGGGGCACTTCCTGGTTCGCGGCCGCCGCGTCCCCATCGTGGGGCGGGTGAGCATGGATCTGACCACCCTCGACGTCACCGACTTCCCCGACGTGGCGCTGGGCGACGAGGCGGTCCTCATCGGCGGCCAGGGGGAGGAGTTTCAGGGAGCGGACCGGGTGGCCGCCGAGGCCGAGACCATCTCGTGGGAAATCCTCTGCGGAATAGGCTGCCGGGTGCCGAGGGTCTACCTGCGCGGAGGGCGGATCGTGGAAGTTCTCAGCCGGTTCCCGGGCGGAGGATGCGCCATTTGAAGACGGCCGTCTATTTCTGCCGGTCGTGCGGGAACGAGAGCGCGAAGTGGCTCGGACGATGCCCCGCCTGCCAGGAATGGAACAGCCTGGTGGAAGCCCCCTCCCGGGAGTCGCCCCCCCATCGCCGGCTGGAAACCGGATCCGCCGCGGGCCCCCTGAGCCGCTGGGCGTGCCCCGCCGACCGCCGGAGCACCGGAATCGCCCCCCTGGACCGGGTGCTGGGAGGGGGGATGGTCCCGGGAATGGGAATCCTCATCGGCGGGGACCCCGGCATCGGAAAGTCCACCCTCCTCCTGCAGACCGGAGCCTCGGTCGCCCGTCCCGGGGGCGTGGCCCTCTACGCCACCGCGGAGGAATCCGGAGAGCAGATCGCGCTGCGCGCCCGCCGGCTCGGAATCGCCTCCGACCATCTCCTGATTCTCCCCGAGAACTCCCTCGACCGGATCCTGGAGGTGGCCGACGAGGCAAAGCCGGCCACCCTGATCATCGATTCCATCCAGACCATCTCCACCTCCGCCCTGGAGTCGCCCGCCGGGAGCATCGCCCAGGTGCGCGAATCGGCTTCGCGCCTCCTGTTCTTCTCCAAGGAGAGGGGCCTGCCCCTCTTTCTCATCGGCCACGTGACCAAGGACGGAAGCCTGGCCGGGCCGAAGACGCTGGAGCATCTCGTCGATACCGTCATCTACTTCGAAGGAGACAGCTCCTTCGCCCACCGGATCCTCCGCACGACGAAGAACCGCTTCGGGCCCGCGGGGGAGATGGGGGTGTTCGAGATGACGGACCGGGGCCTCTCGCCCGTCGAGAACCCCTCCTCTCTCTTCCTTTCCCAGCGCCGGGCGGGTGCTCCCGGATCGGTGGTCTTCTGCTGCCTGGAGGGAACGCTCCCGGTGCTGGTGGAGACCCAGGCGCTGGTGGCGGGGACCGGCTCGGCGTCCCCCCGCCGCACCTCCACGGGGTTCGATCCGGGCAGGACGGCCCTGCTTCTGGCGGTCCTGGAGAAGCGGGTCGGCCTCTCGCTTTCCGGGAACGACGTCTTCGTGAACGTGGCCGGCGGCGTGCGGATCAGCGAGCCGGCCGCGGATCTTCCCGTGGCCTGCGCACTGGCCTCCTCCTTCCTGAACCGGCCGGCCCGAATGGACACTGTGGTCTTCGGCGAGGTGGGGCTGGTGGGAGAGGTCCGCGCCGTGGGGCGCTCCGGGGAGCGCGTCCGGGAAGCGGCGCGGATGGGGTTCCGCCGGTGTATCCTTCCCCACGCGAACCTCCGGGACCTGGCTTTTGAAAAGGGGGTGGAGCTCGCCGGCGTTACCTCTCTCGCTGAAGCGGTGGAATCGTTGCTATAATCCCGCCGGCAGTTTTCATCCATCCGGAACGGGAGCGAGAAGGCGATGACCTGGATCCTCCGGACACTGTTCATCCTGTTTGCAGCGGCCCTTTCCTTCCAGATGTTCCCCCTTTCCCTCAATCCGCCGGAGATCCGGGGCGCGGCCCTGGCCGCGGCCCTGGCCGCCGCGGGACTGCTCCTCGAGTTTCTGGGACGCAGGGTCGAGGTCCGGGTCCTCTCCGGGGCCATGGTGGGGCTGGTCTGCGGCGCCGGCGCGGGCGCCATCCTGTGGCGCGTGGTTCCCGCCGCCGGCGTGCTCGGGCTCGGAGCCGAGTTCCTGCGCACCGGGCAGCTCCTGGTGTGGATCTACCTCGGCGCCGTGCTGGGGGCCCTGAAGGCCGAGCACTTCACCCTCGACTCCCTTCGCGCCGGCGGCTCCCGGGGGACTGCGCCGGCCAACAAGATCCTCGACACCAGCGTGATCATCGACGGCCGCATCGCCGACATCTGCGAGACCGGCTTCCTGGACGGCGTGCTGCTGGTGCCCCAGTTCGTCCTCAACGAGCTGCAATACATCGCCGATTCCCCCGATCCCCTGAAGCGGAACCGGGGCCGGAAGGGGCTCGACATCCTCCAGAGGATCCAGAAGGGGAGCCACGTCAAGGTGGTCATCACGCCCACCGATTTCCCGGACCTGAAGGAGGTCGATCTGAAGCTCATCGAGCTGGCCAAGCAGAGCCGCGCCAAGATCCTCACCAACGACTTCAATCTGAACAAGGTGGCCCAGCTGCGCGGGGTGGAGGTGCTCAACGTCAACGAGCTGGCCAACTCCCTCAAGCCGGTGGTCCTGCCCGGCGAGCCCATGAAGGTTTTCATCATCAAGGAGGGGAAGGAGCCGAACCAGGGGGTCGGTTACCTGGATGACGGGACCATGGTGGTGGTGGACAACGCCAAGAAGATGCTCGGGAAGACGGTGGACATCGTCGTGACCAGCGTTCTGCAGACCACGGCCGGAAAGATGTTCTTCGGACGCTTCGAGAACCAGCCGGGGTCCCAGCCGGAAGATGTGGACCGGCTCCGGAGAAACGGATGAGCGGCCGCCTCGCCTCCCGTCTCCCCGCCCTCCTCGCTCTTCTCCTGGCCTGCGCCCTCCCCGCGCGGGGCGAGTCCCCCGCGCGGGACGAGTCCCCGACCCACAGCTACCTCCTCCTTCCCTTCGAGGACAGCGCGCCCGATCCTCCCCGGGACTGGCTGCGCGAGGCCATGTCCATCTCCCTGGGAGAGTACTTCCGCGGCGCCGGACAGGGGGTGGTGGAACGGGAGGACCGGATCCTGGCCATGGAGGAGCTCTCCGTGCCCGCCGACGCTCCCCTCACGCTCGCCACCTCCATCAAGCTGGGCCGGCATCTCGCGACGGCCCAGGACGGCCCCCGCGCCGATCGGCTGGTGGTGGGAAAATTCTCTCTGGACCAGGGGCAGATCACCCTGTCGGCCCGGGTCCTGTCCCTCGACTCGAACCGCTCCGGGCCCTGGAAGGAGAAGCAGGGAAGCCTGAAGGACCTCCTGGAGCTTCAGCGGTCACTGTCCCATTCCCTTCTTCGGGACGACGGCGTCCCCGCCGACAACCTGGCCGCGGCGGCCGACGACGCCGAAGCGGGCCGTGCTTTTCCCCTGGTGGCCTACGAGAGCTACATCCGCGGGCTGATCGATCCCGGCCCCGGTCGCCAGCAGTTCCTCCTCCGAAAGGCGGTGGAGCAATCGCCGGGCTATCCCAAGGCCTGCTTCCATCTCGGACGGATCCTGGCAAAAGCCGGGAAGGGCCGCGAGGCGGAAGCAATCCTGAAGAAGGCCTCGGCGGATCCGGTCCCTTACTCCGCCCAGTACCACGCCCTTCTGGGAAGCCTGGCCCTGGAGGGAGGGCGTCTCCCCGACGCCGAGGCGGAAGCCGGGAAGTCCCTCTCCCTGGAGGAAACCGCCGAGGTCCGGATCCTGAAGGCGCGGATCGCCCTGTCGCACGGCGATCCCGGCACGGCCCGGGCCGAGATGGATCGGGCGGCCGCTCTGGATCCCGAAAATCCCGACATCGACGCCCTCCGCCGGCAGATCGAGAGGCCAGCGGATTCTTCCCGCTGATGGGGGTGTCCGAAAAGGAGCCGGTGGATTGCGGTTAGGCCGTCTGGCGGCGGTACCTCGCAACCAGGAAGGCGTCATAGACGCTCAGGATCCAGGCAACGGCCCCCAGGAAGAGGACTCCCACCCCCGCCAGGGCGGCCGGGCGGGCCGTGAGGGAATTCAGGTCCAATCCGGCCGTAAATCGGAGGAAGGGAGAGACCGCCAGCAGGGTGACCACGTAGATTCCGGCAAGGAAGCAGAACAGGAAGAAGATGGCCTTTCCCAGCTGGGCGTTCAGGAGCTGGCCCCACCCCGGAACCACGAGGGACGCCAGGGCCGAAAGCACCGGCCGGCGGAATCCCTTGAAGGCGTTCCCGTCCATTTCCGCCTGGTGATAGGCCTGAGCCACGTTGTAGAGGAGGAGGAATATCACCAGGAAATCGACGATGGCCAGAGAGACGAAAATCTCCCACTCGCTCACGGCGAAGATGTACCCCATCTCTCTCAGCGCAGGCCAGAGATTCGCCACCGACCAGTGCCCGACCACCGCGAGGACTTCCGTCAGGAAGAGCAGCAGTCCCAGCTTCAGCTGCCCGTTGTAGGCCTGCCCGGCGCCCCACACGAAGAGCGAAAGGGTCGAGGCAATGAAGGCCCGGGCGTTCGTCCGGAACGCCCCGCTCCGGCGGGCCCGGGGCGCGGGCTTTCCACCCTCTTCCTGGGCGGACCCGGCGACGATCCCCTGCGGGCCGGTGCGCGCCCCGGGAGCGTAGTCGTCGAGAATGTCTTCGGCGTTGATGACGTAGACGTCTTCCTGCGTTCCCATGGGTGGTGATCTCCCTCCAGAAGCAGGTCCGATCGGGGATTCCCGCCGCGTCCCCGCACCGATGGAATATAGGCCCCCGCGCCGTGGATTCCAAGAAAGACAGCGGCGGGCGCGGGTTTCCCCCTGCCGGGGGCGGGGTCAAAGGCCCCTTCCGGTGCACGATCGTGATCGGCTCGGAGACGGCGCGAGGTACTGACCGCCATCGGCGGGGGCGCCCGAAGGAGAGGCCCCGCTCCCGAAAGGAATCAAAGAGGGAAATGAAACGGGGCGCAGGGACGATATAATGAGCGGCGCCGGGAGGGGTGGCCTTGAGGGCCGCCACTCGGCCCCCGGAAGGGGGTCGGAGAGAAGTGGTTGACACGCCTCCCGCAACCCGTTTACACTGAGCACTTATCGGTGCTCCAGTCAAGGCGCCTCTCTCGGCGCCAGCCGGGTGGAGAGACGATCTGGAGGCGCGTAGCTCAGGGGGAGAGCACTTCCCTGACACGGAAGGGGTCAGCGGTTCAAATCCGCTCGCGCCTACCACTCGTATACCAGCACCAGAATCTACGACGGACGAGAACCGCCGGCCTCCTCGGCCTTGGATGGCGAGGTGACGGCCATGACTGCCGGGAGTATGGAAGAGATCCGCGTTTTGCTGCCTGACGGCACGCAGAAGAGCTTTCCCAGCGGGACCTCCGTCCTGGAGGTGGCCCGTTCCATCGGAGCGAGGCTGGCCCGGGACGCGGTGGCCGCCAGAGTCGACGGCCGGATGGCGGACCTGAGCGCTCCCCTCACCGAGGACTGCGCTCTGATCATCCTGACCGCCGCGCAGCCCGAGGCCCTGGAGGTCCATCGCCACAGCGCCGCGCACCTGCTGGCTCAGGCGGTCCAGGAGGTCTTTCCCGACGTCCGGGTCGGGATGGGACCCGTCATCGAGGACGGCTTCTATTACGACTTCGAGAAGGAGAAGCCCTTCACGCCCGAGGACCTCGAGACCATCGAGGCAAAGATGCGGGAAATCGTCCGGCGGGACCTTCCCATCCATCGGCGGGAAATTCCCAGGGACGAGGCGGTGAAGTACTTCCAGGAAAAGGGGGAGCATCTCAAGGTGGAGATCATCCAGGAGAAGGGGGGCGATCCCGTCTCCTGCTACCAGCAGGGGGACTGGCTCGACTTCTGCCGGGGGCCCCATCTTCCCTCCACCGGAGGGATCAAGGCCTTCAAACTCCTCTCCGTCGCCGGGGCCTACTGGAAGGGAAGCGAAGAGAACCCGATGCTCCAGAGAATCTACGGGACCTCCTTCTTCAAGGAGCCCGATCTCCAGGATTACCTGAAGCGCCTCGAGGAGGCGAAGAAGCGCGACCACCGGAAGCTGGGCCCCGCCCTCGGGCTCTTCAGCGTGGAGGAGACCGCCGGCCCGGGCCTCATCTTCTGGCACCCCGCGGGGACGCGGATCCGGCAGGTCATCGAGGATTTCTGGAAGGAGGAGCACCGGCGCCGCGGCTACGAGCTGGTCACAACGCCCCACATCGCCCGGGACGAGCTCTGGAGAAGGTCTGGCCATCTCTCGTTCTACCGGGAGAACATGTACACCTTCGAGATCGAGAAGGAAGGGTACGTTCTCAAGCCCATGAACTGCCCCGGCCACTCCCTCATCTACAAGTCCCGGCTCCATTCCTACCGGGACCTCCCCATGAGGCTGGCGGAGCTGGGCACGGTCTACCGCTACGAGCGCTCGGGGGTCCTCCACGGGATGATGCGGGTGCGGGGCTTCACCCAGGATGATGCCCACATCTTCTGCACACCCGAGCAGGCGCCCGGGGAAGTGCTGGGGGCGCTGGACCTGTGCCTTTTCATGCTCCGCACATTCGGCTACAACGAGTTCGAGGTGGACCTCTCCCTGTGGGATCCGGAGCATCCCGACAAGTACGCCGGGGATCCCGAGGGGTGGGAGATGGCGGAGAAGGCCCTCGTCTGGGCCCTGGAGAAGCGGGGCCTGAGCTACCGGAGGATGCCCGGCGAGGCCGTCTTCTACGGTCCGAAGATCGACATCCGGATGCTGGACGCCCTGGGTCGCAGCTGGCAGGGGCCGACGGTGCAATTCGATTTCAACCTGCCCCCGCGGCTGGACATCCACTACATTAACTCGGAGTCGAAGGAGGTGCCGGTGGTGATGATCCACCGGGCGGTGCTGGGCTCCCTGGAGCGCTTTTTCGGCTCCCTGGTGGAGCACTACGCCGGGGCCTTCCCCTTCTGGCTCTCGCCGGTGCAGGCGGTGGTGCTTCCCATCACGGACCGGGTGGCCGACGCCGCCGGGCGGGTCCGGGACCGCCTGAGGGAGGCGGGGTTCCGGGTGGAGCTGGACGACCGGAACGAAAAGATCGGCGCCAAGATCCGCGAGGCGGAGATTCAGAAGGTCCCCTATATGCTCATCGTGGGCGACAAAGAGGCGGCGGCGGGAAACGTCTCGGTGCGGGTCCGCTCCGCCGGCGACCGCGGGGCGTGCGAGATCGACTCGCTCATCTCCGAGATGCAGGAACTTTCCAGGTCCCGGGCCCTGGCTCCCTGAAACGGAACCAGGGCTCAGCCCAGTATTCGAGGCCGGGGAGGGCCGGCCCAATCATCGGGGTATAAATGGATAGTGATTCCATCCACAAAAAGACGCGGGTCAACGAGAAAATCCGGGCCCGGGAGATCCGGGTCATCGGGTCCGCGGGCGCGCAGCTGGGGATCATGTCGCCGGAGGCCGCCCTGAAACTGGCCGAGGAAGAGGGGCTTGACCTGGTGGAGGTTGCTCCGGAGGCCAACCCTCCCGTTTGCCGCATCATGGACTTCGGCAAGTACCGGTACCAGCTGAACAAGAAGGCCCAGGAATCGCGGAAGAAGCAGAAGGTGATCGTGGTCAAGGAGGTGAAGTTCCGCCCTAAGACCGACGAGCACGACTACCAGTTCAAGAGAAACAACATATCGAGGTTCATCAGCAAGGAAAACAAGGTCAAGGTCTCGGTGATGTTCCGGGGACGGGAGAACCAGCACCGGGAGATCGGGCAGAGGATCCTGGAACGGATCAAGGCCGAGCTCGTGGACGTGGCCATCGTGGAGAGCGGACCCCGGCTGGAGGGCCCTTTTCTCTACATGATGATGGCCCCCAAGCGCTGACCGGCCTCTACCGGCGGCTGTAAACTCAAGGCACCCGGGGCGGACCCCGAGGGCGGGAGACCAGAACATGCCGAAACAGAAGACGCACCGGGGCGCGGCCAAGCGTTTCCGGCTCTCATCCCGAGGCAAGGTCAAGCGTTCCCAGGCCTGCAAGCGGCACATCCTGACCAAGAAACCCCGGAAGCGGAAGCGCCACCTCAACCAGGAAGTCCTGGCGAGCCCTTCGGATCTCAAGCGGATCCGCAGGATGCTTCCCTACGGCTAGCCACACGACACGTTCCAAGGAGAGACCCGATGCCCAGGGTAAAACGTGGTACGAAGCGACGCCAGAAGCGGAAGAAGATACTCAGGCTGGCCAAGGGCTTCTACGGCGCCAAGGGACGCCTCCACCGAATCGCCAAACTCGCGGTGGAGAAGTCCCTGCTTTCGGCCTACAAGGACCGGAAGCGCAAGAAGCGGGATTTCCGGAAGCTCTGGATCGCGCGGATCAACGCCGCCGCCCGGACCCATGAGATTTCCTACAGCCTCCTCATTGCGGGCCTCAAGAAGGCCAGCGTGGGGCTGGATCGCAAGATACTGGCCGAACTGGCCGTGGCCGATCCCCAGGGTTTCGCCGAGATCGCCAGCGTCGCGAAGAAGGCCCTCGCCAGTTAGCCTCTCCCGGTCCCGTGCGGGGGGCTGACGGAGCGGACCCGAGATCACCCGAGGCCGGCCATGAAGGATTGCCTTCAAGTCCTCCGAGATCGCTTCGACTCGGAGATCTCCGCCGCCGCCGAGGCGGCGGCCATCGAGAAGATCCGGACCTCCTATCTCAGCCGCAAGGGGGGGGAGCTCTCCCTTCTGCTGCGGTCCCTGAAGGACGCCGACCCCGCCGAGCGCCCCGCCCTGGGAAACTCCCTGAACGCCCTGAAGGCCTACATGGAGGAGCGGCTTGCCCGGGCGGAGAGCTTCGTCTCC
>Ga0315276_10000258_pt1 | contig 44562 bp, 51 predicted proteins | sample YL17G05_0_MG_FD_204542 | JGI IMG/M metagenome (GOLD analysis project Ga0315276, IMG submission 204542) | Sediment microbial communities from Yellowstone Lake, YNP, Wyoming, USA - YL17G05_0 | ecosystem: Environmental > Aquatic > Freshwater > Lake > Sediment | place: USA: Wyoming | collected...
GCCATCATCCGCACGTAGGCGAGCACATCCATCACTTGCTGGTCGGTGAGCTTCCCCCGGAACCCATGCATGGGGGTGAAGGCTGCCCCGTGTGAGATCGTGATCAAGAGTTCCCAATCTGTTTTGGAGCGCGAGGTCATGGACTGGAGGTTTGCAGGGCGTACGATCAGATATTGCCCCTCCGGTCCGTTCCCATCCAACTTGTCGCCGTGACAACGCAGGCAATTCTTTTCATACACCACTTGGCCTGCTTGAGGGTTCCCGCGCACCGTTTGTGCGGCGACCCAGGAGCTGCATCCCATCACCAGTAACAGCACGCTCAATATCACTCGAACGTTCATAGCCCTGAATCCTTTCATGAATGAATCGTTGAGGGCAGTCAGCGCACCACGAGCACGGAGCAGCCGGCCCGATGCACGATCCCGTGCGACACGCTGCCCAGCAAGAAACGATCGAGTCCCTTGCGTCCATGTGAGCCGACCACGATAAGGTCGTGGCTACTTCCCGCTTCGCACACGGTTGTCACGGGATCACCCAGGCGGACATCGGTAGACACCGTGAAGTGCGGGCTTGCCAACGCCTGTGCCGTGTCGTTCACGACCTGTTCAGCATGCCGCTTACTTTGCTCAGACCAGCCTTCGAGTCCCACCGCCAGATGCGGGTCGACCATGTGCAGCGAGGGGACGACCGAGAGGATGGTGACTGCGACGGGGCTCTTGAACGGGTGCGATGTCAGCCACTTCTGCAGACGGATCGCATCCTCGCGGCCTTCCACCGCCATGAGGACGCGGATGACGGGGCGAGCTTTTCCTTTCACGATCAAGGTCGGCAGTGTGGCATGGAGCAGGATGCGGTGCGAAATGCTGCCGGCAAACACTTCCGTTACCCGGCTGTGATCGTGCGTGCCCACGGCGATGAGGTCGGCTTTTACCATGGCGGCACTGTCGAGAATGAAGGCGGCTGGATGCTGGACTTCGCACAACGTCCGGATGGAGGGAGTCTCAGCCGGCAGCAGGGTGCGGCAGCGTTCAACGGCCTGGCGACCGGCTTCCATCAAGGCATGGCGGAATTCGTCGTACCCTTGCAGGTTGGCTGCCTCGGCCACGATGGGATAGTGAAACATCCCCAGATCCACGCCATGTACGAGCACGACTTCGTCCGGCCGGTAGAGCAACCCGATCTGTTCCACGGCGGCAAAGGCTTCGTCAGACCAATCTACGCCTGCCACGATTTTCATTGTCGCTTCTCCATGATTCAGAATAACGGGTGCGGTGCCGTGCCGAACGGCAAGACCCGTGGCGTGTCGCCGGCATTCCCGCGAATGCGCCAGACGCCGCCTTCATGCGTCAGATAATGCACCTCTTCGTACCAACTGTCGATCGGCACCCGGAGGCCGCTGGTCTTCGAGAGCCCCGACAAACTCCCCGTGCAGGTCACTTCGATGATGGCGTTGGATCCCGATCCCAGCTTGACGATCTTCGAAAAGAAATGCACCTCGCTCAGATCCCGGTATTCCTCGAACAGGTCGTGCCAGATCTTCCGGACATCCGCCTGCTTCAACCCATGATAGTTATATTGGGTTGCATAGAGCGCCATGAGGCCGTCGAGATTTCCCGCAGCGACGGCTGTTTCAGCCTTGTGAAACACATCCAAGATCTGGTTGACGGTGGCCTGATCCACCTCCACGACCGCGCCCTGTGGAATGGACGTGGTTGCCTGTCCTGTCGTTCCGGTTACAAGGCTGAGTGCCACCACAGCGACAAGCATCCATCGACCGGGACAGGACCATAGCGGTCGCGCCATGGTCACAGCCAACGTCAGGCCGGTCATCGGCCCACCATCGGCGATAGGGTTGGCGGTCATATTCTTCTCCTTAACGGTTGGAACCAGAACTCAGCGAGTCCATGTGACCCGCACGAATTGTTCATCCTGGTCGTAATGCAACTCCAGCTCTCCGTGGTAGGCATGTTTCAACGAGTCGCCGATTCGCCGGGGCAGATGGGTATCGGTCGTTGAAATAACCAGGCCCTCAGGTCGTGATTCAATCGCCATGATCCGGGAGAGCGGGTGTTCCTTTTTCTCCTTCTCCTCCGTGTTTTTGACGACGCCGATCAACTGTTCGTGCTCGGTATCTTTGAACGGCCCTTTGATCGTGACGAGGCCCTTGGGGTATTTATCGTGGATTCGATGACAAGCAGGACAGAGTGTCTCGTGCGCGCCTGCCGGTTTCGCTTCCCAGGTCCACCGCCCTTTTTGAAAGACTGCCCCGCATGTTGGACAGACAGTGGGCTCCTTGAGTTTCCCCTGCAGTTTATAGGTGTCGTGTTCGTCCTCTTGATATGTTTGGTCTCTGCGAGCGCCCAACCCTGACGGGATCTTGGAATGTGTGGACATGTTAAAACCTACCCTCCTTGGCTAACAAGACGTCTTACAAGGCTGGTGATGGGGGCATACGTTCGAGCATCGCCTCCTCGGCCAGATTGAGATACTGTATCACGTCGCGATCCTCGACTTGTGTGAAGTCGGCAAAGAAATTTCCCACGGCGTTGAACGGATCCGGTGTCATGAGAATCACCAGCTCGTCCACATGTGATCGAACCTCACGGATGGTCGACGGGGGTCCGACCGGAATCACTCCCACCAGACGGCGAGGCTGCAATCCTCGAATGGCGAGTGCCGAGGCCATGAACGTCGAGCCTGTGGCGATGCCGTCGTCAACCAAGAGCACGGTGCGGCCTGTGAGTTGCGGGAGCGGCCGCCCCTGCCGGTACAGGTCCTTGCGCCTGGCGATTTCCTTCTCCTGGATATGGATCAATCGTTCCAGCTCGTGCCTGGATAAGCCAAACGAGCTGATCGCCTCTTGATTCAGATAGTGCGATCCAGTCTCGGCTACCGCCCCAATCGCATACTCGGGATTGCCAGGCGCACCGATCTTACGCGTAATAAACACATCAAGCGGGATGTGGAGGGCAAGACTGAGTTGATAGCCCACTGCCACACCGCCGCGCGGAAGAGCGAGAATTAAGGCCGTCGGATCATTACGGTATGGACTCAGCTTATCGGCCAGTATCCGACCCGCTTCTTCGCGATCGCGAAACATCACGCCTCTTCCCCCCTTTGATCCAGGGCCTTGGTCCTGTTCCTCATAGAATTCCCTGTGTGACTCCCACGCCGATCAGGAATGTGGCCAACAGCGTGAGTGCCGCGATCAGCCACCACAGATGCCGATGAGGTCCCGTGGTCGCGCGATGCCAATGGACGTCCCACGGAATATCAAGATAGTGAGGGTGTCGGAACATCACACACCTCCCCTCGGTCGTACTTAGGAGACCTTCACCTCGATCGATTTCGGCTTCGCCTTCTCCGACTTGGGCAGGTGCACTTTTAGCACCCCGTCTTTGTATTCCGCGTTGACCTTGCTGCCGTCGGCATCTTCCGGCAAGGTGAAGCTCCGCATAAAACTCCCATAGGCCCGCTCGACACGGTGGTACTTCTTGCCTTTTTCCTCTTTCTCATACTTCCGCTCGCCGGAAATGCTCATCACGTCGTCCTGGACCGTCAGTTTGACGTCTTCTTTCTTCACTTCCGGCAGATCCGCCTTGATGAGATATTCCTTGTCGTCCTCTGTAATGTCGACGAGCGGCGACCATTCGGCAACGGTCATGGCTTCCTTCCCGGCCTCGGTCTGAACACCCGACCGACCGAAATAGGTCGAGAGACGCTTCTCCATATCCTCCAGTTCCTTCCACCGATCCAAGCGACCCTTAAATGGCTCCCAACGCGTTAATATCGGCATGAAAAACCTCCTTGTGATTAGGACGGGAGTGCATGTGATCTGGCCGACTTCCCTGCTGGCGCAGGAGAGTCAAGGTATAACTACCCCTCTTCGCGGGCACGAGCCTGACTTGGCCCGTTCGGGTCAAATGGTCAACCGCGAGAAAGACTTGGTTCCAGGTGAGGTTGGGACAACGACGCATCACATCTTCGAGGTCGCACGTATGTGCCTGAAGCATCATGTCGATCACTTGATCTCCCGGGGTGACCTGTCGAGCCATGTGACACCTCTTGAAGAATGGAGTGAGTTGCTGAGAAGCTAATACTGCATTGTCGGTGCCACAGGATGGTCTCGCGTGAAAGCAGAGGAGAAGTGCGGTAGCACAGGGGGTTAGAGGCTTGAGGAAGAAGGAGAAGACCGTATCATCCGGCAGGTTGAGGAGTTTCGGGTCAGTGACAAGTCAGGAGACTGTTGCCAAATACCTCAGTGAAGGTAGAGATACTGTTCCTCGCGAGGTAGTGATATTGATGAGAGGAGGGACTACGTTCCCTTGGCTTCGTGTTGGAGGTGGGGATCGGGAACGACGCCCCCACATTCAACACACCGCACCTTGCCGGCCTTGTGTTCCTCTTCCGAGACGCAATCGGAGATCAGACGACTGTGTGTACAGGTGCAGGGCGGGCTCATTGGGGTCGGTATTAGGACTCGTCCTGATTCTTCGAGGTTCACGGTTCACCCCCGGGACGGCAAGTAGGTATTGCTAGCGGATTGGCCCTATCGTAATTCTCTTGTAGCCGCAATGCAAGACACAAAATATGGGAATATGGGCGGTCCAGCTGCTGATATCGAGTATGGGGAGCAAGGTGAGCAATTATGAGAGGTTATGACGTACGAGGCAGTGTAGCGGTCACTGGTGAAAGACGATCACGGAAGGGAGGAAACCCATTGAGTCAGGCGCTCTCAGTGGCTTTCTTCGAAAGAGGACCCTCACCTACACCATGCTGCGGAGAGCGAGATGCGCGGTGTTATGTATTGCGAAGGAACCGGGGCTTGTCCCTGACGGACACCATCTTGACCAGGTCCCGCACAGACAAAATGCCCACCACCTTGTTGTCCTCCGTCACCGCGAGGTGACGAATCCGTTGCTCGGCCATGAGTCTGCTGGCGTCGCGAACGGTACGGTTGATGTCAATTTGAATCAGGGGATAATTCATCACGGCCCCGACGTGGGTGCTGTTTGCAGGGAGACGGGTGGCCATCCCTTTCCTGACCACATCGGTTTCGGTCACAATACCGACCATTTCGCCGGCTTCAATCACGAGGAGCGAGCCGATCCGCTTCTCTGCCAGCGTTTGGGCCGCCTCCAGCACCGTCCGTTCACTCGCAATGGTTTCCATCGTCGTGTGCATGAGCACGCTGAGGGGCCGGTATACATTATCGAGGTCATGGATGGGGCCCCCTTCTGAATCGACAAAATAGCGCGCGAGATCTCGCATCGAAATGATCCCGACGATTTCATCTTTGTCCGAGACGCAGAGGTAGCGGACACGGTTCGACTCCATCAGATGGCTTGCATCCAGCATGGGGCGATCCGCAGTGATTGTCAGCAGCGGACTGGTCATGATCTGATCCACAGTGGTAAGGGAAGGATCAATTCCTTTGGCCAGCACCTTTCGAATCAGATCCGTCTCAGTCACGATCCCTGACCTGCGGGACATACGACCCTCTGCATCGGTCGACTCTACCAACAGGGAACCAAGGCTTTTCCCCCGCATACGCTCGGCGACTTCCACGATCGTGGTCGAAGGGGGGACGACTTCCAAGTATCGGTGCATGAAATGTCCGACCGTGGATCCTGACTGCACACTCATAGACGTTCCTTTCATTCCCGAGACTTCATGCTGCCTTGCTGCTCCACTTTGATCACCTGTTGTGAGTCTAGATCATTCATGAACAATTCGAACTTATCATTAATTGACTGCATATGGCGAGCCTGGATGGCGCCGCTGGAGAGCAGCGAATTCTCCGTATATCACTGAAGGAATCAAGAGAATGTATCAGCCTATATGGCTGGTGCGCATGAAGAAAAGCTAGAAGGGGCAACGCGCCACATCTCCGAGGATACAGGTTGCGGTAAATGGCTACAGTGAGAGGGGATGGGGGCTGATGATCTTCTGTGCTCGCGCAACGCGCGCCCTGAGAAGGGCCTTGTTGGACGCGCGCAGTGGAAGATCAATCAGCCACCATCCCTGAAGAGGGCACGAGCGAGCTCGGAAGGATCATATAGGCGGAGGGTGCTCGCTCAACGCGTGCAGTGGGGGATCCAGTAGGGCACTTTCCCGTGAAGGAGGCATCACTGTTGCTTTGTTATCGGGGGGGGAGTTCCGGACCGACGAGGACCTTGGTTGATGGAGAATACTGCGATGCATGTCACCACTGTGCTGATCATGGGGGCGGCCGGCCGCGATTTTCATAATTTCAACGTGGTGTTTCGCGATCAACCCGAGTATCGGGTTGTTGCGTTCACCGCGGCGCAGATTCCCAACATTGCAGGGCGTCGCTATCCTCCGGAGCTAGCCGGCTCTTTGTATCCGCAGGGCATCCCTATTCATCCCGAGGATGCACTCGAATCTCTGATCGAGACATATAAGGTCGACCAGGTTATTTTCGCCTACAGCGATATATCCCACGAAGACGTCATGCATCAGGCCTCGCGGGTATTGGCTGCAGGGGCGGACTTCAGCTTTTTGGGAGGGCACCGCACCATGGTTCCGGCGAAGAAGCCCGTCGTGTCGGTCTGCGCTGTTAGGACAGGAGCAGGCAAGAGTCCGGCGACTCGCAAAATCGCGTCGCTGCTGCGTGAGGAAGGGTTCCGCGTTGCGGTCATCCGACATCCTATGCCGTACGGGGATTTGGCCAAACAAGCGGCGCAGCGCTTTGCCTGTCTCGACGATCTTCGCGCGGCCGACTGCACGATCGAGGAGATGGAGGAGTACGAGCCGCATATTCGTGAGGGGCACGTGGTCTTTGCGGGCGTGGATTATGAACGAATCCTGCGGGAGGCAGAACGGGAAGCAGACGTCATTGTGTGGGACGGCGGCAATAACGACATTCCATTTTTCGTGTCCGACCTGGAGATCGTCCTCGTCGATCCACACAGGGCCGGTCATGAGCGGACCTATTTCCCGGGCGAGGTCAACCTCCTCCGTGCCGATGTCCTTGTCCTCACCAAGATGGACACGGCGAGCCAGGAACAGGTCCAAGTAGTGCGAGCGAACATCCGGCAGTTCAATCCGAAGGCATCGGTCCTTGAGACGGCGATGCCGGTCACTGTCGATCATCCCCATTTGATCAAGGGGAAGCGGGTGCTCGTCATCGAGGATGGTCCGACGCTCACCCACGGAGGCATGAGCTTCGGCGCGGGTGTGCTTGCCGCCAAACAACAGGGGGCAGGGGAGTTCGTCGATCCCAGACCATATGCAGTCGGGACGATCCAACAGACCTTCATCCAGTACCCGCATATTGGCAACCTGCTTCCAGCCATGGGCTACGGTGCGGCGCAGATCCGGGAGTTGGAAGACACCATCAACCGGGTTCCGTGCGATGTCGTTCTGATCGCGACCCCAGTTGACTTAGGTCGAATCATATCTATCAAACATCCAACCTGTCGGGTGATGTATAGCCTTGAAGAACAGGGCATCCCCGGCCTGAGGGACGTCTTGCAGGGCATTATTCTCAAAGCAAAAAAGGGATGAATCCTTTTCATGCAGCATGTCCCTAATTAACAAAGAAAGGAGAAATGTATGAAAGGAGGAGCGACGATTAAAACGAAACAAGCCAAGAAGCAGGCGCTCGATTGCTGCCATCGATGCGGTGGGTTAATGGCTTCGGAGTTTTCTGCTGATACCGGGATGGTGGAGTGGCACTGTGTGATGTGCGGTGATCGGGTTGATCAGGTGATTCTGGCTCACCGTTTCCGTCACGAACTGCGACAAGAAGCGAAGCCGTTGTTCGCCAGGTTAGGCCACTCTCGCTTGAATTAGCGGGGGGTAAAACGTCCGCCAGCGCTCAACCTTGACTTTATCCTCAGCCTACGCCAGAAGGGACCTCTCGGCCCCTGGGTTGAGGCTTCTTTTGAGCCATCTTACATCTTTGTTGTCAGTAGCAGGGCTTCCCTCCTCGTTTCAAGACATGATCCACTGTGACAAGCCAGAGGGTCTTGTTGCCGTCGCTCTGTAATCCAACGACCAACCCCAATTCCCGCCATCGCAAAGACCTTAGAAGTGAAAGACCCAGCCGACTGTTACCTTCTTCTCCATTCTTTCTCGTCATAGAACCGATAGAGGCGTTCCGCAACAAGGCGGGGGCTTCAACTGGGGAAGTAGGCGACAGGAGAATAGGCTGGGAGGAGGCGTACGTCCAGCTGTTCCCTGATAGAAGAAGACCGCACCCCGTCTCATTCGCGAGGCCTATTCATTGCTTACTAAGTCTGAAAAGGATGGGTGTGACCGCAGCCTGGCCGTTCAGCAACTGAGAAAATCAGAGTGATTATGCCGGTGCATAACGCAGATATTGCAGCAGTCTTCGATGAAATTGCGGACCTGCTGGAGATTGAAAGCGCCAATCCGTTCCGTGTTCGCGCCTATCGCAATGCCGCCAGGACATTGCGTGATCTCAATCAGGACGTTGCCGCCATGATTGCGCAGGGGGAGGATGTCACGGAACTGCCCGGTATCGGCGAAGACTTGGCGTCGAAGATCAAAGAGATTGTCGAGACCGGCACGGCTGCCATGCTAGAAGAGCATCGCAAGAAGGTGCCGGCAACGCTCACGAACTTGCTGAAAATCCCAGGCCTTGGGCCCAAACGAGTGCAGGCGTTGTATCACAAGCTCGGCATCCGCACCTTGGACGATTTGCGGAACGCAGCGCAGGATGGGCGCGTCAGGACCCTGGAAGGGTTTGGGGCCAAGACCGAGCAGCACATCCTTGAGCAGTTGAAAGCCAGCACGAGCGAAGCGAAGCGGTTCAAACTGGCGATTTCGACCCAATATGCGGAGGCTTTCATCGCATATCTGAAGGCCTCACCAGGAGTGAAACAGATTGTCGCGGCGGGGAGTTATCGACGAGCCAGGGAGACGATCGGAGACCTCGACCTCTTGGTCACGGCTCGTTCAGGCAGTCAGGTGATCGATCGCTTTGTGTCCTATCCGGAAGTGAAAGAAATCCTAGCTCATGGCACCACCAAGGCGAGCGTCCGTCTGGTCTGCCGGCTTCAAGTCGATCTGCGGGTGGTCCCTGAAGCGAGTTATGGGGCCGCCCTCCAATATTTCACGGGGAGCAAGGCGCATAACGTCGTCCTTCGCCAATTGGCGCAACAGCAGGGGTTTAAGCTGAATGAGTATGGTCTGTATAAAGGTGACCAGGCTGTGGCAGGAGCCACGGAGGAATCCGTCTATGCGGCCTTGGGGCTGCCCTGGATTCCTCCGGAACTGCGGGAGGATCGCGGCGAGTTCGAAGCGGCGCGGGCAGGTCGCCTGCCGAAGCTCGTCGAGCTCGCCGATCTGAAAGGTGACCTCCATGCCCACACGAAAGCGACGGATGGCCGGAATAGTCTCAAGGAGATGGTGTTGGCGGCGCGCAAGCGCGGGTTCGAATACCTGGCGATCACCGACCACTCCCGACGTCTGGCGATGGCCCATGGGCTTGACCCGAAGCGGCTGCTCGAACAACTCGACGAGATCGATCGTCTTAACGCAGCCTCGCCCGGCTTGACGATATTGAAGGGGATCGAGGTGGACATTCTGGAAGACGGCAGCCTGGATCTTCCCGATGAAGATCTCGGTAGGCTAGATCTTGTTGTGGGAGCTGTCCATAGTCACTTCAGACTGTCGAGGGAGAAACAGACAGAGCGGATCTTGCGCGCCATGGATCGCCCGGATTTCACCATCCTGGCCCACCCCAGCGGCCGGCTCATTGATGAACGAGAACCCTATGAGGTGGATATGCCGCGCCTGATCCGCCATGCTCGTGAACGTGGCTGTGTATTGGAAGTGAACTCCCATCCGGTGCGCCTCGATCTGACTGATACGGACTGCCAAATGGCGAAAGACGAGGGAGTCCTGGTGAGTATCAACTCCGATGCCCACAGCGTCCTTGACTTCGAGAGTATTCGCTATGGTGTCGGCCAGGCTCGGCGGGGGTGGCTGGAAAAGAGCGACGTCTTGAACACCAGATCCCTGCAATCGTTGCGTCCGTTTTTGAAGCGCACGATGAGGTGAAAGCGTGACGGAGCAATGGGAGAGTTGAACAGGTTCCCCTTACACCATCCTCCTCACGCCGCTAGGTCATTGCATGATTGAAATCGATGGATCGCAATACTCCGGCAGTGGCACGATCGTGCGCCAGGCGGTCTCCTTCTCCGCCCTCACCGGGCAGCCAGTCCATATCGTCAATGCCAGGACTCGTCGGCCCAAGCCAGGCCTGAGGCACCAACATATTCGCGTAGTGCAGGCCATTGGGGAACTCGTACACGGAACAGCCGAAGGGTTGTCTCCCGGGTCACAAGAGATCACCTTTTGGCCAGGAACGCTCAGGACCGGCAGACGCTATCTGTGGGACATCGGCACGGCCGGATCGACAACGATGCTGGGGCTCGGTATTCTTCCGGTGCTGGCCTTTGCCTCGTCGGCCGTGAACGTGGAATTACGAGGCGGGCTGTTTCAGGATTGCGCCCCTTCGGTTTTTCATCTCCAGCACGTCATGCTGCCCCTTCTGCATCGCATGGGGCTGGAGGTCGAGTTGGTGATGGAGCGGCCAGGATATGTTCCGAGAGGCGAAGGCATCGTGCGTTTGGCGGTGCAACCGGTTCGGAAGCAACTTCGCCATCTCAGAATGGAAGAACCAGGAATGGTGACACGTCTGTGGGGTATCGCGCTCTCGTCTCATTTGGAGAAACGGCATGTGAGCGAACGGATGGCCGATGCAGCCCAGGAGGTCTTGGGGAGAGCGGGGCATCAGGCCGACATCGACGTGCAATACGACCAAGAGTCTCTGCAGGCCGGCGCAGTCTTGGCGTTGTTCGCCGATCTCGGCGAGGGAGTCCGTTTGGGGGCGGATCAAGCCGGCGCCTTGAGGAGGACTGCTGAATTCATTGGGAAGCATGTGGCCAAGCAGCTTCTCGAGGACATGAAAACCGGGGCCACCCTAGACCGGTTCGCGGCGGACCAGATCATCCCCTTTGCCGCGCTTGCGGAAGGAGAAAGCCGATTCCGTGTTGCGGCCGTGACCGATCATCTTTTGACGAACCTGTGGCTGGCAGAGAAGTTTCTCGGGGTAAGGGGGACACTCAACGACCAGACCCTGTCGATGACCGGCATCGGGTTTCAGAGACAGGGTCTGGATGCCTAACGGTTTATGTCTAAGGCAAGGGGCTCTCACATGAAGATGACCTTGTACCACCTCACCGGCAGTGCGCGAGGGCGCACCCAGTTCATCGATGCCGACTCCGTGAGCTTTGGGACAAGGTACGAATGCGGAATTACCTTTGACCGAGCCATCGATGCTGCAGTCTACCCTCTCCATGCGGAACTCACAGTCGAGAACGGGCACCCGATCATTCGGGACCGAAGCGGGAAACGCGCGCTCCTCGTCAACGGCCTGAGGCAGACGGAGGCCCTGTTGCGGGATGGCGACCTGTTGCAGTTTGGAGAAGAGGGTCCTCAGATGCGGTTTCGTTTGTCACCAGACAAGGCATCCGACAGGAAGTCCTGGCGGACAATCGTTGAGGACTCCCAGGATATCGTGGTTCGTACGCCGCATACCAGTTATCTCTCGCCGCTCTACCTGGCGCGGCACATTTTCAGGGATATCATCCTTCACGCGTCACCGGCGGTGAAAGTGGCAGCAGCGATCGTGCTAATCGCACCTCTCCTCCTCATCTCTTGGCTGGGTATCGTCGTGTACCTGGAGCATCAGGTCGCTACCCTATCCGAACGCAAGCTGGCCGAGTTGAGTAGCCAGCTTCAGACCGGGCGACTCACGCAAGCCGAATTCGAACAGCGTATCGAGCGAGAACGGGAGGGAGTTGAGGCGCTTCGGCGGCAACAGGAGGGAGAGATCGCAGTTTTGATGGAAAAGTTGAAGGTTATGGAGGCGGCACGGGAGTTCACACAAGATGTCCGTGTGATCCAACAGCAGGTTAGCGCCATTCGCCAGTCGCAGAATTTTGCGGAAGACATCATCCGTCGCTTCGGAGGGAGCGTCGGGCTCTTACAGGGGGGCTATGGGTTCAAGGAGAAGACGACCGGCCGTCCACTCCGTTACCAAGGCCTTGACCAGCTAGGCAATCCCTACGTGGACAAGGACGGGAACGCGCTGGTCACGTTGGAGGGAATCGCCCCTCGTGTGCTGATTTACTTTGCGGGGACGGCGTTTCTGGTCGATCAAACAGGAACCGTCGTCACGAATCGGCATATCGTGCGCATGTGGGAATCATTTGAGCCGGCCAAACAGGCGATTGCAGCCGGCTTCGAACCGGAGATAGTTCTATTGAGGCTATTTTTCCCAGGAGAGGAGACTCCGTACCACTTAACCGAGATGAGGGTCTCCAACCAAGTCGATGTCGCGGTTCTGCGAATGGATCGCGTTCCAGCAGCCCGCACCCCGTTGGTCTTGGCTACCGATGTGTCTCTTCACGTGGGGGAACCAGTTGTGATGGTGAGCTATCCCGGCAGCGTGGACACCCTGCTTGCACGGACAGCGCAGTCGACAAGCCAGGCTATTCTTGCCAAGGCCGGCGGTGATCCCGTTCGGTTGGTCAACGAGGTGGCGGAGAAGAAGTTGATCCGTCCGTTGGCCACACAAGGACACCTCTCGGACGTATCGTCGGAGCTGATCACCTACGAAGCGGCATCGGGCAGTGGCAGCAGCGGCGCGCCGATTTTCAGTCGAGCCGGCACCGTGATCGGCATCAATCATGCGACGTTGCAACGAGTCGAGGGCGTCCACATGGCGCTGCCGATTCGATTCGTGGCTGATCTGCTCAATCAGACCCAACAGCATAACCCGCAACCTCAGTGAGGAAACCCCATGCGAGTGGTATTGGCCGTTGATGCCTCGCCGGATTCAAAGAATGCTGCGCAAGTGATCCGGCACATGAGTCAACCTCCGGTCCTCGACGTGCTCAACGTCGTGGACGAAGACGCGCTCAAACATGCCTACATCTCGCCCACGATGCCTGCCGACTATCTGGAGACCTATCGGCGGGAAGTGGCGGAGGTTGCTGAGGAGGTCCTGCATGAGATGAAGGCTGAGCTGGAGCCCTATTGCCGACATATCCGGCTGATCGCCGACAGCGGCGACGCGGCGGAAAGCATCATCTTGACGGCGGAGGAGTCGCACGCTGATCTCGTGATCGTCGGCCAGCGAGGCATGACGGCAACGCCGTCGTTCCTGCTGGGAGGCGTGTCGCAGAAAGTGGCGACCTACGCACCCTGCTCGGTGTTGGTCGTGAAGGAACCGATGGCGAAACTGGACCAGATCCTCGTGGCGATCGATGGATCGGAGGCCGCTCACAAGGCGGTGGAATTTCTCGCGCGTTGCCCCTTCAAAGGCCCGGCGCAGGTGGTGGTCGTGACTGTATGGCCCTCTCCGAGATCAGAGACCTGGGGAATCCAGGGCGGGACACCTGGTCGGGTTGAACTGAAACAGATGGTGGAGGACAAGGGGCACGAGCTCCTCCGGAAGATCACCGGCGAATGTGCCAACGAGTCCTACCGGCTCACCACCGAACTGCTCCATGGCGATCCTGCCTTTGCGATTCTCGATTCCGCGGTCCGGCATCAGGTGCAGCTTGTCGTGATCGGCTCGCGCGGAATGAAAGCGATCAAGCGATTTTTGCTCGGCAGCGTGTCCGAGAAAGTCCTGGTTCATGCCTCCTGCTCCGTGCTTATCGTCCGCTAGGAAAGGGGTCACCCATGCCGACACGAGAAGAATTGCTTGCGAAAGCCCAGAAACCGGCCGAAGAGGCGCTTCGGCTTCACGCCTACTTCAAAGGCAAGATACAAACGGCGCTCAAGTGTCCGATTCGAGGGATCGAGGATTTCTCGATCTGGTACACGCCGGGAGTCGCAGCCCCCTGCCGCGCGATTCAGCGGCAGCCTGAACTGGTCTACGAGTACACCAACAAGGCGAATTCCATCGCGGTCGTCTCGGACGGTACCAGAGTTCTTGGCTTGGGTGACATCGGTCCGGAAGCAGGATTGCCGGTCATGGAGGGCAAGGCGCTGCTCTTTAAGTATCTGGGCGGCGTGGATGCGGTGCCGATCTGCCTCGGAACCAAAGATCCGGCGGAGATCATTCGGACCGTCAAACTCCTGGAGCCCTCCTTCGGCGGGATCAATCTCGAAGATATCTCCATGCCCAAGTGTTTCCATGTCCTCGAGGAATGTCGAAGAGCCAGTACCATCCCTGTGTGGCACGATGATCAGCAGGGAACGGGGACCGTGCTTCTGGCGGCCCTGCGCAACGCCTTGAAGGTCGTGGGGAAGGAGATGGGCAAGGTCCGCATCGCGATGATTGGCATGGGAGCTGCCAACGTGCCGACCTATCGGTTTCTGAAAGCCAGCGGGGCCGTGCCTGCGTCAATCCTGGCCTGCGATCTGGGAGGCATGTTGGGACGTCACCGGCGGGATTATGAAGCAGACCCCGCCTATGCCGAACAGTGGAAAATCTGTCTGGAAACCAATCCCAGCGGCCTGCAGGGTGGGATTGCGGAGGCGTTACGAGGAGCGGATGTCTGTGTCGCCTTTTCAGCCGGGGGTATCATCAAGCCGGAATGGATTCACGCGATGGCCCAGGACGCCATTGTGTTTGCCTGTGCGAATCCGGTTCCCGAGATTTGGCCCTGGGAGGCGCAGGAGGCAGGGGCACGGATCGTGGCGACAGGGCGGAGCGACTTTCCAAATCAAGTTAACAATTCGTTGGTTTTCCCCGGGATCTTTCGCGGGGCCCTGGATGTGCGGGCCCGTACCATCACGGACGAGATGGCCATGGCCGCGGCGCACGAGTTGGCGAACTGCGCCGAGGCAAGAGGACTCACGGAGGGATATATTCTGCCGACCATGGACGAATGGGAGGTGGTCCCGCGAGTGGCTATGGCGACGGCATTGAAAGCGCAAGAGCAGGGAGTCGCGCAGTTGCGGAAAACTTCCAAAGAACTGCGCCGGTCTGCTGAAGAGAAAATCAAGGAAGCGCGAAAGGCACTTGAAGTCCTCACCAGCGCAGGGGTGATTGTGCCGCCACCTCCGTCAGGGTCGTGAGGCGATTGTCTAGCAGGATGCTGAAAAAGTCCGCCAGCGCTCTCAATCGCGCGAGGGGCAGGTCTAGCGAGATAGGCGTGATCCGAAGTTCAAAGTTCCTGGCTCGACGTTCCGAAAACCTCAAACTCTCGCCCTTCCCGCCAGTTTCGCGTATTTCGTGCGGCTATTCGTGGGGAGTCAACGAGGATAGTAATGAAAAGTCGAAGCGGAGGCGGATCAGAGAGCGTTTGTCTACGGTGGAGGTCTTGGAGGAGCTTTATGCTTCCCGCCCTCTCAGTGGGCCTGCTCGCCACCCCTGCACTCGACCTCGATACCCTTGAACACCCCCTCCCCCCGAAGCCTCCGCTCAAGTATCAGATAACCGTACGTAGAGAGAGTTTATTCGTTGGAGCTGTTCCGTTATGCCAGGGCGGGTTACTGATTCACTGTAGCGTAATAGGCCAGGGGCAGGTCACGTCAGGAGTCGTTAAAGACCGCACGTTCTCGATCGGATCGTCACAGAGTCGTGAGAAATTCTGACGTTGCTGTGGGATGGCGAGCAACTGACTTCTGTCTTCGTCGATGGCATGGCTGATGCTTCTCTCGTCTCACGCGTAAAAGGGGGGGGAGTCAATGTCCATCCGTCTAATCTCTGTGAAGGTTCACATTCCGAGTCCTTCGGCGGTCCAAGTCATTCTTGGTCAGGCTCATTTCATCAAGACCGTCGAGGATCTCCACGAGGCCTTGGTTATGGCAGTGCCCGGCATCAAATTCGGCCTGGCGTTCTGCGAGGCCTCCGTGCCTTACTTGGTGCGATGGACCGGCACGGATCAGGAGTTGATTGCGTTGGCGCAGACGAATGCTTTGGCGATTGGGGCAGGACACAGTTTCATCGTCCTGATGCGAGATTGTTTCCCCATCAATGTGCTGCCGGTTCTCCGCCAGGTGCCGGAAGTGTGCCAGATCTATTGTGCGACGGCCAATCCGGTGGAGGTGATACTGGCAGAGACCGAGCAAGGGCGCGGGATTCTCGGCGTAGTCGATGGATTTTCTCCGAAGGGGATCGAGGCGGAGGCAGATATCGTGGAACGAAAAGTACTGTTGCGTCGGTTCGGGTACAAGCTCTGAGGTACGGGAGAATATGCCGAAATCGAAGCGGCCGATCTTCACGGTCCAAAAGCATCAGGCCTCTCACCTGCATTATGATTTCCGTCTGGAAATCGGAGGCGTGCTCAAGTCGTGGGCCATCCCCAAGGGCCCCTCGTTGGACCCATCGGTCAAACGGCTTGCCGTGGAAGTGGAGGATCATGATCTCGGGTATGCGGAGTTCGAGGGGGTGATCGAAGAAGGCTATTACGGAGCAGGGCCGGTGTTGGTGTGGGATACAGGCTGGTTCGAACCACTCGGCGCGAGCGAGGGCCCTGCATCGCTGGCAATGATGCTCCATGAAGGCAAATTGGACGTGCATCTGCACGGAGAACGGTTGGAGGGTGGCTTTACCTTGGTGCGCATGAAAGACCGACCGCGGCAGTGGCTGCTGATCAAACAGCGAGACGAGGAGGCTCGTCCCGGTCACGAGGTGGTGCAGGAATATGACACCTCGGTGTTATCCGATAGGACGATCGAAGACCTGGAGGCAGCCGTTGCAGCCGGAACGTTGGAGACCTACCGCTGTGGGTGACGTGCCACTCATCGACTTCAAGGACCCGGATGCGATTGTCGCAGTGGAACTGATCGGGGATGAATGGGGAGTGGAATTGATCACCCGAACGATGCGGGAGCGTTTTCCCTTTGTGAAGGTGCCGTAATCGTCATCAAGAAAGGAGCGAACTATGTCAGTACCGAAACATCTCGCCGAAGCAGCGGCCAAGCTCAAAGAGGCATCGTTCAGGATCGACGAAGCACGAAAAGGACCTGTGACCTGCGAGAATCAGAAGGTATGGCTGGAGGCGCTGACGGACTACTGCCTGGCACTCTCCGAAGTCCAGTCCTATAACAACGAGTCAGTCCACGAAAAACTCCATGAACTGGCCGGACGTGCGGGGGGCAAGTCATTCCCCGGCTCTGGTACCGCGCATATCTGAACACGAGAACTAGAGGCGATCAGGCCGTGAGGCTGTAGGGCACTGTCGCGAGCGAGGCCTTCTTTTTCTTGTCATCGCCGACGGTGCGCTCGCGCAGCCGGCGGACTAACTCCTGATAGGACGACGTGCGGATGATCTTCTCGAACTGACTGCGGTAATTCTTCACCAGGCTCACCCCGTCCGCGATGATGTCGTAGGCGAACCACGTCCCGTCTTTGACGTGTAGCCGGTAATCCATCGGGATTTCGACTTTGCTCGACCGCAGCTCGGTCCGCACCTCCGCATAGTTTCCCTCGATCCGTTCGGAGAGATAGGCCACCGGCTCGCCTGAATACCCTTCGATTTTGTCGGCATAGTGGTCGGACAGAAAGCTCTTGAAGAGTTCGACGAATTCGGCGCGCTCGCTGGCCGTGAGTGGACTCCAGTGGACCGTAAGTGTTCGCTTCGACATCTCCGTGTAGTCGAAGCGGGAAGCGATGACCTCTTCCAGCATATGCCGGCGCGGGATGAGTTTGGCCGGATCTTTAAGCGTCTCGTCATCGAGGATGCGAAAGACTTGGGTGATCGTCGAGCGGACTACCTCAGTGGGAGACTCAGTGCGCTGGCCGGATGAGCCGAACGCGACGGAATCGGTAAGGGCGACAAGAATGAGAGGGAGAGCAAAGGCCGCGCTCCGAGCGATCCAGAGCCGCCGTGAGGTCGCAGACATACCCGCCGGCCTCAACGTTGACCATGTCAAGGAGCCGAGGCCAGGTCGCCGCGGAAATACAGAGCGCGGCGACCTGCGAGCCTCTGCGGGAACAGCCAGTGCCATTAGGACCCTACTCGCTCCATGACTCGTCAATCCAGCAAAAACGTTACTTTTAGGTCCACACGATACAAGGTGACCTTACCGTTGTCGACCACCACATGTTGCTCCTTCACCCAAGCCGATTTGATGCCGTGTATGGTTTTGGATGCCCTGGTGATCCCGTTCTGAATGGCATCTTCGAAACTCTTCGGCGATTCGGAGCTGATCTCGATGACCTTGGCTACGGACATGGGACTCCTCCTTTGTTTGTTGCGCGCGTGAGCGCAGTTGCTGACAGAGTGATCACTGAACTGGGCACAGGCTTCGATGATCTTCCGATCCCTCCTGTTCTCTGAAGAATTCTCTCATTCTGGTTTGGGCCCGGAGGAAACACTCGGGACAATAGGTATGCATGAAGAGAAGATTGGTTGAACGCACATTGTATGTTCTTCGATCTGATCTCCGCGTGGCCCAGGCCATGCGGCCTGGCAGAGATGCCTTTTCGTCACGAACGAGCCCGCAGACACAGCAAACAGGCAAAAAGCGCGGCGCCATGTAGGTCTCTGGGCGTAAAGAAGGACTCATTTGGATAACTGGCTGTGTAGTGGCTTCATCAGAAGACATCGGGGGCCTTGTTGCATCGTCACTCGAATGGATAGTTATCTGAACAGCAAGCGCCATGCCGGGAGACCCTGGCCAAGCTGATTTAAGAGAGCATTGATTACACAGGAGGTTGAGGTCGATGAGACAGGACTGAGGAGGCTTCTCTTCTGTCTGATTGACCAAGGTGCCTCAACTTGGAAAGCGCAACTGTTGCAATAGGCGACAGCATCCTGCTCGGTTCACTGACGAGGGCCGATTTCTGAACTGGCCGTGAGCTGGACAGGGATACCATCCCGTTGACGATAAGCGTGTCGTTGCAGTTGAGGGACATGATACAACGGCACATGACGCCTTGGAAGGCTAAGTCTTGAGTGCTAGTAAAAAGCTCCGAGTTGGAAATAACTCAGCACTGTCTGTTTAGATTCCCGCCAGTGCCCGGTGCGCGCTGATCACCTTCATCGTGCGCACGACATCCTCGTAGGAGATAGCCGGGGCCTTTCCCCCTTTCGCTTCTCCAGCGAGGAGGACGAAATCGTTCATGGCGATGATGCCCTGGAGCACCCCGTCTTCATCCACGACCGGGAGCCGTCGGACCTTTTCCCGTTTCATGATGTCCAGCGCTGTACGGACATCATCGGACATAAGGCAGGAGTGGGCCTTCCCGGACACCGTTTCCCAGACGATGATGTCCGATGCTGGTTTATTCTTGGTGGCTGCGGCCATGCAGATGTCGCGATCCGTGATCATGCCCATCACCTGACCCTGGACATTCAGGACGGGCAGGGCTCCGCAGTCGCTATCCCACATCATCTTGGCAGCGGCAGCCAAGTTGGTATCCGGACCACAACATTGCACATCACTGGTCATGATATCCTGGACTTTCATTGGACTCCTCCTTTGCAAAAGCAGCTGGTGCTGTTAGGGGCCTTTCAGCCGTAGCAGCTTGTTCTCAACGGTCGTATCCTGGACCAACTTGCCAAAACTGTCGGTCAAGACGTCGTTCATCAACGTTTGGGCATCTTCCGGATCGAACCAAAAGACGTTGTCGGCTCCGCTCCCATTCAGGGTCATGCGGATCGTGCTCCCGTCTGCGGCATTCTGCGCGTGTAACGCGACCTTCGTTTTTGTTGTGACCTCAGTGAAGCCGAGCCGACTCTTGGCGTGGACTGAAAAGTCGAGGATTTTCCCCGAGAGGACGACATCGGCCCCCTTGTCGCTGGCCCCTCGCTTGGTCACCTGCCAGCCCTTTGCGGTCAGATAGTCGGCCAGGGCCTGGGCGACCACGTCAGCGGGGTTGCCACCCTGGACATCAAAATAGCTGACACCACCCCACAGGTGTGTTCGAACTCCGAGGCCGGTCTTAAAGTTCCGACCGTCCTCGAACGACCCCACCGCCACCCGAATGGCGGCCCTCTGTTTTGTGACCCCTTCCGATCCGGTCTCGAAGGGGCGGATCTGGAGTGGAATGACCTCGCCTGTGCCCGTGCAGCCAGCCAAGGCAATGAGACTGACCAAGCACATGAGTAGCGTCCGATGTCTCTTCACAGGACCCTCCTTACATTCAAGGACTCTCGCGGACCGTTCATCTGGCCGGCCTCTCCACAGGCTCGCTGTCTATCTGGTGAAGTGAGCCCGTCGATTCGACTGCCAACAGGCCTCACTGTGTTCCGCGCAAAAGGGGCGTTCTTTCCCATAACTCGTGATCTGCATCTGTGATGAGGGGACGCCGAGGTCCCGGAGATACTGTGCGGCCGCTTGCGCGCGGCGCTCGCCCAAGACCAGGTTATAAGCACTCGTTCCCCGCTCGTCGCAGTGGCCTTCGATGAGGATTTTCACGTTGGATTGTGACTTCAGAAGACCGGCATTGGCTTCGAGCCCTGATCGCGCATCATCGCGAATCACAAACCGATCAAAATCGAAATAGATATCGGATAAATCTGATATCGACCTGCTCTGAGACACCGTCGGCTGCGACTCAGGTGCGGGGGCAAACGGTTGTTCCGCGACTCGTGTTTCTCCCACCACAGGCGGGGGTATCGGCTTTTCAATCTGGACTGGTGCCGGTGGAGAAACCTTTGCCTCCGCCACAGGCGCGTGGGCTGCCGGCCCCGGGACAAAACTCTGGTCCTCTACCGTCGTGACGATTTTGCGGCTTGCGCAGCCGGACAGTATCGCAACAACAAGCAGGCAGAAACAGAAACGGAAAGAGGATAGGTGGCACCTGGCCGACATGAGCGCTCCTTGGTTATCGAACGTGAATGGATTGTGCAATCAAGCCATCCGGCGATTTCAGGTATGCAATCTCCGCTGCTTCTCCCAGCTTGAGGTCAGCCAATCGAGTGGCTCGCGAGCCTCGCGTAATCTTGGTGTCAGTCTGGACACGAGCCCCCACAATCAACTCTTCCTTATTTGGGAGTATGACTTTTACGACGATCGTCTGAGGATCGACGGCAGAATTTGTGGCCATTACGGTGCCTCGCACCGTCCGCTGGATGATCTTGGTTGCGGCGGCTGCGAGCGGGATTGTTAGGGGGGGGCGTGAGCCCAATGGCGAAAACAAGGCAGAGAGAGTAAAGCTTCGTTCTCATAGCATGAGCCCTTCCTTCTGTACGCTGAACCACGAACCAATGCATTTCGGTGACTGGTCATTGTGATCTCAAGGGCAAGAATAGGGCCATACCCTCTGGACACCGATCCGCCTTCCACTTATATGAAATTCCTATGCTTGAAATTGACTAAAGAAGGGACCGCTGCAGTACCTGTGGAAATCCGCTACAGGTATAGCAACCGTGCTGTGGCAAAAGGTCGCTAGGATAGCCGGAGATGACCGCTCATCATCTCCTCTCAGAGGCCCTGGCGCCCAATTTCCTCGACGGCGATTAGTTGGAGTGGCAGGTTGGAACGATCCCGGTCGGCTAATTGGCAGCATCCTCAGGGGTGCCGTTTGTGGATTGTGATGTGGTTATTGTCCGGATCCTCGATCACCGCCATGCGGCAGATAGGCGTGTCGAACGCTTCCGTCACGAACGACACGGCCCGCTCCTTCATCTTGCGGACAAAGGTATCGAAGTCTGACACCTCAAACGCCACCACGGCTCCTTTTGATCCCGGCGTATGTCCCATGTCCGTCGTGGCGATGGCAAAGGTCGCATCGCCGACGTCGTATTCCACCCACGCATCTTGGTAGTGGTAGCTCACATGGAGGCCAAGCACATGTTCATAGAAAGCTCTCGCCCGCTCCATGCTCGAGACCGGATAGACCGTGAAGGCGATTGAAGTGATCATGGAACGATTCCTCCGTTGGCGATGCGGCGATCTTCGCAACCGTCGCATCGCCGGTGAGTACAAGCGAGCCCTATTACCCTTGCGTCACGTGGTTTCTGGCTGCATGTTCGAGCACCTGCTGGATGTGGACGTCCACCTGTCTGAGCACCGACGGGGAGACGGCATAGCCGTCGCTTTCGTAAGTGAGAATGGGCATGCCTTGCTGGATACTGAGCGGCTTGAGAATGGCCTCTGAAATCCGGTAGGGGAGGCAGTTGAACGGCCCGATCACGAGCATGCCGTCATACCCCTCATGGGCTGCTTCAAGCCCCTTGCCCACCGTCTGGAGGAGTTCGCCATAAATCGCGGGAGAGACATGCTCGGCGCCCTTTTCGAAAATGGAGGAGACCGCGTTAGGGCCGGCCACCAGCAGACCGGTCTCGCGAAAGCGCGCGCGGTAATGTTCCTCCTCGTGCTGCAAGGTTTGGTAGGCCATCCACTGCTGAATATATTCTTTTCCTTCCGGCTGAAACATCCTCGTACAGGCTTTGGCTAGAGCCATGCCTCCCGGTTTCATACCCCAGGTATCGGCTGTTTCTGCCATGGGATGATAGGCGATATAGAGAAACAGCTCGCTCAGATCGACCGGCTTGAGGATGATGCCCCGCGCGGCATAGAGGTCGCGCACGCCATCCATGAAAAACGAACTGAAGCGGGTGAAGAAATCGCCGGCCACGACGACGCGTGGGCAGGTGCGCGGATCTTTGGTGCGCGGCAGTTGCGCCAGGCGCTCGACGAATGAAGGCAGCGTGGCATGGAACTCGTCGAGCGAGCGAGCCTCCTGGGCGAACCGTTCCCATTCATCCCGCAGTTGATCGAGCGCGCCCTGCTGTCCTACGACGCGGAGCACATGATCGATCTCCACCAGAATGTCCGCGAGGATGACCGCCAGCGACAGATGCTGGGCCAGGACAATTTTCCCGAACCCGAGGTAGTCGTTCTCCGGCTGGGGACTGAAGAGGAAGAGATCGGCCAGTCGTTGCTCAGTGATGAACCGTTCAAAGTACCCCATATAGGCGTCGCTGACGCAAGGCGCGCCGCCCTGGATCATATGGAATCCAGCGATTTCTCCGGGCTGGCGTTGCTCATAGATCTGGAGCAGTTGGCCAATGCAGATCGGCAAGGGGAGACATTCACGGCCGGAGGTGTGCTGCAGCCCCTTGTCGAGTTGGGTTCGGTCCAGCGGAACGACCTGGCCAGGGTGGAGCCCAAGCCAGCCGGTCGCCAGGGCAAGGGCCCTGGTGTGGTAGGGGGAGAAGTTCGGGTAGTATATTTTCACCCGAGGGTCCGTGAGCGGCACGGACTCGCCGTTTGATCGAATGACGCGGCCGCCTGAAACAAGTCGGCAGGGGGCGAAGGGGTGTGTACTCTCGGTTTGCACGTTCCGATAATTGTGGACGATGTCTAAGAAGGCTTCCAGCCTGGTTTGGACTCCGGCATCGGCGGTGTGCGCGTCGATCTCGAGGACCAGGTAGGGTTTCGATCCCATCTCCGATGCGAGCATGGAGTGGGTGAACGCGTCGATGGTGCAGCTGAAATTGCTGACGCTCAGTAGGAACAAGTTGGGATGTTGCTTCGCGATGCCGACGGCATTCAAGATCTGGTTCGCAAAGTGCCAGGAGGTGGGCCCCTCTCCCGATGACAGCAGACAGTCGGCCGGGATGACGGACACTCCCATGCTGGAGAGTTTCTTCCCCACGGATTGCGACGCCTCCGGGCTGAAAGCATTGTAGCTGTGGCCGGCGAGTAGAATGGCCGGCTTGCCCGCCGCGATCGCGTCATCAAGCGCCCGTTTCCCGAGATCACGGAGCATGCTCTCTGCGTCTGTCTGGGCTTGCACAGCGGCTGCCCAGGCGCTGGTGGCCAACTCGCGCCCGATTCCCAGTTCTGCCACCGCCATGTCAACCATGGCTGAGCAGGTCTCGTAGCCGTTGATGAACTCTAGCACGGGTGAGAGTAAGCGGCGATCGGGAAAGGCCTTGGCCAGGAAATAGGGTTCTGCCTGCGTGATCGGACAGAGGTACGAATCTTTGCACTGGTTTGGATGGGGCATGCGCACGACGTGCGGGATGAAGATCAGGCCCACGTCTTTCTTGACCAGGTCCAAGACCGCGCCGTGCGCAATCAGCGCGGGGAAGCAAAATCCAGAATGCGAACTCAGGTCCCCTCGCGGGTCCACATCCGAGAGCACGACCTCCATGTCCAGATGAGAAAAGAACGTGGAGTAGAGCGGAAACAGCGAGTGCGTCGTCAGGGCCCTGGGAATGCCGATGCGTGTGCCGCTCGCCACCGTTGTGCCGTTGGAATAGCCCAGGGACTCCCGCACAAAGGCCTTGGCGCTTTCATAGGCTAGCCCCACGCCCCAGTGGGTGCGTTCCACTCGCTCATTCTTCGGCGTGGCGGAAACTGGAGCGTGGGTGACATGAAAGAGCACCTCTGCCCGCTTTTCGACCAGGTCTTGAGCCGCTACGGTCCGGGCCTTTCGCTTCCACACATTCTCGTAGAGGCTGCAGCGGCCTCCGAAAGGAAACCGGCGTCCTGCGACCTCGAACCGGTCGATGCTGCAGTACATCTTGCAGGCCCCGCACGTGAACCGGCCGACGAGCTTCATTTCCGGTGTGCCCAGAGTGAGCAGATTGACGGTATGGCCCAGCACCGCATCGGAACGTTTCAGGGCGAGGAGCCCGACCCCCAGCGCGCCGAGCAATTCTGGGCTGGGCGGGATCACGACCTGGCGGCCGACGCTATGGGCGAACGCGTATCCGACGGCGCGGTTCAGCGCGACGCCGCCTTGCAGGAATATTTTCTTTCCCATGTAGCGCGGTCCCTTGACTCGATTCAGATAATTGTCGGCAATGGCATACACCAGTCCGGCGATGATGTTGTCGCGAGGATGGCCCTGTTGCTGGGCGAGACGAATATCGGAATTGATGAAGGCCGCGCAGGTTGCCTTGAAGTGCACCGGGGACGGAGCAGCCAGCGCCAGGTCAGCGATGTCCGAGACGGTGATGCCGAGGTCGCTGTGGGCGCTTTCTTCCAGGAAGGAGCCTGTGCCTGCCGAACAGGCGTTATTCATCGCGTAGTCGATGGGTACGCCGTTGCGCAGATAGATATACTTGGAGTCCTGCCCGCCGATCTCGAAGATCGTGTCCACATCCGGATCGAAATGTGTCGCGCCCGCCGCATGGGCCGAGATCTCGTTATAGACATGTTCGGTGCCGAGGTAGGCGCCGGCGAGTTCCCTGGCCGATCCGGTGGTGCCGATCAATCCGATCTGGTGATTGCCCACCTGTTCGATGAGCGCCTGGAGACACTCGCGTGTGGCCGCCACGGGATTTCCCTTCGTGCGCCCGTAATACGAGGCCACCACGCCGTGCGTTAAGGGGTCGAGCAAAATGGCTTTGGTGGTCGTCGATCCCGCATCCACTCCCAGGACCAGCGGCCCCTCGGGAGGAGCCTGTCGGGGCGGGGCGGCGATCACTTGCACCCGTTCGCCATAGAGATGGAGCGGCGGGAGACGACCGAGGCCAGGCTGCGCGGCAATCTTCGGGGACATCTCGCTGGGTGAGTCACGGACGAGCAGGGCGGTGCCCCAGGCTTCGAACCACGAACTCTCCGGCAGCACCACAAACTCCGTGGTCGGCAGCTTGGCGCGCAACGACGCCAGCATAGCCTCATTGCGCGTCACACCGCCGATCAAGAGGACTCGCTTCAGCTCGCGCGGGCCTTTCTCCAGCAACGCAATGACTTTGTTGGACATGCTGTCGTGCAGCGTGTGGAGAATATCCTCAGGCGTGGCCTCGTTGCGGTTCAGCTTGTGGGTGATGTCCGATTTGCAATGGACCGAGCAGCGTGAGGCCAGCGGGACGACCTTGCCGCTGAAAGACCGCTGGATCGCTTCCTCCATGCCCAGTCCCATCCGGCCGATCTGCTGCACGAAAAACTCGCCGCTTCCCGCTGCGCATTTATTGTGGGACACGACATTGGTGATTCTCCCCTCCATGAGGAGATAGACGAGGAAGGATTCCCCCCCGAGCGACGCGACCGCGTCAAACGTGCCGTCCACCTCGCGGAGCGCCCGCTGAACCGCAGCCACTTCGGAAATATGCCCAAGCTGGCCGGATACACCGAAATATTCCGCATCGGCGAACTCCGGGCGGGCGAGCACCTCGGCAAGTATCTCAAGCGGGCGGCCTTGATGGGCCAGCACTGTGGCGGTCCTGGCGTCACCACGAAGGGCTGCTACCTTCACCGTGAGGGCGCCGATATTCACGCCGACGTACGACATGCGAGGCCCTCCTGGAACCGGAGTTGAGGCGATGGCCTCCTCGCTCACAGATCTCGGGGAACGAGGAAGCCCATCTTGTCCTTGGTTCGGAGGTATAGCTTAGCAGTATTGACTGTTCTGATCCTAATCGATCTTGACCGTGATGGCCTTCTTCTTGGCCTCTTCGGTCTTCGGTATGCGACTCTGTCAGACCGATGGGATCTGACTCAGAATCTCCCGCTCCGCATCGAGCCAATCATCGAGCGCCGATCCATCCCGGTACCCCCGCTCACTGTAGAGCTCATAGGCCCGTTTCGCGATCAAGCTCGGGAGGTCATCGCAGGGCGACAGCGGCAGTTCGTGAAATTTCTGCGCCGCCGGTCCTTTGGGCTTCTGCTGCTGGGGAGCCGGTGCTTTCCGGTTCGGTTTTGCCGTGCTAATGCTGACTGACTTCATGTTTGTTTCTTTCCTTGGGTTACACGCTCATGGGCAGCACGCCCTTCGCGGCAGTGACCGGGAAGGGGACGAATGGACGATCGAGACAGGTCAATGGAAACGCCGGTCGCCGGTCGATCCGACGCAGCGTTTCGGCAATACGTTCCGGCTTGCCCCAGTCGCTCCAGAGCACGCCGGTGAGTTCGACAACCGCCAGTTTCTCCGGGACGCGCTGCAGCAGGTCGGATGAGAAATTCTTTGCCGGCATATCCCGATAAATCGCCTCGAGGGCGCGTCCCTCCTCTGGCCCTCCGATGGCCTGGCTCAGCCGCTCAAAAAGCGGCATCATGTCCGGCAGGCATTGCCAGCCCAACGTCCAGAGCAGGTCCACGTTAGCGGCGAACACCAGCGTGTTCCATAGCGCTCCTGCCCGTAAGCCGGCATCGGCCTGGGCTGCGTCGGGCTTTTCCAGAAACGAGCGGACCGTCTGCACTGGTCCGCCCGGTAGGCCGGTGAGGGCCGGGCCTGGCTGGATCCAGCCATAGTCCAGTTCCAGACGATCAGGGGCGACGCCCAGCATCACCACCCGATCAGGCCGCGATTCGGCGATTCGGACTGCATGGCGGACCGTTTCGAGGAACCGGTCTTCGGGATAGACGAAATGGTCCTACGGGTAGAGCACCACCGTGGCCTGCGGGGCTCTGGTGCGGATATAGGGCAGAGGCAAAAATACGCCGGCCGCCGTGTCGCGATTACTCGGCTGAAAAAGAATCGTGCTGCCCCCCTTGCCGTCCAGTTGCGCCAGCGCTTCGCAGTGCTCTACGATAGGGCAGCGTGACCGGTCGTCAGGTTCGCGCCGGTTCTGTGTCGCTGATCGCGGCACGGAGGAAAGTCGCCTTATGGATCTCATAGAAGCGATCTATAGCCGTCGGTCTGTCCGTTCTTATACCGACCAGCAGGTCGAGAAGCCGGTGGTCGAAGCTCTCATTCAGGCAGCCGTTCAGGCGCCCAGTGCTCTGAATCAGCAGCCCTGGGCTTTTGTGGTTATTCAAGATCGGAAGCTGCTCGCGCAGTATTCGAACCGCGTCAAAGCGCATGTACTGAAGTCCCTGAAGCCGGAGTCGCCGCTCTACAGCCATCGGGAGGCGTTGGCGAATCCCGAGTACAACGTGTTCTACGGTGCCGGCACGTTGATCATCGTCTGCGCGAAGCCCGAGGGGGTGCATGCAGAGGAGGATTGTTCGCTCGCCGCGCAAAACCTGATGCTGGCCGCTCATGCAACTGGTTTGGGAACCTGCCCGATCGGGTTCGCGCAGCCCTGGCTGAATCTGGCGAGGACCAAGCGCGCACTCGGCATCCCGCTGAACTACACCGTGGTGTTTCCCGTCATCGTCGGGTATCCAAAGGGCGACACGCCTCTGGTTGCCAAAAGAGCACCGGAAATCGTGGTGTGGAGGTGATCGACTTCTTGGAAGGGTCACATCTGTGTGAGGGTGGAAGGCTTACACGAGCATGAAACCATTGAGCCTCGCGGTGGTGGGTTTCGGGAGAGTGGGAACGATCTGTGCGGAAGCCTTGCTCGAGAGTAAGGACCTTGTCCTGGCGGCGGTGGTTCGACGCCTTGACAGTCTTGCGCAAGCAATGCCTGAGGCGTTCCGCAAGATTCCGGTCGTCTCTCATGTGGCGCAAGTTCAGACGGTGCAGGCCGCTTTCCTCTGCGTGCCGTTGCCACAGGTCCTGGATGCGGCGCATGAGTGTCTGCAACATGGAATCCCCATCGTCGAATCCTCCGTGCTTCACGGAGAGGCCTTTCAGGCACACCGCGACGAAATTCACCGGTTAGCCATTCGCCACAAAGTCCCAGCCATCGTCGGCGCCGGATGGGATCCTGGCGCGCTGTCCCTCTTCCGTTCCCTCTTCGCTCTCTTGGCTCCGGAGGGCTACACCGAGATCTCTCATCGTGTCGGCGTGAGCCTCCATCACACGGCGATGGCCCGGCAGATTGCTGGCGTCAAGGAGGCGCTCTGCACCGAACAGCGTGCGGCCAACGGCAGACGTCAGCGCTATGTGTATGTGGAGTTGGAACAGGGAGTTGATGCCGATCGGATCAGCGAGGCGATCCGTGCTGATCCTCTGTTTCTCGGCGACGAGACCCTGGTGTTTCCGGTTGAGAATATCGCCGCGCTTGAGCAGGAGGGGCGCGGGGTCTTGCTCGAACGTCGAGGCGCGCCGGGGCGCCTGGGGCATCAACAATTTCTACTCGAAGCGAGGTTTGACGAATCTCGGCTGACGGCGCAGATGATGCTCGCGGCTGCCCGCGCGTTGCCTGAGCTGAAGCCGGGCGCCCATTCATTCCTGGATCTACGGCTCAGTTCCTTGTGGGGCGAGCAGCATAAGAAGGCTGAGCGGGAGTGGTTGTAGGCATGTCTCTGAACTTCAAGGTCACAGACATCGTGGATCGACTGCATGTGATTCCGTCCACTCTCATGGGTGATGGAACGATCCTGGACGCCGTGCGTGATGCGTTGCATCAGGAGCCAGGCTTGCAGAGCTGTACGATTCGGGTGAAGCGTGCAGGTATGTGGGAAACTGTCAGGGAGGCGACCGTGACGCCGCATGGGGTGATTCACGTGTCCGTCACAGACGGGATCGTATTCCTGGAGAATCACGTCACCAGCCTCATCCAGAAACGGCTGGCCAGCGTGCTGGCCTGGTGGGTCCCTGGGATTCGAGACGTCATCAATGGTATGGAGGTCGTCCCGCTGCAGGAAGATTCCGATGAGGAAATTGCGAACGCGGTGCGCCTTGTGTTGGAAAAGGATCGCTTTGTCAATGCCGAGCGTATCCGTGTGAGCGTGAAAAAGGCAGTGGTCACGTTGGAAGGAGATGCCGCCTCTGCGCCGCAGGAGGAGATGGCCGAGCTCGATGCCTGGTATGTCTTCGGGGTTGATAAGGTGGACAATCGCTTAGCAGGAAGCTAAAAGTCGTTCATCTCACCCGTTCAAGCCTCAGTCTGCCAAGACTGCCTCTTTACCCAGGGACGGACCTTGTGGGGCGATCAGCATGAAAAGGCGGAGCGTGAGCGGTTGTAAAGCCCCCGTTGGCACTCGCCGGTTTCCATCCTGTGTCAGTTCCGTTGCCGGCCTCGCACCTGTACCCAAAGAAGATACAGCGGCACCCCTGCCAGGACGGTCGCGAGGCCCAGCCCCGCTTCAATTGGCCGTTCGATGAGGCCATAGATGGCAATCGTGGCCGATAAGACGACGTAGCAGAGCGGCACAAGAGGATAGAACGGCACCCGATAGGGTCGCCCCAACTCAGGACAACGCCGACGAAGGACCATCAGCGAGCCCACCGCCAGTGCGCTAAAGGCGGCGAGGATGACGCCGCTGTAGATGACCAGTCTTTCGAAGGTGCCGGATAGGATCAGGACCGAGGCCCAGAGGCTTTGCAGCACAATGGCATTCGACGGGGTCCCGCTCAGGCCTGCGGTGTTCGAGAAGTAGGCAGGAATCACCCCGTCGCAGGCCATCGCGTAGTACACGCGGGGGCCGGCCCATACCATCGCGCTTACGGCTCCGGCGATCGAGAGAGAGAGAAGGACTGTCACCAGGAGGGTGCCCGTCGGGCCGAGCATGGCCGCGGCCACCTTGTTCGCCACGGGGAGGATCGGCGGTTGCCCCAGCTCCGTGACAGGTAACGCATAGAGATAGATCCCGTTCACGACCAGATAGAGCAAGCCCACGAAGAGGGTGCCGCCGATCATGGCTCGCGGGATGGTGCGTTCTGGATCGACGATTTCTCCCGCCACATAGGCGGCCGCATTCCAGCCCGAGTAAGCATAGGTGACGAAAATCAGGGAGACCATCATCGCCCCAAAATCGGGGGTGACGTCTGGGGCAGAGAGGCTGAGGTTGGTCCAGTTTCCCTTCCCGAGCATCAGCACTCCCACGACGAGGACCAGAATGGCTCCGATGTTCAGGATGGTCAGCAGCCTTTGCAGGAATCCACCGGAGCCCACACCGGCGAGATGAAATCCGGTGACGATCCAGATCAGCGTCAATGCAATCCCTGTTGACAGGGGACCGTTCTCACTCTGGAAGGGAGCTATCTGAAGCAGGTATGCGGCAAAACTCATGGCCCCTGCCGCAATGGCGGCGCTGAAGCCGACTGTGAACGACGTCCATCCGCTGAGGAATCCGATAAGTGGGCCATAGGCGCGGCGCAGATAGGCGTATTCTCCTCCCGCGACTGGCAGGGCCGTTCCCAATTCGCTGTACGACAGTGCTCCCGCGAGGGCCAGCAAGGCTCCGATGAGCCAGATTGCCAGGATCAGCCAGGGATGGCCGAGATCGCGGGCCATGAATCCGGTCGTCGTGAAGATGCCGCTCCCGACGACGTTGCTGACCAACAGACAGGAGGCGGTGAAGCCCCCGATGCGTCGAGGAAGTTCTGTGCGAGGGGACTCCACCTGTTAGCGCTCACCTGGTTGGGTGGATTGGTCCTTGCGGATCAGTGGAACAAAGCGAACCAGCGTCAGCACCCTGCGTTCATAGCCGTCTGTGGTCCGGCGGTAGAGCGCCAACTCCTGGAAGACCTTGCCGACCGGGAGAATCAGGCGCCCTCCAACGGCGAGCTGATCGAGAAGCGGTTGCGGCACGTGATCGGGCGCGGCGGTCACGATGATGGCGTCGAAGGGGGCTTCTTCCGGCCAGCCTTGATAGCCGTCACCGACGCGCCTGTGGATGTTACGGTAGCCAAGTTTCGCCAGCGTCTGCGCAGCCTCTGTCGCCAGGGGCTCGACGATTTCGATGGTGAACACATTGGGCACAATCTCGGCCAGTACTGCAGCCTGGTATCCGGAGCCGGTTCCCACCTCAAGCACCTTCTTGGCCCCTTGTAAGGCGAGCGCTTCGGTCATGAGCGCGACGAGAGAGGGTTGTGAGATGGTCTGACCGTGGCCGATCGGGAGAGGGCCGTCGTTGTAGGCGAACGAAGAGTAGAAGCCGGGAACGAACCTGTGGCGGGGAATGCGACGCATCGCAGCAAGGACGGCCCGGTCCTTGATGCCGCGAGTGATGATCTGCTCGTCCACCATCCTGTCTCGCTCGGCTTGGCGCGTGGGGTCGGTGAACAGCGGGCCGCCACGAGAGTCACCGTTGCATCCGGGAATGACAATCAGACACGGGATGAGCATGACGCAGGTCATCCACAACGAAGTCAGTATGCGACTCGGGGAGCTCATAGAGATACGAAGCCTGGATGATGATGCCTGAATTAGCAAACCTGGTGCCATGACCTCGCCAGAGAGAAGTGGAGTGCAGGTACAGTTTCCTCACGGCTCCTGTAGCGTTTCACTACAGGTCTGGCCGGTTCGTTGTAGCAAGATTTCCCTTGGTTCCGGGAGCGCGGCTTAGTTGTCATATCCAATCTGCTGATTTTCTAATGAAAGAGGGGGTATGGGGCGCTCTCGTCACATGGTACCAGCCTTGCTCAACTGAAAGAGAGGCACTCGATTCACTCCCAGGCGCAGGACTGAAAGGCTTGAACTGAGCACATGGTCGGATCAGACGACATGGCAGGACAGCTGAGGGCCGAGGAAAGGGAGAAGTGGAGTGCCTATCCCTCCTGGAGTCAGTTCACGTGGCTCTACTTCTTGAGCCTCCTGTCGGGTCTGCGCGGCTGGCTCTTTCTGCGGTTTGGGGTGAGTGGAGGAGAGGCGTGGCTAGCCGGTGCCGCCATCCTCCTGGTCTGTGCGGCCATCCTGCGTCATTGGGCTCAGTACAGCCTGACCTCACAGCGAGTGATCGTGAGAAACGGGTACACAGGCCGGGAGATCCAGACGATGGCGATCAGCGACATTCGTGAGGTCACGATCACGGAGGGTCTTCTCGCGCAGTTCATGGGCATCGGCACGCTTGTCCTCCAATCCATGAGCGAGGACCGGCTCCTGTCGCTGCGCGGCATCAGTGATCCAGAGGTCATTAAAGCTCGTATTGAGGCCCTCATGCCGAAGAGCTATTCGGTGCTGACTTAACAAGCTGCATCGCTTGCACCAGGATCGGCCTGGAAGCGCGATCTTGTGGCTCACGGAGGTGTGACGGGCGATGCCCGGAATGGACAGGGGGATTCCTGCATGACGAAGCCGACGATTCAGAAATCAACGTGCGAGCCCCTCGCCGACCAGCCGTTCGAAATTGTCGAGTGGAAGGGCTTGGGTCATCCCGATACGATCTGCGACGCGGTGATGGAACAGGTGGCGGTCGAACTCGCGCAAGCCTACCTGAAGCTGTGCGGACGCGTGCTCCACTTCAACGCCGATAAGGGGCTGTTGGTGGCGGGTGAGGTGGACTGCCGTCTCGGTGGAGGCCGTGTCATCACGCCGATGCGTTTGGTCATAGGAGATCGGGCGACGTTCGAGTGGCGAAAGAAATTGGTGCCGGTGGCGGAGATCGCCGAGCGGGTCGCCTCTACATGGTTCAGGCAGCACCTCCCGCATGTCGATCCCCTCAAGCACCTCACGTGCCAGGTGGAGCTGAAGCCGACTTCCGCGGAACTGCAATCGGTGAGTGAGCGGCGGGGAGGGCCGGTGGCCAATGATACCTCCGCTGCGGTGGGCTACGCGCCGTTCACCCCGACTGAGCGATTAGTCTTTCAGGTCGAACAGTTTCTGAACAGCCGTTCATTTAAGAAGGCCTTTCCTGATACAGGGCAAGACGTCAAGGTGCTTGGCGTGAGGACGAGGGGGCAAGTGGCACTCACGGTCGCCATGCCGCTGCTGGCTTCAGCCATCCGGACAGGGTCACAATACTTTGTCCGCAAGGCCGAGGTGTTGAAGGCCTTGCAGTCCTTCGTGAAACAGAAGGCGGGGCCGAAGCTGTCAGCCACGGTTAAGCTCAATGCGCTGGATCGTCGCGGAGCGGGAGTTGAGGGGATGTACCTCTCTTTGCTTGGCACGTCAGCAGAAGCGGGCGATTCGGGCGAGGTGGGGCGGGGGAATCGCGTCTGCCGAGTGATCTCGCTCCGCCGGCCGGCCAGTGCGGAAGCGGCCGCAGGAAAAAATCCTATGGCGCATGTGCTGGCTGGGCAGATCCACCGGAACGTAAAAGGGCTTCGTGAAGTGACGGTCTGGTTGACGAGCCAGATTGGCCGACCGGTGTCATCGCCGCAGTATGTCATGGTCGAGGTCCATCTAGCGCAGGGGGTGAAGATGGCTTCGGTTGAGCCGCTGATCAGTCGGCAGGTTCAGGATGCCCTCCGCAGCATGATGCCCTTCTGCCAGGCGCTGGCCAAGGGAGATTATGCAGTCTGTTGAACTTTGAACGATGAACGCGGAATGATGAAGCAACCATCGTGTCGTTTGTTCATTGTTCATCGCTCACCGCTCAGCGTTTCCTGGGTGGTGGATTTTTCCAGCATCCTGCCAGACAAAAAGGGAGTGCGTCATGACACATCAGGGTCAAGTCCTCACAGCGGTCCGTGCTGCATTGGAGCGGGAGCCGCATATCAACTTACGCAAGTATCCCGTTCGCATGGACTTCAGCCACGGCGTGCTTACCCTGGAGGGTGAGGCGGAGCATGTGGCAGCGAAGAAACTGTCTCTGGAACTCGCGATTGCTGTTCCCGGAGTTACAGGCATCGTGGACCGATTGCACGTGACGCCTTCCACCCACATGGGCGATGGAGCGATTCTGGATTCCGTGCGTGATGCGTTGCTTCATGCGCCAGGCCTGCAGAACTGTACAATTCAGGTGAAGCACAAAGGGATATGGGAAACCGTCAGGGAAGCGACCGTGACCCCTCATGGGGTGATTCAAGTGTCCGTCACAGACGGGGTCGTGCTCCTGGACGATCATGTCACCAGCCTCATCCAGAAGCGACTGGCCGGAGTGTTGGCCTGGTGGGTCCCCGGGAGTCGAGACGTCATCAATGGCATGGAGGTCGTCCCGCTGCAGGAAGATTCCGATGAGGAAATTGCGAAAGCGGTGCGCCTCGTGTTGGAAAAGGATCCCTTCGTCAATGCCGAGCGCATCCTTGTGGCGGTGAAGAAGGCAGTGGTCACACTGGAAGGGGAGGCGCCCTCCGGGCCGCAGAAGGAAATGGCCGAGTTCGATGCCTGGTATGTCTTTGCGGTCGACAAGGTCGACAATCGCTTGGAGATCCGTCCGTGAGAGGCATGAGGCTGCGAACGTTCCCGGAGGACTTTTTCAGCATCTTGTAGAGGCAACGAGGTGACCGTGCTACGTGGAGTGGGTCTATGTCTGCTGAAGTGTTTGAACTGATCCTCGCGGTTGTCGTGGCTGCGGTGCTCTTCTGGATCTTCTGGCGGAAGGGAAAGTCCGACTAGCAGGGGAGGGATGGCCCGGTGAGTCCCCTGTGCTCGCGCAATGCGCGGTCTGGGACGACCCTCGTTGGACGCGCGCAGTGGGGGACTCATCCGGGCCATCAGAGGGCAATGTTAACGAGCAAGCTTGGAAGGACCATTTTGCTTGCTCGTTGCGGCCGTGCTGGTCGAATTTTTTGAATATCCTGCTGGTTTTCTGGAGCCATCCTGGACTTCCTCCTGCCAATCGTAGGGCTTCCAGAATTCGTCCCGTCGCCCCTCCTTGCCGCAGCCACAGTCGAGCGCTGTGGAAATCTCCCTCAGTTGACCCTTGCGAATCACGTACGCGTGCCGCCCGTGATTGAACTTTCTTTGAAGGTTCAGCTGGTTACGTTTCTCCCTTTGGAAATGACTTTGGCACCCCTCTTGCTCAAGCAGCAGGGGGAGACTACTTAAAGCATGGAAGGATTCAATGAGGGGTCTTGCCGCTATCTGGGTGAGTCTGTTGTTGGCGGGATGTGCCGGCGTTTCTGTGGTTCCTCCCGACCTTAAGGACAAGGTCGATCAGAATGTTTTGTTTCTACAAGTGAAAGCGTCTCCGCTCTCATACAAAGGCCACCTGATCGTGGCGGGCGGGATGGTCTTGACGGCCAAACCGTTGAAACAGGACGGGACCAGGATCGAAATCCTTGAGTTGCCTCTGGACGAAGACTACGAGCCGACAGGTCGGTTGACTGATTCGCAGGGGCGCTTCCTTGCCTTCCACAAGGAGTTCCTCGATCCGGCGACGATCCCAATGGGAACACGTGTGACGGTGGTTGGCAAAGTAACTGGATCAGTCATCATGCCGTTGGACGAGCTTGACTATGTCTATCCCACGTTGGACATCAAAGCCGTGACTGTCTGGCCTCCCAAGGTTCCCGTGTGGTGGAGCCGTCCGTACCCGTACTTCGGTGCCTACTGGGGACCATACTGGGGACCCTATTGGGGTCCTTATTGGGGGCCGCCTCAATGGATTCCGTTGCAGGAGGGGAAACGATGAAGATTCCGACCGATGAGTTTGGTCTGTTTCGGGACCGTCACGATGCCGGCAAACAACTGGCTCAGAAGCTTCTCCATTACAAGGAAGCGAAGAATACGATGGTCATCGCGTTGCCGCGTGGCGGGGTGGTGGTGGGCTACGACATCAGCCTGGCGTTGCGACTCCCTTTGGATGTGTTCATCACGCGCAAGTTGGGAGCTCCCTCGAATCCAGAACTCGCAATGGGCGCCCTGGCTGAAACCGGTTACCGGCATATGAATGAGGATGTGATCTGGGAGTATCACGTGAGCAAGGCCGAAGTGGACGCGGAGATGCTCTGTCAGGAGAGCGAAGTCCGCCGGAGAATTAAACGGTATCGGGGTGGACGGGGACTACCCTCGTTGAAAGGGCAGACGGTCATTCTGGTGGATGATGGTATTGCGACAGGGGCGACGTTCTATGCCTCGCTGGGCGCTCTGCTCAAGGCGGAGACGGTGAAGATCGTTGCCGCGGTACCGGTCGCTCCTCCACGAGTATTGGCCAAATTGAAGATGCTCGTCGATGACGTGGTAGTCCTGCACAGGGCCGAGTGGTTCTTCGGGATCGGCCAGTTCTATCAACATTTTCCTCAGGTCGAGGACGAGGAAGTCATCACGTGTCTGGAGGAGGTCCGCAGGGCGCTTACCCGAGAGAGGAAACTCCCGGCATGAAGATTCTCTGTGCCATCGATGGTTCCCGTCACTCCCAGTGGGCTCTAGTCTGGCTGCCGCACGTGTGCAGTCCGGATGACGGCTCATTGTTATTGGTCCATGCGGTCGATATGACTCAGTTGAAATCCCTGTCGAAGCTGGATCGGAATACCCGCTTGGCATTGGTGAAGGTGTTGGACTGTTTGCTGGAAGGCGCTGCGCGGGTGTTGGAACGGGCGGAGTTGAAAGCCTCCACATTGTGGGGACCGGTCCGGGCCAAACTTCTGCGCGGAAGTCCGGCGGACGCGGTCGCCCGCTCCGCCAAGCGGGAGCAGGCGAATCTCCTCGTCATCGGGTCACGAGGGGTGACCGAGTTTCAACCGATGCTGTTAGGCAGTGTTTCGCGGAAGCTGCTCATGGAGGCCCCCTGTCCCGTGCTCGTGGTCAAGAAGCCGGCGAACGCGCTCAAGCGAGTGGTGCTTGGCGCGGATGGCTCCATCGAGTCGTGGGAAGCTGTCACCTGGCTGAAACGGTTACCTCAACACATTCGTCCAGCTGTGACGGTCGCCAGTGTGATTCCTCCTCTCCCGATGGAAGGCCTTCGTGTCCCCGTTCGGGTCCTTGCGGTGGGCGATCAGGTCGAAGGAATCCTCAGACGTGAAGCTCAAAAAGTCGCCGTCCGAGTGGCGGGAACGTTGAGGAAAGCCGGATTCGACGCGAAAGGAATTGTGTTGTCCGGCTCTCCAGGGGCCGAGCTCGTCACAGTCGCCGGGCGCGAGCGGGCCAACCTCATCGTCGTCGGCTCTCGCAGCGGACGCAGCGCTCACGAATATTTCATGGGGAGCGTGGCCGACATGGTTGTGAAACATGCTCCCTGTTCGGTGCTGGTGTATAGGAGTTAGTAAACCGATGGCCTTTGAACTCACAAGTTCGGCATTCAAATCCGGCGATCCCATTCCGCGCCGGTATACCTGTGAAGGTGAGGATCTATCGCCGCCGCTCCATTGGGGTGTGCCACCGGCCGCGACGAAGAGTTTCATCATCATTGCGGACGATCCCGACGCGCCGGTCGGCACATGGGTGCACTGGGTGATCTACGATCTCCCCCTTGACCTGCGCGGGCTCGCGGAGAACGTTCCTGCCAAGGACCGTTTGCCAGACGGGGCCCTGCAAGGCCTGAACGACTTCAAACGGGTCGGGTATGGCGGGCCCTGCCCGCCGCCTGGCAAGCCCCATCGTTACCACTTCACGCTCTATGCGCTGGATGTCACGTTGAATCTGAAGCCCCGTGCGATCAAGGCTCAGGTGTTGGACGCATGCAAAGGACATGTCCTGGCAGAAGCGCAGCTCATGGGACGGTTCGGGCGCTAGCAGGATGCTGAAAAAGTCCGCCAGCAAGTCAAGTTCATTTGGTCTATTCGGTCTGTCTGGTTCATCTGGTTAGTTTCGTTGATCCAAGTGCACGAGACAGACCAGATGGACCAGACAGACCGGGCTAGAGCCTGTGCATCACGTTCGGCGGAGGGGATGGGCCTGCCATGCAGATCGCACTGACCGGTGATGTCATGCTGGGTCGGCTGGTGGATCAGTATGTGATCCATAATCAGTCGATTGGACCGGACAAGATCTGGAGTGATGTGTTGCCGTTGCTGCTCAAGGCGGATCGGCGGTTGATTAATCTGGAATGCGTGATCAGCGGCCGGGGGCGTGAGGGGCAGCCTGATTCCAAAGCCTTTCATTTTCGAGCCCAGCCCCGCGCGATCGACTTTCTTCGCGCCGCCAAGATTGACTGCGTGACCTTGGCCAACAATCACGTGTTGGATTACGGAACGGATGCGTTGATCGAATGCCTCGCGCTGCTCGATCGAGCCGGCATCAAGCGAACGGGTGCTGGTGCCTCGCTGGCCGAGGCCCTCACGCCTGCCATCGTAGACTTACCGCAAGGTCGGCTCGGCGTTGTCTCCCTCACGGACAACGAGCCGGAATGGGAAGCGGGGGAGAAGCAACCGGGCACGCACTACCTTGCCTACGATGCGAAGGGCTTAGTCGAACCCTATCGGTCGAGACTTGCGCAGGTCATGAAACAGGTTCGCTGTCAGGCTGATCTCGTGATGGTCAGCGCGCACGTTGGCCCCAACTGGGGCGCGCCCTCGGTTGCCATGCGGATGCTGGCTCATCAAATCATTGATCTCGGAGCCGATCTCTACTGGGGCCACTCGAACCACACACCGCAAGGCATCGAACTCTACAAGGGCAAGGCCATCCTCTACTCGACTGGCGATTTTATTGACGACTATGCGGTCGATTCAGCCGAGCGCAACGACCTCTCCTTCTTGTATATCTTGGAACCCGAACGAGGCCGCTTCGCGCGGATCATTCTCCATCCAGTGCGCATTGAAGACTTGTATGTCCGGCTGGCGAAGGACCAAGAGATCGCATTCTTGCAAAGAACGATGCAGGCCAAGTGTGCTTCCTTCGGCAGCAGGATTCTGTTTCACGACGGAGTGGGAAGGCTCGAGTTGTCCTGAGTGAGTGTGATCGTCAGCGTGACCTATCGGACAGTGAGTCAGGCGAGGTAGGTGGCGACGATGCCGGAGAGGACAATGCCATCGAATGTGCCGGCGCCTCCGATGCTGGCGACCCCAGTCTCGAGTGCCTCGATGTCACGGAGGTGGAGCAGGTCGGCGCCGATGAGGGGTCCCAGCACTCCCGCGACAAACGCGGCTTGTGGCGCCTGTTCGGGGATCAGCCAAATAGCGCTCATAGCTGCGACCGCGGCAGGCACCAGTCCCGGCAAGGCGATGCCGATTCCTGAGACCGGCTGGGCGAGTCGATAGCAGACGGCGATATTTGCTGCGACCGCGATAGCCAGCCACGGGAGGGATTGCGGACTGTCGAATAAAAGATGGGCGATCTCGTAGAGCGCCAGGCCAGCAGGAATCAGGCAGCCACCCACGTTGACGGCGATGACCGTTTCTTGCTGGACACGTTGAAACCATGGCCACCGGCCTGTCAACCCTAGGATCGCCAGCGGATCGTGGACCAGTGCGTCGTTCCTTGCAATATGCTTGAGGGGAATATTGATTCCGCTGCCCAGGATGATGCCCATGACCAGGAGGATCGCGCTTGAGGGCTCCAGCCGAAGCTTGATCAACGCCGTCGCGAACAGTTGCCCGAATGCGAGCGGGAGGAGGGCGAGGAGAATCAGGAAGAGCAGCAACGGGAGACAGCCCATTCTCATGAGGCCCTCAGTTCTTGGAGGCAAATGAGCATATGTGTCCAATGAGTGCCAGGCCAATAGATCCGCCCGCAGTTCGGGCATTGCACAAATTGAGAATGCGAGCTTGCGACGTAGGCCGGGACAGTGAGCGTTGCTTTCTCATGGGGGATCACTAGAAGGATATGGTCGCATGTTGCACAACGGCTTGCAGTTCTGTCACGGAGATCGAGCTTAATGTGTAGCTCAGACCGGAGTTGCCGGAGCTGGTCTTGCAGATGATCGCTGACAATGAGTGTGTAGCGATCTCGAAGGACCTTGCGTTGCACGAGGTAGCGGTCCCTGGTGAGGAGCCACCGTTGTTCAGTTAAAACACGCGCGACCAAAGCCTCATCGGAAATGACCTTTTCGTAGGCTGTATCGTATCCAAGCATCCGGAGCCAGCGGGCCAGCCTGCCGAGCATTGCATCGGCGAAGAAGGCCGGCGAACGAACGATCGGTGAAGTCAAAGACTGCATCGCCCGTTCTATCCTGCATGAGTGGCGGATATCAGAGAGCATTGAACCTATTACAAGGAGGTCCTCGTATGGCGAGCAATCGGAATATTCGTCCTGTGATCGTCACCTGTATTCTAATCGTCGCTGTCCTGTTGGGTGGCTGTTCTCCTCCTCTCCCGAAGACCTTGCTCTTGCCATCAGATGGTACGACATTGATTGACCGGTGGCATGCAATGGCTGCCACCCCGCTGACCCGTTGGCCCTGAGGACCAAAGAAGTAGCCGGTGTGAGTTGGACAATGCAAGACCCTCAAGCAGGCTGCTGAGAAACTGTTCTCGCCCCGGTGGGACTGGGGAACCGGACGTGTGCAGTGATTGCCGATGAGCCTACAGGATGCTTAAAAAGGCCGTCCAGCAAAGCCGCAGCCGATGAAAGCACCGGAGGCGTAGCTTCGGGGCTACGTGGAGGATGCTGTCGAGGCGAGAACGAAGCTGGCGGACTTTTTCAGCATCTTGCGAGAAAGAAGCCACCATGAGTTCAATAACCGGATTTCCCACCAAGTATTGGCACAGGCTGGATGACGGCCGCGTTCAGTGTGATCTCTGCCAGCGGTTTTGCAAGCTCCAAGAGGGGCAACAGGGTCTGTGCTTCGTGCGCGAAAGGCGGCAGAATCAGATCGTCCTGACTACGTACGGGCGATCCAGCGGCTTCTGCGTGGACCCGATTGAGAAAAAGCCGTTGAATCATTTTCTCCCAGGCACGCCGGTTCTCTCATTCGGGACAGCTGGCTGCAACCTGGCCTGCAAGTTCTGCCAGAACTGGGACATGAGTAAGTCCCGCGAAATGAATACCTTGGCCGACGAAGCGTCGCCCGAGACGATCGCCAAGGCTGCCTCAGAACTCGGTTGTCGGAGCGTGGCCTACACCTATAATGATCCGGTTATCTTCCATGAGTATGCGATTGATGTGGCGCAAGCCTGTCGTGAACGAGGCATCAAGTCCGTCGCGGTGACGGCAGGCTACGTCTGCGACGAACCCCGAGCCGAGTTCTACCGGCACATGGATGCCGCCAATGTGGATCTCAAGGCCTTCACCGAGCGGTTCTATCACGAGGTCACCAGGTCCCATTTCCAGTCGGTGCTGGAGACGCTCCTCTATCTCAAACACCAGACCAAGGTCTGGGTCGAGATCACGACGTTGCTCATCCCCGGAGAAAACGATTCAGAGCAGGAAATCGAGGCCCTGACTCAATGGGTGGTCGAGCAGCTCGGGCCGGACGTGCCGATCCACTTCACCGCCTTTCATCCCGATTGGAAGATGCGCGAGATCCCGCACACAGCGCCTGCCGCTCTGACCATGGCCCGCCGTATCGCGATAAAGAATGGCGTCCGCCATGCCTATGCCGGCAACGTCTCCGACCCGGAAGGTGGGAGTACCTACTGTCATGAGTGCGGGCAGAAGCTTATCGGACGAGATTGGTATGAACTGAGTGAGTGGAACTTGACGACGGATGGGAAGTGTCGATTCTGTGAGACTCCTTGTGCCGGAGTCTTCGAAGCCGCGCCAGGCCGTTGGGGCGCACGCAGGCGGCCGCTGCTGCTGAAGCAGTTCACTTAGCAGGATGCTGAAAAAGGCCGCCAGCTTCGTTCTCGCCTCGACAGCATCCTCCACGTAGCCCCGAAGCTACGCCTCCGGTGCTTTCATCGGCTGCGGCTTTGCTGGACGGCCTTTTTGAGCATCCTGTTCGCAATTCTCCTGTTGTGCCAGATATACAGGCCCTCGAAGTCCTGCGGTGTCGAAATGGTTTCCCCGCAGATTGCTGAGCCCGGCACCGTCTGACGCTATCGCAGAATTCCGCTCACGATCATCTCGACCGCCTGTTCAGGACTCAGTCCCCGCGCCATCAAGGTTTCGAGTTCTTTCTTGTCCACACTGCCGATGGCCGCTTCGTGCGTGACCTTCGCCTCCGGATGAAAGACCCTCACGATGGGAATCGCGCTGGCCTGTGCCTGGCCCTGCACGATCTCCATGCAATCCACGTGGCCCCGCGCGCCTTTGGCGTAAGCTTCAGTGATGCCGATGATTTCGGCCTGGGCCTGGTCCTCCAGTACGACACGGGTCTTGATGAGGCCGCGTGACCGCTCCCCTCGGAGCATCACCGCTTCTTTGAGCGTGATGTGGTCGGTCTTGTGCGCGAAGATCTTCGCGCTGAGTTCGGCGACGCCCTCTTCCTCTACTTCGACGAGATAGTCGATGTCGAGGTTCCCCACTGAGCCGGAGAGTAACGAGAAGTCTGAAAAATACCTGGCGCCTTTGCCGATCCTGATTGTTGCGTGGGGCAGGACCAGCATGCCGCCATGGGGGCCGTGGTAGTGGCCTTCAGTGTAGGTCAGCGACGCGCCTGGTCCGATCTCCATGATTGCCTGCATCCGATGTTCTGCCGCTTGCGCGAAGGGGAAGAGACAGTGGGATAGCACCCGCGCCTGTGCCCCTTCGAGTATCTGCACGTCGATCTTGATCTGCTGCACCCCGGTGGGGTGGGCCAGGCCGAAACACATGTGGATCGGTTGAGCGATGTGTGCGCCCGCTTCGACAATCAGTTTCCCGATGATGGCATCCGGAGTTTCTTCCATTTCGACGCGGAGTCCGGGAACGGTTCGATGACTGAGGATACGGTGCCCATGCGCCACGACATGCGCGATGCGCGTATCGTCGAGGATGGATGGCTCAGCTCCGACCATCGGGAGGGTACGTCTCAGCTCGTCAAGCTCGGACATAGTTACAGACTTCCCCGTCACAACGAACACAGGTCCGCCCGCGGAAATGATCGACGGCTTCGCGCGGACTGCCGGAGAAAATGATGCGCCCGGCGCAAAGTTGTGAAGCCCGGTCGGCGATGAGCGCGACCTCTTCCTGGTGCGTGATCAAGAGGACTGATCCACCGGCTGCTTTCAGGGCGCGGATGATGTCGATAATGTGATTGATTGAGAGCATGTCGATTCCAGCCGCCGGCTCATCGAGAATAGCCAGCTTCGGCTTCATCGACAAGACTGAGGCCAATTCGATGCGATGACGTTCCCCTCCGCTTAAGGCCTTATCCAGTCGCCGATGCAGATAGCGATCCGGAGCGAGACCGACTTGTCTCATCGCCGGTTCTGGGTCGCAATCCGGTTTGCCCAGGGTCAGATACTCGCGAACCGTGACGCCTTCGAACCGGGCCGGCTCCTGCCACGCGAGGGTCAGGCCCAACTTGGCCCGTTCATGCATCTTGAGGCGAAGAAGGTCTGTGCCATCGAACAGAACGGTTCCCGCACTCGGCACATAGCCCTCGCAGCCCATGAGGACATAGGCCAGCGTGGTTTTGCCGGAGCCGTTGGCTCCGAGGAGCGCATGAATTTCTTGCGGATTGATCGCGAGATCGAGCCGGTCAAGAATGGTCTGACGGCTTACCTCGAAGGTTAGATTACGAATGTCGAGTAGGGAATTAGGCATTATCACACAACAACTCATTTCAATCGTACCGCATCAGGTGTGCCTATAGTAACACAGCGAACTTTGGGGCACAGATGGACTATGGCAGAGAGTAAGCGTAGCGTTTTGCGGCAAAAGGGCAGTGTCACATGGGGAATTAGGCGACATCCTGTTGACCTTGGGCCAGTGGAAAATGGACAAAAAGGTTTGCTGGCTCGACTTATCGAGGGTTTCCCACTCTTACAACGATGGCATCACCATTGCGTCATTCTACAATCATGAAGCGAAGAAGCGTGATAAAGATCATCCTGATCCTGGTAGGAACCCTGATCCTGAACCAAGGCCAACCGCCTAATCCCGTCGCTGCGGCGGTGGAATTTGCACCGGGAGTGGGTGCGGATGCTGATCAGCCGGTCATTAGGGAGCTGTTGGCAGCGTTCGACGAGGCCGAAGCGGCGGTCAAGAAGGCCGATCTCGATGCCCTCATGAAGTTCTATGCTACGACTTACAACTATCATGGCTTAAAAAGATCAGATGTGCGCCGAGTATGGGAGGAAGTCTTCGTGCACTACGGGGACATCAGTTCATCCCATGTCTTCACCGAGCTGAAACTTGTCCAGGCTGACGGCGTCAGAAAAGCGTATGTGACCTGCACCGGATGGCTCTACGGGACAGAGAAACAGACAGGGAAGCCCATCACCATTGATAGCTGGGTGCGTGAGGTGCATTATCTCGTAAAAGAAGAAGGGGCCTGGCGATTCTTCGGAAA
>Ga0315276_10000259_pt1 | contig 44490 bp, 41 predicted proteins | sample YL17G05_0_MG_FD_204542 | JGI IMG/M metagenome (GOLD analysis project Ga0315276, IMG submission 204542) | Sediment microbial communities from Yellowstone Lake, YNP, Wyoming, USA - YL17G05_0 | ecosystem: Environmental > Aquatic > Freshwater > Lake > Sediment | place: USA: Wyoming | collected...
GACCCCAATCGGACACAACATACTGCCGGATGGGGTACATAGATCGCTGGAGGAGCCAGCAAGGGGGCTGCTATCCTCAGGGGTCATTCATCTATCACATCACTTTTCTCACGCCGTGGATTGGAGCAGTAGTGGGGAGTGATACTCTGGTGTCGGAGGGGGCGGATGGTTTTTCCTGGAGAGGAGAATTCGATCCGGATGAGGCGCCGTTCGGCGCCCTGAAGTACCGATCCACAAAGGACCCCACCGAACCAGTATTTGAAGGGGCGGTTTCAGAGGAAGATTATGTGGCCGTCTACACCGATACCTTCACCTATGGTGTTCCGCGCCACGGACTGGATGCACTTGACGGCCGCCCTCACAGGCCGCTGCACATCGAAGTCACGCAGAAGAGCTATGCCTGGTCGGAAGCATACGCGGAGGACTTTATTCTTTTTCAATATCGCATTCGCAACATAGGAAACAAGCTGCTGAACGATATGTACGTGAGCTTCTATATCGACGGTGATGTTTTCTACTCGCCGGGTCCAGGCGAAGGGAGTGGAACCGTGCGTGACGACCTCTGCGGGTATCTGAAATCGTGGCCGTCGTCGAAGGAGTGCGGGCTAATTGACACGCTGGACATTTCATGGATAGCGGATAACGACGGTGACCCGCGAGGCGGGCAGTTTATCGAGACGTATGAGTGGAAGTCCTGTACCTCCGTACAAGGCTTGACTATGCTCCAGTTGCCCGCAGGCACCGGCCAGCGGGCGTTCAACTGGTGGGGTTCGTTGTTTGATAGCCTTGCCTGGGATTTTGGCCCGAGAGCGCAGCCGCGGCCCGGCCGGCCCTATCGCAACTTTGGAACGGGGCGTCAAGGGACCCCGGAAGGGGACAGAAACAAATACTACGTGATGAGTAACGGGGAGCATGACTACGACCAGATATACACTGATCAGATCGGACCGAATGACCCGAACTGGATGATGCCGCCGCAGGATGTTGCGCGGGGGATTTCCCGCGGCGCGATTGATGTGCGTTATCTTCGCTCGTTTGGGCCATATGAACTTGGTCCGAATGAGGAAATGACGTTTGCGATGGCGTATGTGGCGGGTGAACACTTGCATCCAAATCCATCTAATTGGAATCTGCTGAATAACGGACGTCCGGACCAATACTACGCCAACCTGAACTTCTCCGATCTGGCCAAGAACGCCATGTGGGCGCGATGGGTGTATGATAATCCCGGAGTGGATACCGACAGCGACGGCTACGCCGGGAAATCCCGTATCTGTGTGCTGGATTCGACATGGGTCGACGATCACTGGGTAGCGACACTCGCCGACACCAGTTATTACGAAGGGGACGGCGTTCCGGACTGGCGGGCGGTCACTCCGCCCCCCCAGCCAACTTTCTGGTTGTATCCGATCAATCATGGTATACGGGTACGGTTTAACGGCAGACTCTCCGAGACGACCAAAGATATCTTCTCCGGTCTGCTGGATTTTGAAGGGTATCGGATATACATGGGGCGGGATGATCGGGAGGCGAGCCTGGCGCTGATTGCCTCATACGACAAAGAGAACTATGACAAGTACGTACGGAATGAGAATCTCCCACCACCGGGCAATTTCGAGATTCAGGATGTACCGTTTACGTTGGAGCAGTTGCGCTGTTTGTATGGTGAACTGCCGGATCGGTGCGCGGACTTGCTGTTTGATCCGCGGCGGTACGCGATCACCTACCCATTCTACTTCAGGGGGTATCCTGATTCGATCTTTGCCTTTGCGCCGCACGACGGCAACCGGAGCCGGTTTGGTGTCAATACACCGATCAAGAAGATTTACCCGGACGCAACCAAGCCACTGCCGGGGGATACCGTCAAACCGGAAGCGCTCACGCCGGACGGCTATCTCAAGTATTACGAGTATGAGTTCACCTTTGATAATCTGCTGCCGACCATACCGTACTATATCAATGTAACGGCGTTTGATTTTGGGTCACCGAAAATCGGCCTGACTGCCCTTGAGAACTCGAAGACAGTCGGTGTCAAACATGCCTATCCATTAGGGGAGGACAGCGATACGGCGGCCAATCGCCAAGTGTATGTCTACCCGAATCCGTATCGCGGGAATGCCGGCTATCGGCGGGACAGCTACGAAGGGCGAGGGGAAGGGGACCGAATCGATGACCGCTTGAGAGCCATTCATTTCGCGAATCTCCCGGCGAAATGCATAATCCGCATCTACACGCTCGATGGCGACTTAGTACGGGCGATCAAGCACGACATGGAGCCGAGCGATCCGAACTCGTCGCATGATATGTGGGACCTGATCAACCGAAATATCCAGATGGTGGTATCGGGACTATACTACTGGACAGTCGAAGACAACTCCGGCAACGTGCAAATGGGGAAGCTGGTGATATTGTTCTAGGTGCCAGCGAAAAAGGGGACAAGATCGAGGGGCACTGGGGGGTTCCGTGCCAAAACCGGCCCTTCTACCCCCCGTTTGTGGCCGCCAAACCCCTTGTTGGAGGGCTGGTTCAGGGGTTATCCACTGGCCTATTTTTTTTGAAAAAAACCACTTTTTGGCCTTGACAAGAAAAGCAGGATGGTTATCTTGTCAGTGCAATCGGAAAGTGTTACTCTTTCTGTGGATTACCTAATATCGTCCGCCCAGGCAGGCCGAGCAACCTGTCTGGGTTTTTGTTTGTGGCTGTTTTCCCTCTGAAAACGCAGCTTGACTGCAACACCAAACGATAGGCTGACGGTACACTATTCCCCCTGACCGTTTCTTAATCGACACTTCAAAGCTGGTTCGCGCAATGTCCGAGTGGACAATGCGATGGTGCCAGATCGGCTTTCTCTACAAATACCGGCTTGAGCCTCTCCCCCGGTCAATTCAGGTGTTGCAGACGGCCCGGCCAGCGATACGGCCGGTCAAATGAAAATCGTTTTCATTTCGACTTCGAGGTGCTCTTAAACCGGGAGATCTCCCATGCCGAAGCTGACCTAACCTGGGCAATTCGGCAATTGGTACCCGCCGTTGGTAAGATAGCTGACGAGGGCACTAAGGTCCGAGAGATCAACGATACCGACGCCATTAACGTTGGCCTCGCTCACACACGGCAACAGATATCCGCCACCGGTCAGATAACTGACCAGAGCGCTGAGGTCGGACAAGTCGACAATGCCCTGCGAGTTCACGTTGCCGGTAACATCGACACAGCATAACTGAGCATCGCATTCGTCCGGAATGAAATTGCCGTTCAGGTCCTGAGAGGTGTGGGAGATGATATCTTGAACGTCTGAGATGCCGTTGTTGTTACAGTCGGCGTACAGCGTCCAGCGATAGGTCTGCACGTTCTCGTGCTGGCGCACCAGCGAGGTTGGGAATTTCACGTCGACATCCAGATAAGCCTGATTCACCGCGCCGGCGGCATAATAGTCCTTCGTGGTGAGCGTGATACTATTGGTGATCGTGTCGTCGAGCGGGATGCCGTTCAACCGCCACGCATAGTGCATTTCGCCGATCGGGATGGGCGCGAGGGTGATTGTCTTCGGAGTCAGCGGCAGCATAACATTCGTGTTCCAGGCAGGACTGGCGTCATCAAGAAGCTGCATCATCGTCGTGTACCGATTGACGTGAGCTTCTTTGCAGACAGGACAAAACGGCTGGCTTAGCGCCCTCATTTCGCAGTTGTACTTCGGTCGATAGATTCCGGTCGTCAGATAGCGCGCTCCCTCGAATGCGCCCACGGATGTAGGGTATGAAGCGGGCGGCGTCGTCGGCAGCGGCACGCCGGGTGTAACCCAGATAAGCCATTTGAGGCCGGGACCGGAATAGTCATAATCCACGTTCGGCTCCGGGTCCCCCGGCGGAAAGCCCGGATACGCATCAGAGTATTCGTCCGCAAGATTGGCATAGGTGTGCCCACTCTCATGCAGCAGGATCTCGGGCGCCGACGGATGAACGGAGGATACCGCAACACTGCCGCCCGAGCCGCCGTACTTGGTCGAATTCACCAGGATGAACAAGTAGTCCCACAGTCCGTACCCGACGAATGAATTGGCGGCGCTCACAGCGCGAGAAAAGCCCGTACCGTCGATAGCCAGCAGGCGCTCGATGCCGCTAACCCAGAAACTCGAATTGAAGTAGGTGTCTCTAAGATTGAATTGGGTAGAATCCTTGTCCGCCCCTTGTTCGTTACTCTCGACGTCAATTCTCCACACGTTGGTGCCGGCTATCAACACATCCCAGGGCGATTCGCTCCCTAAAGCGCTCACCACATTATTGACGGCTGTCGTAAACTGACCGGCGGCGAGATTAGCGGCCGTATAACCGTCACCAAGTACAACAAACACCAGCCGATTGTTGTCCGGTCCGGTGTTGCGGAGTTTGGTCGCAGAGACAGGGCCGGGCACGCGGTTGGTACGGGATGCCAGCCGTTGAATCGGCACGACAACCGTCGGTTGTTCGAACGCGTGCGGAACAGTGAATCCGGGGGCAGCGCGAAGCATTGTCTCTATCCGGTTCAATCTCACAGCACTCGGAGTTGCGGTCGACAACGGACCCTCGACACGGATGACGAACATGCCCGCGTCCGGCATCACCACGCGGCAGCCGGTGGAATCGTTCTCTGCGGGAGTGACCCGAACACCGAGCGGTATCTCGGCATTAACACCGGACAGGATCGAATTTGTACCGTCGAGCCATTCCAGACTATAGCCGAGCTTCAAAGGTGCGCCTTCAAGCCCCGGTGTACGAATCTGCTTCGGGGCAGGGGGAATCGGTCCCGCTTCGACAATGCTGATGCCGTTCTGGTCATATGATACCAGAAGCTGCCAGTAGGTTTTTTCCGCCGAGAGCGCGGGGACGGCAAATGCCATTGTCAGTATCAGAAGCCAAAGCAGGACGCGGACCTTCATATCAATGCCTTTCATCGAGCAGGTACGGATATAAGATACAATATCGGGTTGTTTTTCCAAGAGGTTAGTGCGGAAACCGAATACGCCTGCGAATGCCGAACTCAAGGGCACAAAGGTAGAACAAAGCCGCCACCGGTCAAGTAACTGACAAGCGCGCTCAGATCGCCGAGATCAACAATGCCAACCCCATTAACGTTTGCATCACCATAGCACGGTAGATGGTAACCGCCGCCAGTCAGATACGACACCAGGCAACTCAAATCAGCGAGGTCAATAATCCCCATCATGTTAACATTGCCCCTGTGCGGACTTTCACAACATTCCCAGAAGCCGTTCTTGAGGAAATTCTTCGCTCTGTCCATTGCCATTTTGAGACTATCCAGTCCGGCGTTTATCGACTCCGCAGTGTTCACGGTGGCAATCGCCGAGTAAATGAAGAGCGTGTCGTTGGCGGGAAGGGTGAATCCATTGGGACCGTCCTGGTAGGTAAGCAGTCCGAACTGGTCAGTAACCCTGGACTCCGAAGTGTAGCCAGCGACATGCATTGCTCTCGAAATACTGTCCGCAATGAACCCGCCGGTTGGTTCCACATACACGTCCGCGGCGGCGATGGCTCCTCCGTAGAGGACGTCAGAATAGAACTTGTTCTTCAAATACCATCGGAGTAAGCCGGCGCCACCGTACCGCCTCGCGTTGTCAGCGCAATCGGTTACGGTATCGCTGCTGTTGAAACCGCGTTGCCAGACCATTCGCCGAGTCGGATCTGAACCGGCGACGTTGGTGGTACCCGAATCGGTCGGAACGTCGAAGTCAAACGCCTGACCTATCTGCAGGCTGGTCACTGCTGATCCGCTCACTGCCGGAAACAGGAGCAATTTCTGGTTGATGAAATTGCAGGTGTCCGCATGTTTCGGCGCATACCAGGTGATCTCTACCTTGACCAGCGAGTCGGCGGTCAGCAGGGTTCCAGTTGTGTAGGCGTCATACGACGATGTGGAGAAGGCGCTGTCCGGTTTTCCGCCGGGGGCGCGAACGAAACGGTGGTCGCCGTACATCGACCAGGATGCTACGTAGCTTCCCGGACTTGGTCTGCGGATAATGATCGGGGAGCCGTCATAGAGATACACTCTGGAGTTGCCGCGTGAATTGAGGCCGATGTCGCAGTCGGCCGGTCCGAAATAGTCCATATTAACGTTGCCGGCACCGCCGTTGCCGAAATTGCCAGTGGAGCTTACGACCAGATCCGTACACCCGGTGGAGAGAGTGTCAAGACTTGAAGTGAGTGAACTGATTGAGCGCACAAGCAGACAGACAAAGCAGTAGAGCGTATCGCGCGGCGCAGGCGCCGACGAGACAACCCGAATGCGACCCGGTCTGCAGATATCGAGTCCGGCCAGATCCGGGTCACCATACGTATAGACGAAAACGAGAGTGCTGTCGCCGGCAGCTATATCGAGCGGACCGAAAGTCGCGACGGTCAGCCACGGTGGTTTGGGTGGATTGCTGCTGTCCGGAAGCGCTTCTACCTGATAGATGTTGAGAATCTGGTCACCGGTATTCTTCAGCCAGAGAATGTCGGTTCGTGTCTTTCCGGCCATAACACTCGCCGGGAAGGTAATGGTGTCCGGACTGATCACCAGACTTGGCTGGGCGATCACCGCAAATGTGAAAGTCGTCACCAAGATGCAGAGTAGCCCGAGAACTCTGGTTGCGCCAGTTAACGATGTTCTCATAGATCCTCCTTTTGGCGGCGATGCATAGTTTGTTTATCGGTGCGTATTTTCGCTTCACCACATGGGGCAGTCGGCCGGCGCACACCATCCACCTGTGAGCATGCTGATAAGACAGCTAATATCCCATAAGTCAATGACTCCATTGCCGTTCATATCAGCTTCCTCAAGACAGCAAAGCACAAAACCTCCACCGGTCAGGTAGCTTACGAATGCACTCAAATCACTAAGATCGACAATGCCGACACAATTCACATTGCCGCGTTTCCCCACACAGCACCCACCGCACTGGTGAAGAGTCTTCCAGTTGAACATCTTGGCCTTGTCGATGGCCTTCTTCAGGCTATCCAAACCGGCATACGCTGATGCCGCCGTGCGAACGGTAGCTATTGCCGTGATGATTGTTAACGTGTCGTTGGCGGGAAGAGTGTAGCCGGCCATGCCATCCCTGTAAGTGAGCAAGCCAATCTGATCAGTAATGGCCGGCCTCACACCGTACCCAGCAATGTGCATGGTTTTTGAGACACTATCCGGAATCAAGTGACCGAGTGGGTCCCGAAGCATGTCGGATGCTTCGGCCGAACCGCTCCATAAGCTGTCCAAACAGGTGCGGCTCTTCATATACCAGTTCAGAAGCGCCGCACCGCCATATCGTCTCCCGTTGTCCACACAATCGGTGACGGTATCGGTGCTGTTGAAGCCGCGCAGCCAGACCATTCTCCGCGCTGCATCGGAACCGCTGACATTGTTGGCGGTGCCGGAGTCGGTCGGAATGTCAAAGTCGAACGCCTGGCCTATTTGCAGGTTGGCGACAGGCGAACTGATAGTCGCCGGGAATACGAGCATCTTCTGGACCACGAAATTGCAGCTATCGGCGTGTGTCGGCGCATACCAGGTGAGTTCTACCTTGACTGACGAATCGGCTGTCAGCAGAGTACCGGTAGTGTAGGCATTGTATGACGACGTAGAGAACGCGCTCTCCGGATTTCCGCCGGGGGCACGCACAAATCGATTGTCGCCGTATATTGACCAAGAGGCGACATACGTGGTCGAAGTGAGTCTGCGAATGATGATAGGGGAACCCTCCCCAAGATAGACCCGCGAATTGCCGCGCGAGTTCAGGCCGGTGTCGCAGTCGGTCGGTCCGAAATAATCCATATTCACCGTGCCGGCTGAGTTGTTGCCGAAATTGCCGTTAGAATTGACTACCAAGTCAAGACAACTGGTGGACAGCGTGTCAAGCGTCTCTGCGGGCGACTGCCCGCTCTTCCCTACGCTGGTGACGTCTTGCGGAAGGCTGAAAGCTGTCGTCACGAGGATGCCTGCCAGCACCGTGACAATCATCGTCCGATGTACGATTGTCTGCATAGATCCTCCTTTTGGCGGCGATGCATAGTTTATCTATCGGTGCGTATGGCGTATCGAATGGCTTAGGGTCATTATCAGTATATTCATTGTAGAACGGTGCGTCAACTTTTTTCCCGCACGGCGCAGAAAATACGAAGCACGGTGCGGCTCAGCCGCCGATTCCGCAATTGACTCCCCGACCGGATTTGCCTACTTTTGCTCCGCGATGAACACACCCAACAAGCTGACCCTGACGCGTATCCTCCTCTCCCCTATCTTTATGTTCTTCTTTCTTTTCGACAACTTCTGGATGCGGTTAATCGGGCTGGTGTTGTTCCTGATTGCGGCTCTGACTGACTTGATTGACGGTCATCTGGCCCGCAAGTATGGAATTATCACCGGGTTCGGCAAATTCATGGATCCGTTGGCGGACAAGATTCTGGTCTCCAGCGCGTTGATATCGTTTGTCTCGCTTCACTATTGCTCGCCGTTCCCGGTGACATTGATAATCGGGCGGGAATTTTTCATAACGGGGCTCCGGTTGTTAGCTGCCTATCGCGGGGCACTCATTCCGCCCACCTGGGGGGCCAAAGTGAAGACGTTTCTGCAACTGAGCATAGTCGGGGCAGTGCTCGCGTACATCTTTATGCTAACGACGCTGCACTACTATCAATTGGAGCCCGGATTCCTCGGGCGAATTGACCATGTGATGGTGATCAATGCTGCGATGTGGCTCACTGCGGCAGTCACTGTGTGGACCGGCATCGACTATGTGGTCAAGTACTTTTCCATGATCAAGAGCGTATTGAAATAGGAACAATATGATGCCTGCCTGGCTTACCCGTTTTCTCGCCACCGGACTCTACACCGGACTCTCACCCAGTATCCCGGGTACCATCGGAACGATTCCGGCCTGGGTTCTTTTGTGGTTCTTCCTGCCGGCAAATTTGGCGGTGCAGGTCGCGGTCCTGATCATCATAATCGGGCTTTCCATTTGGCTGGCGACCGAGGCGGAGAAACTGTTCGGCCATGACTCCAAGAAGATCGTTATCGACGAATGGGCCGGCATGATGGTGGCGGTGCTGTTTCTCCCCCACACGTTGACCGCATACGTGCTGGCATTTGGTGCGTTTCGCCTGTTCGATGTCGTCAAGCTTTGGCCGGCGGCTCAGTTGGAGAAGCTGCCGCAAGGCTGGGGGGTCACGATGGATGATGTCGCTGCCGGTGTGCAGGCGAACATTCTGGCGCAAATTATCATCTTGATTATCGCACACGTATGATGGATATAACGGGCAAATGACCACAAGCAGCACGAGATAGACGATGGAAATAGAGATCATCACCGTCGGCGACGAGATCCTTACCGGGCATACGGTGGACACCAACGCCGCCTTCATCGCGCAACAACTGACCGAGGCCGGGTTTGTCATTCGGCACAAGAGTTCGGTTGGAGACAGTGTTGAGCACATGGAAGAGGAGTTTCGGCTGGCCTGGAAACGGTCGCAGATTGTGATTGTCACGGGCGGCTTGGGTCCCACCGATGATGACCTGACCAAGCGGGCGATAGTCAAACTGTTCAAGCGGAATCTCGTCTACCACGAGGAGATACTGGAGCAGATCAAAGAGCGGTATCGCCTTCGCGGCATAGAAATGCCGGCGATTAATCAAAATCAGGCGCTCCTGCCGCAGGGGGCGCGGTTCTTTCCGAACAAACATGGTTCCGCGGTAGGGATATGTATCGCCGAAGAAGGAAGGATTTTCATCGCTCTGCCGGGAGTACCGATGGAGATGAAGCAGATCATGGCGGACGAGGTGATGCCGTATTTGCGTAGTCTCAAGACCGGCCATACACTTGCGATCAGGAAGATCCGTACCACCGGCATAGTCGAATCCCGGATTGCCGAGATCATTACCGCCGATGTCAAACTGGACTTCGGCGTGAAGTTGGCTTACCTGCCGTCATTGCGCGGGGTCGATCTGCGCGTGATGGCTACCGGCGGAACGGAAGCAGAAGCGCTGGACAAGGCTAAAGCGGTCGAACGGCAATTGGATGCGGTCTGCACAAAATACATATATGGCAAAGATGATGACACTCTTGAAGGAACAGTCGGAAAGCTCCTTATCGGCGAACAGAAATGGTTGGCGGTGGCCGAATCCTGCACGGGTGGCATGCTGGGATCGACGCTGACATCGGTACCGGGAGCCTCGACCTACTTTCGCGGCGGCATTCTCGCGTACGCCAATGAAGTGAAGACGGCGCAGTTAGGCGTCAGTGAAAAGATATTGGCTTCGCACGGTGCAGTCTCCGACAAATGCGCCCAAGCTATGGCGGTCGGCGCGCGGAAACTGTTTGATACGGATTACGCTCTCGCCATCACCGGGATTGCCGGCCCGGACGGGGGCACTGACGAAAAACCGGTTGGGCTCGTGTTTGTCGGTCTGGCCAATCACAAGACCGGATATGCGCGAAAATTCCAATTTGGCGCGAGCCGCGAGGCTATTCGCATCCGGGCGGTCTATGCGGCATTGGAGCTGCTCAGGCGGGAGATACTTCAGATCACATGATGCGGCTGTTTATCGCCTTTCCATTGCCGATTGAAGTCAAGGACTACCTCGGCTCAGTGATTGCCGATCTCCGTCCGCACGCCGACGGCATCCGGTGGGTAGCACCGAAAAACATCCATCTCACCACTCGTTTTCTTGGCGACACCGAGGATGCCAAGATCAGCAAGCTAGATCACCTGATTGACTCGGTCGCCGGCGCGCATGGTCCTGTCACAAGTTCACTCACACAATTGGGAGCGTTTCCGAATCTCAAGAGGCCGCGCGTGATCTGGGCCGGCATTGGGGATGGCGTTGAGGCTCTCGTCAAGATCGCACGGGACGTTGAACTTCGGGTCAGGCAGCTAAGATTTGAACCGGAATCGAAAGCGTTCAAGTCACACCTCACGCTGGGCAGAGTTCGGGAAGGGGCGCGACTGGATGCCTTTGCCGAAATTATGAATGGCTATGAGTTGCAGTCGATGCCACTCGTTTTTGACCGACTGGTTCTGTACAAATCCACGCTGACGCCGCAGGGACCGATTTATGAACGGCTGCACGAGGCGGCGTTGGGAGCGGCGTAGCGGAAGGGAAATGACAGAAGCGGCTCTTGCGAGCCGCTTCCGCGAAGGGTAATTCTAAGAAGAAGAGGATATTACTTTCTGAATTTCCGAACGATTCCTGCACCAACCATACCTAGACCAAACAGCAGCATCGAAGCCGGCTCAGGGACAGGAGTGGTCGGCGGTTTATTGTCAGCAGTCGTGATCGTCAGGGTGATGCCGCGATTGTAATAATGGCAATCAGGATCGACGCCGAAACCGAAACGGCCGTCAGACGCATAGGTGTTTAGGGCACCAAGCAACCCCAACTCGCTGAATTTGTAGGTTAGGTTGTAGCCCCGGGAATGTCCACCCACCGGGTCGGACCAATTCCCGACGAGATAACCCTGACCGGAGAAATTGTCCCCGCCATTCTGGTTGTCCCAATAGTAATTGGTCCCAAGACGCGGATTGTCCAGCAGGTGGGTGTATAGATTGTTCCGCTCGTGGCGCCAATTCCAGATATCCGTGAAAGTCAGCGTAGCCTCGGTGATCTGCTCGCTCCGATGATTCCAGTTGATACCCCAGGTGACATACCGGAAATGATCCAAGTCCCTCATGTCTGTGGGATTGGGACGAAAAGTGTAGACAGCAGCAGTCGATGATACCACCATCACTGCGCTTAGCAATAGAAGCAGAATCGCGACTCGCTTCATAAGCAAGCTCCCATTTATGACTAATTTACTCTTACATGTCGTTATCATACTTTGTGATGACATGAGCAATTTGTGTACCGTTTGCGCGCTGGACAGCCATACCATCGTTACCGGTAACTTCTTATGCCTTATATGATTACTGGCGACTCAAGTCGCTCTCCGTCGATCCTGTTGTCAAAGTACTGCAATTTGCGAATGTTGTTGCAGATAATGAGCATTCTCTTCTGTGTGGTCTACCGGGAGCAAAAAACAGAAGCGACTTGGGAAAGTCGCTTCTGTAACCAACGTTCTGAAAGGAACTATCTATTTTCTGAACTTCCGGACAATTCCGGCACCCACAAGACCGAGACCGAACAACAGCATCGAAGCCGGCTCAGGCACAGGAGTACTGGTCATCTCCGCATCATGTGAGAAAGGCGCTTTGATGAACTTGCCGTCGTGATCCTTGAGGAATCCGTAAGCATCAAAGTGAACCATCGAATAAGTCGTGCTGACGTTGAACTTAAAGATATTCCCATGGGTCGGCCCGCCGCCATCCGGCATATTGTACGTGTCAACATATGGGGAGGAAGTCTGCCCGGCGCACAGGAACTCCACATAATTGGCCGGGAATATGCCGTGACTAGGCAGCGCGCCGGCGTCGGAACCAGTCGCCGGAGGATTGCCGTAGTGATACTCACCAAGACCAAACGTGTGAGCCGATCCGCCGAGAGGCGTGACGGTCAGGGCGCCACCGATGGGAGCCTGACCGGAAGCCAGAGCGGCTGTCAATGTGACATCGTAAATCGGGCTACTGAGATGGTCCAGATTAGAGGCAATCACCCAGATCTCGAAATTCTGGCTGTTGCTAATCCAGGTCTCGGAACTATGGTTGTACGTCCCGCCAGGGATATACAACTGAAGGTTCGGCACCGCAAAAGCCGCAGGCACCAGAAACGCCATCAGCAGGGTGCACAGTAGGACTTTTTTCATAAGGTGTTCTCCATATATGACTAATTTTGTCTTGTTCTATGCTATCATATTTCTATCAGCTTAAGCAATTTGTATACCAATCCAGGCGTCTGCCCAGGCTAATTTGCGCTAACGAAACCTGTTTATTATCAATAGGTTATGGCACGGTTCTCGGCCTATAGGTTTGACAATGCATATTCCGATTGCAGGTCTGAAGCATTTTGCGCACAATAGGTTGTTTTCGGCGCAATCCACCGCAGGAAGGGAAACAATGCGAAGTGAGAGATTTGGTAGTATCGTCCGCTTACGGTGGTACTTGGACCAAGCCCCTCTTCCGGCCGCTCTCGCCCACGTCGCCGAGAGGTTTGGTCACCGTGCATGTTCTTTTGCGACCGTCCATTTTCACTGACAGGATCTGTCAGTGGCCAATTGCAGATTGAAAGCAGTTGGAAAGTGATGTACATTGGGGCGTCTAACAGGTTAGGATGGTCCAATGGAGAATAAGAAAATCGCGATAAAGAAAGGCAAAGCTGACATGTCTACAGCTACCAGTACTGCCCCAGACCGCCGGAAGGCCCTTGAGGCGGCGTTGACTCAGATCGAACGGACATTCGGCAAAGGCTCGATCATGCGAATGGGGGACGAAAATGTGCTTGAGGTCGAGGTGATCTCGACCGGTTCGCTCGGATTGGACCATGCGCTGGGAGTCTGGGGAATTCCGCGCGGACGAGCGATCGAGATATTCGGACCGGAGGCATCCGGCAAGACTACGCTGGCGCTGCATGTCATTGCCGAGGCCCAGAAAGCGGGCGGGGTGGCGGCGTTTATCGATGCCGAACATGCGTTCGATGCCACCTATGCCAGAGCGCTGGGTATTGATCTGCCGAATCTTCTGATGTCGCAGCCGGACAACGGCGAGCAGGCGCTGGAGATTACCGAGACATTGGTTCGGTCCGGCGCGGTGGATTTGATTGTCGTGGACTCGGTGGCGGCGTTGACGCCGAAATCGGAAATCGAAGGGGAGATGGGGGATTCGCATATGGGGCTGCAGGCGCGGTTGATGTCGCAGGCACTTCGCAAGCTGACCGCGATCACGTCCAAATCGCATACCGCGATTATTTTCATCAACCAGATTCGGATGAAGATTGGTGTGATGTTCGGCAATCCGGAAACGACTACCGGTGGCAATGCGCTCAAATTCTACGCGACCATTCGTCTGGACATCCGCAAAATCGCCTCGATTAAAGAAGGTGAAGATGTGGTCGGGTCGCGGACGCGGGTGCGCGTGGTGAAGAACAAAGTGGCGCCGCCGTTCCGTGAGGCCGAGTTCGACATTATATACGGCAAGGGGATTTCCCGTTCGGGTGAAATGCTCGATCTGGCAGTGAATAACGGGTTGATCGAGAAATCCGGCTCCTGGTTCAGCTACAAATCCGACCGTCTCGGTCAGGGGCGCGAGAACGCGCGGCGGTTCCTTGAGGAGAACACTCAGATCTTTGATGAGATACTGACGCTGGTTAAGGAGAAACTCGGCACCGGCCCGGCGGTGCGGAGCAAGGGCGGGGAGGGCGAGTAAAAGTATCGGCTGAAGCCCACCGTAAATGACGGGGCACGGGGCGAAACGCGTCTCGACTTCGCTCGAAGAAGCGGCTTGAAGGATTTCCTCCCAAATGAAATGTAGGGCAGGTCCGCGTTGCGAACCTGCCTTCTCTATGCTTACTTCCGGCGCCGAAATGGGTTCGTGTGATTTTTGATGTTGTTGCCATGCACTGACTAAGCGGGTTCGTTTTGCTATTTTTCTTCTCGAGTGATTCATCTTACCATCAAGATTGTAACCGGTGTGCGGCATGATCCGTGTAGAGGCCCGAATTGGCTTTGGATTGGGTTTGCCGTAGCCGAAATTGGCCTTGAATTGGGTTCGAATTGGGTTCCTTTTGAATATTAAGTACTTGTCGCACAACGGACAATTGGGTTCGTTTTGTGCAATAAAGGGGTCCCACATCTTCCCGGCCGATTGGTAGGTCGAAACCCCTGTGGTTTCGACAATCCTGATCTTTCGGACGCGCGTATACAACATATTCCTTTCACTAATGCGCATGGGCGAAGTATTAGATGCAAATTGATGGTGAAAATGCGGGGGGATGTAGCAGTTCAAGAAAAAAAAGACGCCCGTGCTGGACGGGCGCCGGCGGCCCCGTAGGGCCATACCTTCGAGACGATTGTCTCTTACTGAGAGTTGACAGACAACCGCCGATTAAGTACATTCGAGCCTATAATACACAACAGTTAACCCGATGTCAAGGGGGAACAGATGAGAAGTTCCAACAACTCAAGCGTCACTTTGGGTTTGGATTTGGGACCGAATTCTATCGGCTGGTCGCTGATTCAATTGACCGAAAACAAGCCGTCTGCAGTTATTGATTCCGGTGTCCGGGTGTTTGCGGCCGGCCTTAATGATCTGGAGACTACCGGTAAGGGCGAATCCCCCAATGTCCAGCGCCGGATGGCGCGCCAAGTACGCCGAGGAATCGAGCGAACCGCACGCCGGATGCAAAAGCTGGCCCTGCTGCTGCAACGCTTCGGCCTTCTACCGGAGGGTGATCTCAAATCGAGCCAATCGAGACATCTTATTTTCAATGATCTTGATGCGCGTCTTGACTTTCCGTTCACATTGCGAGCGAAAGCTCTGGATCAGCGGCTTGAGCCCTACGCACTAGGACGCGTTCTCTACCACCTTGCTCAGAAGCGGGGCTTTCTCAGTAATCGGAAATCGGGTACAAAGAAGGATGATGAAAGCGGCGCTGTGAAAAAGGGAATCTCAGAACTCGACAAAGCGATCAAGGAAAGCGGCTGCCGTACGCTCGGCGAGTACTTTGCTGGACTTGATCCGAGACAGCAGCGATTCCGGGGGCGGTACACCGGCCGGCAGATGCGGATCGACGAGTTTGATCTTATTTGGTTTAAGCAGAACCAGTTCCACCCCATCATGACGGACGAGCTCAGGAAAAGGATTTACGACGCCATTTTCCACCAGAGGCCACTTAAGAGTCAAGCCCATCTCATCGGCGAGTGCGAACTGGAAAAAGGTCGCAAGCGAGCGCCGTGGGCGCTGATGGCAGCACAGCGTTTTCGTTATCTTCAACGGGTTAATGACCTTAAAGTCATTGACGTCACCACAGGAGAAGTGCGCGAACTGAATGCGACGGAACGCGTCGCGATAATCGGAGCACTTGAAGTTTCAGAGGAAGTCACCTTCGCAAAGATGCGCAGGCTGGGCCCGTCCCTACAGCGAGCTACGTTCAACTTGGAAGAGGGAGGAGAGAAGAAGTTGCCGGGGAACAAGACGGCCGGACGGCTGCGGAAGATCTTTGATGCTGACCGCTGGGACGCCATGTCGCGCCTCGAACAGGATGCAGTGGTTGAGGATTGGCGAAGCACCGTTACCGATGCCTCTTTGTTGAAGCGTGGGAAGAATAGATGGGGTTTGAGTGATGAGCAGGCCATGCGATTTTCCGAATTATCGCTCGAAAGCGGTTACTGCAGTTTCTCCCGGCAAGCTCTGGCAAAACTACTCCCCTGCCTGGAAAAGGGGATGCCGCTGCAAACTGCCATCGAAAAGGAATACCCAGATCGGGCAACGAAGGGGGAACCCCTCGACTCGCTCCCTTCCTTGGAGTCTGATCTCGTACCGGATATTCGCAATCCAATAGTCTCTCGCACACTGTGCGAGCTTCGGACGGTCGTGAACTCCCTAATCAAGAAGTACGGAAAACCGGAAATCATCCGCATTGAGCTGGCACGCGACCTGCGACAGACGTCAAGGCAACGCATGGAGACGATTAAGCGGAACCGCGCGAATGAAATGCAACGGCAGGAAGCGGCAAAGAAAATCCTTTCGGAGACGGGAATCGAAAACCCAAGTCGAAACGATATACTTCGGGTGTTGTTGGCAGCGGAGTGCGACTGGATATGTCCGTACACGGGTAAGTCTATAGGCATGTCGGCTCTAGTCGGGGATCAACCGGAGTTTGATATTGAACACATTCTTCCGTTCGACAGAAGCTTGGATGATTCCTTTGCCAACAAAACTCTGTGCTATGCCGAGGAAAACAGAAACGTCAAAAAGAATCGGACGCCTTATGAGGCGTATCACACGAGCCCGCAAGGGGAAGAAATTTTGTCCCGAGTTTCCAAGTTCCAAGGGCGTCTGGCTCGGGAGAAGCTGCGCCGCTTTCGCATGACACCCGAAGAGGTCGAACTGGAAATCAGTGAGTTTACGGCACGCCAGCTCAACGATACGCGCTGGGCCTCAAAGTGGGCGAAGAGATATCTTGGCCTGCTATATGGCGGCGCTGATGCAAACGGAGTTGATGCTTTCGGCAAACTCCGCGTGCAGGCGACCAGCGGCACGGTCACTGCGTTTCTCAGGCGGGCATGGGGTCTCAATGATATTCTCACCGAGAGTGATACCAAGTCACGCGACGACCATCGTCATCACGCTGTTGACGCTACCGTAATCGCCCTCACCGATGCCGGCGCTGTCAAAAGCTTGAATGATGCCGCGCGACGGGCATCAGTCAAGAGAGAATCGCGCAAGTTTGAGGATGCTGCTGTACCGTATGAGGGATTCAGGTCGCAGGTTGTGGAGAAAATCGAGAATATCGCGGTATCGCATCGTGTATCGCACCGGGTGCGAGGACCTTTGCATACCGGCACTTATTATGGCACACCCCGCCTTGATGACAAGGGTCGTCAATATGTCACAGTGCGCAAGGCGCTTGAAGGATTGACGCCGAACGATGTTGCGGCAATAGTTGACCCGAAAGTCAAAGAAATCGTCAAGAGTATTCTCGACAAGACCGGCGAACCTCCGAAGAAGGTATTTGCCGACATGAATTCTCATCCAACCATTCCGAGTCGAACCGGAAAACCTGTGCCGATCCACAGCGTCCGGGTTCGCGACAACCTGACCATCTTTAAGGTTGGTTCCGGCGAGCGGACCAGAAACGTCATCTCCGATACCAATCACCACATGGAACTGGTCGCGCTGCTTGACGAGAAGGGGGCGGTTGTGAAGTGGGAAGGGTATGTTGTCAGCATGTTCGAAGCGTACGAGAGAAAGCGCAATAATCAACCGGTGATCTGTCGCGACCACAGAGCAGGAAAGCAGTTCCTGTTCTCGCTGGCCGGTGGAGATACAATCGAACTTGATACCGAGGGCGGGACCAGAAGCATCTTCGTTGTCCGTACGGTCCCAAAGAGTCTGCAGATTAGATTTGTCGGTATTGCAGATGCGCGGAAGCTCGCTGACATACGAAAATCGGGGATGACGGCTTACCCAGAGACGCTTAGAATTGGGAATTGCCGCAAAGTCGTGGTCACCCCGCTCGGCGAAGTACGTTACGCCAACGACTGAGATCGCGGTAATTCCTCTACTCGATTCTGCCGACACCATACTTGAAGGGGTATGGAAGAGCGGTTTATCGATCTCTCAGAAGAGGCGGTTGGGCTGACTGTCCGGCTTGATCAACTCGTAATTAAGCGCGAGCAAGGAGAACATACTGTACCGCTCGAAGACCTGGCCGCACTTGTCATCTCCCATCCGGCGATTCATTTGTCCCAAGCCGTACTGGCAGGCGTCGCCAGCCACGGCGGATGTGTTATTGTCTGCGATGATAAGCGGCTACCGATCGGGCTGATGCTCCCAATCACGGCGCATTATGTGCAGTCAGAGAATATTGCAGCCCAAGTGGAAGCCCCAGCGCCGCTCAAAAAGCAGCTCTGGAAACAAGTGGTACGCGCCAAGATATTGGCTCAGGCGCGCCTCTTGCACCTCCAATTTGGACGTGATTTTGGGTTGGTTCGGCTGGCGGAGCAGGTCAAGTCGGGCGATACCGGCAACGTTGAGGCTCAAGCATCCCGCGCCTACTGGCCAGCTCTTCTTGGCACTCAATTCAGGCGTATTCCGGGAGCAACGGATCCAGCCAATCGACTGCTAAACTACGGCTATGCCGTGCTTCGCGGCGTGGTGGGACGAGCAATTTGCGCAGCCGGTCTACATCCGTCTATTGGCATCCACCATCATAATCGGTACGACGCCTTCTGTCTGGCCGATGATCTTATGGAGCCGTTCCGTCCCCTTGTCGATGCAGCTGTACGTGAAATACTCCTTGAAAATGGCTCCGAGGCCCCATTGGACAAAGAGACCAAGGCGGTCCTGATCTCCGCATTGATATCCAAACGATTCGAGGCAGAAGGGGAAGCAAGACTGTTGTTTGATCTGCTGTCCCGTGTTGCTGCTTCCCTGGCTCAGGCCTTCGCTGGAGAACGCAAGAAGCTCTATCTGCCGGAACTGTAGTGTGGCAAAAAAAAAGAAAGAGTTGTCTCAGTATCGCTGTATGTGGATAGTAGCGATGTTTGATCTGCCGGTAGATACGGCGCAAGGACGCCGCGACTACACCAATTTCCGAAAGGCGCTCCTTCGACAGGGTTTCATGATGCTTCAGTTCTCAGTTTATGGCCGGTTTTGCCCTAACGACGAGCGTGGCGATACACTTAAGAGGCGGATAAGACAGTCACTTCCGCCTCGCGGCCAAGTCCGGTTGCTATCGGTAACCGATCACCAGTTCGGAAAGATGGAAATTTTTGAAGGAAAAACGAAGGGTCAGGCAGAAAAGCCGCCTGAGCAACTGCTGCTTTTCTGAGAATAAACGCGCGGAGCCCCCTGTAACCGAAGCGATTACAGGGGGCTCAAATGTACCTAATCGGCGATTCTCGTCAAGCCCCAGCCCTTGGTTCGTCATGTCCTTCTATTGGCGCAATGTACCTAATCGGCGATTCTCGTCAAGCCCCAGCTGACCCCCAACTCCCTGCTTGCCTAACTGGGTCCATCCTGTTATAGTTCAGTGACGAAGGCGGTTGGGCGGCGAGTGCACAACAATTGCACAGCGATTCAGGACCAAAATCGTCTCTTGAATAATCGATTATGACCGGGCAAGCATCAACAATTCGGGGAACTGGAAAGCGATTTCCCATGTTCAGTTTGAGTAGCATAAGTGAACTTTGCTGATCGCCCAGGGGTACACTAAGTAATTATGAGCGATCAGAAGGCACAGGATTTAGCGAAGCGACGAGCTTTCGAGACGGAAGCTCTCCCGCACATGGATGCGCTGTACCGGACCGCGCTTCGGATGACCAAGAACGATTCCGACGCGGAAGATCTGGTGCAGGAAGCATACACGAAAGCGTATCGCTTCTGGGATAAGTTTGAACCGGGCTCAAACTGTCGGGCATGGTTGTTCAAGATCATGACCAACATCTTTATTAACGAGTATCGGTCCAAATCACGTACGCCGGTTTCCGTTAATGTAGATGATATCGATGACAACTTCCTGTACGGCCAACTGGCACAAGGCACGACGGAAGATGATCCGGAGAAACGGTTCTTTGCCAAAGTATTTGACGCCGACGTCAAGAAGGCGATCGAGGAGTTGCCCGACGATTTCCGGACGGTAGTGGTTCTCTCGTTTATCGAGGGGTTCGCCTATCAGGAGATCGCGGAGATTGCCGATCTTCAGCTTGGCACGGTCAAATCGAGGCTGCACCGCGGACGAAAACTGTTGCAGAAGAAATTGTACGACTACGCACTTAGAAATGGCTACACCAAGGACGCCGCACGATGAACTGTCAGGAAGCTTTAGACCTACTGTATGACATAATTGATAAAGAAGCTTCGGAAATCGACACCCAACAAGTTCAGGAGCATCTCAGCCACTGTCACGACTGCTTTGAAAAATACAAAGTCGAAGGGGCGGTGCATGACTTTATCATGGCCAAACTGAATTCCGATACCTCGGCGCCCCGTCTTGAGACGCTGAGGTCCCGGATAATCTCACGCCTTGATACAATCGATCAAGAGCGGGAAGGGAATAAAGGCCGTCCACCCTTTTGGAATATGACGTTCACGCTGGCGATTGCGGCGTTCGTGGTGGTGACAATCGGCGCGGCGTATCTGGTGGCGGGACTGTTCACTCACAATGATCTATACATGCCGCTTGAGAAAGCGCATCTCGATGCGACCAACGGCGATCTCACGCCGGCAACTATCGATGCTACTCTCGCACAGATCGATGGTGACATGCACTACCAACTGGATCGGCAAGTGGGGAGTTTTGCGCTAGCCAGCGGGCATATGGAAGAGGTCAAAGGGACACGCCTAGCGCATTTTGTATATCGACAGGGGGAAAAAGTTGTGTCGGTATTCTTAGCGCCGGCGACGCAGTTGGAGATACCGGAGAATCTTCGCCAAACGATGGTGCATCGGAACGGGTTTGATTTGTTCGACCACAATTGTCGCGGTTGTCGACTGGTGTATCATCGTGAGGGCGACGTGATGGTGGTCACGGCGACCAACGACCGGGGGACCGAGCTACTTGATTTTCTGCCCGGGCACGTGGCGATATAAGAGACAGAAGAATTGAGATTGCTTCGTCACCCCGCCAAGGGCGGGGCTCCTCGCAATGACGAGGTGCCTGATTGCACCATAAGTTTCACATCATAATTGACCGGTAGCAAGTCACTTTCCCTTATCTTCCGAGATTCCGGGCGGTTGTCATAAAGGCAGCATGATCGGTGCAGGCACGGATGCCGCAATGTGGCAGTACGTCATTGCGAGACCGCGCGCTTCGCGAGGCCGAAGCAATCTCAGTTGGTTCTCACAACGCTTCGCTCAGATCACGCCAGTCCGGATTCATACTGCGAATTAGTTTCAACTTGGCTTCCCGCGAACCGCCCTTAATTTGTTTCTCACGCGCAATTGCGGAGCGGATGTCATCAGCGATTTCATAGTAGACGAGCCGCTTCACCCGATACCTGAGAGTGAAACCGGGCACTGTGCCGTGTTTGTGCTGCCAGACACGTTGGACCAAGTTGCTCGTGACGCCGGTGTACAATACGGTTTGGCTGTCATTGGCCATGATGTAGACGTAGCCTTGTTTTGGCATGAGGAAATCAACTGAGATTGCTTCGTCGCCCCGCGAGGCGCGGGACTCCTCGCAATGACGCGGTTTTCACTCGCGGCATTGGATTTGCGTTATACTACAGCAACGCAAGGTCAACTACGACCGTCACTAAATCATGTCCCCAGTTCCCATGAACTCAGGTATTTCTTCTGTTCAGCAGTCAGTTTGTCAATCGCGATGCCCATGGATTTGAGTTTCAGGGCCGCGATGGCGGTGTCAATCTTCTCCGGCAGCACGTACACTTTGCGGTGCAACTTGGCGTGATTCTTCACGACATATTCGGCCGCCAGCGCCTGATTGGCAAATGACATATCCATCACCATCGCCGGGTGTCCCTCGGCGGCGGTCAGATTAATCAGGCGGCCTTCGCCAAGTACATTGATTCGTTTGCCGCCGATTACGAATTCCTCAACATGCGGCCGGGCGATCTTGTGCGAGGATGCCTTTTTCGCAATGCTCTTCAGATCAATCTCGACATTGAAATGCCCGGAGTTGCAGATGATCGCGCCATCTTTCATCTTCCTGACGTGCTCCAACCGGATGACATTGACATCGCCGGTAACCGTGATGAACAGATTGCCGAGCGGCGCAGCTTTGGCCATCGGCATAACCTGGAAGCCGTCCATCGCCGCCTCGATTCCCTTCACCGGATCGATTTCGGTCACGATTACGTTAGCGCCGTGCCCTTTGGCACGGGCCGCCAAGCCGCGACCGCACCAGCCGTAGCCGGCAATAACCACCGTTGACCCGGCGATAAGCATGTTAGTGGCGCGAAGGACGCCATCGATTGTTGACTGCCCGGTGCCATAGCGGTTATCGAACAGGTGTTTGGTTTTCGATTCGTTGACGGCAATCACGGCGAACAGCAGAGCATCGTCTTTCTCCATCGCTTTGAGACGGACGACGCCGGTGGTGGTTTCTTCGGTGCCGGCCATGATATGTTTGGCGAGGTCTTTGCGGTCGGTGTGAAGAGTAGAGACGAGGTCGGCGCCATCGTCCATTGTGATGTGCGGTTTGATATCCAGCGCCTGATGAATGTGCTTGTAGTAGGTCTTGTGGTCCTCGCCATTGATTGCGAACACCGGGATCCCGTACTCGGCGACGAGTGCGGCGGCGGTATCATCCTGAGTCGAGAGCGGATTTGAGGCACAGAGCGCGAGGTTGGCGCCGCCCGCTTTGAGGGTCCGCATCAGGTTGGCCGTTTCGGTGGTGACATGCAGACAGGCGGCGATATTGATCCCTTTCAGGGGTTTTTCCTTCTGGAAGCGATCACGGATAAGACGAAGCACCGGCATGCTCTTGTCGGCCCATTCGATTTTCTGCCGCCCTGACTTGGCCAGCTTGATATTGCGAATATCGGAATTCTTCATCTTATGCATCCTTGGCAAGGAGTTTGGCTTTGTCAGTGAGCTCCCAGGTGAATTCCTTTTCGTGCCGTCCGAAATGGCCATAGGCCGCGGTTTTCCGGTAGATCGGACGCAGCAGATTGAGGGATTTGATAATCGCGCGCGGCGTGAGATCAAAGTGCTTGTCGACCAGTTGAGCGATTCGCTTTTCAGAAACCTTGTGCGTGTTGTCGGTGAATATCATCATCGAGACCGGCTTGGCCACGCCGATGGCATAGGCAAGCTGAATCGTGCATTTGTCCGCCAGCCCTGAGGCGACCACATTCTTGGCGATGTAGCGAGCCATGTAGCAGGCCGAGCGGTCGACCTTGGTCGGGTCCTTGCCCGAGAATGCGCCGCCGCCGTGCGACGCCATACCGCCGTAGGTATCGACAATGATTTTGCGGCCGGTCATCCCGGTATCGCTCTGCGGACCGCCGACGACGAATTTACCGGTCGGATTGACATAGTACTTGGTATTCTTATCGAGCATCCCTTTCGGCGTTACCGGCAAAACGACTTTCTCGATGATCTCGTCGATAGCCCGTTGAGTGATCCGCTTGCCGGATCGGTCGAGGATATCTTCGGTATGCTGCGATGACACTACAACGGTGTCGATGCGAGCAGGGTGGCCGTCGACATACTCCACCGTCACTTGCGATTTGCCGTCCGGTCCCAGATACGGCAGGATCTTCTTCTTGCGGACTTCGGCCAGCCGTCGGCAGAGTTTGTGCGCCTGTATGATGGGGAAGGGCATTAGTTCCTTGGTTTCTCGGCAGGCGTAGCCGGACATTAGTCCCTGATCACCGGCGCCGCCGGTGTCCACTCCCTGTGCGATATCGGGCGACTGCGAACCAATCGTATTCAGAATGGCGCACGTGTTGTAAGTGAAACCATAGTGGGGATCGGTGTAGCCGATCTCCTTGACGATCCCACGAACAAGCTCATTGATATCAACGTATCCGGTGGTGGTGATTTCACCACCGACCACCACGAGACCGACGGAAACGAATGTCTCGCACGCCACGCGGCCGTTCTTGTCCTGTCTGAGAACATCGTCCAAAACACCATCGGAAATCTGGTCCGCGAGTTTGTCGGGGTGTCCTTCGGTTACCGATTCCGACGTAAAGAGGAAATTTCCTCCAGCCATGTCACATACTCCTTATGCGCAAATGATGATTCTTGCCAAGTACCAAGTCAGGTGATTACCACTTCCGATGAATCCCCGACGTTGAGCCGCCCCGCACAGCCGCTTACCAGCGCGTTGGCCCCAATAAGTGAGTCTTCAAGTACCGCGTCCGCAATCCTGGCGTCCGGCGAGACTATCGAGTTACGGATAGTCGAGTTCTGTACTACAGCACCACTGGAGATGGAAGCATAGGGACCCAAAGTGCAATTGGTCACCCGGGCATCGGCAGCAACGTAGACGGGCGGTATGATGCGGGAGCCATCGATGGCGGCGGCGGTTTGCATCTTGCTCAGTAAGTATCGGTTAGTCTCCAAAACCGTCTCTCTCTTCCCACAGTCATGCCAGGAATCGATTTGATACGCGGTGAACCGTTCTCCGGCTTCGATTAATTGTTGCAGGGCATCGGTAAGCTGCACTTCGCCCCGGGTCAGCCTGCCGGATTCCAGGAGGTGGTTCAATGCGCGTCGTATCGCACCCGGATGATGGAAGTAATACAGCCCGACGACGGCGAGATTGCCTTTGGGATGAGTCGGTTTTTCCTCGAGACCGGAGATATAACCGTCACAGACGCCGGCGATGCCGAACCGGTGCGGATCGGCAACCTCGTGCAGCCCAAGAACGTTGTCGCCGGCGGCGACGAATTTGTTCAAATCAAGTTCGACAATGGTATCGCCAAGGAGAACGAGCGCCGGCTCGTCGGGCACAACGTCCAGAGCCAAGCTGACGGCATACCCCAGACCAAGCAGTTTGGTTTGACGGATGAAAGTGGATTTGAAGGAATAGGTGCGTTCGACGTATTCCTGCACTTCTTCTCCCCGAAAGCCGATGACGAACACGACCTCTTCCGGCTGCAACGGAATAATCGGCTCAAGGACATGAGACAGAATCGGCTTTCCTGCGACATGCAGCAGCGATTTGTTGGTCGAATAGGTATGTGGTCGGAGCCGGCTTCCATATCCGGCAACAGGAATAATAACTCTCAATCGGCAGTTCTCCGTGTTTGCCGACAAGGTAGATAAACCGAATAGCTGAGACAAGCCCCAAAATGCAAGCAACAGCGGCGCGGCAGGTACGACAGCTACGGTGTAGGCATGGCCGAAGGCGGAAGCTGGTACAGCGGTTTGCCTGATTCGCGCACCGGCACAAACTCGATCCGATCGTTTCGGTGAGCATACAGACCAACTTCTATCTTCTCGGGTGTCCCGTCGCACAGAAAGCGGCGGTACGTCCCGTATAAATCACCCATCAACCACGTCGAAGTCAGCGGCTGGGCTTGGAAATCCAAAGTCAAAGGGTCCGTCAGAATGGATCCGGAGCTGTCGCGCTGGGTAACTCGGAAGGCGATCGAGTAATCATCGCTGAGCTTCTCGTGCGAAACGAAATATAGCTCGGCCATATACCGGTGTCCGGACTCACGATTAATTCGAGCCGCCACAAGCTCCACCCCCGGCTCACCAAAAGTGACAATCTGGCCACTGCCGCTATATTTTTTGAGTCCGGCAACGGCGAGAAAGCATCGGTCGATAGCCGATAGAGGGTGGGTTGACGACGGTTTGAGGGCGGCCTCGACTGAATCCATGTCGAGCAGTTGCTGCAGGAGGAACTCGCGTCCGAACCGCTGGCGTAAGCTGTCGCCCAGCAGGAAGTACTTGAGGAGGGTCAGTTGCTCGGTCAGTCCGGCATTTTGGGCACCGGCAAATCGGCTGGTATCGATGACCGAATCGCGCACCGCCTTTTCCCAAGCATCGAAAAGAAGTCTGCGCTCTTGTCCCTTCTGGTCAAGCGGGCGCGCAAACGAGGCGAGCGTATACAGCTCTCCCGCCTGACGGTAATGAGTGATTCCCAATGCTGCAAGGCTATCGGCCCGCAGGCGGAACTTAATTCCCAATCTGGAGACGATCTTCTCCCACGCCGGATTGTCCAAGAGATCGGGCCGGGTGGAGTAAAGCTCACTAAACGCGCCAGTTATGGCATCATAGGTAGCCAGCTGCCCTTTCTCAACGCCGTCAACAAGGTTAAGAGCAGGCTGTGGAAATCCGTCGGGATTGGCCAACGTGTCATATGCGGCGGTGTCGGGGTTGTAGCCACAGCCGCAAAGCGAAAGGAGGATTGCGCAGATACTGATAACTGTCTTCATGATACTATTAAGATACCGCTTACCGGACACAAACGAAAGTCCGAATTCCCAGTTCGTTACGCACGGTCAGAATATCTGTGAAAACGAGCCAATCCAATCAGTATACAGAAAATAGACGCGGCCGATCAGCAGCGAAATGCGCCCCATCACGGTATACCCGAAATGCGCCCCGAATGAGATCATAATAAACCAGATACCGACTTTAGCCGTCACCCCGAGCGCGCCGGTGTGCTCTTTTGAGAAATAGAAATAGATCAAAGTAGCAATTACACCGAGGACGACGATGGCGGTCAGGGCGGCGTTGGGAGAGCCGTTGGCCATTTGGGGCGACATCGTCCCTTGCATCTGCCCGATCACGTTGCCGTGCAGTTGCGACAGCAAAAAGACACCGGCGGTGTTCCCCATAATGAAGGCCAGCCCGATGCGGGCCATCCAGCTGTATTTGCTGGAAAGCCGCGAAAACATAAGGACGCCCATAATACCGGGAACAGCCAGCCAGTACTCCGGGACCTTTGATTGCGTCAGCGGCACCCAGAGCTGCTGGACAATCACGGTGTCCCAATACAGGCCGATGTAGTAGCCAACCGAAACCCCGGCGTACAGGTGCTCCGCGAAGCGGTAAATCGGATTGTCCTTATACAGGAACGAAAAGATGGCCAGCGTGAAAAAGGCCATGATCCAGATCTGGAACAGCTCCATGCCGCTCATGACTTGGCCCTCGCGGCTCGGCGCTTTTCCATGAAGAACCCGAGATTGCCGATAAAGATAAGCGCTATAATCAACAGATGAACCAGCGACTGAATTCCCATACCGGTGACAGCCAGTCCCTCTTTGCCAACCAACAGCTCGTACTCGGCCGCACCTTTCATCCCGCCCAGCAATCCGGTCATCTGGCCTGAACCGACATACGCATATAGTTTGGGAGCCATAACGGAGGTCACGCCGCACCCCACGCGAATGCCGTACTGGGCCTGGACAATTGAAATCCAGTAGTCAACAATGCCGTTGTCAGCGACCACATATATGAACTTCATGTCTGCGTAATTCTTGACAGTCTGCATCAAGGGGAGTTGGGCAAGGGGGGTACTTGAGTTGTCGGTCGGGTAGATCGACTCAATGGAACTTCCCATCCCCTTGAGTACCGAAACATAATTGGGTTTGTATCCGAGATTGACGTAATCGACGCCATAGGTCTTGTGGTATTTAGCGGCCAGTTCGCGCGTAATCCGTTCGGCAATCGACGGCCCCCCGAAGGGAATGGTCGTCACGGTCACGACCTTCAGATTCTTGCGAAACAGATGGTATAGCGCGGCGCGAGCGATCGGTTCGGTTTCGGCGAGGTTGTTGGCATACATGTCGAAAGTGAGCAGGACGACACTTCCTTCCGGTAGCGAATCCACCGCCTCATACAGTTGCCGCGCCTCCGGCGAGATACCGATTGGAAAATGGGCCGGTACGATAAGCGGGAAGATGACGGTTGCCGCCACCAGTAGATACACGTAGTGACGGTCAATCGAAGACATTCTCTGCCAGATGTTCATGGCCTAACCCCGCCCCATGTAAGTTCGTTCGATGCCCAGCAGGATGCGGAGCGACATCGAAGCGGCCCCGAGCGCCGCGCCAATGATAATACCGCGCTGGACCGCGAGGTTGATTCCCAACATGATATAGGTATTGACGAAGTCAACCAGGTGGGAGGATATCGTGCCGAGAAACGCTTCCCCCATCGGAATGCGCCAGAGCATCACGAGCGACGCGGTGATCAGCAGCAAAGTAGCCTCAGCGGAGCGAGCACGGAAAGCGCGGTAGGCGGCGGAGGCGATATAGAAAGCCAGGATACCGAACATCGTGCCGGACATCGGCGTGCTGATGTAGACAAATATCCAATCGTAGATTGAGCCGGTGCCGCGACCGAACAAAGGGGACCAACTCACCGCAAAGACGCCGGGAAGCCCGGAAATCAGCACCGCCGCCAGCGTGACAACGCTGAACCCCCAGCCGGATTTCTGCTGGCTCACGTGCTTCCATTGAACCCGGACGATTGACGCGCAGCCGAGCAGCAGCGAGAACCCGCCGATAATCGACGACCAGATCAGGAACTCCTGAGAAAGGTTTTCGGCGAGGCTTCCTTCCCGGCAGAAGAAAGCAATCACCATGACAATGCCGGAGATAAAAGCGAGGATAAGCGGGACCGTGCGTTTCATCGTACCTGGAACCAGCTCACATAGGTGCCGCCGACGTTGAAGGCGACCAGAACCACGCCGATGATAACCGCCAGCACAATCAACACCTTCATCATGTCCTGGCCTTTGAGTCCGCCCAGCAAGAGCGGTTCATGCGACAGGTACGCCGAGGCGGCATACAACTCCTCTCCCATCAGCGTATAGTCACAGGCAGCTATGAAGAACGGTAATTGTTCGGGTTGGGCGGTGCCGGCGATTTGAATCGAGCCGGCCGCATTACCGGTTTCGGCAAGCAGTAAGGCCTCGGCAAAGAACGCCCCCATGAAGATGTTGGCGGCGGGGCGGTCGCGCATCATCATGCCATTTACAGTTGCGGCGAACGCCATCTGTTCGCCGGCTACATACTGGACGGTGTCTTTGTTATACGAATCCTCCTTGCCGGCCTCGCGATAGGCCTGCTCCACGACCTCCTGGCTGGCCGCCAGAACCAGCGGATACCGTACCGGCACCACCAGCGGCGTTTCGTACTGAGCGGTGATGCGGGCCACGCGACCCAAAATCGAGATGCCGGCGATCGTCTGGATTTCGTCGAGTTCCTGAAGGCCCGGCACAAACAGAACCGGCCGACCCATTTCAGTCGCCCGACCCACCGCCTCCTCAACGGCATCCAGACCGGCGATTTTGCGAACGAAAAGCTTCATACCCTGCTTTGCCCAGCGCGTGTAAAGCAGGACGGCAGCGGAGAAGACAAGCACAATTATCAAGGCGTTGATGCGGTCGATGCGGAAGAGCGGACTAATCGGGGCCGCGGGTCCGGGAACCCCTGAGGGTCCCTGGAGAAGCAGAATGGGAAGCTGGGTGATCAGGAAAGTGGCTATCATCGCTGCATTAGTATCACGACATTTCACTTACAGACGTATGACAAGGCTGCGTTGCTCAATCGGTGCCGCAGTATTGTTGAACTTTCGACACCAACTGCCCGATGGAGGAGTCATTCCAACCTTTGGACGCGGCAAATTGGTCAGGCGACGGTCAGGCCAGCGCCTTCTTGAGCGTGTCGATGGCCTCGACAGGCGTGGGGTCGGCGTCGTTGACCACCGCCAGATAATAGGATGTGAAGTCACCCAGTTGGATAAGGCTGAACATTCGCTCCAGCACCGAATCGCCGGAGGACTGGATATCGACAACGTCAATGCCGTGCTTTTCGATTATACGCTTCACGATCTCCATGCGCCGGACGATCTTGGGATGATCTCCGCCATCGTGCAGGATAATCACCATCAGATGTTCGGTATGTGGGCCAATCGGGTCCGACCAGCCGACCAGTTCGTTGTGATTGAATTCCGGGAAGTGGTTTACGAACGTCAGGTTCTTACCGTTTTCGCAGAATTGGCCTTTCCAGCGGACACCAACCGTATCGGTAACAGTAGGACCGGTGTAGATAATGGGAATCTTGGCCAACATACGTTCGGCCAGGTTCTTGGCGGGATTGTCCGAGGTGGGAACATCCTCAATGTACATTTCCCGATTCTTCTCGAGCATTTTGACGGTGGCTGCGATTTCTTTGCCGGCTCCTTTGATTAGCCCGATCTTTTCAAGCAACATCAGCACCGGCACAAAGGAGTAGCCGAGGGCCGCGCGCGGCGGATAGCCGGTCGGCAAATATGCAATGGGAAGGTCGTTCAGTTTGGCGATCTCCTCGAGCATTCCGCCGGTAGTGATCGTCGCAATCTGCGCCTTACGGGCCAGAGCATCATCCAGCGCTTCCAACGTCTCTTCGGTATTGCCGCTATACGAGGAGACAATCACCAGCGTCTCGTCATCGACAAACTCCGGCAGCCGATAGTTGCGGCAGACTTGAAAAGGAACCTGGAGCCGGTCAAGGAGCAGGGAGCGAACCAGGTCGCCGCCAATGGCCGATCCGCCCATACCGACGACCACGATATTCTTGATATCGATGAAGTCGTTCTTGCGCACATTCCAGCCTTCGCTGAGCTTGAGCGCCTGGGCCAGTTGTTCGGGGAAATCGAAAATCAGATTATACATGTTGCCCGGATCGACCGAGCGGATCGTGTCAACATCGTCAAGAAGTGCCAAATTAGTTGCCCTGCAGAATCCAAAAGTTAACTCTTATCCAATGCTTCTCTAAAACTCTCAAGTTTTCGAGTGACGGCGGCAGTCGAGGGACTGGCCATCACGGCGCCAACCAGATGCTTAACCAGATTGGAGTCAATCTGTTTCACCAGGCGGCACATATCATAGATCTTTGCCGGGTTCATCGAAAGCTGACCCACCCCCATCCCAACAAAGAGCGGAAGCGCCAACTGGTCTCCCGCGATTTCGCCGCATATAGATACGGGTTTGCCGTGCTTTTTACAAGCATCAACCGTCATTTTGATCAAATGGAGAACGGACGGGTGGTACGAGCTGTACAGTCCGGCGACCCGAGCGTTAGCGCGGTCAGCCGAAAGGGTATATTGGGTTAAATCATTGGTGCCTATAGAAATAAAGTCCACCTTAGAGGCCAGCAGTTCGGCCATGAGGGCAGCCGACGGTACTTCCACCATGATCCCGATCTTGATATCTTCGTCGAACGGCTCTCCAGCGCGCCGGAGTCCCAGTTTCACCTGAGCAATGAGCTTTCCGGCCCGCTCATATTCGGACAGGTCCGATACCATCGGCAGCATGAGGTGGATATTCTTTCGGATCGACGCACGCAAAATTGCCCTGACCTGGGTCTTGAAGACATCCGGCATCTCCAGCATCGAGCGGATTCCTCGCCAGCCGAGAGCTGGATTGTCCTCATGGCCGAACGAATCTCCTGTTTTCATCTTGTCCGAGCCGATGTCGAACGTTCGCAGGATGACTGGTGTCGGGGCGAATGTCTCGGCAATTCGCGAGTAATACTCGTATTGCTCATGCTCGTCCGGGAATTCATCACGTTGCAGGTAGAGAAACTCGGTTCGATAGAGACCGACCGGAATTCGTCGCTGGGCCAGGATGTCATCGACCGGACCCGGCAGTTCAAGATTAGCGGCGATTTCGACCGGCTTCCCGTCACTCGTAACCGGCGGAATACGATCGAGCTTTCGCAGGCGGGCGATGGTCGCGGGTCCCTGACGCTTCTTGAGCCTCTGATATTCCGACCACTCTTCATCGGTTGGGTTGACGATCACTGTCCCTGATGTCCCATCCAGGATCATGCGGCGGTCGTTGGTCACCTGCAACCAACAGTCGCTGCAAACGACCATTGGCGCCAGCAACGAACGGGCAATCAATGCCATGTGGCTGTTTTTGCCCCCCTCCCCCGACACGAATCCGGCCGCATGGCGATTGCGGTAGGTAAGAACGTCTCCTGGAGAGAAACTTTGCGCGACCAGCACGATATCAGGCAACATCGGCTCATCTTCAGCTTCAGCCAGCGACTGGCTCAGGCGAGACAGAATCCGCTTGGCTACCGCTTGTATCTCGTGCACCATCTGTTGCATGTAGGGATCAGCCGACTGTTTGAGGGGCAGCATTGTTCTGTCCACCATAGAGCTGTAGACAAACGCGGCATTTCGACGCTGGGATGTGATCTCATCCTTGACCTGCTTGAGAAACTCGTAATCACCAGCGATAAGCAATTGGGCGTCAAAAATTTTTGCGACCGCGCTAGCCATCTTGCGGGAGGCACTATCGCGCAGCCGACGCAACTCGCTTACGGTCTCAGCGATTGCCCGGTCCAGGGCCTCGATTTCCTGGGGAACCTTTGCCGGAGGAATCTGAATCTCATGAACACGCAGTTCCCCGGGTTGAATGATGCGAGTAAGACCTGTGGCTATACCGGGAGAAACCCCTATCCCCTTGATCTGCTTCCGTTGAGTGGGGCCGACTACCATAACTTCAAATGATACTGCAACTTAACTTTAGATTATGCAGGCCGGGAGAGATTAGCAAGATTTATATCACTCCCCTTCGCCGAACTTGGACTCAATCACTCGCAGAATCTCGTTCAGGGCTTGCTCCTCGTCAGGACCGTCTACTTCAATGAGCAACTCCGACCCCATTTCAGCGGCCAGCATCATGACGCCGAGGATTGACTTGCCATTGACCCGCAAACCGTTCTTGGTGAAGAACACTTCGGCGTTGTATTTCGAAGCCGCCGTTACCAACATGGCCGACGGACGGGCGTGCAGGCCAAGCTTGTTGACGATTGTGGCGCTCTTCTTGATCACGCTGTACTCGCGCTCAATGCAAATCGCTTTCCCGAGAGCTCCTGAACAATCCCTTTGAGTTCCAAAGCCAGCAGAAATGACATCAGATCGGAAACGGGTAGCTCAGTCAGTCTGGACAAGTGATCCAACTGCATCGGTCCGTCGGCAAGCAAATCGACCATTTGCCTCTCCCCATCGGTCAGATCCGGAATCGCCGCAAACTGCTTCGCCACAATTCTCCCGGCCAGGCGCGGAAGCTCCTCGAACAGATCCTTTGCCGAGGTGAGTAGCCGAGCCCCTTTCTTGATGAGATGATTGGTACCGAGACTCATCGCAGCATCGGGCGACCCCGGTACGGCAAACAGCTCGCGCCCCTGATTCAGAGCCGCTTCCGCTGTAATCAGCGCTCCGGATTTCAAACCGGCCTCAACGACAATAACCGCATCGCACATGCCGGAGATGATCCGGTTCCGCTCCGGGAAATACGCTTTTTCCGGACCGGTTCCCGGAAGATATTCTGAGTAGACCGCGCCATTGGCTTGTATCCGTTGGGCCAGTGAGCGATTGCCAGACGGATAGACGATGTCAAGCGATGTACCCCAAATCGCGACTGTCTTTCCGCCACCGTCGATCGCACCGACGTGAGCCGCGGAGTCGATTCCCTCAGCCATGCCGGAAACAACGGTCACGCCGGTCTGGGCCAAATCCATAGCAAGGGACTTACAAAAGCGCTTTCCTTTTTCCGATGGGTGCCGAGTGCCGACGATAGCGACCAAGCGAGCGTCGCCGGGAGTGGGTTCGCCCAGTCGAAACAACAAGACCGGACCGTCCGGCAATTCCCGGAGCAGAGCAGGAAACTCCGGCGAATCGGTAGTGAGCACTGCCCAGCCTAATTTCGATATGCGTGAAACCATGTCCTGAGCGGATTGAATATCCACCTCTTTCTTGATGGCGAGAGCCAGCGCGCTGGAGATGCCTGGTACGGCTTCAAGCTCAGTTGGCCGGGCAGAAAGTGCTGCAGACGGCGAGCCGAACTGTGCCACTAACCGCCGAAACCGCCCTTTGCCTATCCCCGGCACCGAGAGCAAGGCGATTATGTCAGTCAATAGGTCTTGGTTTATCGGTCTGGTCAAGTGTACGCTCTATTTCCTGCAAAAACAGGTCTGCCCCGAATCCGCTGACGGCCGAGAGATAAATATAACCCTGGGGTAGTTTTTTGGAAATCGCTTTTCTCCGCTTGTCTTCGACCGTATCGGTCTTGGTGATCACCGTCAGCGACGGTCGGTCCGGCAGGTGGTTATCAAAAGTGCGGAGTTCGCCTTCGAGAATGTCCCGGGTGGCCGGAATATCCGGTTCATTAATGTCGATTACATACACGAGAACGCGGGTTCGCTGGATGTGCTTCAGGAACTGGATTCCCAGCCCTTTCCCCTGCGAGGCTCCTTCGATCAGCCCCGGAATGTCCGCCATTACGAACGACTTGTACTCTCGAAGCTTAATAATTCCCAGATGAGGCACCAGTGTCGTGAACGGGTAGTCGGCGATCTTGGGGCGGGCCGCTGAGAAGGTGGCAAGAATCGTTGATTTCCCGGCATTGGGCAAACCGACCAAGCCGACATCAGCCAGAAGTTTCAGTTCCAGCGACAATCGACGGGTTTCCCCCGGCTGACCATCCTGTGCCTTCCTCGGCGCCTGATTGACCGCCGTCTTGTAGAAGGCGTTCCCATGCCCCCCCTTGCCGCCACGGGCAAGAACTTCCTGAACCCCGGCGTTATCGAGATCGGCAAGAGAGGCACCAGTGGAGAGGTCTTTGATAATCGTACCAACAGGAACGCGAAGAATAGTTGGGTCGCCGGTTCGGCCGGTTTTCAGCCTGCCGCGCCCGGGTTGACCCGGTTCGGCTCGGTATATTTTGCGGTAACGAAAGTCCAACAGCGTAGATAGGTTGTCGTCGGCCACGGCAATAACGTCACCGCCCCAGCCGCCATCGCCGCCGTCAGGTCCCCCTTTCGGGACGTACTTCTCCCTCCGGAAGGCAATGCACCCCGCGCCGCCATCGCCGGCGAATACTTCGATCTCGACGTAGTCGATGAACATGCGGGCGAATATTCTCTCAAATGCGCCAAAAGTCAATCGGTTAGGCTGTTGTTAACTCCTTATTTCCCAAGAGACTGACCGAACGGAGAAGAAATCGTTGGGGGGTGTCGCTATGGTTGACCGCACCCTGTTCGCTACATATATTGGCGCCGCATGTGTCCAAGTAAAGACTGTAAGCATTGACTACCTTTAATCAGCGCAAACGCGAATTCTACGAGCGGTCGTCCCTCTCCATGGGGCACTTTTGCCTTCGGCTTGGCTTAAGCCCTAATTTTATTACAGGCGTTTCGCTGGTCTGCGCGGCTGTCTCGGGGGCTTGCTTCTGGCAGGGGAAGATGTTATGGGGCGTTTTTTGGATGCTGATGACCTCCTTGACCGATATGCTTGACGGATCCACCGCGCGAGCCGGCAATCTGGGCACGGTTTTCGGCGGGCTTTTGGATCATGTTTCTGACCGCTATGGCGAATTCTTCATTCTGGCCGGTATGGTTCTTTCCAAAGTCCTTAACCCGGGCTGGGGTTTGTTTGCGTTGTTTGGCATGGTCATCGCCAGCTACACGCGCGCGGCGGCGGAGTCGATCGGCAAGATCGACAACTGCGCGGTGGGAATCATGGGGCGTATGGAGAAGTTCCTTTTGATTATGATGGGGGCGGTCCTTGAGCACTTCTTTCCGACCGGCAAATGGCCACGCGGCGGATGGCTGGAACTGGCGCTGATTATTGTCGGCTTGGCGTCCTTTATCACTGCCGTGCAACGGCTGGTGTACGCCAAGAAATTGCTGGGGAACCGCCGCGAAGTGTGAGACCGGTACCCGCTCAGGTTACGTTATCATAACGGAGTTTCAATGATCTCAGCAATCGGCAATCCGGTTTACGACTACATTAAGACACCGCGCGTGGATACCAAAGAACGGATTCTCTCCGGTTGCTCCACCAACGCCGCGCTGGTTCTGGCGAAACTCGGCAAGCATGTCAAACTGATTGGGGCGGTCGGCGAGGATTTCAGGGCGCAATTCGTTGCCGATCTGAAGAAATACGGAATCGAGCCGGAAATTCATCCATCGCGCGGTACCGGCGGCTTCTCGCTGGTGTATTACGATGCGTTCGGCAACCGCACGCTGGATCTGCTTGGCCGCGCCGCAAATATCGAACGGTTCGATATGGTTTCTCTGCGTGAATCGGAAGCGATTCTGGTCGGCCCGATTCTGGGCGAGGTGTCGTTTGATGCTATTCGTGAAATTCGCAAGAATTATGCAGGGTTATTCTTCTGCGATCCGCAGGGACTGCTTCGCAACGCCGATGAGTCGGGACGCATCTATCATGAAAAGACGCCGGGGATTGAGGATGCGCTAGGGCAGTTTGATATTGTCAAACCTAACGAGCTTGAAGGAAAGGTGCTGACAGGAATCGATTGTCGGAAAGACCCTTATGAAGCGGCGCGCATAGTCAAATCCTGGGGACCGAGAATCGTCATTGTCACACTGGCGGAACTGGGGTCAGTTATTTATGACGGAAAGCAGTTCGTGGACATTCCACCCTATGAGATTGATCTGATCGATGCTACCGGCGCGGGCGATACCTATATGGCCGGATTCACGTTCGAGTATCTCAAGACAGGCGGCGATCTGAAGAAGGCGGGCTGTTTTGCCTCGGCGACGTCTTCAATTATGATTGAGAATGTCGGGCCGGATTTTGCGATGACCGAATCGATGGTTCGCGAGCGGCAGACAAAGCTGCTGCGGATGACCAATTTCAAGCCATTGGTCGCAGTGAACCAATAGCGCCGTGCCCAAGTTTTCGAATCTTGGGTGTCTGGAACACAAGGTTTCTGATCCACGGGACCGGCGGATTGCGACGCCGCACCTGCGGCGCGGCTCGCAATGACGATCCTAAGTCGCGAGTATAGCCATATCCTACCAAGGAGATCATATGAATAGCTCGATCTTTTTCAAGCGTCAGAGCATGCGGGCCTATCTGCCTGACCCGGTGCCGAAAGAGAAGCTCGACCGGATACTGGAAATCGTCCGGTGGTCACCATCGTGCAATAACAACCAGCCGTGGAAATTCGTTTTTGTATCCGATGCGGAACAGAAAGCGAAATTCGGAGCCGCGCTGGCGCTGGGGAATCAGTGGGCGGTCAAAGCGCCCATCCTGATTGCAGTCTGCGCTCGCCTGCAGGATGATTATTCTCGCGAAGATGATCGAGTTCAATATCACCAGTTCGATTGCGGGCTGGCAGTGATGTCGCTCTTGCTGGCGGCCGTCGACGAGGGACTTATGGGGCATCCGATGGCTGGATACGACGCTCCCAAAGTCAAAGCGGCTCTCGACATCCCGGATGAGTATCATGTTATGTGCGTGATATCGCTTGGGTTTCAGGGGCCGATTGACCTCTTGGACGAGCGGACCCGCAAGAAAGACGAGGCGCCCCGGACTCGCAAGAGTATGAACGAGATCGTGTCGTTCGACAGATTCGGCTTCAAATGAGATTGAGATGAGCAAGATTACATTCGAGGAATTTGAAAAGGTCGAGATCCGCGTTGGACGCATTGTTGAAGTAAATGATTTCGAGCGGGCGCGTGTGCCGACCTATAAGCTGAAGATTGATTTTGGATCAGAAATCGGGGTCAAGCAGTCATCGGCGCGATTCAAAGCGAATTACACTCCGGATCAACTGCTCAACTCGCAATGTCTGGCGGTGGTGAATTTTGAGCCAAAGAATATCGGCGGGTTCATGTCCGAAGTGCTGCTGCTGGGGGTTCCCAGGGTGGGAGGCGGGATTTCGCTGGTGCGACCGGTTGATGAGGCGGAGTTGGGCGGGAGATTGTACTGATCACCATGCGGCGGGTTCGGAAGCCGGACCCGCCCTAAATCTGCCGCGTACTTGAGCCCCTATTAGAGAGTGCGAGAACCCCTACCCCTTTACGCCATCGAACAGCACTGAAATCAATTGGTCTCCGGTCGGGCGGGTGGGGATGTTCTTGCTGCCGTATTCCCGGCCGATCAACGCGCCGAAAATGATCGCCACAAGATATGCGACCAGTTCGGGCTTGATATCGCCTCGGATCTCCCCCGTCTCTACTCCCCGCTCGATTATTTGCCGCACGTATTCGTGCAAGTGCCGCTCTACGTCGATCCCCTCGATCATCACCCCTGCGTGCTCCACGGCATGTGTCACAAACAGGTAAAACAGTTTCTCGGCTGGAAATAGTCTCGCATTCGCCACCGCCGCATGGTACAGGTGCATCAGGCGGTCACTCGCCCGCGGACCCGTTTCCTGCGTGCGAATCTCCGCCACCCATTTTGACAGGCGATTATCGAACAACAGGATCACGAACTCCAGCAGGTGCATCTTGGACGGGAAGTACTGAAAGAATGACCCTTTCGATATCCCCGCTTCTTTGCAGAGCCGGTCCACCGGCATACCATCGTAGCCGTACCGTCCAAACAGGTGAACTGCCTGGTCGTATATCAATTCTTTCTTCTCGGGCGGCAATCGTCGGAAGGTATCGGAGACGATCTTTTGTCGCGCCAGTCCCGCTATGACGTTTTCATCCAACATGTCTCACCTCATTCCAACCGGAATTCGTAGCGCGGAACCCCTTCGCGGTTTCGCGATTGCTATATGATGCGCCTCGACTTCGCTCGGCGCAGCGGGGTGGCGGCATTGCATAACCCACAATGTCGGGTTCGATGCGAACCCGGCCTACGAGACATTGTGACCAATTGGTCATACACGATAAACTATTAGTATATTATTGCAAGAGTTTTCTCAAAAGCTATTGACCCGGTTTTCGGCAGTTGTAGATTTCAGGCACAAGAAACAGAACGTAACAGCTTTTCAAGAAAGGGAATTCGGGAATATGGGTAAGTTGCGTGTGGCTATTATTGGAGTCGGCAACTGCGCTTCATCGCTGGTGCAGGGAGTCGAGTTCTACAAGAAGGCCAAGGATGAAGATTTTGTCCCCGGTTTGATGCATGTCAATCTGGGTGGCTATCACATTCGGGATATCGAGTTTTCCGCCGCGATCGATATCGACAAGAACAAAGTCGGCAAGGATTTGGCTGATGCCATTTACACCTGGCCGAACTGTACCTACCAGTTCTGCAAAGTGCCGAAATCCGGGATTGTCGTTCAGCGCGGCATGACGCACGACGGTCTCGGACATTATCTGTCACAGATCATTGAAAAGGCCCCGGGCGACACGGTTGATATCGTGAAGCTGCTGAAGGACACCAAGACCGATGTGGTAATTAACTATCTGCCGGTCGGCTCAGAAGAGGCCACCAAGTGGTATGTGGAGCAGATTCTGGAAGCCGGATGCGGTTTTGTGAATTGCATTCCGGTCTTTATCGCCCGCGAGCCGTACTGGCAGAAGCGGTTCAAGGAGAAAGGGCTGCCGGTGATCGGTGACGATATCAAATCGCAGGTCGGAGCTACAATCGCCCACCGCGTGCTCACCCGCCTTTTCTACGAGCGGGGTGTCAAGCTCGAGCGGACCAGCCAGTTGAATGTTGGCGGCAACACCGATTTCTTGAACATGCTGGAGCGCTCCCGTCTTGAGTCCAAGAAGATCTCCAAGACCAACGCCGTCACCAGCCAGCTTCCGTACGAGATAGCCCCGGGGAATATTCATATCGGGCCATCGGACTATGTCGAATGGCTGAGCGACCGCAAGTGGGCGTATATCCGCATGGAAGGGACCACATTCGGCAATGTACCGCTCAATATCGAGATGAAGATGGAAGTCTGGGACAGCCCGAACTCGGCGGGCGTGGTGATCGATGCTGTCCGCTGTTGCAAGTTGGCTCTGGACAACAAGCTGTCGGGGGCGCTGATTGAGCCGTCGTCGTACTTCAAGAAGTCGCCACCGGTGCAGTTCACCGATGAAGAGGCTCGTCGCAAAACTGAGGAGTTTATCACGAAATACGGTTGGAAGCACGCCGAACGGACTGATGAGAAGGTCCGAATCGCAGCCAAGAAACCGGCTGCGGGCGCCGCCAATGCCCCGAAAAAGCGCGTGGTACGCAAGAAAAAATAGTTTCCCGCTACAGGCAGGAGAGCTACTTTAACCGGCGATGGATGAATCGCCGGTTTTTGTTTCGAGCCTGCGGCGATTTGCAGAGCCAAGACTATGACAGCACAACAGACCGGGCGGCTGATAACATTCGAGGGGATCGACGGTTGCGGCAAGTCCACGCATATCGAATTGGCGCATGGGCATTTGGCGCACCACGGCTTTAAGGTGAGCGTGCTTCGGGAACCGGGATCGACCGAGATTGCAGAGACAATCAGAGCTATCCTGCTTGACCGGCACTCATCGATGTCCCCTCTGACCGAGCTTCTGCTCTACGAAGCGGCGCGAGCCGATATCGTGCAGAAACAGATCCAGCCGTTGATCGAGCGAGGGACGATTGTACTGTGCGACCGATTCTATGACAGCACTACGGCGTATCAAGGGTATGGCCGCAAGTTGGATGTCCGGATGGTCAAGACGCTGCATCGGGTCGCGGTTGGCAAGATCGTGCCGGATCTAACGCTTGTGTTCGATCTTGATGTCTCGGCGGCTTTTGACCGGCTGGGCAAAGACTTGGATAGGTTGGAATCACAGTCACGGGCATTTTTCCGGCGCGTACGAGCCGGATTTCTAGAGATTGCCCGAAAAGAGAAGAAACGGGTGAAGGTGATCGACGCCACGCTGCCAATCGCCGAAGTTTTCGAGATCGTTAAGCGCCACCTCGACCATTTACTGCTACACCGATGACGCCATCGAGTGAACCGGGCCGACGGACCATTCTAATTTCGGCCTTTCTGTCAACTCTGCTGATTCTGCTGTGCGGAGGTATGGCGGCGTATGTGCTGTCCGATCCCGATATCAAGTGGGCATATCTTGTCTCCCGAGCCGCCACCGAAGTTCAAGCCGAATACGTAGAGCCGGTCAACTGGGAGCAGGCATTTAGATCGGCTCAGGAAGCGATGTTCTCAGAGTTGGACCGATATTCCGGTTACATTGACCGACAGGAATTCTCGGAGATGCGGGAGGAACTATCCGGCGGTTATTCCGGAATTGGCGTAGTCGTCACAAAGGACGCCCGCGGTCTACTGGCGCTGGCAGTCAGGGAAAACGGGCCATCGGCAGCCGCCGGTCTTCTGAACGGTGATATCATTGAAAAGGTGGACTCGATTGATGTGGCTCCGCTCGACCTGCAGGCATCCAGCCGAGTACTCCGAGGCAGGGATGGGAGTACGGTTCGCCTGAAGGTTTTCCGGCCGGCCACCGGCGAGACTCTCACGCCCACCGTGACTCGTGGTCGCGTAGAACTTGAGCATATTCCCTATGCCGGATATACGCAAGATTCGGTCATATATATACGACTATTAGATTTTGAAGCAGGAGCATCACAAGACCTCAGCGATGCTTTGGACAGCCTGCTGGATAAGCCGGGGGCGAAACCGCGAGGGTTGATACTTGATCTGAAGCGGAATCCGGGCGGCCTGTATGAGGAAGCGATCGCAGTTTGTAATCTGTTCCTGGAGAGGGGTCGATTTATTGTCGGCACGGCGGCACGGTCGCGCTGGGAGGTAGAGCGCCACTATTCAACCGAGCGGGATGTGACGGGCGGACTGCCGATGGCGGTGTTGGTCGATCGCGGCTCGGCATCCTCGGCGGAAATCACCGCGGGCGCCCTTCGCCAGTTGGGACGGGCCGTTTTGATAGGAGATACAACCTATGGCAAGGGACTGGTTCAGGGGTACTCTCAGTTCCCCGACGGCAGCGGCATCAGACTTACCATTTCCCGGTATTTCCTTGAAGGGAATCTGTTTCTTAACCGGTTGGACAGCTCGCATTCCGACACGGGAAGCGGACTGACTCCAGACTTCTTCCTGCCGTCCGAGGATCGTTCACCGTTTCTCTCTTACCTGGAATCCTCACTTCTGATGTTCCGCTTTGCGCACAGTCATCAGGATGAGATCATCGCCGGGCCGCCGGAACTCCACCTGCCGTATTACTGGGTCGAGCAGTTCGCACTGTTTGCTGAACAGGAGAAGTTCGAATTTGTCTCTCAACAGACGATGGACGCTCTGGCCCTTCTAAGCATTGCGAAACTGGAGCAAAGCTATCCTGAGTCAATAGCCCGCGCGGAGGAGTTGGTAGCGATCGCGCGAAAAGATGATCGCCGGCAGTTCTTCGCCAATTGGGCCTACATTGAAATGCGTTTGCGGCAAATCGCGTTCGATCGCAAATACGGCTCCTACCGTTCATTTGCGGAGGCGATAGTAAATGTCCGTCCGGACATCAAATTCGCGGCACAGATTCTTCGCCGAGGAACATCGTGACCGCAATCCTCGCGTATGTCGGTTGCGGCATTCTTGCCGGACTATTTGGCGGCTACCTTGGCCTGGGCGGCGGGATTATCATCGTGCCGTTTCTCACCCTGGCGATGGGAATCGATATAAAGGAGGCGGTGCCGGTATCGATGGCGGCTATTGTGGTCAACTCGCTGTCGGCGTCGAGCGAGTACATGAAAAAGGGGATGGTGGATGTTGAGATCATGGTGCCTCTGGCGCTGGCTATGGTACTTGGAATGATACTGGGCTCATCGGCTCTTTATTTTGTCCCGCCACAGTATGTCAGACTCCTGCTTTCGGCGGTCCTACTGTACACTGCCGTATCGTTGCTTCAAGGACAGGAGAAACCCAAAGAGCACGTGGAACGAAATAGGCGCAGTCGGCTGCTCCTCTGCTGTTTCCTGGCGTTTTTTGGAGGCACTATGGGGGGGTTAGTTGGTGTCGGAGGCGGGATTATCTTGGTACCGCTCATGTTTCTGCTTATCGGCCTGCCGCTCTCGACTGCTCGAGGGACTTCCTCGTTCATAGTCGGCTTTTCCGGAGCCGCCTCGCTTGGTGTGTACCTTCTCAGCGGTCTGGTGAACCTTACCGTGGCCCCACCGGTCATGCTCGGGACAGTAATAGGCGGTAAGCTTGGGGGCAAACTCGGGGCTTTGGCTAAACCGCGACTCGTGAAAATTCTCCTGTTTATCGTACTGATTTGGGTATCGTATAAGCTGGCCTCAGCCGGTTTGAGGGAATTGCTATGAGTGGTTTACCGGCTCGACTGACGGCGCTGGTGGCATTTGACCACTGGTCATGGTTGTTTTTTATCGTCTGGTTCGCAACCGCCACCGTGCTGACTTTTCTTGGCTCCGCTGTTAGCGCGTCTGTGACCTACTGGGGCATTGTGATCGTACTGGTGGATAATGTTATGCGGCTGTTCATCCTCGGCGCCTATTTCAGGTCCGAGAGGAAGCCGACATATTTCCGGCTCACATCATTGCTCATATTCGCGCTGGTGGTCTCAATACTTGTTCAACTGTGGGTGCATTAGCGGCTATGAAGATACTCATATTCTGTGATTTCGACGGCACGATTTCCCGACGGGATGTCGGCTACAATCTTTACCATCACTTTAGCGGCGGGCGAAATGATCTCTTGCTGCCGGACTGGAAGTCAGGCCGCATGAGCAGTCGGGAATGCCTGACCCGCGAGGCCGAGATGGTGACGGCTTCGACCGAGGAGATCATGGCCTTTCTCGATCAGTTTACGATTGATCCGGGATTTGCCGAGTTTGATTCCCTGTGCCGCAAGAACGGCGTTGAGCCGATCATTCTGTCCGACGGACTGGATTTCTACATCCGACATATTTTGGGTAAGTACCACCTGGGCCACATGCGGGTGATCTCAAATATCGGTCATCTGAACGGCACCGGATTGACTATTGAGTTTCCGCGCACCAATCGGGAGTGTCGCCGGTGCGGCGCGTGCAAGGGGGAGATTATCGAGGAGTTCCGAGACCGCTGCGATGAACCGGTCACGACTGTGTTTGTCGGCGACGGCTACTCCGATGTCTGTGCCACCAGAGCCGCCGACCTGCTGTTTGCCAAGAAAGACCTTGAGCGTTATTGTTTGGAGCACAAGGTGGCATACACTAAATTTGATACGTTTTTCGATGTCAGCCGTGCAATGATCGACAGCGGTTATTGGCGGGCGTAAACAAAGCGATTCTGCAACCAGGAGTCCGTTGTGAAAGCGTTGATTATGGCCGGTGGATTCGGTACCCGACTCCGCCCTCTCACTATCAATATCCCCAAGCCGATGGTCCCGGTCGGCACAATACCGATGATGGAGCATGTGGTGGCGCTGCTGCGAAACCACGGTATCACCGACATTACCTCGCTGCTGTATTTCCAGCCGGAAAGCATCAAAGACTATTTCAAGGACGGGAGCGCATTCGGTGTCCGAATGGATTACTGTCTGCCTGATGACGATTACGGCACCGCCGGTGCCGTTCGGTTTGCCGCCGGTTCACCGGATGACACGACGCTGGTGATATCCGGCGATCTCGTCACCGATTTCGATCTCCAATCCGCTCTCCAGTGGCACAAAGAGAAGCGGTCGGAAGCGACCATTCTGCTAACGCGCATGGAGAATCCGCTGGCGTACGGAATCGTCATCACCGACGAACACGGCAGGATCGCGCGCTTC